>Ga0172371_10004226_pt1 | contig 21858 bp, 18 predicted proteins | sample Lak12m_FD_114543 | JGI IMG/M metagenome (GOLD analysis project Ga0172371, IMG submission 114543) | Freshwater microbial communities from Kabuno Bay, South-Kivu, Congo - kab_022012_12m | ecosystem: Environmental > Aquatic > Freshwater > Lake | place: Democratic Republic of the Congo: South-Kivu...
ACCCATTACCATGTAAAGATATACAAACAACTTATCCCAATTTGTTTATCAAATATCTTTATGTTTTTTTCTTTTCGTCATCTATAGATAATATGCGAACATCTTCTAAATCAACCTCGCGTCTAGAAGCGAATTTCAAAGAAATTAGATCCTTCTTATAACGCACTTCATTCTTTTGAAAGTACTTGAATACGTCCTGGAATTGGTTTAACATCTTTTTTCTCTAGAATTTTTGGGTTAACTGATAAGATCAGATCGGTAAACTGACACAGGATTTCTGCGCGTTGTTCAATCGTCAGCGATTGAAACCAACGCGCCTTGGCTTCGATGCTCTCTTCACTGCGATCATGTGAGATCGTACCTTGGACAGTCATGAGGATATTATAGTTGATTTTTAATCACTCTGCGTTTCGAATTATTAATCTGAAGATTCAACTATAAAGTGCAATAGCAATTCTTTAAGAAGATCATAGATTGATCATAAGAGATGCATTTTCTAGGTCTCTTATTCAAACGTTTTTCGACAAAAACTATATCCAAAATTGAGAGTATCCGCAAGTCAGTATCTTTAGGAATATATTGGCGAATAAGTCCATTCGCGAATGGGCACCATGGGGTGCTGAAGTTGTAGCGAGTGAATGCAGAACTAATGGGATTGATGAGATTCATTTCGTGTTTTTTTTTATAAGCGCTGATGGTACAACTTTTACAAAAGCAATGATTGAAAAAGACATATGCCGCATTGTACACTTGACATAGTAAAAAGAATACTATATAATAACATAATCGTGCTAATTATATTCTGTATTATGTTATGATATTGCAGAAAACGTGCAGATAACAAAACAGGAAATATATAAAGTTTAATTGTATAAATGATCTTTTTTCCTGTTATCTTCTAGAAGCGATTTTTTTAATGTTATAAGTCAATCTATTCTAACTGATCCAAAATTTCTTATAGAGAAAGAGGTGATTACTGGAAAAATAGCCAAGAAAATTAACTTAAGTACCATCTTTGTTAGTTTCAAAATAAAGAAATTGTTGGTAAGTCTATTTCCATTAAACTTCAAGTGAAAAAAATGAGGAGTTGAAAATGAAGAAAACGTTCCAAGTATTAGTTTTAATCGCTGTAATCTCAATGTTGTTGCTTGCAATGGGATGTGCGCCAAGCGCTGGTGAGGCGCCAAGTGAGACAAGTGCGCCAAGCGTTGGTGAAGAACCCATTGAGTTGAATATCTGGATCAACGCACGGGACAGCTACATTGCGCCAAGTGAGCAGCAGCTCTCCCAAGATCAGTGGTACATTACAAAGGCTTTCAAACGCTTTGAGGATCAGAATCCTGGTATCTCTGTAAATCTGACAGTATCACCCGACGCCCTCCAGGCACATCAGACTTTCAGAACAGCTGCTTTGGCTGGTAATGCTCCAGATATCGCAAACCTGTGGGCTGGAGAATTCATCTTTCAGTTAGGAGATGTGACCCAGGATATCAGTCCCTACATCCCACAGGAGGACAAAGATAAGATTAATGGTTGGAACACTGTCAGCCTGGACTTCAAAGAGGGTAATCCGATTATTGGGTATCCCATGCCCAACAACCAGCTTTGCTTTTTCCTTTATAACAAGCAGATCGTTGCTGACAGCGGATTGGATTTTGAGAATAATCCACCCCGTAACATTGAAGACTTCATGGCGGCTATGCAACAGATCAAGGACGCTGGCTACCTTCCCATGGCTGCGGACGAGGGACAGGGTTATCCCTACAACTTCTTCTATATTGCAGCCTACTGGTGGGTGCAGCAGAATGGGTTGGAACCCATATTGGCAGAAAACCGCGGCGACGCAAATTTCGCCGACGATCAAGCTCTGCTGAAGACCCTCGAAACCTATAACGAGCTGTGGGCTAAGGGTTACTTGAACCAAGATGCAGCAACCTCTGCCGACTCGCAGAACAAGTTCTTTGCGGGTGAAGTCGCCTTGTTCCCGAATGGCTCATTTGGCGTAAAGGACGCCCAGGACGCCTTAGGTATAGAAAACGTTGGAGCCATACTTCCGCCTGAGATATCAGAAGATGCCGTTATAAAGAACAGCTTGATTGGTGGACCTGGTCAAAGCTTGGTTGTTTCCAAGAATGCTAATGCGGAAGCTGCAGTTAAGCTACTTTCCTTCTTAAACTCAAGGGATGAATTCTTAAAGTTCAGCGAAGTGCAGACGGTTATGCCGGTCCGTAATGACATAACTGCCCAAGATTTAGGTATTGAACCCGGTTCGGTTTCTGCCCAAATGTTTGAATGGGCTGGAAACTACACGTTCTGGCTTGACAACGAGCTCTCTGGGACGGTTGTCGATGATTTCACCAAACTCGTACCACTCGTTTTGACCGGAAAAATGACACCGGAAGATTTTGCGAAGCAACTAGATATGGATAAATAGCTGAAATAAGCATAAACAATACGCTATAGGGTACTCCACCTAAAGAGTACCCTATGGAGTTCTAACATCGAAGCGTACATTAGAGTAAAGGAAGATCTGTTCTATTCAAACGGAAAAGTATTCTGAAAAGACAATCCGGTTTTTTAGCCATAATGACGAGATTGAGTATTAACACTCATTGAAAAACAATTACAATAAAGGTATGGAGGCATCATCGAACCATGAAAGCGGTTGTCAAATCAAACTTTCGAAAAAAAAAAGCAATACAGGGCATTCTTTCCATCCTCCCTACCATTATTATTCTACTCTTCATGCGCTTTTATCCGATTGGGGAAGCCATCTACCGGAGTTTCACAAACTGGAACGGGTTATATCAGAATGATTGGGTGGGATTTCAAAATTACATTGACATTTTTACAAATAGCCCTTTCTGGACGCTTCTACGAAACAGCTTTGTGTTGCTTATCAGCGTGCCGTTCCAAATAGTCATTGGATTAATTATTGCTGTCCTGCTGTATGAAGAAGTTGCTGGATGGAAGTTCTTCCGAGCAATCGTTTATGTTCCCCAGATCATATCAGCCGTCATAATCGGGTATTTATTTCGCATAGCATTTGGGTTAAATGGCCCAGTCAACTTTATCCTGCGCAAGATAGGTCTTCAATTTATGAATATTGAGTGGCTAGGTAATAGCGCTAGCGCCTTGTTTGTGTTGGTTTTTTGTTTGACTTGGTTTTCCATTGGCTGGCAGGCGATTGTCATCCTAGGTGGTATGGCGAAGCTTCCCCCATCAATACTAGAATCGGCGAATTTGGATGGCGCTGATTTTTGGCAAAGGACTTTTTTGGTCATTGTTCCCATGATTTCACGAACCATCGAATACGGAGCAATTATGTCGATTGTTTGGACATTTACAGGGACTTTTGCCTTTATATACTCAATTACATATGGTGGACCTGGGTACGAAACTACCACCATCGACTATATGATCTATACCAAATTTTATCAGGCGAGCGCAAATTACGGCTTTGCGACCGCGTTAGCAGTTATCCTATTAATCATAATTCTTATACTTACCTTTATTGAAATGCGGTTTACGAACAAAGCCAGCGAATGGGAATAAAGAGGTGATGATGAACGAAAAAATAAAACATAAAACGACAAAGGTCATAATATTCTTTGCCCTGGTAATACTTACAATTTCGAACCTGTATCCGCTGCTGTTCGTATTTCTAAACTCACTTAAAACTCGCCCTGAATACCTGACGAAACCCTTTAATTTGCCTAACTTGGATCAACTTGCCTGGGGTAATTATGTAACGATGATAAGCCAATTCCAGATATTAAAACTTTTCAGGAACACATTGATCATTTCTGTACTCACAATTATCTTACTGCTCACTTTTGGAATTGTTGCGAGTTATGCATTTTCAAAAATAAAATTCATTGGCAGGGAAGTCATCTATTTTTTGATCATATCCAGTATGTTTGTTCCGGTCCAAGTGACGATCATACCGATCTACATGATGTTTTCCAAGATACATCTTGTTAACACATACTGGTCAGTTGTTTTTACGTATCTTGGTATGTTTTTATCTGAAGCGATTTTGTTGATGACCGCCACATTTCGAGGTATCCCGGATGGGATCATCGAGGCAGCGGAACTCGAGGGCGCCGGATATTTCGATATTCTGCGCTACGTGATTGTACCTATGGGAAGGCCCGCGATTGTCCTTTGCATCATCTATTATTTCATTGTGACTTGGAATGACCTGTTTACACCTTTGATTCTGCTGACAGATATGGAATCTCGGACCGTGATGGTGGCGCTCGCTTCTCTCATATCTCGCTATTCAGGCGATCCCACATTCCAATTTGCAGGCCTATTCCTGGCAGCTATCCCTGCCATCCTTGTCTATGCTATTTTCCAGAAATTTATTATTAAAGGAATCGGCGAGGGTTCGACTAGGTAGAACTATGGACGAGCATGGTCATAAGCCTTCACTATTGAATTGAGCAGTTATGAAACTACTACTTGGAATCGACGCAGGGACAACATCGGTTAAATCAGGGTTATTTAACTCTGATGGACGATGTCTAGCAGTAGCACGACAGGAGTATCAACTTTCGACACCCCATGCAAGCTGGGCTGAAATTGATCCGGAAATCTACTGGCAGGCATGTGTTTCCACGACTCAAAAGGTTCTTAAGCAGACCGGTATAAAGGATATTGCTGCTGTATCGGTATCCAGTCAGGGTGAAACGATGGTCGTTCTCGATGCATACGGTAAACCGGTTTATCCAGCTATTGTCTGGTTAGATAATCGTGCCGAACGTGAAGCAGCTTTCCTGGCAGATAAATTTGCAGACGATGTTTATGAAAGGACTGGGATTCCAGAGATTATTCCCACCTGGACAGCTTGCAAAATTCTCTGGTTGAAAAATAATGAACCAGATGCATATTCCCGAGTTGACAAATTTATGCTCGTTCAAGATTATTTGATTTATAGGTTGACCGGGAAATATACCTCCAATGATTCAGTTTCGTGTACATCGCTATATTTCGATATTGCTAGAGGACGTTGGTGGGACGCTGTTCTCTTTGAAATCGGAATTGATGAAAAAAAATTACCACAACTGGTTCCACCCGGCGAAGTGATCGGGAATGTTTCAATTGAAGCATCTGAACAGACTGGACTGCCTCAAACCACAAAGGTGGTTGGAGGAGGGATGGATCAGTCAGTGGGCGCGATCGGAGCTGGGAATATTCATACGGGAGTGGTTTCTGAAACGACTGGTGCGGCGTTAACGATACAGGTAATTATTCCTTCACCTGATGTAGATAAGCACAAGAGCATTCCAGTGTATTGTCATAGTATCCCTGGTAAGTATTTGTTTGTACCTGTTTGCCCGACAGCTGGCATGGCTTACAAGTGGTTCCGCGATACTTTCGCTGAAACGGAAGTAGCAAAGGCAGAAAATGAAAAATCTGATTCTTACGATTTATTAAGCGCGCTAGCGGTAGATGTGCCTCCGGGCTGTGACGGGTTGGTCATGTTGCCTCACCTGATGGGGGCATATAGCCCAGTTCCAAATCCTACAGCCCGTGGGTCATTCACTGGTTTTACTATGAGCCATACGCGCGGACATTTTGCACGCGCTATTTTAGAAGGCGTTGCCTTTCTATTGAAGAGAAATCTCGAAGTGTTGCAGAATGCTGGGGTTGATGTAACAGAAATTCGCTCAACTGGTGGTGGAGCGCGCAGTTTACTGTGGAATCAAATCAAGTCCAATGTTTGCAACCTCCCTCTGGTTACTTTACGGAATGAAGATACCGCGTTGTTAGGGGATGCCATACTTGCCGGAGTTGCTGATGGTGTCTTTAAATCTATTGAAGATGGCTGTGCGCAAATGGTTAACGTGCAAGATAAAGTGGAGCCAGATATACAAGCGGAAAAATATATTCCGTTGTATCAGAGATATTGTGATCTGGATCAGACACTTAACGATTATTTTTATAGACAGTATAAAAATTTATAATTAGGAATGAAAGGAGTAACTATGTCAATAAAACCGAAAGTTGGTGTTCTTGTAATGGCATTGTTAGAAGATGATTACAACAAGACAGCACATATGCGACCTCTAGCGCAAAAAGCTGCAGACCGGATCGGTGCGATCATTGGTCAGTATGCAGAGACAGTGTGCCCGCCGCTTGTGGAGGAAGAACATCAGGCTGAGGCAGCTGCTCAAATGTTCAATGCAGCAGATGTGGATTTGATCGTCGCGGTGGAAGTCGCGTACACAAAAGGCGTTGTTCCCATGCGTTGTTTTTTAAGTACGACCGCGCCGGTGTTAGTATGGAACACCCAGCAAATCCAGTTCCTGCCGGAGGATGCTGATTTTGATCTCATTATGGTTAATTCTGGAATGGCTGGTGTTCCGGAAATGACTTCGGCATTACTGCGGATTGGCAGGCAGTTCTGGATGGTTACATCGCACATTGATGATCCTGAAGGGCTCGCGAAGATTGCAGAATATATTGCCTCAGCAGGCGTAGCGCGGAGATTGAAAAATGCTCGCATCGGTATTGTGGGGCACGCCTTTGAAGGTATGACCGATCTCATGGTAGATTTCCTTAGTCTACGCAAAGAAATTGGACCTGTATGTTGGCCAGTTGAGCCTGAGAAGTTCGCAGTCGCAATGCAGGAAATGCATAATGACGAAGTTCAAAAGTTAGTCAAGAGTGAATCGAAACGATATAAGGTGGATATGGAAGCAGAACTGTTTGAGAAGTCATGTCGGCTTGCGCTTGCTCTGGAGAAGGTATCCCGAGAAAACGGGTTCGATGCGTTGGCGACCTTTGATCAGATTTGGCTGACCGATCCACGCGTGGGCATTATTCCATCGTACGGTACCGGTCGTCTATGCGAGATCGGCATTCCCTGTTCGACAGAAGCGGATGTCACCACCTTGATTGCAATGTTGATCCTGCAGGAATTAGCTGGACAGGTTACTTTCCTTGAAAATTACGTGATCGACTTCCCGAATGATTCGATCATTTTATCTCATGATGGACACGGCAACCCAGCGCTTGCTACTAAGCCAGAGGAAGTTACTATAAAAAGCAGTATATACTATGAGGGAGTAAATGGCTTTGGGGCTGGACTAGAATTTTCCTATGCCCCAGGACCGGTAACCATGATGTCACTTGTCTCAATCAAAAATCGTTGGCGTCTGATTTACTCGGAGGGAGAATCTATTCAGATCAAGGCGCGACCAGTTGCTGCTCCTCAGATGTTGTTCAAACCCAAATCAATGGGAATCCAGGATTGGTGTAATGCCTGGTGCCTAGCCGGTGCGCCACATCATCAAGCGCTGACGATGGGATATCTTGGTAGCAAGATAAAGACCGTAGCTGCGATGTTAAATCTGGATGTGGTTGAAGTTTAACTCTTTAGAAGGTTGCCATGGAAAACGATTCCAATAAGGAATTAAATGCAAAGGAACGGCGATCATTGATTGCGCAAATGGTGCGCGATCAGGGGAAGGTTTTTGTTTCAGACATGGTGAAGAAATTCGATCTGACCGAGACTTCCATCCGTCGCGACTTGATCCTGCTCGAAAAAGAAAATTATCTAAAGCGGATCCACGGTGGCGCTGTTTCTATTCCCGGAAATTTCCGAACCGAAACGTTTGCGAAGAAGGAGAAACTTCAGATTAGAGAGAAAAGCAACATTGGAAAAGTCGCGGCAAAAATGATCAACCACAACGACATCATACTTTTTGCCTCTGGGACGACAACACTTCAGGTAGTACGTCACATTTCCCTTGAATTACGGATGAATAACCTGATCACCTTAGTGACCACTTCGATTCCGATTTCGAATGAAATACTGACATGGTCGTCTCCCAATTTAACAATCCTTGGCGGGATATTTCTGCCAGATTATCAAGCAACTGTTGGGCCTCAGACGATTGATCTTTTGAACGATATCACAGCCGATATTGCCTTCCTCGGTGCAGATGGATTGACTTTGGAAGGGGGCTTCACAACTGCGAATATTTTGATCTCGGAAACAGATCGAAAGATGGTTGAACGTGCCCGTAGAACCATTTTCGTGGTGGATAGCTCTAAGATTGGACAAGCTGGATTTGTACCAATTTGCCCGCTCTCGTCCTCTAATGTGTTGATCATTGACGAGAATGCGCCGTCTGACTTTGTTGATTCAGTCAGAAAAATGGGTGTTGAGGTGATTATTGCAGAATAGGACTACCGGTGTCATTCTGATTTGCTTATTGCCAGAGATCACTATGCGAGCTGTCACGAACTCTCGGATTAAAGGATCGATCCATGCCCGCCGCTTATACCAGTAGCATACTATAAGAAAAATCTCTTTTAAATATAATTAGGTTGTAGTACCATCCATTCGAATTACAGTAGGAAATAATTTACGGAGCATAAAATGACAGTTGTCCATCAATCATTCAAAATTCAATCGGATCGCATGCCAACTTTCCATGATGTGACCGAAAATGTGCAAGCTATTCTGGAAACAACCGGAATCAAGAATGGTATCGTGGTTGTGTATTCTCAACATACAACCTGCAGTGTTTTCATTCAAGAGGACGCTGATGATGTCAATTATTGGGGAACAAAACTGCTACTTCAGGATTTGGTGAACGTATTTGAGAATATAGTTCCCACTTGTCGTACGGAAGGACAATATCTTCATCCCGGGCCGGAGCATATCAAAATGGGGAAGTCGCGCAATGAACAACCCGCCTGGAGTCTGAATACCGATGCACATTTACGTTCTGTTATGATGGGACGATCACAGACGATTCCCGTTTTTGAAGGCGAAATGGAATTGGGTGAATTTGGCAAGATCTATTTCGCAGATTTTGATCAGACTCGTGCACGCGAACGAACTGTGATTGTTCAGATCATAGGAGAATAACTTGGCATGAATGACGGGCTTGTACTTTCTGCGCATACACTTGTGGCTGGTTTACTGGAGCTGGACTATCTTGAAAACGCTGGCCCTCGCATTGTTGGTCTACGTTATAATGGTTCAGCGAATCTGTTAGCCTCGGTCCCGGAGATCTCCATCCCAACTCCATATGGCGATTATCATTACATCGGAGGCCATCGACTGTGGTATGCCCCAGAAGCTATGCCTCGCTCTTATATTCCAGATAGTGATGGTTTGAAAGTCTCTGAACTTCCCGATGGTCTCCTACTCCAAAGCAAACAGGAGAGCGGCGCCAAAATACGCAAGATTATTGAAATTCATCTCAATCCAGATCTTTCCCAGGTGTCGCTAAAACACATATTGATAAAGGAAGGCCTTTGGGATGTGGAACTCGCTCCATGGACTATCACCATGTTCAAACTTGGTGGTGTGGCTATTTTGCCATTCCAATCTGAAGATGTAGCTATTAATGACCTTCTCCCCAATCGACATATTTCACTCTGGTCCTACAGCAAGATCAATGATCCACGACTGCGCTTTAACGATGATTTCATATTTGTGTCAGCCAAATCAGAATTGCCTATGTTTAAGATCGGCGCTTTTAACCCGCGTGGATGGATCGCGTATTGGAGCGAAGGTGTGCTCTTTCGCAAGAATTTCAATGTTCAAACAGATGGTGCATATCCCGATAATGGATGTAATGCTGAAATCTATTGTGATGAACATTTTATTGAACTGGAGAGTCTTGCGCCACTTGATAAGTTAGCGGCTGGTGGATCGGTAAGCCACACGGAAAATTGGGAATTTTACGACAGCCTTGAGCAGGATTTCCTACCGGAGAAAACTATTCGCTGGATGCAGTGATTGCTGTGAATTTGAGTACTGAACAATGTTTAGGTATATGGAGATATTTGAGCTGTGAAGATAAGAATACGAGCACCATTTTTTGAGACTAGTGTAAAGAACTATATCTACGGGGATGCTGTATTGGAGTATGCCATAGCAGCAGATGCGGCTTCTAAGGAATACGATGTGGATGTGCTGTTCGTGGCGCCCTACACAGAAATCCGGCGTGTGCGGGAGAACACAGAAAAATTGATCGTCCTTGCGCCCTACATGGATGCCATAAGGGTGGGGCGTGGCATAGCCGATGTTTTGCCTGAGGCTTTGAAAGCTGCGGGCGCCCAAGGGGTAGTGCTCAATCACAGTGAACGTCCAATGACGTTAAACGCGATTAGAAAAACAATCGATCGAGCCAATGAACTAGATCTGATTACATTTGTTTGCGCTTCCACAGTTGCCGAAGCACAGGCGCTTGCAATGCTTCATCCGGATATTTTAAATACTGAGCCGACGGAGCTAATTGGCAGTGGAAATGTCAGTGATCTTGAGTATGTTAGGGAAGTCATCCGAGCTGTGAAGTCGATTGATCAATCTATCTTAGTGGAGCAGGCTGCTGGTATTACTACCGCAAAACAGGTATACGATTTTATTATGGAAGGATCTGAAGCGGCCGGTTCTGCCTCTGGAATTCTCATTTCGGCAAATCCGCATTCGCTATTGAATGATATGGTTCGTTCCGTGAGAAAGGCAAGAGATGACCTGTCAAGACAGAATCAATAATCTCGGAATATAATATTTGATAGGAAAAGTGATGTATGGTTTACAGAGAAGAATTTCAAGTGACGTCAAATGCTAACCTCCCCACATTTCATAATGTGACGGAACTTGCTAAAAACACCGTGAAGAATTCTGGAATCCGCAGCGGTATTGTTGTGGTTTATTCACATCACACAACCTGCTGCGTAATTATTGAGGAAGTTGCTTTTGATATGTCCATGACCGGACTGGAGACATTACAACAGGATTTTGTTGAAGTATTTGAAAAATTAATTCCAACTTACCGTAAGGAGGGTATGTATCTACACCCCGGTCCAAAAGCTCTGCAATTTGGTTTGGAGCATGATGAAGATACGCGTGCCTGTCATAATACCGATGCACACCTTCGTTCTTCTTTAGTAGGAAGAAGCGAGTCCATTGTGGTGATTGATGGCAAATTGGATTTAGGTGAATTTGGCAATATTTATTTTATTGACTTTGATCAAACACGCGCTCGGACGAGAACTATCCAAATCCAGGTGATTGGTGAATAATTACGGAAATAAGCAAATGCAATAAAATAGAAATTATTAAGCTTTATTCTTTTTCGATTAGGGTTTATACTTTCAATACGAAGATTTAACTATCAAGTGCAATAGCAATTCTTTATAAAGATCATAGATTGATCATAAGATTTGCATTTTCTAGGTCTCTTATTCAAACGTTTTTCGACAAAAACTATATCCAAAATTGAAAGTATCCGCAAGTCAGTATCTTTAGGAATATATTGGCGAATAAGTCCATTCGTATTTTCATTCGTTCCTCTTTCATAAGAAGAGCATGGATGTGCAAAATAAACATCTGAATTTAATGCAGCGGTAATAATTTCGTGATCGACAAACTCCTTCCCGTTATCACAGGTGATTGTATGTACTGGCAAGTCAGATTATATCTGCAACGACAGCTTTAGAGCGATTGGGAACTAGCCCCATCCGAAGATAACGGCTTTTACGATCCACCAGCGTGACTATGGCTCCTTTCTTTCCTTTACCAACAATGGTATCGGCTTTCCAATCGCCAACTCGTTCTCGCCTTTCTACAATCTCCGACCGCTCTTCAATGCCCTTTCGATTTGGAATTTTGCCTCGATTTTCCTGTTTTCCGCATCGTTGACGATGTTTTTTCCTTCTTCTCAGGTATATGTATAGCGTTCCTCATTCACGTTTATCTTTATAGATATGTTAATAGATCCATTCGTGATTGACTTCTATTCCATATTTCTTCTTTACCCAATTGGAGGCTTACTCAGGGCTGTAATCTTCTTTTTTATACTTTTCTATGATTACCCATTCTTCCTGTTTTATTCTTCCTTTTCTTTTTCTAAGGCGCTCTTTTCTCTTCTGCTTGTTTCGGCCGATATCCTCGCTTTCCTGTATTCCTTTTTATTTCCCTGATGATTGTTGACCGATGTACTCTAATCTCTCTCTCTATTTCTGTTTGAATCATTCCTATTCTCATATAACCATTTATCTGGTATCTTACTGATTGAGTAAGTTGCTTGTACATCATAAGCGCTTCTTTCTTCTTTTGCTGTTGAGAGCGCTTTATTCTACTTCAGCTTACTCTCTATTCGCTTTCTTTGTTGCACTTACAACTTGAATCCAAGTCTATTACAGATCTATTATTTTCTCGCGCTTTTTTTCTGTTTTTACCTCTTGACAGAACGAGTCCATTGTTATATTCGTTGATCCCATGCTGTCTGAACCATGATTTACATGATGGAAATGATTGGCTTGATGTTGAATTACTCATGAAATAATTCGGTAAATCCCAATAATTCGTTGTGCTCGATCGTCGCCCCATGATAAATCAAGGGGAACCAGAAAACGACACTCTATGAATAGGGTTGGATTACACTATTTTCATTGAACCAGATTTATCTGGTGTTGTTTCGTTACCCATGAATTTATACTTGGGCGGGGATGGGTATTTGAACCACGAACGAACACGAATGCACACGAATAATATTCGGTTTCTCCTTATAATTCGTGTTTCTCATTCGTTGGCTTCTCCTTATTCGCTGTACTCCTTCGCTTCACCCCCTTGCGCCTATGCGTCTTTGGCGCCTTTGCGTTAAAAAAGTGTGGGACGCTGCATGAACGAGATGCTTCGTCGCTAGTCTATGAATGAAGGTAGCCAATGGATAGGAGCGCTCCTCAACATGACACATGCTGGTAGAGCTGATCGGCTTTCTTTACTTTGTCTTCGGGCAGAACGAGCGCAAAGAGAATCATAATCAATGCAATTAATTTGACACAAACCAATTATTGTGCTATAAAATTCATAGTCCATTTATTATTGAATGAATATTTTTTTGTTTTGGGGTCTCCTTTTGAAAGCGAGGGGGACAAGTATGAGAAAAATCAGAAATTTTCAAACCATTTTAATCAAGGGTCTTCTTTAGAAAATAAAGTTGGAGGGATATGTGCAAGAATGGAAAGCGCTACAAACAATATCGATCACAGCAGGCGGCATATTAGGCACATGTTTTATTTGTGGTATGCAAATGAAACCCAAGCTGAATAATGAGGTTTAATTTTTGGACATGGCGGATCTGCGATTTGGAATAATGGTGGAGATTGTGCAACGATTTATGATGTAAATGTTAATTTGGTAAATAAGAAGCGCTACTAATACATAAAAAATGGAGGATATGAGAATGAATGAAGAGATACCGATAAAATATCTAAAAGGTGTCAATGGGCAATTAAGTGCTTATGAGGACAGAATAATTATCACAAGAAAAGGCGCATTGTCTAAAATGACACAAGGGTTTTTTAAAGGAGACAAAACAATATACATAAACCAAATAACAAGTATTCAAGTTAAGAAGGGAGGAATAATTACAAATGGGTATATTCAATTTTCTATAGGTGGTGGAATTGAAAGTCCAAAAGGCATAATGGATGCTACAAAAGATGAAAATACAATAATGTATAACTACAAACAGAATAATCTTGTTGACGAGATTAAAGAATTTATTGAAGCTGCTGTGAAAAGGCAAAGATATCCATCCACAGCAATTCAATCAACTAGTACAGCAGACGAATTATTAAAATTAAAATCCCTTTTGGATGAAGGTGTGTTAACTCAAAAGGAATTTGAAGAACAAAAGAAGAAGTTGCTTTCTTAAGTAATAAATTGAGAAAATAAAGAATTTTTTTTAGAATTATAGTTTCTATTTGGAGGATAATTATGAATATTATAAAACGGTTTTTCAATTGGTATTCTGATATGTTTAAGAGTAAAAAAATAATTGGTAAATTTATAATTATTTTACTAAGCTTTTTTGTTATTTGTATGTTATGTAGTTTACCAATTTCAATTATTAATTCAGATAATCAAGCAACAGAAGAAAATAAAGTAGAAGTTTCAGAAATAGAAATGCCAACTGATGTAAATACAGAAGAACAAAAACAGACAGAAATTATTGAAGAAAATGAAGTTATAGAAACTGTTGAGATTATTGAAACTCCAACTACGAATCCAACTCCTACACAAGAAAATACTGATGTAATTAAACCTGGAACTTATATAGTGGGTACGGATATACAGCCAGGTATTTATGTAGGAAATGCAGGTTTTGATTTATTAGGTTCTTGTTATTGGGCTAGATTGAGTAATTTATCAGGAAACGATAATATCAACGCAAATGATAATGCCGAAGGCTTATTTTATTTAGAAGTATTACCAACTGATATAGCATTGGAAACAAGATGTGATATAACCCCTATAGATAAAGTTCCACAAAGAGGGGAGTTTTTAACAAAATTACCTTCAGGTATATATATTATTGGTAGAGATATTGAGCCCGGAATATTTAAAGGCGAAGCAGGAGCTGATTTTCTAGAATCATGTTATTGGGCGAGATTAAGTAATGTAAGTGGAATAAATAATATTCTCGCTAACAACAACGCAACAGGACAATTTTTTATAGAAGTTCTTCCAACAGATTTTGCCCTTCAAGTTAGATGTGAAGTTAATAAAGTTGAGTAACCACCACATATTAAAAATGTTGATTTTTTCAAAAATACCTATCCTGACAATGTATAATAGTCCAAGAACTAAATCATCTAATATCAATGCTTAGGTTATAAATCAACCTATCAGGAAAATAATATGCTGAAATTAACTGATCAGGAAAAGCAAGAGATCATTCGCTATATGGAAGCGGATCGGGAATTGCCGGAAAAATACCGCTTCCTTCTTTTCGAGGATAAGCGCGAGGTGGAACTGGTCTGGAATGGCAAGACTTCCGAGGTCTGTAATATTGTGCTGCCTTTTCAGGTTATTGAGCAGGTGGATGAACCGCGCGCCGAGAAGCCAGAGGATACAAGTTTGCAGATGGCGCTTTTTGATGAGCGCGGACGGCAGCTCAAAGGTTGGACCAACAAACTGATTTGGGGCGACAATAAATTGATCCTCGCCTCGCTCAAGAATGGCGCGCTGCGTGAGCAGATCGAGGCGCAGGGCGGATTGAAACTGATCTATATTGACCCGCCCTTTGATGTGGGCGCCGATTTCAGCATGGATATCGAAATAGGAGATGAGACCTTTACCAAGCGCCCCAATATCTTGGAAGAGATCGCCTACCGCGACACATGGGGCAAGGGCGCCGATTCTTTTATCAGCATGATCTACGAGCGGCTGATATTGATGCGCGATCTGCTGGCGGAGGATGGCAGTATTTATGTGCATTGTGATTGGAGAGTTAATGGTTATATAAGGCTTACATTAGACGAAATATTTGGCTCTGGCAATTTTCTCAATCAAATCACTTGGAAACGACAGACTTCTTCAGGATACAAAGGTAAAAATTATTTAGGTAAAAACCATGATGATATATTTATATATAGGCGTTCCTCTAATACACCTTTTAAAGTAGAAATGTTGCCATATTCTGATGAATATGTTTCGCAAAGGTTTTCTCACATAGATGAAAAAACGGGCAGAAGGTTTAAAGATGCATTTCTTGGCTCAGCCACTACAGAAAATACTATTGAAAGACTAAAAACTGAAGATAGAATTTATTATACACAAAGTGGAGGAATGCGCCTTAAAATTTATCTTGATGAAACAGAAGGAGTTCCTCTGGACGATATTTGGACTGATATAAACTTTATAAATTCTATGTCAGCAGAACGAGCTTCTTACCCCACCCAAAAACCCGAAGCCCTGCTCGAACGGATCATCAAAGCCTCCTCCAACGAAGGCGATCTGGTGGCGGATTTCTTTTGCGGCTCGGGGACGATGGCTGCCGTGGCAGAGAAGCTGGGGCGCAAATGGATCGTCAGCGATCTGGGCAAGTTTGCTATCCATACCACCCGCAAGCGCATGCTCGGTGTGCAAAGAGCGCTTAAAGAAGAAGGCAAGGACTACCGCGCCTTTGAAATCCTCAACCTGGGTAAATACGAGCGTCAGCATTTCGTGGGCATCAACCCCAACCTGCGACAGGAAGAGCAGCAGCAGCAAATGGCTGAGAAAGAAGCCGCTTTTATTGAGTTGATCCTGAAAGCCTACCAAGCCGAAAAGGTCGAGAATATGCCCGGCTTCCATGGCAAGCGCTCTGGGAGACTGGTGGCGATCGGTCCGGTGAACCTACCGGTGACGCGCTTATTCGTGGAGGAGATCATCCTGGAATGCCGTAAAAAACATATCACCCAGGTCGATATCCTGGGTTTTGAATTCGAGATGGGTTTATTTCCGAATGTGCTGGATGAGGCGCGCGGCAAGGGCATTGACATTGCGCCCAAGAATATTCCGGCGGAGGTCTTCGATAAGCGAGCGGTCGAAAAGAACCAGGTTGTTTTCCATGATGTTGCCGCGATAGAGGTAAAGCCGCATATCAAAGAAGGGAAAAAGGGAAAACTAGCCTCCATAGCGGTTGAATTGACTGATTTTTCAGTCTATTATTCACAGGATTCTACAACAGATGTTGAAGCATCCTTAAAGAATAAGGGCAGCAAGATTGTTGTGGAAAAGGGACAGATCGTAAAGATAAGCAAGGATGCCAAGGGTATCGTCTCACGCCAGACGCTGACCAAAGGCTGGCAGGACTGGATCGATTATTGGGCGGTTGATTTTAATTTCGAGAGCAAGCGCGAAATCATTCGCATCAAGAACGAAGAGACCGAGGAATGGGAAGAGCGTTGGACCGGAGACTATATCTTTGAGAACGAATGGCAAAGCTTTCGCACGAAGAAGCAGCGATCGATTGAATTGAAAAGCGTCTTTCACGAATGCACGCCAGGACGGAGAAAGATCGCTGTCAAGGTAGTCGATATTTTCGGCAATGATACCATGACGATTGTAGAGGTTAGCGTTTGAGGGAGCAGATGATAGCAAAAATCAAGGTTTTAAGCACGGAGATCACCATTAAGACGCAACAGGATGAGGACTATATCAGCCTCACAGACATTGCCCGGTATAAGGATGCGCAACGCACGGACTATATCATTTCGAACTGGCTGCGGAATCGGAATACGATTGAGTTCCTGGGGATTTGGGAGCGCCTGAATAATCCCGATTTTAATCCCATCGAATTCGATGGGATTAGAAAGCAGGCTGGGCTGAACAGCTTCATCCTTACATCCAAACGGTGGATTGAAGCCACCGGGGCGATAGGATTGATTTCGAAGACAGGTCGCTATGGCGGCACGTATGCCCATAAAGATATCGCCTTTGAGTTCGCATCCTGGATTTCAGTTGAATTCAAACTCTATCTAATCAAGGAGTTTCAGCGGCTCAAGGACGAAGAACGCAAGCAGCTCGGGTGGGATATCCGGCGAAACCTGGCTAAAATAAATTATCGGGTTCATACGGACGCGATCAAAGAGAATCTAATTCCACCGGAACTCACACAGAAGCAGATCAAATTGGTATATGCCACAGAGGCGGATGTACTCAATATGGCTCTGTTTGGTATGACAGCAAAAGAGTGGCGAGACAGCCATACGGGTGATAAGGGAAATATCAGAGATTATGCAAATGTATCACAGCTTGTGTGTTTGTCCAATCTAGAAAATTTAAACGCTCTCTTTATCAACGAAGGACTATCGCAGATGGAACGGCTGCGTAGGCTAAATCAATTAGCCATTCATCAAATGAAACTGCTGGCAGGCGACCCGGGTATCAAGCAGTTTGAAGGAAAGGACATATAATGGCGTTGCATAAAGATTTCCCAGGATCCCCACATGCCATCCTTGATCCAAATTTGCGATGGTTTCCAGCCGATGAAGCGCTGCGTGATACGAGCATGGAAAAGCTCATACCTCCATTGGTGGCAATGATACGCAAGAAAGTTAAAGCGTTCCGCGATGAAGGTTATGCAGGCGCTACGCAAACCAGCCGAAGCTTGCTGAATTGGTGGTTTAACACGCCGCACTTATTGGAGAAGGCAGACGGGACAATGGCGGAATTTGAATACTACTTCGCTCAACGCGAAGCGCTCGAAACGATTGTTTATCTTTACGATGTTCTTGGCGTGCAGGACAAGTACGATTTAATGCGCTTCGATGCCAGCGGATTGGTTTCAAGCGGAATGTTTGATGAGACCTGGCGTCGGTTCGTGGTGAAGATGGCTACCGGAAGCGGCAAGACCAAGGTGTTAAGTCTTGTCCTGGCGTGGAGTTTCTATCATAAACTCTATGAAATGGATTCAACGCTGTCGAGAAATTTCTTGTTGATTACGCCCAATATTATCGTATTAGATCGCATCTACAAGGATTTCCAAGGACTAAGAATATTCTTTGCTGATCCAGTCATCCCCGACAACGGTTATGAGGGGCGCAACTGGCGCGACGATTTTCAACTGACCCTGCATGTTCAAGACGAGGTACGCGTGAACCGTCCTACGGGTAATATTTTCCTGACCAATATCCACCGCGTCTATTCTGGTAAGGACACAACTCCCTCAGCGGACGACGAGAACACAATGGACTATTTCCTGGGTAAACGTCCAAGCGGCGCAACGACGGATTCAAAGCTAGACCTAGGCATGATCGTACGCGATATTGATGAACTGATGATCCTAAATGATGAAGCCCATCATATACATGACCCGCGCATGGCTTGGTTTAAATCGATCGAAGATATCCACAATCGTTTGCTTCAAAAAGATGGCGCCCTAGCCATGCAGGTAGATACGACCGCCACGCCTAAACACAATAACGGAGCCATCTTTGTCCAGACTGTGGTTGATTATCCGCTGGTAGAAGCCATCGCCCAAAATGTAGTCAAACACCCCATTCTACCTGATGCGCCAAGTAGAGCTAAATTGCAGGAACGACAAAGCGCGAGATTCACAGAGAAGTACACAGACTACCTCAATTTAGGCGTGATTGAATGGCGAAAAGCGTACGCTGAACATGAAAAGATGGGCAAGAAAGCGATCTTATTTGTGATGACCGATGACACAAGAAACTGCGACGAAGTAGCCGAATTTCTTGAAGGACATTATCCAGATTTGAAGGATGCGGTACTGGTCATTCACACCAAGGATAATGGGGAAATTTCAGAAGCTTCTTCGGGGAAAGCAAAAGAATTACTTGAATATCTTCGCAAACAAGCAAATGAAATCGATGGGATGAAAAGCCCCTATAAAGCGATTGTTTCCGTGATGATGCTAAAAGAAGGATGGGATGTAAAAAATGTGACGACAATTGTTGGGCTGCGAGCTTATTCCGCCAAGAGCAATATCCTACCAGAGCAAACTTTAGGACGCGGCTTGCGCAAGATGTATCCTGGAGATGTGGAAGAGTATGTCAGCGTGGTTGGCACGGATGCCTTCATGGAGTTTGTCGAATCGATTCAGGCGGAAGGAGTCGTATTGGAACGCAAACCGATGGGCGAAGGGAGCGGCGCGAAAACGCCAATCGTCGTTGAGGTTGATAAAGAAAACCCTAAAAAAGACCTTGAAGCGTTGGAGATTGAAATCCCAATTCTATCGCCGCGCATTTATCGGGAATACAAAAATCTATCTGATTTAGAGATTGCTAAATTTGGGCATCAAAAAGTACCCTATAAAAAATTTAGTTTAGAAGAACAGAGAGAGATTGTTTTCAAGGACATCACAAACGGAGAAGTGATTCATACAACGAACCTTGATACAGCCGGTCTGGCAGATTACAGAAGCGTAATGGGATTTTTTGCACGAAAGATAATGAATGATCTACATTTGGTAAGCGGTTATGACGTGTTGTATGGCATGGTCAAGAAGTTTGTGCGGTATGAATTATTCGATCAAGAAGTCGATTTAGAAGACCAAAATACATTGCGCAACCTTTCAGAATTAGAAGCGAGCAAAACATTGATCGAGAGTTTTAATAAGGCAATTAATGAACTGACTATACAGGACAAAGGCGGCGCTGAAATTCGCGATACGATCAAGCTGCGCCAAACGCGCCCCTTTGTGGCAAAGGAGCAAGGCTACCTTGTGCCAAACAAGAGCGTTTTCAACCGCATTATCGGCGATAGTCATTTTGAATTGGAATTTGCGAGCTTCTTGGATAACTGCCCAGATGTAATATCTTTCGCCAAGAACTATCTTGCGGTGCATTTCAAACTCGATTTCGTCAACGCAGACGGCGAAATCTCAAATTACTACCCTGATTTTTTAATAAAACAATCCGAAAAGAGAATCGTGATCGTAGAAACCAAGGGACAGGAAGATCTTGATGTACCGCATAAGATGGAGCGGCTGAAACAGTGGTGCGAAGATATTAACGCCAAGCAGGATGAAGTACATTATGATTATGTTTTTGTGGATCAAGAAAGTTTCGACGAGTATAAACCAACCACCTTCAAACAATTGATGGATAGCTTTCTGGAATATAAAAAAGAATAATCAGAACGAAGATTCAAGTTGTAAGTGCAACAGCAATTTTTGGTCAAGTTGTTTTTCAATTATCTCTTTCTGTTTTGATTTGAAGAATTGATCAGAGAAGTTGACTTACGTACAAAAAAAAATGATATTATCCGGTCAAAGAACTAGAATTTATATTTTTTTGCTCGATAATAAAGCATTTATTATAAAAAACTCTAGATTATAGATTAACTCCTACACTCCAGAGAAGTGTCGTGATAATGTCTTGTTTGATTTGAGGTACAAATGATAATAGGAGTCAAGTATGAGAAATATATGGCATAGGGAAAAATTAATATTATCGATTTACATACCACTAGCTATATTATTTTTAGGTAAAGATATAATTACAGGAAGAAATTTAAAAGCAAATGATACCTCACAATATGAAATAACTAGCGATACAGAACCCCCTCAACTAATAGAATTTGATTTTAATCCGAAAGAAATTGATACAACAGATGGTCCAGTTACGATAACTTTTACGATGAGGATAACAGATGATCTAAGTGGGGTTAATGACCAATCTGACAGAGCCTATTTTAAAAGTACAATATCAAGTCAAACGAAAGCAGGATTTTTATATGATGATGCAGACAGGGTAAGTGGCGATAAAAATGATGGTATATATGTGGATACAATAGTATTACCTCAGTACAGCGCACCCGGTATTTGGAAATTAGATGACATTGTACTTAGGGATGAGGTATATAATAGTTGTTTAATTAACTATGATGATTTTGTTAATATGGGGTTTCCGGTTGAATTTACTAATGTTGGTATCGGTGATATTGAGCCCCTACAACTTGTAGAATTTGATTTTAATCCGAAAGTAATTGATACAACATATGGTCCAGCTACGATAACTTTTACGATGAGGATAACAGATGATCTAAGTGGGGTTAATTCCCAATCTGACAGAGCCTTTTTTGAAAGTTCATTATCAGGTCAAAAAGTATCAGCATTATTATATGATGATGCAGATAGAATAAGCGGGGATAAAAATGATGGTATATATGTGGATACAATAGTATTACCTCAATACAGCGCACCCGGTATTTGGAAAATTGAAGACATTGTACTTAGGGATGAAGTATATAATGCTCGTTTACTTGACTATGATGATTTTATCAATATGGGGTTTCCAGTTGAATTTATTAATAATCATTATTTTTCTTTCATTCCACTCATAGGAAAATAAAATTTAGGGTTGGTTTTTATTATTATTCTCTTCTTTATTATTTTATTTTTTCTTCTTTATTCCTTTTCTCTTTTTTTTTATAAATAAAAAAAACCTCCTGAAAGGAATTTTTTGGTAGTCTACAGTAAAGACGATCTGGGACGGTGAAGTAGGTTTCATATCAAGGGGATTTTTTTCGGATTGAAAAAATCCTATTACACTTTATCGTTGAATCTTCAAAATAATCCAATC
>Ga0172371_10004230_pt1 | contig 21849 bp, 19 predicted proteins | sample Lak12m_FD_114543 | JGI IMG/M metagenome (GOLD analysis project Ga0172371, IMG submission 114543) | Freshwater microbial communities from Kabuno Bay, South-Kivu, Congo - kab_022012_12m | ecosystem: Environmental > Aquatic > Freshwater > Lake | place: Democratic Republic of the Congo: South-Kivu...
CACCCGCACCGGAAGGACGAGACCAGCCCCCGTCCCCCGGGCCCCCGTCCCCGTTTCGCCTCCCCCGCTGGCGGGGGAGTGCCCGGCTTCGCCGGGGGAGGGGGTCCGAGCTTCGGACGGACTTCCATCTCCCCCATCGGCCAACGCGATCTCCACCTCGTCCCCATCCTCGAGTCCCAGGTCCTGCGCGTCGACCTCGGACACGCGCACGCAATCCTCCCACGTGACCGCAGAAACCGGGTCCGGGATCTCCGACATCAACGGCAGGTCTGCGCTCCTGCCGTCGAAGGCCCTGAGCGACGGAGCCAGCACCAGCACCGGGCCTGCCGGGATCTCCGGAAGCTCTACCCCCGACAGCGCCCTCGCCAGACCCTCTTCGTCCATCCGGAGGTCCGTGTAGTGCCCCGGAGTCTCCGCCACTCCCGTTCGAAGAAGCTCGCCCGCGGAGTCCCCCCACTCGGCCAGCAGGCGGCGCCCCCAAGGCGTGCCGAGGGAGGCGGCACCGAGCTTCGCATCGAGCGCAGGCGGGATGTCGTCCGACGCTGCACCGAGCTTCGCCTTGAGCGCAAGCAGAATTTCCCCTTCGGACCGCGCCTCGGCAGGAGGCGCAACGACCGGCTGGACCAGGCTGCGCAAGCCGCCTCTGGGCACGACGTCCCCCCAAGATTCGAGCGGGTCCGCAACAGGAAGAAGCAGCTTGGCGTGCCTCGCATACCCGCCGTCCGTCTCCGCCAGCGCCACCAGGGTTGCCCCTCCACCCGCGCACGCTTCTGCAAGACCGGGCACCCGGTCAAACGCGTAGCACCTGGAGACGAGCAGCACTCCGATCCGATCGTTGCGCACGTCCTCTGCCAAGCGCTCTGCATCGGCCGGAGAGCCCAGGTGCTCCAAGCTCCAGGCCCTGCCGAAATCCAGACACTGTCCCCCGGAGCTTCCCCGCTTCCCGTCGGCTTGGCTCACGGTTGGGGCCGCCCCGGCCATCCCGAGCTTCCACTGGAGCAACGCGGCGAGCACCGCATTCAGCCCCACCGGCCCCGTCACTTCGCTCGGGGCGAGCGCCCCACCCCCGACTCCGCTCGGGGCAGGCTGCTTCGCTGGCCAAGCGCCTCCCGCCACGGAGCTACCCCCCCGTACAGGCCACGGAGCGCGGGTCACGGCAAGCGCGCCCGCGATCACCAGCGGCGCTTTGCTCCGGGCGATCGCATCCAGCAGGCCGCGCAATTCGTCCGGGTGCGCCCCGAGCCGAGACGCCGTCTCCTCTACCGTCGGAGCGGGGACCAGCGCTTCTATCCGTTCGGGGATTGCCGATACCGGACGCACATTGTGCACCAGCCAGGCAAGCAGCCAGGCCATCCCCTCGGGGCCGCACACGAAGCGCTTGCTCGCGGTCGAACCCGATATGGAGACATGCGGCTCGACGTGGTACCACGAAAGGGATTCCACTCTGTCAGCAACGCCACGGGCAAAGGCCACAGGGTTGCCGAAGGTCTCCAGGACGTCCGCTCCCAGCGTGAGCAGGAAGTCCGCCTTCGCCACGTCGAAAGCCGGCACCGCGTGCTGCCCGAACACCAGCGCTGAAGCCCTGCGCAGCTCGGTCCAGTGGAACAACTCCAGCTCCGGCACCCGTTCGAAACCGCCCGCGACCGCAAGCTCGTCCAGCACTCGGTCCAGGGTCCCTGTGGTCCGGCCGGCCAGGATTACGTTGCGCCTGCCCTGAGCCGATGCCGCTCGCACGGCTTCGACGACCTTGTCCAGCGCTGCGTCGAAACCAACAGGAGAGAGGCTTCCGCCCGTCCCGCGCTCGGCTGGCTCCTTGAGGCGGCCCGGCAGGCTCAACCGATCCAGGGCTGCCTGCCCTCGGATGCACAGCGCCCCCCGGTTATCGGGATGCTGGGGGTTCCCTTCCAACTTGACTGCACGGCCGTCGCATACCCGCACCGACATGCCGCAGCCCGCGGGACACTCCATGCATGTGGTGTTGACCATGCGGGCGACCCCGGGGATCACCCCGTCCCCCGGCGGCACAAGGTACGGGATCAGCTTCTTTGGCACCTTGGCGCTGCACGACGCAAGAGCAGAGCCGGACAGGATGCTCATCAATTTGACAAAGGATCTTCGGTCCATTCCCCGCGGCTCCTCACTTGTGGCACGTCAGGCAGTCGGTCGGCGCGGACTTCTGCCTGTGGCAGTTCAGGCACCACCCCATCTCCAGCGACCTGGCCTGACGCATCACGGCCATGCCCGCGACCTCTCCGTGGCAAGTCGTGCACTCGATCCCTGCCCCGATGTGCGGCTTGTGCGTGAATCGAGCGTGCCACGGAAGCGAGTGGACCCTCTTCCACTCTATCGGTCGCCCGTCCGCCCACGCGGCAGTAAGCTTCTGTATCTCCGGGCTGTCGGTCTTCACCTTCACGTGACATTCCATACATACGCTCAGCGCCGGAACCGTTGCTTCCGGGCCCCGGCCCGCGTAACGGTGGCAGTGCGTGCACGCAATTCCAAGCTCACCCGCATGCTTCATGTGGCTGAAAGCCACCGGCTGGTCGGGAGGCATTTTTGTGTCCGACCACCACCAACCCAGCGCTCCAATCGCGGCCAGAACGACCAGGAAAAACGTTGTCACGGACAACACCAGGAGTCGGAAGGGAGATCTCATGGTGTTACCCGCTTCGCGGCACCGGGTGGAAAACGAGAGATCATCGCTCCTCTCCTTTCGGCGCTGCGGACGGAAGCGTGGCAAGCAAGTACGCGGAGACCGCCCTCGCCTCCTTGCCGCTCAACCCCGGGTCCGGCATGGGTGGATACCCTTCGTTCTTCTTCACCGGCTTGCGGACGAACGAAACCAGCTCCTCTTCCTTGCCCACGTACTTGGGAATCGTCTCCTGGTACGGCGGGCCTACCACCTTCCGGTCCCAGGCATGGCAGGTCGTGCACCGCTCCTGGAAGATCCTCTCCCCCAGCTTCGGGTCGGCGGGCCCGGAGGAGTAGCGCTCTTCCTGCTTCGCGCTCCACTCGGCCCTGTCCTTGGCCGCTGCGGTTGCAAGCAGCACCCCGTGCTCCATGTTCGCCTTGAAGATGAGCGCTCCGTGCTTCGCAATGAGCGCCCCGGACACGCACAGAGCAAGCGCGACCCCCACCGCGGCCAGCCGGCCCTGGTTTCCTCGCAGCACGGCCATCCCGACAAGCGCTGCCGGAAGCAACAGGACGACCGCTGCGCCGCCCCAGCCGAACGCGGCCCAGGACAGCGCCTGGTCCGGTGCTGTGTACAGGTCCCACAGCACAAGCACCGGCGCTCCCAACGATGCCGCCACGGCAACGACTGCCCCCAAAACCCTCGCATCCAGGCCGGCCGCTTCAGATGTGCTTCCCATCAGCAGGCTCCCCACCACCAGGTGTCCCGCGGCCGCAAACGCCAGGAAATGCACCACCACCTGCACCGAAAACACCAAGGGAAGCGGTGTGCTCACGTACCCCCACTGCCCCGGGTGGTGCAGCAGATCGATCACCGCAGTCAGGAAGAACAACCCCGCCCCCAGCGCCACCATGACGGCCATTCCCACCACCAGCCGCACGCCTTGGCAGCCGCCACGTCGCAGCCCCAGCGGTCCTGGCTCGGCCTCTGCATGACCGGCGGGCAGTGCCGGGCCGTTGCTGATGTGCTTCCTTCCATACAACCACGCGCACCCGTACCCCGCAACAAGCAGCACCGCTACTCGTTCGAGGTACGTTGCGGCTGGGACGCGGGCGTCGAAGAAGTACTGTCCCAGGAGTATCGCTACCACTGCCAGCGGGATCAGGCCAAAGACAACGAGGGCAGGAATCGAAGTCAGCCTGAGCCTCATCGCAGCTTCGGCCAGATCCGGACGCCGTGCATGGAAGGTAACCGAGATGCCTACCACCGAAAACAGCATCCAGGAGTAGATGATCAGGACTCCCAACGAGGGCACCAGGATCCACGGAGTCAACGCCAGGTGCTGCACGTCCGGACGGCCCAGCATGAGGTCTAGCGCTCCCATGTCCCAGCTCAAGCTCCCTTCCCGGAAAACTGCTCTATGGCAAGCACGACCATCGCACCAAGAGCAAAGCAGTTGAATGCTGCAAACATAGCGGCCCCGTTGCCCGCAGGCCGAAGCAGCAGCACGCCCACAAGCACGGTGGTCGCCAGCGCCAGCAGCGCCAGCGCCGCGGCGCCTGTCGCACCGGTCAGGCCGAACAAGGGCAGCAGGAGCGCGGCAAAGGCACAGGCAGAGACCCACAGGAAGATGGGCAGTGCCAATGCGGGCGCCCCCCCTCCCTGCCTTCCCCCATCAGTGGGGAGGGGATTTCGCATCTCCTGTGCCTGCCCTCCCCCACCAGCGGGGAGCAGACTTCCCGTGTTGTCTCTCCGCGCTCCCCAGGCCACCTTGAGGCCGGCGCCGACGTATTCCGGGCCGCGGCGTAACAGCAGCAGCCAGAAGTGCGGCACCTGCCATAGCACCATGAACGCAGCGAATGCCAGGATGGACGCATGCAGCGGATGGCCCCCTGCCGCGGTCCATCCGATGGCCGGCGGAATCGCTCCCACGAGCGCACCGGGAAGCACCGAAAGCGGAGTTACCCGCTTCAGCGGAGTGTAGACCCCGTTATACAACACCATGGCGGTCATACCGAGCAGCGGCGCTGCCACGTGTCCCGTCCCTGCCAGCAACGCAGCTCCCACAACCGCCGCAACGAATACAAACGCAAGGGCGAAGCTCACGGACAGTCTGCCGGAAGGCAGCGGGCGCGCCGCTGTGCGGGCCATCTTCGCGTCCAAGTCCTTCTCCTGCACCTCGTTGAGCGCTGCCGCAGCGCAAGCCAGGAGAAACGTGCCGGAAGCCGCCAGAAGCGTTGCTGCCAACCGACCTGACACAATTCCCTCGACCGTCGGGGCCCCGGCCCCTGTTGCTGCTCCGAGGCTGGGGGCAGCACCGGCGCCGGTTGCAACTCCGGGACCGGAGACAAGCAGCGCTCCGACAGCCGCGGAGAACGCGGACATTGCAGTGATGGGGAGCTTGGCAAGGGCGCCGATATCGCGAAGGTTCCAGGAGCGGCGGATCATCTGGCCCCCCGAAGGTACGCGACGATCTTCTCCATGTCGTGGTCCGGAAGCGCGGGCTGCTGCGGCATGAAGCGCCCGTATCCCTTGACGATGTCTGCCCATGGGTCGCGGATGGAGCGCCGCAGGTAGTCATCGTCCACTTCGATCTCGCGCTCGACGCCGTTGGTAATCACCGCGATCCGGGTCCCGTAGATGCCTTCGAGGGACGGAGCCTGGGCCGTGCCGACGGCACCGCTGGCAGGTGCCCACGCGGAGCGTGAGTGGCATCCAACGCAGCCGTGGGCTCGCATGACGAGCAACGCGTCCGCCTCGGCGACCTCGGCGCTCTCCTCGGCGCTGGCAAGCCACTTGGCGAACTCGTCCTCGGGCAGCACTACCACTTCGGAAAGCATGTAGGAGTGGCGATCGCCACAGTACTCCGCGCAAAAGATCTGCGCAGTGCCCAGCGAGTCTGCCTTGAACCAGGTCAGGTTGTCCCGGCCGGGAACCGCGTCTTCCTTTATGCGAAATGCAGGGACGTAGAAGCTGTGGATAACGTCAAGCGACTTCAGCTTCAGCTTGATGGCGGTGTTGACCGGAACGTAGAGAGTCGGCGACTTCTTGCCGTTCTCATACTCGAACGACCACTCCCACATCCTTGCGATCACCTGCACGGGCATTGCGTCGTCGGGGATCGTGCGCAGGAGCTTGAAGCCCTCGAAGCCGTACCAGAACATCGAGAGCACCAGCAGCGTCGGGATGACCGTCCAGGCGACTTCCAGCCTGTGATTGGGCGGGACGTGCTCGGGCAGCGGATGGCGCTTGCGGCTGTACCTGTACAAGAAGTAAAGCATCGTCCCGGTCACAACTGCCAGCAGAACTGCGGAGACAGCGACTACGTAGAGAGTCGCTCCATCGACTGCCGTCGCCATCTCGCTGGCAGGTGTCTGTATGCTGACTTCGGCTGGGAGTGCCATGGGAGAGCCTCTACCTGAACGCTACATCTACGAACGTGAAAACCATGATCACGACCAGGATCGAAATCGCCACCCCAAGCATGACCTTGAACACCGGAGGCTCCTGCGCCAGGTGCATGAACCGGGACAAGACCAACGTTCCCTTCACCGCTGCTACCGCTATCGCAACCAGGATGCTCGCCGCACCGAGGTGGAGACCGGCCACGGTCACGGTCAAGCCGGTCAGCATCACCAGAGCGACCCATACCATCACGTGCGACGCGGCGGACTGAGAACCGTCCTGCGCCACGGGCTTCGTCACGAAACCAGGCGATTGAGGGTGATTCCGGTCCATGGGCTCCGTCACGAGATAAGGTAGAAGAGTGGGAACACGAAGATCCAGATCACGTCCACGAGGTGCCAGTAGAGCCCCGCATTCTCCAGCTTCCTTTCCACTACTTCGCTTCGCATCCGGGCGTCCCCGTCCTCGCCGCTTTCCGTCCGGGCTTTTCCGTCTTCACTGCTTTCCATACGGGGACCGGGCACCGGAAGCATCGTCCATGCCATCCATCCAAGGACTGCGATGCCTGCAAGCACGTGGATGCCATGCAGGCCCGTTACGGTGTAGTACATTCCGTAGAACATGTTTTCTCCCGGAGTGTGCTCCACCAGGATGTCCGAGCTCGGGTAGAGGCCGTGCTCGAACTTCGCAGTCCATTCAAAGACCTTGTTGACCATGAACGCAGCGCCAAGCGCCATGGTCGCAAGCACCAGGCCAAGGGAAGCCTGCCTCCGTCCCTGCTTCAAAAACGCGATCGAGAGGACCATCGTGAGGCTGCTGGTCAGCAGGATGAGCGTGTTGGCCGTGCCGGTCCCGGTGTCCAGCCCGCCCGCCGCATAATGGAAGTCCTCGGAGAACTGCGTACGGTAGACGGCGTAGAGGAGAAACAGACCTCCGAACAGGATGAGCTCGGTGAAAAGGAACAGCCACATGCCCATGCGCGCAGTCAACGCCTTGCCCGGCGGCGCCGCATATTTGTGCGCAGACAGTGCCTTGCCCGGGGGCGCCGCATACTTGTGCACAGCGCTGCTCATGCCGCGCTCCTGGGAAGCTGATGGGTTGACGTCTGGTACCAGGGTCGCGCTCCGATCATGCCGGCTCCTGTGCCGTCGGGGGCGGAACCGTTGAAGAGACAAGGGAAGAGTCGGAATCGCTGACGGGCGCGGAGGCGAAGATCGGCGTGCCGTCCGGGTTGCGCTCGTAAGGGCCGCGGAAGACCTCCGGCACGTGGTGGAAGTTCTCATCCGGAGGAGGTGACGTGGTTGACCATTCGAGCGTGGTTCCGCCCCAGGGATTCGGTCCCGCAGGAGCTCCGGAGCGGACGCCCCGAATCAGGACGACGGCCAGCCAGATGAGCCCCGTGATCAGAATCCACGAGCCGACCGTCGAGACGGCTTGAAGCGGATGGAACTGCGGCAAGTAGTCGTAGTACCTCCGCGGCATCCCCATCCAGCCCATGATGAACTTGGGGTAGTAGAGGAGGTTGAAGCCCACGAACACCAGCGCCCACGGGGCCCAGATCGCCCGCTTGTCGTACATGCGACCCGTCATCTTGGGAAGCCAATAGAGAAGCGCCGCAAACAACGCAAAGCCCGTGCCGCCGAACATCGTGTAGTGGAAGTGGGCCACGATGAAGTACGTGTCGTGGATATGGACGTCGGTCGCAAGCGTACCGTTTACCAGCCCGGTGAGCCCGCCGATCGAAAACAGGAAGATGAACGTGAGAACGAAAAGCATCGGCGGCGAAAGCTCGATCGACCCCTTGTAGAGGGTGGCCACCCAGTTGAAGACCTTGATGCCTGACGGCACCGCAACCAGGAACGTAAGCAGCGAGAAGATCCACCGGGCAGTGTCGCTCATGCCCGCGGTGAACATGTGGTGGCCCTAGACCAGGTAGCCCACGAACGCGATCGCGAGGCTGGAGAACGCTATGGCCTTGTAGCCGAAGATGTTCTGTCGGGCAAACGTCGGGATGACCTCCGACACCACGCCCATGGCCGGGATGATCATGATGTAGACGGCAGGGTGCGAGTAGATCCAGAAGAGGTGCTGGTACAAAAGCGGGTCGCCCCCTCGGGCAGGGTCGAACAGCCCGATGCCCAGCGTTCGCTCACCAATGACCAGCAGCAGAGTCACGGCAAGGACCGGGGTCGCCAGAATCTGTATCCATGCGGTCGCATACAGCGACCACGCAAACAGAGGCATCCTGAAGAACCCCATGCCGGGGGCCCGCAGCCGATGTATGGTGGTGACGAAGTTTATCCCGGTGAGAATGGAGGAGAACCCCAGCACAAACGCTGCGAACACCGCCAGTGTGACGTTCGTACCGGTTCGCACGCTGTAGGGAGCATAGAATGTCCAGCCTGTATCCGCCATGCCGCCCGCAGTGAACAGCGACGTTACGGCGAGCACCGCCCCGGAGATGAGGATCCACCAGGATGCAAGGTTGAGCCGCGGGAAGGCCACGTCCTGGGCACCTATCTGCAGCGGCAGGAAGTAGTTGCCGAAAGCTGCCGGAATGCCGGGGATGATGAACAGGAAGATCATGATCACGCCGTGCAGCGTGAACAGCCCGTTGTAGGTCGTGGATTCGACGATTGTCTTGCCAGGCGTCAGCAGCTCCAGGCGCATTAGAAAGCCGACCGACGCACCGACGGCGAAGAAGGTCAACATCGACACCAGGTAGAGAATCCCGATGCGCTTGTGGTCCGTGGAGAAGATCCAGCGAGTCAACGCGTTCCCCCTTCTCCCTGCCCATCCTGTTGAACGGCCGCCCTGTACCTTCGGGTGGTGACTGCGAGGAACAGACCGAACAGGCCGACCACCAGCAACGTGACGATGCCGGTTATCTTAAGGATATTGAAGACGTACGTCTTGCCCTCGGGATCGTAGCTGAAGCAGAACAGGAGCACCTTGTTGATGGTTGCGCCGACGCGGCCCTCCGCAGCTTCCGTCAGTGCCATCTTGAGGTCGAACGGGAGAAACGTGACGCCATAGAGGTACCGGGCGATCTTGCCTTTGGGGCTCAGCACCATGATCGTCGCCGGATGGATGAACTCGCTGCCCGCGGGCTCGTACTTGAAGCCGACTGCGCCGGTGATTGCCGCGATGGATTCAGGAGTTCCGGTCAGGAAGCGCCATGCGTCCAGCGGCATGTCCTTGTGGAATGCCTTGAAGTAGTTGCTCTTCTTCTGGATGGCCAGCTCGGGCGTGTCCGCGGGGTTGAATGAGATCGTGAGTACGCGGTAGTCTGTTCCGGCCTTGAGGTCCAGCCTGTCTACGACGTCGGAGATGCCGCCCAGCAGCGGGCCGCAGATTCCCGGGCACCGGAAGTAGACCAGCGACAGCACGGTGGGCCTGTCCACCAGGTCCTTGAGCAGCACCTTTCGTCCATTCTCGTCAAGAAACGGAACATCCAGCGGAACAGTATCCCCCAGCTTCTCGTCCACACCGACGTCTGCCACCGCAACAGCCGGCAACATGGCCAACCCGATGGCCGCCGCCGCTGCCACGGCCGCTGCCGGCAGCATTCCTCGCACCATCGCAACCAGAGTGTCGGCTCCCCGGCCCATCGCTTCCACCGCCTCGGCTCCCCGGCCCATCGCTTCCACCGCCTCAGCACGCCAACCCATCGCGTCCTCCTGCCGTACCGGGTAACCCTGCCCCGCTCCGAACCCCGGCCCCGTGCACCACTGCATGCCGAACCATAGGTACAGGATCTTCCGATGGAAAGTGGGAGCACCTGCCGCGCCCTGCCTCAAGATTGCCCAACTGGGAACGTCGGATTGTGTCAAGTCGTCGCCGGTGCTATCTTCTGGATTGTCGCGGGTGCAGGCTGGCCAGGGCGCCGTCGTGGTGCGACACTGAGAGAAGCCCGATGAGGGAAAGAGGCCAATCGCGTGTTACCAGGAAGCTCACCGCAGCGGCCTGAATGGAGTTGCGGGGAACGAAAAGCTGACCGGGACGTTCCTGCAGCTTGAATGGAGTTGAAGGGGACGAGATGCTGACCGAGACATTCCTGCACCTGCCGGGTGTGGGGGAGAAGAGAGAGAGGCAGTTGTGGCAGGCGGGGGCCGAGGCGTGGGAGCACGTTCTGGCAGCGTCCGCGGAGGAGTCCGTCGCGGAATTGAGGCAGGACAACGAGGCCACGGGCTTTCCCCAGGGAGCGCAACGCTGGAGGGACGGAAGCAGCCAAGCTGCATCGTCTCCCGACTTGCGAGCCGAGGCACTGCGACTTGCCGGGCTCCGGAGATCCGCTGCGGTAGAGGGGCACGCTCACGAGTACCTCGCCGTATGCGCTGCGGAAGGGCTGGAACGTAAGTGGGACGCGGTCGCAGCGCGACTGCCGAAACGGGAGCACTGGCGGGCCCTGCAATCTTCGAGGTCGGACGCGTGGCCCGAGATGCGTTGGCTTGCGCTGGACATCGAGACAACCGGGCTGGCCCCACCGTATAGCCGGGTCACGGTAGTGGGCATCTGCGGGCATGCGACCGGGTTTGCGCCGGTGGCGCTGGTTGCAGACGACGCGGGATGGGAAGAGCGTCTGGCTGGGTACCTGTGCGACACCGACGTGCTGGTCACGTTCAACGGCACGGGATTCGACGTGCCGTTCCTGTGCGGAACGCTGGGATGGGGGCCGGAGCGGTTCCCGCCGTTCCACGTGGACCTGTGCCCGCTTTGGCGCAGGCTCGGGTACAAGGGCGGGCTCAAGCGAGTGCAGGTGCAGCTGGGTTTCGTGAGGGAGACGGACCTCGCGGAATTGGACGGTTATGCCGCGGTGCTGCTCTGGAAGTCGCACAGGTCAGGGCATCCCGGGGCGCTTCCCACGCTGGTGCGCTACTGCCTCGAAGACGTCGTGGTCCTGCTTCCGATGGCAAGAGAAGCATATGACCGAGCCGCAGCAGACCTCGGCAGGAGATGGCGCTGCCCGCCTCCTCCGGAGGTGAGGATCGATCATCTGCCGTTCGACGCCAACTTGATCCGATCGATGTCCAGCTACCGGCACTTCCGATCATCGTCCGGCTGCCGGAATTTCCGCTGATCGAGCTCGCAGCTCAGTCACCGAGCAGTGGCGAATCGCCTGAAGATCGCACCGACCGCAACCAGGGCGAAAACGAGGAGAAATGGGGACGCTGGGACTCCCGAAGCCGGTGACGAGGAGCACCCGCCGCTGCCTCCCGAGGCATCCTTGTCCTCATCAGCAGTGACGTCGAGAACCATGACGCCGTCCTGGGGAACCTGGGACGGGACGTCGACGGACTCGCCGGTGTCTTTGGGCAAGTCCTCCGCGAGGTCGGCGGAGATCAGCTCGCCGTCGATCACGTCGGGCGACACGACGTCCTCGTACACGTCCTCGGTCTGAGGCTTGGGAGCGCAGTCGGACGAATCGTCGTTGCAGCCGAACTCGCAGGCCGACGGGGTGCTCCATTCGAGGCAGGGGTCGGCGTCCGCATCCTCCACGCAGGAGGAAACGGCTGATTCGCCCGCATCGTCGGGCTTGCACTGGGTCAGGCCGGCAGGGCACTCGTCTTCGCAGGCAGGGGCGGTGGGCTGGCAGTCGCCGTCCTCGCACACGGAGAGATCGGGGTCGCAACCGCCCATGGGGGTCCACTCGAGGCAACCGTCGCCGTTGGAATCGTAGCACCCGGAGACGGCAAGGCCGTCGTCTTCGCAAACGGTCTGCGCAAGCTCCGGGCAGGAGTCCTGGCAGCCGCCGGAGCACGCGGCGTTGGCGCAGGTGGCGCCGGGTCCGCACCATTCCTCGTTGCCCCATTCGAGGCAACCGTCCGCGTCCCAATCGTCGCAGGTGGCAACGAAGTGCTTGCCGGTGGAAGTCTCCTGGCAGCTCTTGGTGCCCAGCTCTTCCGGCTCGCAGAGGTCCACGCAGTTGAATGCGCAGTAGCCGAGCTGGCAGAACTCGTTTGCGTCGCATGGCTGCGCCATGTACCAATCGAGGCACGGATCGTCGTCCGCGTTCTTGCACCCGTATTTCTCCCAGACGTCGGCGTCGTTCTTGGCGCACTTGAGGTCGTATGGGCCGTCGCAGTCATCCTCGCACGTGACCACGCACTGGTGGAAGATGCACGCCATGCCGGAGCCACACAGGTCTTCGCCCTCGTCGATTTCGCCGTCGCAGTCGTTGTCGACGCCGTCGCAGTCCTCCTCGTCCTTCATGCCGTCGCAGTCGTCGTCGGCCTGGTTGCACTGCTCGATGGCATCGGGGTGAACCTCGGGGTCTTCCTCGTTGCAGTCGCCGTACCACCCGTCGCCGTCCAGATCCTGAGCGAACGTGATCGTGAGCTGGGAGGGGAAGCCGCCTTCCTTGCTGGAGAAGTGCACCCAGCGCTGGATCGGCGCGTTCTTCTTGCCGAAGTCAGGGTCATAGAGATGGAACCCGCAGTTGGGTGCGATGGGTGCGCCGAGCAGATCCGTGTCGCCTTCCAACCAGTCCTGGACCGCCTTGGTCACATCGAACGCCCAGACCCCTTCCGGGGTGATCGAGACGTTCTGCGGGAGAGCGCTCCAAGTGGTACCGTTGGTGTCGTTGAGGGTGGCCTCGGACCATTCGCACGTCTCCGCATCGCCGAGTCCGATCTTCTTGAGCCTGTATACTTCGACCTTGGCGGGACCGCCCAGTGCCTCGACCTTGTCCATCTGCTGGAGCCTGAGCGAAGCCGAGACGACCTTGGCATCCGTCGGCACGTCCGTGAGGTCGAACCTGATATAGCCGTGGAACTTGCGGAACGCTTCCCAGGCGGGCGGCGTGGAAGCGCACTGTCCCTCGACCGCGCAGAAGTTGTAATCGGGGGTGTCTTCGCAGCAGACCATGTCGAGGTCCTCGCAGGGGTTCCAACCGGAGGTGAAGCATTCCTGCGGCTCGATGCCGACTTTGATGGTGGGGTCGAAGCCGTGCACCGACTTGTCGTTGTGTGTCGCGTATGTGTCGTGCGACGGGAGCAGGTTCATCTGGATGAACGGGTTCACATCCGCCGCAGCACAAACGGGTGCGAGAACTGCGCCGACCAGAAGCAGGCAAGCAGCTATCCTCATGAAGGTCCTCCTCAAGGTGTACTATCCTGGCTCCGGGTGGCGTCTTTGAGCGCCCTGCCGGTGTACTCGGCCAGGGATTTCTTGCGGTCCGTGTTGAGCGTCTTGACTACGTCGTCCAAGCGGGACTCGGCCTGTCTTGCCGCCACCGCCCGGGATTCCAGGAGCTCCAGCGCTGCCTGCTCCGGGGTCTTGCCCTCGGCCCTCGGTGCTTCCAGGATGCGGGCAGCCTCCGTGATGGGTACGAGCAGCTCGTCCACCCTCTTCTCACCGTCCGACTTGCAGCCGGCGAAACAGGCGCAACAGGTCATCGCGAAGAGCAGGGCCAGAGCACGGCCCTGGCTGCCTCGACCTTGCGACTCCAACCGCTGCTCTTTCCACTCGCTACGCATCTGGTGCGAAAGGGGGGACTCGAACCCCCACAGGCGTACGCCCGCTAGAACCTGAATCTAGTGCGTCTACCAATTCCGCCACTTTCGCAGGTTGTCAAACCGTGGGAATGAGTAGCATCCGGCCTTGACAGTGTCAAGGTATTTCGGCCAGCTTTGTCGAGCTCGCCGAGGAGGGTGATTACCTGAACAGCCCGCCGTCGATGAGTTGGGCACGGAACGCGGTCAGCCGGTCCAGCGCGGACTTGCGGGCTTCAGGGGACATCGTGAAGACCCGGTCGGCCCAGTCGAAGCAGTAGCGGCAGCCGGTGCCGCACTTGGCCATGCTGCAGCGCCCCTGCACGAACTGATCGATAAAGCCCTCCAGCGACGCGTTGTCCACCACCGGCATCGGCCAGTGGAACAGGTCCCGGGACGCTGCAAGCTTGAACACGTTTATGCGCAGCGGCTTCAGGAGATAACGGGCCGCAGCAAACGGGTCGCGCTTCGTGTACGCCAGGTTGTTCGTCGGGTGCGCAAACAGCTCCAGCAGGTTGCCGTCGTGCCGCGCCCTGGCGTACGCCGCGGCCACCAACGCTATCTGTCTCGACGTCATCCCGCGGTTCACCAGCTTTATCGAATCCATCCCGGCCCGAGCGTAATGGTGCTGGTCCTCCGGCCTGAACCACCCCGCCATCATGAAGTGCGCAGGCTGCGAAAGCCGCAGGATCGAGCACGACAGATAACAGTAGTCCACCACCAGCCCGCCCGACGGATGCCACTCCTGCGACGCGTGCGAGTTCAGGTTCGCATGATATCGCGTAAACGGACACCCCCGCAGGCACTCCAGGTTCGCGATCACCTGCAGCTTCAGCTTCACACGGCTTCGGATCTGAGATAGCCGCGCAAAGTCCCGGTTCACGTCCGTGACCGAAAGCGTGATCCGGTCCGCACCCAGCCCCTCGAAGAACGCAGCCATCTCCGGGGAATCGACACCCGCCATGGTCGAAACCGAAACCGTGAGCTGCGGCTCCAACTTCTTCACCAGCTCCACCAGCATCGGGATCGTGACGGTGACTACGTCCGCACCAAGCTTCACCACGTACGACAGCGCCTTCTCGATGCGCCGGCGCCCCTGCCGCGTGAACTCCGTGTTGTCCAGGCACGAAGCGTTGAGAAGGTAGTTGAACGAGACCCCCTTGTCCCGCACCGCCCGCACGTGACGCCGCGCCTGCCCAGCGGAAACCTTGGGCAGAATGATGCTCGACCTGCCGCCGCCAAGCGGGTCCTCCCGCAGCTTCCCGTACAACTCCCCGATCCTGCTGAAGTCCAGCAGGTCGATAAGGTCAGCCTGCATGTTCGACGGAACGGAAAGCCGGGGAAGCCGTTGTTGCTCGCGTGTCACTGCTTGGGCTCTATCTGGCCGAAGTGCTCCCGCTCGATTAGCTCGTAGTGATCAATGATCCTGCGCACGTACGAGCGCTTCTCCATGTACGTCCCAGGGAAGAAGCTCCGCTTGAAGCCGTAAATGATGATGTCCTTCAGCTCCCTGCGCTTCAGCTCGAACGTATTCGCGGCCAGGTGGAGCTCCTTGGTGACCGTCGTGTCCGACACAAGCCGGTTGTCGGTGCAGAAGGTCGTAGAGAGATTGGCCTTGTGCATCTTCCTGAACGCGTGGTGCTCCAGGCTGGCGATGCGCGGGTTGGTCTGCATGTTCGACGTGAGGCAGACCTCGATCGTGATGCGGCGGTCCGCAATGTACTCCGCCAGGTCCCGCACGTAGCGGTGCTTGTCCTGTATGTGGCCGTCCGTTATCGCCCCAATCTGGAACAGGTAGTAGCCGTGCCCGATGCGGTCCGCCTTCAGGTCCGTGATCGCCTGGAAGATCGACTCCGGCCCGAATGCCTCGCCCGCATGCACCGTCTTCTTGATGAAGTGCCTGTGCACATAGTCGAACGCCTGCTGGTGGTCTTCGGCGGGATACCCCGCTTCCTCGCCCGCAAGGTCGAAGCCCACTATCGGCACGCCCCGACGGTTGCGGATTTCGACCGCGGCCTTGGCCAGCTCAAGCGACGCAATGGGATAGACCTCCTTCGCCGGCGTGTACGGGTGCACGTCGTAGAGGCTCGCGTAGTAAGGCGAGTAGTGGCGCCCGAACTGGCGGAGCGCGCAGCAGATGATCCCGTACTCGAACGGCGGCTTGACACCGGAGCGCACCTCCTGAAGCGTGTTCTGCTCCAGCTTGGCCCGGCTGAGGCCCGCGTTCACCGACTGGATCACCCGGTCCATGTCCTGGTCAGAGTTCACGTGAAGCTGCGGGGCAAAACGCACCTCCACGTACAAGACCCCTTCATCAATATTGTCCCACGCCAGCTCGTACGCAGCACGCTCCAACGCCTCCGGCGTCTGCAGCGCTGCCACCGTGTACCGGAACCCGACCAGGTACTCTTCGAGGTTCTTGTACTGGCGCTTGAAGACCTTCTCCTTGAGCCCGGCCTGCGTGCTCGACGGGAGCTTGACCTTCTGCTCCCTGGCAAGCTCGATGAGCGTTCCCAGCCTGAGCGACCCGTCCAGGTGCACGTGCAGGTCGGACTTCGGAAGCTGCTCGATGAATGACTTTGTGTATGTTTCGGCCCTATCCGTCATCGCCACCCCTCGGCAACGTTGTCCCAACGAACTTACCAACGAAACATTCCTCCGGCCAGGTACGGGTTGCCGGCCTTCTCCCGGCCGATCGTGGTCTTGGCCCCGTGCCCGGGGATCACGGTCAGGTCGTCGGGAAGCTTCGTCATCCGCTCAAGAGATTTCTTCATGCTCTCTTCGTTTCCGCCTGGAAGATCCATTCGGCCGATGGAACCCGCAAACAGGAGATCCCCCGAAATGAGCAGCTTCTCCGGCTCCAGGAACTGGTACACCACGCTTCCCTGAGTATGCCCCGGCGTGTGCAGAACCTTGAGCTTCAGAGAATCGATGGTGAGCTCATCCCCCTCCTTCACGTTCGCGTCCACGGATGGAGCATCAGCGATCGGTACACCAAACATCAGGCACTGCGCTGCCAGGGCCTTCAGCATCACCGCGTCCAGCTCATGGATGTAGACCTTTGCGCCCGTCTTCTCCTTCACCTTCGCAGCGGCCCCGACGTGGTCGATGTGCCCGTGCGTGAGCAGGACGGCCTTGACCTGGATCTTGCGGGCCTCGATCTCGGCCAGAATACGGCTTGCCTCGCCGCCCGGGTCGAACACGATGCCGCCCATCGTCTTCTCATCCCAAACCAGGATGGTGTTCGACTGGAAAAGCGAAACCGCCATCACGACCGTCTGCATTGGACCTCCGGAGACGCTCGAAACACAAACGCTATTATATGGATCACGCACGCGTGGTCAACGGAAACTGAGGCCGATTCAGGGGAAGATCGGTTCCGCCGCGATCGGAGCGGCTGCTGATGCGGCCAACCAGGCTCGGGGTTACGCCGCACTTGCGGCTACGGGACCGTGAGCCCCAGCTTCCGCCGAGCGGTTTGCAGCGCGGCCGTGGCGTCATCGACCGCCAGCTCGGTTGCGAGCCGGGCCAGGCGGCCTGCGTAGGTCTCACCTTGCGGGCACGGCAGGACGGTCAGCATATCAATGTCGCTCCAGCGGGTGGCATCCCCCCGTGCCCTGGATCCAAACAGGACGACCAGGACTGCTCCCCGGGCACGCAGAGCTGCCGCAAGCCGCCGGATTTCCTCCCGCACCTGGCCTTGTCGTTCAACAGTCTCCATGATGGGCACGGCCATCAGTGCCTCCCCTTCGGCATTCATGTTGGCACCCCCAGCGCAACCCTGCAACGACCGCGGCTGCGGCCGCTGCGCCTGCACGGCCACTGGTGCGCCCCACTTCCCCGCCCCGTGAGGAGGGGGCCTCCGGTGCGCGCATGGGCGCAGCTATGGCCGATACGACTGCTCGGAGGCCCCTCGCTGACGCGATGGGTGGTGCAATTGACATCCGCTCGCGGTTGGGTAAGCTGAGGCCCATGTTAACGGGAGGGTGGCATCGATGAGACTGCTGGTTCTCGGCGTGGTGTTGGGATCCATTGCGATAGGCTCGTGCGGAGATCGGGACGACCGGCTGGTGGAGATGAGCGACTTCTCGGGGCCCTACTTCGTAGGGGACCGGATAGTCTACCTCGACGGAGCGTTCGACGAGCTGCTTGTGCTCAAGGCCAATGAGGCGGACGAGACTCCGGAGTGGGACCGCATCCCGGTAGCCGAGGACGCGAAGCTGGTCGGGTTCGTGGAGGCCGAAGGTGCGGTGCTCCTGCGCTCGCAGTCGGCAGGCACCGTCGAGGCCGTCTACCCCGCATCCGGCAAGACCAAGGCGTTCGAGTCGTCAAGCCCCTACGACCGGAACGTCGTCACCGAAGACCCGCCGATGGTCGCCGCCTATTACAGCGACAACGCGGAGGGCGACGAGGACCACCTGGTGCTCAGCAAGGGCGAAATCTCCTTCTTCGACCTCTCCTCCGAAAAAGGATCGCTGACGACTACACAGGTCAAGACCTTCGGCGGCGCACCGCTCGGCATCGATGTGGCTCCAGCAATCGACCTCGGCGGCAAGACGCGCCAGATCGCATTCGTCCGCTGGAACTCCTATGTCACCATCCTCGAAGTCGGGAAGAACGCAGCGAAGCCCATCCTGGTCGCGCTCCACGCACCGGACGTGACCACCCCCGTCTTCCCAGGCCCCATCCAGTTCGTGCTGGACGGCTCCCTGCTCAGAGCGTTCTTCCTCGCCGTCGGTACGCCCGACCTCTACATGATCGAGGTGGACACGGTCGCGCTTTCCAAGGACACCGTCCATGTGAACCTCTTCCCGACCGGCGCAGGGCCGTCCATGTTCGCACCGTTTGTCGCCGCGGACGGGACGCTCACCGTGGTGGTGCCGTGCACCACCGCCAGGATGGTTGTGGTCGTGCGCCCCGAGTCGTCCCAGGTGGTCCAATACCCCGTGGAGATCGTGCCCCGCAACGTGAGCCTGTTCAGGCTTCCAGGGACCGGGGAGTGGGGAGCGTTCGTCTACGACTCCGCAGGCGCCGAGTACTCCTACTACTTCGTAGAGCTGGATGCGCTGGCGGAGAAGAAGAGCAAGGCGTTCCACCGCTATTCGCTGCTTGCGCCGATCCAACGCGTCTACCTGCTCGGCGACGGCGAGACCTTCCTGGTCTTCCATTCGGCAGCAGGCAAAGCCTCGCTGGTTTCCGTCGCGGACGGTTCCGTGAACGAGCTGAAGGCCCCCACAATCTGGACCGAGGTCTTCAACCAGGACCACACCCGCATGTACGCTCTCGGCACCACGGGCGGGAAACAGTACGCCCTGTCCTTCAAGTTCCTCGAAGGAGGCCAGTACGAGCAGTCCAGCATCAACGTCACCGTGCCTGCCACTCTGGGCAGCACAGGGGGGCTGACCCTGTTCGAGGACCAGGACCTGCTCGCAATCGCCACGACCGGCAAGGGGGTCATCCTGCTGCCCGCAGACCTCAAGGACAAGGAGCGCTTGGATGCCTTGCAGATCGTCGCCCCGTTCTTCATCGGCCTGGAACACTAGGAGGCGCCCATGAACAGAATCCGCTCGTGCACCGCGGCGATCCTTGCCCTGCTGGTCCTCGCAATGCCCCTGGCCGTCGCCGCACAGGACGAAGAAACCGGACGCGAATTCGTCTTCCTGGCAGGAAGCCAGTTCCAGCTCGTAAAGGACGGTGCGTTCGACTACTACTCGGACGAAGACTGGCTTCCGGTCGCCAACGTGGCGCTGGAAGTGGAAATCCTCGACGACCTCTTCGTCGGCATCGGGCTGACACAGGCGCTCAAGGAAGCCTGGATCTGGGAGACGTACCAGACCTCGCTGCGTTTCACGCAGCCGCAAGTCCTCATCCGAAAAGGCTTCGAAATAGCCGACGGGCTCAGGCCCTACGTGTCCGCGGCAGGCGGCTACGCCTGGTCTGAATCCACCATCACGCTTGATTCCACCAACGATCTCCACCGCGAGGACGGCTGGACAAACGGGCGCATCGCCGGCCGTGCAGCAGCAGGCATCGAGGCTTTCCTGCCCAGGTCCATCTTCCGCGAAGGGGCAAACGCTTCGGGCTTCTTCAAGGACTTCACGCTCGGCGTCGCGTTCGAGCTCGGCTATGCGTACATGCAGCCCGTGGACCTGTCCGATCACGTGCCCACCAACGACGGATCGGACGCAGCAGGCGAAGCCATGCCGCAAGCGGTCGTGGACATGGGCGAGCTGTCGCTGCAAGGCTTCTACATGGCCTTCGATTTCCGGTTCTACCTGTGAGCGGGGGAGGCAAACCAATGGAACGGCACACATCGTTCTCGAAGTCGGGTCTCGTGCTGCTTGCCGCGGCCCTTGCCGCACTTTCCACGTCGTGGTCCGGCTGCGGCGACGCCGGCATGGCTTCGGACTCCGCTGGATATCTGTACGAGGACACCAGCGGCTGGGAGCCCGGCCCCGGTGACCGCGGCGCCATGGACGCGGCGTCCAGCTCGGACACGGCCGCGGACATCCCCCAGTACGAGATTCCTGAGCCGGAGGAAGAGCTCGACCTCGATTTCAAGGCGCCGCAGGCAAGCGAGCACTACGTCTATATCGCTGCTACCGGAAGGGATTCGCTGGTGCGCATTGACGCGGAGACCCTCGCCATCCGCCTGGTAGCCGTAGGCGGGCACCCCACGCGCGTCGCCACACTGCCCGATGCGGACGTCGCCCTGGTGATCAACAGCGGCACCCAGGACTTCTCCATCGTCACCTCGACGGAATCGTCCGACGAAGTCGAGACCATCGACATGCTGCCCAACGTCAACACCATCGCAGTCTCGCCCACCGGCGACTACGCGGTTGTCTACTACAACGACAAGATGGCCGCAGTCGGCGAACCGGTGGGAGACTTCCAGACTGTCGCGGTCCTCGGTCTCAAGGGGAACGCCGTGTCGCGGGCATACGTGTCGGTGGGGTTCCATCCGACCGCGGTCCATTTCGCCGCGTCCGGCGAGGCCGCGTTCCTGGTTACCGACGACGGCGTATCCGTAATCCCGCTCAAGTCGGTGGAGGACGGGGACATCACGCACATCGTGCCCGTGGCCGCTGACCCCATGGACGACCCGGCAATGCGCGAAGTGCTGGTGACGCCCGACGGCAAGTACGCAGTCGTGCGCAACCTCGCAAAGCCGGAGATAGCCGTAGTCGATCTCGAAACCGAGGAGATCCGCTCCGCTCCGGTCGCAGGACTTCCCACGGACTTGGATTTGGTCCCGGGAAAGAACCGGGTGCTTGCGGTGCTGCGTGAGCAGAAGAAAGCGTACGTGGTCGACCTCAAAGCACTGGTAGCGCTTCCCGAGACCGACCCGGACTACACCTTGGCCGTCACCGAGATCGACATCACCGGAAGCGAAGCCGGCGCAGCGGCAATCTCGTCCGACGGCTCGACCGCGGTGATGTACACGACCGTAGGCTTGGTGAAGGCGGTCGCGGTCCTGTCGCTTACCCACACTCCGTACGCGTGGCAAGCTTACCCGGTGCAGAAAGGCGTGGTCGGCGTCGCTCTCTCCAACAAGGGGGACACCGCGGTCGTGCTGCACCAGCTCGAATCCTATCCCGTCGACGCCACGCCCGTGGAGAAGACCATCGCGTACACCGAAGGCTTCACGCTGTTCGACCTTTCGACCGGCTACAGGAAGCTCATCCAGACCGACAACCGCTGGAGCGAATACCTGTTCATCTCGTCCTCCAGCGGCGCCGAGGACCAGAAGGCGTACATCCTGACGCCGGACCCTTCGGGGCTGGCAAACCAAGTCCTGTCCGTTGACCTCAAGACCTACATCGCTACCCCGATTCCACTCGCTTCACGGCCCGAGTCGCTGGTGTTCGTCCCCGACTCCCGCAAGGTAGCAGTCGCCCAGGAGCACGAGAACGGCCGCATCACGTTCATCGACGTCGACACCGACGAAACCTGGTCCATCACCGGCTACGAGCTGAACGGACTGATCAAATAGCCGGCGGCGGGATCACGCGGTCCCACGTACACTGGGGCTCCAGGTCCACAATGGGTGCGGACAGGCCCACGAAGAAGATGCTCTGGTACTTGATCTCCGCGTCTTTCAGCTCGACCTGGAGGTTCTGGTTTGACGACCCCTCCCTGCCCTTGATGGTGACCGCGACCTGGCAGTGAGCGGGGTTGTTGAACGGGTTCACCAGCGTCATGCGGATCTCGACCCGGCCCTCAGACGCCGGCAGGAGCTTCTTCTGCACCAGCAGGCGGCGGCACGGGGTGTCGTCCCGGGCCCCTGTCCCCCAAGCCTCGCTGGTCTTGAGCTCG
>Ga0172371_10004232_pt1 | contig 21838 bp, 14 predicted proteins | sample Lak12m_FD_114543 | JGI IMG/M metagenome (GOLD analysis project Ga0172371, IMG submission 114543) | Freshwater microbial communities from Kabuno Bay, South-Kivu, Congo - kab_022012_12m | ecosystem: Environmental > Aquatic > Freshwater > Lake | place: Democratic Republic of the Congo: South-Kivu...
CGCCGCGACCCACCCACAGTCAAGAAAGATGACTCGCCGCCGCGCGGGATGCAAGTGGAGGAGCCCCAGTTGCTGTCAGCCAGCTGCGTCGTCTGCCGGCCAGATACCGCGGTACAAGCGTCAGGCCCCGCGCCGGACGCGGTGCCGCCTCGCCCTTGCCGGCGGCACCGTACGTGCGACTCCCAAGTGACGATTCGCGGTCCTCGACAGGCTTGGCTTAGCTGCGATTCAGGGGGTTCTTGTGGCATAACGTGCAGCTGACCGTGGAGCCGGCTGTCATGGTCACGGTCTTGTGGTCCTCGATCTGGAAGGCTCGATCGACCGGCACCCTGGCCAGGTAAGTGCCTTCGAGGCTGCGTCCGTGACACGCCTGGCAATTGGCCAGGCCGCGCTTCTCGACCAGTTCCTTGTGGTCCTTGACCCAGGCCTGGGAGTTGACATTGTGCATCCCATGCGGACCATCCACGGTCAGGGGCAGACTGTTGCCATGGCACGTGGCGCACTCGCTGATTACGCCGTCGTGCCCCTGGAGCTGCCTGGGGGTAAGCGTGTCGTTGGCCAAGGGGTTGGCTGCCGGCCACTCCGCGTGCGGGCTGCCGTGGCAGGCGGAGCAAGCCATCCCGCCATGGTCAGTGCTGTTGCGGTACAACTGGCCTGCGTTCTCGGCGAAACGGGACGCGGGTGCCTGGATGGGTGTGGCTGCGGGATCCGAGGGATCAAAGGCGACCAAGCGCGGCAATTCGCCACCGGGATTCTTGACAAAATCGCCGGTGTGGCACGATTGGCACTTGGGAAGATCGGTCCACGGTTCGCGGACTTTCCCGCTGGTCAGACGAAATTCTCCGCCGACGGCCAGCAAATCACCATGGCAGTTTTGGCAACCCACGCCCGCTCCCGCCATCACACTGCGGAGGCAATTCGTCTGGTTGCCCGGGTGGCATTTGTAGCACGCTTCGACCCCAGTCGCTGAAATGATGGCGGGGTTGTCGGCCGTCGGCAGTTGGTTGTCGACTGTCCTGCCGTGCCGGCGATGCATCGCTTCGGAAAGATAGGCGTGTCCGATCTGGGACCCGACCGGCCCCTGTCCGGCCAGGTCCAGTGCCTTGGAGTAGTGGCACGAGGCGCAGAGCACGGGACGGTGGTCCCACAACTGAGTTTGATACAGGATGTCATGCAGGCGTAGGATGTTCTCGCGGGCCTGCATGTCAGGGTTGGAATTGGTGCTGAGCGGCAAACCAAGCACTTGCACGTACAGGTCGTTGGCGGCCATTTCGTGGTTGGCGTGACAGGACTTGCAGTCCATCTCGCTGGAAACGGGAACCACCGCGTCGACCCACGCGGCGACACCCGTCTTGCCTTTGCGTATCACCTGGAAACGCATCAGAGGATAAGCGTTGAAGCTGCCCTGGTCGTCGATGTCGGTGAGCGGAATCCCCGTCGCGGACCAGAGATTGCTCAAGTCGGCCTTCATTCTCCGAAGTGTGTTGTTCGGCCCTGGCATGGGGGTTCCGGTCAGCCCCACATCAGCCCGCAGACTGGCTCCGAAAAGAGCTTGGCCGTAGTCCCAGAAATTCGTCTTGCCGATGCTCGTCGTGTTCATCGATCCGGCGGGATCCATCGCTCCCCGGAACGACACGCTGACTTCCGTGGGACCGCATAGCTTAGGCGTCGCCCCCTTCTGGACCACTTGGGCGTGGACGGTATTGAACGGCGGGAGCAGACTGAACACGGAGAAATCGCTGTCGAAACAATGCATGCCCAAGTCATTCCAGGTAAAGACCCGGTATTCGATGGTCGTACGGGACGTCGAACGGAGCCGGGCCTGGGCCCGCGCCGGCTCAGACGTGATGAGCCCCAGAATCGCAGACGCCGCAAATTGGGCAAGAACGGCGACTTGGAGACTTCGGTTGCAGGTGCGGACTCCCATGACCTTCCTCCTCGTGGATTCAGAATTGATGATGAAAATGCCTCGAACGGCCCGCGATGAGTAGCGCTGAGCCCGCAATGTCTCCGGCGGCCGCTAACGCTGCCTGCTCACCGACGAGGCTATCTTCGCTGAGCGCGGAAATCGCAAACCATGAAGGCCAGGGGACGCAATTGGCATGCCGTCTTTCCTTTTTGGGATGGACTGTCGGGAACCGCTGGGAAAACGGGCCATCCACCGGAAAGCGGCGTCCCTCACTGGTCCCAACGTACCCAGTGCTGAGCAGAAAAGGACCAACCGCTGGGGAACCGATCGGACGCTCGGCCTGATCTCGGTCGGCATCAACGGCTTGCCGCGGGAAGCTGCAGTTCGAAACAGGCGCCGCCTGTGGGACGATTGGCGGCAGTCAGGCTGCCTCCGTGTTCATCAGCGATGCGTCGCGAGATCACGAGCCCCAGGCCCGTGCCGGTTTCTTTGCTGGTAAAAAACGGCTGGAACAGCCGTCCGAGGGCCTGAGGCGTCATCCCCGGACCGGTGTCCAAAGGAAAAGAAGGAAAAGGACAGGCATTTTGTTATTGCCGGCTGAGTGACGACAAGTTATGTTGATAGACGCAATCCGGCGGTAGGTTGGGAGGACATGTCGATGACGGCGGCTCGAAGTCAACTCGTGGACGTGAACGTAACTCGCTATTATCACTGCATTTCCCGGTGCGTACGGCGGGCGTTCTTGTGCGGCGAAGGATTCGCGCACCGCAAGCAGTGGATCGAAGATCGCTTGCAGACGCTCGCCGGAGCCTTTGCCGTCTCGGTCTGCGGCTTTGCCGTCATGGACAACCATCTGCACGTCCTGGTGCGGTTGGAGGCTGACGCCGCGAACACATGGTCGGCTGAGGACGTCGTCCGAAGGTGGATCGTGGCCTATCCGCCCAAGTCGGCAGACGGGGAGGAGATCGAGGTCACGCAGGCCTGGATCGACGATCAGGCTGGCGACGCGCAGCGGGTAACGATCTTGCGAACGCGGTTGGCCAACTTGGGCTGGTTCATGAAGGCGCTGAAAGAGCCGTTGGCTCGGCTGGCGAATAAAGAGGACGACTGTAAAGGCACGTTCTGGGAGTCGCGTTACAAGTCGATTGCGATCTTGGATGACGAGGCCTTGCTGGCCACGTGCGCGTACATCGATTTGAACCCCGTGGCGGCCGGGGTAGCGACCACGCCGGAGACAAGTGCTCACACGTCGATCCAGCAACGCGTGGAGCACGCTCACGCCAAGGGGAAACTCCAGGACTTGAAAGCGGCGGCCTGCGGCAGTGTGGCAGGCAGCCGTGCCGCTGGCGGGATCGAGGAGGACCACTGGCTGTGCCCGATCGAAGACCGGCGTCAACATGGCTCGCAGCGCGAGGGGCTGCTGGAAGGCTTCTCGCTGGGCAGCTATCTGCTGCTGGTCGACTACACCAGCCGGCTGTGCCGCCAAGGCAAAGCCCGCGTGAGCCGCGAGGTGGCCTCGATCCTGGACCGTCTAGGCACCGGTTCCGACGTCTGGGGGCAGCGGATGCAGCGGCTGTTCGAGAAGTCGCGGCTGCTAGGAAGCTACTTCTGTACGGACCGCACACGCTTGCGCGAGCTGGCTTGCCAGCGTGGCGTCCATCATCTGGACAATCTGGCGGCATCGCCTGCCTGAGCGCACGGTCCGCCTTCCCACGAATTCCGCGATGCTCATCAGGCGGAATTCGCTCGATTCGCCCCAGTTGGGGCACTAAGCTCGGCCGCACGGCCGATTCCTCAAGCCTTGGTACCGCGTACCAGCCACGTGCCGCCGTGCGGTGAGACACCATCTTCGCCGAATCGCGAAATCGACATCACGGCACGCGATAATGCCTGTCCTTTTCGCTGCTTTTCGCTAAGCAGACGCAATCATGCCCGTCTTGGCGGCTTTCGGCTTTCGGCTTTCAGCGTTAGAATGGACTTCGGAGATAGACCAGGAGCAATCGCAATGTCCGTGCACGAATCGACGCCAGCAGACGGAATGGGACGCCGCGACTTCTTGGTGCAGTCGGCCGCCGGAGCCGCGCTGGTTCTGGCCGCGGAACCGGCGCGGGGCGCCGCGGCCCAGGAGACGAGGACACCGATGGCTGCCACAGATTTTCGCAACAAGCTGTTGGAGTGCCTAGGCGGACCCTGGCCGGAGCCGTGCGAGTTGAAGCCCGTGCTGCGGGAGACGATGCGCAAGGATGGGTATCGGATCGAGTCCGTGTTCTATGAAGTCGAGCCCGGAGATCGGGTGCCGGCGATGCTGCTGGTGCCGGACGGCGTGGACGCACAGCATCCCGCGCCGGCGGTGGCGGTCTGGCACCAGCACAACGGCGAGTGGCATCTGGGCAAGAGTGAACCGGCTGGGTTGGCTGGCAATCCGATGCACCACACGGGCGTGGCCCTGGTTCGCGAGGGCTATGTGGTCCTGTGCCCGGACGCGCTGTGTTTCGAGGAGCGGCAGAGCCCGCACCTGCAGGGCGGGAACTTCGAGCGGTTCGAGTTCCTGCGGTACGTGGTGGCGGGCAAATGCATGGCCTGGAGGAACATCCTGGACATGCGGCGGGCGGTCGACTATCTGTGCCAGCGGCCCGAGGTCGATCGGGAGCGGATCGGCTGCTACGGCCACTCGATGGGCTCGACGCACACCTGGCTGGTCGGGCCCTGGGAGCCGCGGCTGAAATGCCTGGTCGGCAACTGCTGCCTGCCCACCTACGCCGCGATCCACCGCACGCACCTGCTGCATTGCTTCCCTAACTTCATCCCCGGCCTGGCCGCGTTCGGGGACACGCCGGACGTCGCCGCTCTGATCGCGCCGCGGGCGCTGCACCTGAATTTCGGGGAACTCGACGGCGGCAGCCCGATCCAGGAAGTCCGCGCCGGGCTGGCGCGGATCGCCCGGGCGTACCAGGAGGCCGGCGCGGCGGACCGCTTCAGCCATTTTGTCGAGGAGGGAGCAGAGCACGTCCTGTCGCCGGAAATGTGGCGGCGGACGCGCGACTGGTTTGCCAGGCACTTGAAAGCCGGCGGATCGACCGCCGGCTGAGGCTGGCGAGAAGAGGCTTCTTGCACAAGGAGCACGACGATGCCGCTCCGACTGTTTCAACGGCATGTCAGGGACTCGATGCAATCGCACGTCGTGACCGTCAACGCGCAGGACACGGTGCACGACGCGCTGGAACGGATGCTGGAAAACAAAGTCTCCGCGCTGCCCGTCGTGGATCATCGCGGGCAATGTGTGGGGATCCTGTCCAGCCGCGACTTTGTCGACATGACGCGGGAGTTGGACCAAGATTTCCACGACGCTTCGCACGACAGCGAAATCTGGTGGACCGGCTTCATTCGCAACTTGAGCGAGAACTTCGGCGATCAGAGCGTCATGGACTTGATGACCGAAGAGGTGATCGCCATCGGCGCGGACGACTTGCTGGTGGACGCCGCCCGGACGATGCTGGCCCAGCGTGTCCATCGCTTGCCGGTGATCGACGGCCAACGGCGCCTGGTGGGCATCGTCTCGACGACCGACGTGCTGCGGGCCTTGGTCGAGGCGGCCGACCATGTGCAGGCGACTCGGGTCTGAGCGGACGAGGTCCGGCGCTGTTGGGAATGGGAGCGAGGGGTGATCGGACTACCCCTGGGCGACCTCGTGCGGCAGGCAGCCTTGGCGGGCGGCCAGGGCGGCGGTGGTCCCGGCGGCTTCGCCCAGCGCCACGGCGTTGCCGGTGACGCGATAGCTGGAGTGGGCCAGGAAATCGCCGCTGATGCAACGGCCGGCCAGCAGCAGTCCGTCGACGTCGCGGGCGATCAAGGCCCGCAAGGGAATGTCGTAGGGCTTCGTGGACCGCTTGGTTCCTTGGCCCTCGATCCCGGTCGAATGCTGTTGACTCGTCGAGTGCACGTCGATGCCGAACGTCACCCGGCAGACCGCGTCGTCGTGCCTGACGCCGTTCAGCATGTCGTCGATCGAGACGGTATAGCGGCCGTGGATCCGGCGCCCTTCGCGGACGCCGATCTGGGCCGCGGTGGCGACGATCTTGACGTCCTTCCACGGATCGCCCAGCGAGCGCAGGGCTTCGATCAACTGGTGCAATTCGGCGCGGGCGCGAAGCGTGGCGTCGGTAACCTCCTGCGCGTGGATGCCGCGGCAGCCGTATTCGTGGTTGATCATCCAGGCGTACAGGTCGTGGTGAATCTTGAAGATCGTCGGACCTCCGTAGCTCGGTTCGACCCCGGCCCGTTTGAATTCCGCCAACAAAGCGTCTTTGGGTGCGCCCGAGGCGCGCCCCGTGCGCTGATAGAACTCGGCGGTGGCCTGCGGATCAATGCCGGTGATCAGCATCAGCAAGCTGAACGGCTGGGTTTCGCCGGCGCGTTCCGGCCCGGCTGCTCCCAACCCCTCGGCGGGGCGGCCGAAATCAAAGCCGCAGCCGGCCAGGGCCGCCAGATCGCCGTCGCCCGTACAGTCGACCAGCGCCCGGGCGGCGAACGCCTCGCGGCCCGACTTGGACTCGGTAATGCAGTGCGTCAGCCGGCGGCCGTCCTTGACCGCGGCCGCGACCCGGGTGTGCAGCCGCACTTTGACGCCGGCCTCCTGGCACATCTGCTCCAGGACCAGCTTCATCTGCTCGACATCGTAGGGCATGGAGCCTTGGCGATTCCACGGGGCTTCGCCGAACAGGGCCGCCCGGGCATCGAGCCGTTCGACGATCTGCCGCATCAGGCCTTCCTTGTTGCCCGCGTCGATGATCCAGGACAGCAGGCCGGTGGTCCAGATCCCGCCCAGCTGACCGTGGCTTTCGATCAGCCGCACGCTGGCCCCGGCTCGAGCGGCGGCCAAGGCAGCCGCCACGCCAGCCGGCCCTGCGCCGCACACGACGACATCTACCGTCTCGACGACCGGGATCTCCCGGGCGGGCTCGACCACGCGCTCCGCCGACGCGGCTGGCGGTTCCCCGGCATCGCCTCGCCCCGCCCAGCCGAGCCCGGCGGCGGTTGCCGCGCCGACTTGAAGAAAACCCCGCCGTGCGATTCGCTGCGTCATGTCGTTGGCCTCCGCTGGTGCTGCCTGTGCTGCGTTGGGATGTGAGAACGGCTGCCGGCCGTCGCGCGGTGCCCCCCACGGGAAAACGCATTGTACTCGATCCGGATTGTACCCGCATTGTACCCGATCGCTTGCCGGCGCCGGTAGCCCCGCCTATACTGCGCCCCAATGATCCGATTTCGGCCCGAGGCTCAGACGTACAGAATTCAATTTTCGCGGAGCAGAGCGTTGCTTGGTGGAGAGACTCAAGACCGCGAAAATTGAATTCTGTACGTCTGAGCCCTGACTTCGAGCCATCCATGCCCACTCGTCTGCGCGTGCTGGAGCTGTTCTGCGGCATCGGCGGCTGCGCTGCCGCGCTGGACGATCGCGCCTCGATCGTGGCGGCGGTGGACATCAATGCCATCGCCTTGGCCGTGCATCGGCTGAATCTCTCGTCGCTCCCGCTCCATGTCCGGACGATCGAGAGTCTGCCCGCAGCCTGGTATCGCGAGCGGCCAGCCGACTTGTGGTGGTTGTCGCCGCCGTGCCAGCCGTACACCAGCCGCGGTCGGAAGTTGGACCTGGACGACGATCGCGCGCAGGGACTGCTGGCCGTGATCGACCGGATCGTCGAACTGCGGCCGCGGTACGTCGGGCTGGAGAACGTGGCCGGCTTTCCCGGTTCGCAATCGCACCAGCGGCTGCGCGCGGCGCTGGACGGCTGCGGGTATCAAGTCCGCGAGCAGCACCTGTGTCCGACGCAGTTGGGCGTTCCCAATCGGCGGCCGCGGTTCTACCTGGTGGCCAGTCGCTCGGGGAACCTTGTTGAGCGTGCGTCGCCGAGCGAGACCCGACGATCCCGACCGGCGGCATGGCGGTTCACGGTGCGGCAGATCCTGGACACCCAGCCGGCGGATGGCCTTTGGCTGCCGGACGGTTTTCACGAACGCTATCGCGGTGCGATCCACGTCGTGGACGCGGCGGACCCGCAGGCCGAAACGCATTGCTTCACGTCCAGCTATGGCAACAGCGTCGTCCGCAGCGGCTCGTACCTGGCGACCCCGCGCGGCGTGCGGCGGTTCTCGCCGAGCGAGATCCTGCGGCTGCTGTGCTTCCCGGCGAGCTGTCGCTTGCCGGACGATCTGGCGGTGCGGAAAGCCTGGCAATTGGTCGGGAACAGCTTGTCCGTGGCCGCCGTGCGTCATGTGCTGACGGCGATTCCGGAACTAGGCGAGCCGTAGCCGGAGGCGTCAGGGACGCGCCGTGGGGGCTGGCTTCGACTCGGCGTTTCGGCTATAGAACGTGAACCCTCCCCAGCACCTTTGGAGAAACGCTATGACTCGGTACGTGCTCGGCCTTGACCAAGGCACCACTTCCAGTCGCGCGATCGTGTTCGGGCACGACGGCCAAGCCCTCGGTTCAGCGCAGGAGGAATTCGCGCAGTTCTTGCCGCGGCCGGGACACGTCGAGCACGATCCCGAGGCCATTTGGGGGTCCCAGCTGGCGGTGGGCCGACGGGCCTTGGAAGCGGCCGGAATCTCCGCCGCGGACCTGGCGGCCGTGGGAGTCACCAACCAGCGCGAGACGACGATCCTGTGGGAGCGCGACACGGGCAAGCCGGTCGCCAACGCGATGGTCTGGCAGAGCCGCGCCAGTGCGGAGATTTGCGAACAGCTGAAAGCCGACGGGCTGGAACCCCTGTTTCGCGACAAGACGGGACTGGTGGTCGACGCCTACTTTTCCGGCACCAAGATCAAATACCTGCTGGATCAGATCGACGGCTTGCGGGCCCGAGCTGAACGCGGCGAAGTGCTGTTCGGCACCGTGGATTCCTTTCTGATCTGGCGGTTGACCGGCGGCCGCCGCCATGTGACGGACCTCAGCAATGCCAGCCGGACGCTGGTTTTCAACTTGCACACGCTCGATTGGGACGACGATTTGCTGCGGATCTTGGACATCCCGCGGGCCATGCTGCCCGAGGTCCTGCCCTCCAGTCATCATTTCGGCGAGACGGCGGCGGAGTGGTTCGGAGCCCCCGTCATGATCGGCGGGGACGCGGGGGACCAGCAGGCCGCGACGTTCGGCCAGGCGTGCTTTGCGCCGGGCGAAGCCAAGAACACCTATGGCACTGGCTGTTTCATGCTGTTGAACACGGGCGACCAGCCGAAGCGTTCGGACAACAACCTGCTGACCACGATCGGCTGGGGGCTGGACGGTCGCGTCACCTATTGCCTGGAGGGCTCGGTCTTCATCGCCGGGGCGGTGGTTCAGTGGTTGCGGGACGGGCTGGGGTTGATTCGCAGTTCGGCCGAGGTCGAGGCGTTGGCCAATTCGGTGCCGGACAGCGGCGGCGTAGTCATTGTGCCGGCATTTACCGGATTGGGCGCTCCGCACTGGGATCCATATGCGCGGGGGGCTGTCTTCGGGGTCACCCGCGGCACGACGGCCGGCCATTTGGCGCGGGCGGCGCTCGAGTCCATGACGTTTCAGACCCGCGACCTGCTGGACGCCATGCAGCGCGATGCCGGGATCCGGCTGGACGTGTTGAAGGTGGACGGCGGCGCGTCCGTGAACAACCTGCTGATGCAGTTTCAGGCGGATATTCTGGACACCGTGGTCCGCCGCCCCGTGGTCGCGGAGACCACGGCTCTTGGCGCAGCGTATCTGGCGGGCCTGGCGGTCGGCTACTGGGACGGCTTGGACGATATCGCCAAGAACTGGGCGTTGGACCGCGAATTCCGATCGCAGATGGCTCCCGCAGAACGCCAGCGGCGCTGCGCCCGCTGGAGCCGCGCCGTGCAACGGACCCTGGATTGGGAAGAACGCGAATGACGCCGGCGCCAAAGGGCCAGGCACGTCCAACTTCAATCTTCGTCGTGCCGGCCGCATTCCCCATGGAAAGCGAGTCTCCGGCGAAGATTGAAGTTCGAAGTGTCTGCCCCCCTGAATTTTTGCTCCGCGCCGCCGGCGTTCCTGTATGATGAAAGAAGGTGCGCTCTCCAACTATGATCCGGGCCGATTTCGATGTCCTACGGAAGTTCTTCAACCAATTCCCTGCGATCCCCAGTTGCTCCGGGCGATAGTGCCGGATACGACCGATTTATCGACCAGCAGGTCGCGAAAACGGGTGTGCAGCTCAAGTTGATCGACATCGGCAGCTCGCTGATGGTCCTGGGAGCGGGTGTCTTGGGCTTTCTGCTGGTCGTGACGGTGGTGGATCATTGGATTTTTTCGCTCGGGCCGGCGGGGCGCTGGACGGCGCTGATCTCGCTCGCCTGTGGCGCCGGCGGGTACGTGGTCAAGGTCTTGCTGCCGGTGCTGCTGGGCCGCGTGAACCCGCTGTTCGCGGCCCGCACGATCGAGCACAGCGATCCGTCGCTGAAAAACAGCCTGATCAACTTCCTGCTGTTCCGCTCGGATCGCGCCGGGGTTCGCGCCGGCGTGTACCAAGCCCTCGAACAGCGGGCGGCCGCCGATTTGGCGCATGTTCCCGTCGACACGGCGGTCGACCATTCACGGCTGATCCGGATCGGCTACGTGCTGGCGGGCGTGCTGGCCGTCTGTGCCGCGTACACGATCCTGGCACCCAAGAGTCCGTTTCAGAGCGTCGCCCGGATCCTGGCCCCCTGGGCGGATATCGAACGCCCCAGCCGCGTGCGGATCGAGGATGTCCAGCCGGGAAATGTCGAGTTGTTCCAGGGCGAGCGGATCACGGTCTCGGCCGACTGTTACGATTTGCGGCCAGGCGAGCCGGTGACGGTCCACTGGACGTCGCTGGACGAACAACGCGGCCAGCGATCGGCGGCCATGCAAGCCGGCGCGGCCAACTTGCGATTCGAATGCCGTTTGCCTCCGAGCGACGAAGGCTTCCAGCGCGACGCCGTGTACTGGATCCAGGCCGGTGACGCCCGCACGGCGGCCTACCGCGTGCGCGTGGTGCCGGCGCCGGTGATCCTGGTCGAGTCGATCGAGTACGAGTATCCCGCGTACACCAAGTTGCCCCAACGAGTCGTCGAGCGGCAGGGCGACGTCAAGGCGGTCGAGGGCACGCGCGTCACCGTCCGCGCCCGCACCAACCAGCCTATCCTGGCTGCCGTGCTGGAATTCGATCCGCCACCGCCGGACCCCGCTGCAGCTGCGACCGCCGGCAGTTCGTTCAGCGGCCCGCTGGCGACCTCGGCGCATCGGATCGAAATGGAGTCTCGCGAGCAGGAAGCCTGGTGCTCGTTCGTGTGTGAAATGGACGAGCCAGGCCAGGAGCCGAAATACCGCACCTACCAGTTGCGGTTCTCGACGCCCGATGGCCATCGCAACCCGCAGCCCGTGTTGCATCGGATCGAAGTCCTCCGCGACTTGCCGCCGGAAATCGAGATCCTGACGCCGACGCAAGATCGGGTCGAGGTTCCGGAAGACGGCTGGCAGAAGCTCGAAATCCGCGCCGTCGATCCGGATTTCGGCCTGACGGCCATCCGGTTGGAAGCCATCGCCGGCGGACGGCAGGTACTGAAACGGGACCTGCTGCGCGATCCGGCCGGCCGTAGCGGCCAGGAACTCGCCAGCTTCGACTTTGCGCCCCGAGCACACGGCATGCGGGCCGGCACCGAGGCGAAATGCTGGGCGGTGGCGGAAGACAATCGCACTTCGCCGCAGTCCGGCTCGCCGGAACCGAACGTCGCCAAGTCGCGGGAGCTGACGCTGGTCGTCACGCGGGCCGCCGCGCCCACTCCGGCCGACCAGCCGCCGCCCGACGAACCTCAGACACCGAGCGACAAACCAGCGGCTGAGCAGCCGAAAGAGAACGCCGGCGCCCAACCGCCAGCCGGCGGCCAGCCGCCCCAGGGGGCCCAGAATTCCCAGGATTCGCAGCCGCCGTCCGCGTCGCAAGAGGACTCCGCGGCCGGGCAAGGTCAATCGGATCAGGGCAGCGCCGCCAAGCAGCCCAGCGGCGGCGGAGAGGGCAGTTCCGGCAGCGGCCAACAGGGCGGCGGCGACGCGGGCCAGTCGTCTCCGGCTGGCGGCGCGGGCAGCAGTGCCGACTCGGCCGCGAGTGAAAGCGGCGAGGACAGTTCCTCGTCCGGCGGCAATATGCCCGGCGACGGCAACTCGGACAGCGCCAGCGGAACCGAGGGCAGCCAGAACGGCGAGGGCTCCGCGTCCGGCCAGCCTGGAAGCGGCGGGACGCAGGGGGGCGAGTCCGGCGGCAGCGCAGGCGGACAAGGCGACGCGGGCCAAGCGGAACCTCTGCACGATGGCGAGGCATTTGAAAAGGCCATGCAGCACATGCAGCAGGCAGCCCAGGACCAAGGCCAGCAAGGCGCGTCGTCCGGCGGCGCCGACACCCAGGCGGGCGCTCAAGGCAGCCCGAAACCTCCCGAAGCGCCGGGACAAGATGCCGCGCAGCAAGATGCGTCGCAGCAGGGAAGTTCCTCGGGCTCCGCAAAGTCGTCGAAATCGGCTCCCGGCGGTCAGCCGCAGCCCGCCGCGGGCGCTGGGCAGGACGGCAGCCAGGACGATTCGCAGACGCCCAAGCCGGACGATTCGCCGGCCGGCGCGAGCGGCCAGCAGGACGGCGGCGCCAAGCCGTCGTTGGGAAAAGAGCCGGCGGACCAAGGCATGGGCTCGGGCCAGACGCAGCCAGGCGACTCCGGCTCGCAGTCGCCGCCCCAGGAACCGACTCCACAGCAGGGCGGCGCGCCTCAGCAGGGCCAATCCAAGTCCGGCCAGCAGAAACAGCCGGGGCAGAGCGACGGCGGGCAATCCGGATCGGGCCAGCCCAACGAGAGCCAAGGCGGTGCGGGGGGCGGACAGAATCCCCAGGGCACCAACCGGAAGCAGTCCTCGTCCGGCGGCGGCGAGCCCAATCCCAGCCAGGAGCCTCAGGCGTCCAACCTCAGCAAGAAAGCCAGCGGCGCGCAGAGCGACGCCGGCGGCAACCAGAGCGGCGGTGGCGAGCAGGGCGGCGGCCAGGGCGGCCAACAGCCCGGCAACGACAAGCCCGGCGGCACCAGCCCCGGCGACCAGGGCGCCGGCGCGGCACAGGAGTCCGGCCAAGGCGAGCTGGCTCAGCGGCCGGGCACCAGCCAGGAGTCGCCGCAGCGGACCGGCGCCACGGGCTACGACCCGGGCAGCGGCAGCCAGTCGCGGCCGTCGGCCGAGGGCACGGCCGGAGCCGGCTCGCAGGATCAGGCGGGCCAAGGCGGCCCCTCGCCGTCGGCCCCCAAGTCACCCACCGACGGCTCTCCCGCTGAACAGGGTCAGGGCCTGCCGCTGGGCGGCGGTTCGCCCAGCAACGCCGAGCTTCAGGGCGGCGACCTGAGCGGCGAGGTGCCGGACGGTGAACAACCGAACCTTGAATACGCCCGCAAAGCGACCGACATGGTCTTGGAGTACCTGAAGGACCAGCAGAACAACCCGGACGAGGACCTGTTGAAAAAATTGGGCTGGACCAAGGACGATCTGCAGGAGTTCGCGCGGCGGTGGACGGAGCTGAAACGCGCCGCCAGCGAGGACCCGCAGGCCAAGCGGCAATTGGACGACGCCCTCCGCAGCCTGGGATTGCGGCCCGCGGCCCGCGACCCGCGGCGCTCGGACCTCCCGCAGGACACCCGCCGCACCGAACGCAACCTGGGCGACCGCAGCCGGCCTCCGTCCGCGTACAGTGAACTGTTCGACGCCTACCGCAAAGGCACCGGCCGGGTCGGCGAGCGATGACGGAGCCCAACTACCCCTTGCCGATTTGTTCCGCGTCTGCGATCGTTATATGGTCTGACCTCGCCCTGGCTGTTACCACCAACCGAAGAAGGCAATCCCCATGCCCGAACCCATCCCCCGCTACCTCGTTCCTTTTCATCCCAAAGAGATGCCCCATTTCTTTACCGACGTGTTGATCATCGGGGGCGGCTTGGCGGGACTGCGGGCGGCGATCGCCGTGGATCCGGCCCAGACGGCCCTGGTCGTCACCAAGGACCGGCTGGACGAATCGAACAGCGCCTATGCCCAAGGTGGAATCGCGGGGGTCATGGATCCCGCGGATCGCTTCGAGAACCACGTCGCCGACACGTTGGTCGCGGGCGGCGACCTGTGCGATCCGCAAGTCGTGGAAATGGTTGTGCGGGAGGCTCCGCTCCGGATCCGCGAGCTGATGCAATGGGGCACCCAGTTCGATACGCAAAAAGGCGAGATCGTGCTGGGCCGCGAGGGCGGCCACGGCCACCATCGGATCGTGCACGCGTTGGGCGACGCGACCGGCAAGGAAGTGATTCGGGCGATGATGGCGTGGACTCGCAAGCTGCGCCACGTCCGGATCTGGGAGCAGACCTTCACGCTGGACCTGCTGACCCACGAGGGTGTCTGCCGCGGAGCCCTGATCGCCGACCAGAAGCACGGCCGTATGCTGGTCTGGGCCAAGCAGACGATTCTGTGCACCGGCGGCGCGGGGCAACTGTATCGGGAAACGACGAACCCCGCCGTGGCGACCGCCGATGGTCACGCGGTTGCCTATCGCGCCGGTGCGGAACTGCGGGACATGGAATTCATGCAGTTCCACCCCACGGTGCTGTACATCGCCGGCAGCAGCCGCAGCTTGATCACCGAAGCCATCCGCGGCGAAGGCGCGTACCTGGTCGATCGCCTCGGCTATCGGTTCATGTTCGACTATGACGAACGGGGCGAACTGGCGCCGCGGGACGTCGTCTCCCAGGCGATCGTCAGCCAGATGGAAAAAACACGGCATCCCTGTGTGTACCTGGACCTCAGCCATCTGGAGCCGCGGTTCGTGCGGGGGCGGTTCCCGGGCATCAACGACACCTGCCTCAAATTCGGGATCGATATTACCAAGGATCGGATCCCAGTGCGTCCTGGGGCCCACTACATGGGCGGCGGCGTGACGGTGGACCTGGAAGGCCGCACCACGCTGCCCGGGCTGTGGGCGGCCGGCGAAGCCACCTCCAGCGGCCTGCACGGCGCCAATCGCCTGGCCTCGAACAGCCTGCTGGAGAGCATGGTCTACGGCGCTCATGCCGGGGCCGGGGCGTCGCAAGCGGCTCGGCAGACGGACGACGATTTCCACGCCTTGCCCTTGGAGAATCCCGCGATCGAAGAGCCCAACGAGCGACTGGACTTGGGCGACATCCGCAACTCGCTCAAGAGCCTGATGTGGCGGAGCGTGGGCGTCCGCCGCAGCAAGCCGGACCTGATCGAAGCCTTGAGCACGATCACGACCTGGCAACGCTATGTGCTGTTGCGCCAATTCAACGAGCCCGCCGGCTGGGAACTGCAGAATATGCTGGCCGTCGCCCGCGTCATCACCCAAGCCGCCTTGGAGCGCGAGGAATCCCGGGGCGTCCACTATCGCACCGATTTTCCCCAGCTGGACAACGAGAAGTGGAGGAAGCGGATTACGTTCCGCCGCACGCCGTCGCCGTGAGTTGTTGCGCCGAGCCCCGTTGGCCCGGATGATGCACGGCCCTGTCAGCGGAGCAGGTAACCCGAAGCGTCAGCGAGGACGGAGAACGGAAGCATCCTCGCTGACGCGTCGGGTTACGAGGCGGCGCACTCGCGGTCCGGACGACCGGCGTGGGCCGCTAGCCGCCGGGCGCCTGCCGCCGCGGCCAGGCAGACGACGGGCATCAGCGGCGCTCGCATCCGCAGGTTGCTCCAGTAGACGCTGTGCATCGCGGTGAACGCCAGGCACAACAACAAGCCCCACAGCCACGGCGGTTGCAGCAGACGCCGACCCAGCGTGCCGACGCCGACACAGGCCAGCGCCAAGACCGCCGCGTACCAGACGCCGACGGCATACCGGCTCCACCGCCGGGCAGCGGATTCCGCGGGAGCGACTTGATGCGGCACCAGCCCCCACAGGCTGCCGAGGCGAAACACGCTGGCCCGCAGGAAACTCGCCGGCTCGCGCGAGATGGCCGCCAGCGCTTGATCATAGGCCCAGCGATCCGCCAGGAACTCGTCGTTCCCGTACGCGCGGCGGATCTGCAGGTACTGCTCGTCCAACTGCCGCGAATCCCAGACGTCGCCCCCAGGTGCCTGCCGCAGGAAGCGGTAGAATTCCGGGTTGTTGCCCAGCCACAACGTATAGCCGCCGTGCGTCGTCGTGACCAGGAAGCGGTCCAGCACGCAAGCATTCCGCACGGCCCAGGGCGCCAGGACGGCGGCGGCCGAGACGGCGAACAGGCCGGCCCAGCCGAGTCGCCGCCGATACGCTCCCCGGGCGACCAGCGGCCAGGCGAGCCCGCTGGCGGCGGCCCAGACCAGGAACGTGGGGCGGACCAAGGCCGCCAGCGCCACCGCGGCTCCCGCGGCCATGACCCAGGCCGCCTGCGCCGGGCGTCTCGGCCGCTCCGCCTGACCCAAGCCGGCACGGTCCGCCGAGTCGGCGAGCGCCGTCCGCGTCAGGCACCATAACGCGAGTACGGCCAGCATGGTGGCCAGGGTCTCCGTCATGACCAGCGACGACTGGTTCAACAGGATCGGGTCGGCGGCGACCAGCAGTGCGGCCAGCAGCCCCCAGCGGCCCAGCTGCCAGTCTTGCGCCAGGCGATAGACTAACAGGACCGTGGCCACGCCCAGCACCCCGTGCAGGACCGCGACACTGGCCGAGCCCACGCCATCGGGCGAACCGACGGCGGCCAAGACCAGCGGGTACAGCGGGGGACGATAGGCCGTCGGCTGGACGCGCGGCTCGCCCCTTTCCGGTTCGCTGGTGCGATAGCCGAACGTGCCGTCCGTCAACAGATTCCGGGCCAGCTGGCGGTAGGTGTCCGGATCGGCCTGCAGCGCGGCGGCATGGGCCGCCAGCCAGCCGCCGCGAAGGACGCTGGCCAGGACGAACAGGCGGAACCAGAACCGCCATCTGCCGCGCGCTTGACCGCTCACCGGATCCAGCCCAAGAAACTCCAGTATTCGTACAGCCAAGGATGCGACCAGGGATTCAGCGAAGCGTACGCCGACGACATGGCGCTGATCAGCAGCAGCCCCAAGGCCACGTAACGCCAGTTCCGCCGCGGCGCGATCGCGTCGGCCGCCGGGATCATGACCAGCAGCCACAGCGGCGCGAACCAGAACACCCAGCGGAACCCGCAGCAGACGCCGCCGTAATTGCGGTCGACCAGAGGCCGCGCCAGATAGAACGCCAGGCACACCGCGGTCACCAAGGTAATCCCGGCAGTGACGCTCCGCAGGCCGCCCGGCCCCCGCCGCAACCAGATCCCGCCGCCCACCAGGCTGAGCAGCCAGATCGGCGTCAGCGAGAACACGCCGTGATGGCCCAGCAGGACCTGGAACGCGTAAGCCGCCCGCGACGGTTCGCCGCGGTCCACGCCCGCCTTGCGACCGTCCAGCCAGTAGCTATCCTTGTACTCGTACCACTGGTCCCAGGCGAACACCTGTACGGACCGCTCGTCCGCCGCCACCGCCAGACGGTCCTGCCCGTCGGGATCCCAGATCATCCAGCCTTGTCCGGACAACCGCGGCTGCAGGACGGCGGCCGGCGACAGCGAGACGCCGGCCTGGGCGAGCTGGCTACGCAGCGCGTCCGGGATCTGGCCGGCCTGGACTTGCTCCCGATAGTCGCCCTCGGCGATGGCCAGCCGCGGGCCGTCGCCGCGATGGGCATAAGGTGGCAGCCAGTGGCCGTGGGCCCAGATGTTCGTGCCTACGAACGCTGCTGCGACGGCGGCGGCCGCCGGGGCGAAGCCCAGCAGGCAAGGCCGCGGGGCCCGGTACAGCAAGGCCGCGCCCAGCAAGGCGGCCAAGGACAAGGCGGGCAACTCGTTCACCACCGCAAAGGCGGAAAACAGTCCGGCCAGCACAAAGTAGCGCAGCTCTCGCCGGCCTTCGCACCAGATGGCCAGCGTCGAGGCCAGGGCCACGGCCGCGCTGACCGCCGCCCAGACGTGATTGTTCAACGTGACCGCGAACGTGGTCAGGAACGTCCCGTACGCGGCGCTGGCCGCAATGAACAGCCGGCCCCAGTCCGTGCGGCCATACCGGTCGACCAGCCGGAACAGCAGCCACAGGTACACGGCCAAGGGCAGCACGTTGGCAAGCAGCAGCAGGCAGCGGACGACGTAGAACGGGTGCTCGGCCAACGTCGCACCCGTCGCTTGCTGCAGGCACCAATACGCGCCCGCCATCATCACCGTCGGCAGCGGCGGTTTGCTCGAGTAGTAGTGCTCGACGCCGTCAGGGCCCTTGTGGCGGACCATGTCGATCGAGTACCACTCGCGATCCCGCTGGGTCTGCTCGCGGTCCCGAAAGATGACTTCGTCCAGGGCGAACGTGCCGTGGTCGATCAGCGCGCGGACGGTCGCCCAGCGGCTGCGGTCGTTGGCGCTCAACAACGGCGTCTTGCCCAGCGCCGACTGGACCGTCCAGATCCGGCCCGTCATGGCGCCGACGCACGTTACGAGCAGCAGCCCGTAAACAAACCAGCGGAGTTGGGAGGAAGCGTCCGGGCGCGTCTCGTTCATCGTGGTCCAATCCGCTGCTTGACTGAATACGAAGGCGTCTTGTCCGTGTGATAGGCCGTCAGCATCTCGGCCAGGAAGCCCACGCTGATGAATTGAGCGCCCAGCAGCAGGGCGCCCATCGAGTAGTAGAAGATCGCCCGCTTGTGCAACTCGATGGGCGTCAGGTCCGGCACCGCCCGCGAGACGAACCACCAGGCGGTCAGCAGCAGCACGCCCAGGCCGCCCGCCAGGAAGCTGAGCAGGCCCACGCTGCCCAGCAGGTGTTGCGGCCGCTGGCTGTAGCCGGTCAGGAAATACACGGTCAGCAGATCCAGAAAACCTTTGATGAACCGCCGCACGCCGTACTTGGAATGCCCGAATCGTCGCGCCCGATGATGGACGGGGATCTCGCCCACCCGCCAGCCGCGGGCCGCGGCCAGCACCGGCACAAAGCGATGCAGTTCCCCGTACAGCCGGATCTCGTCAAAGATCTCGCGGCGGTAACACTTGAACCCGCAGTTGTGGTCATGCAGGCGGACGCCGGTCAGCCAGCCGACGAGCCAGTTGAACACCCGCGACGGCCCGACCTTGTGCCAGGGATCGTGGCGGACCTGCTTCCAGCCGCTGACGACGTCCAGCCCCGTGGCCATCTGTTCCAGAAACCGCGGCAGCTCGTGCGGATCGTCCTGCAGGTCGGCGTCCAGCGTGAAGACGAGTTCGCCGCGGGCGGCTTGAAAGCCCGCCCGCAGCGCCGCCGCTTTGCCAAAGTTGCGGCGAAAGCGGATCCCTTGCACCCGCGAGTCTGCGCCAGCCAGACGCTCGATCTCGGACCAGGATGCGTCGGTCGAGCCGTCATCCACGAAGATCAACTCCAACTCGTACTGCTGCTGGCGCGCAACGTCAGCCAGTTCGCCGTGCAACTCGGCCAGGCTCTCCGCTTCGTTGTACACCGGGATGACGACGCTAAGCATGACAATCGGCTCGTGGAGGTTTCTGGGCACCGCACTAGCCCTACGATAACGCCGGCCAGCGAGCGAAGAAACCCTGCTTCTCCGAATTCTTGCTGCCGCATTGAGGATTCCCGCATGCGGGCGGCTGACTCGAAGCATTCGCCGTTGTGGCGAACCCGCGAGCTTCGGTATAACTCGTCGCTGGCGGGAGAGTTCTGTACGTCAGCACCGAGGTCTTGCATGAGCGGTAGACGAGCGAACGGCTGGGGCGTCGTTTTTTTCATCGGCTTGACCGCCGCTCTTCCGGTCCGCGCTGCGGAGCCCGAGGGCGGCGATGCCAGGCTGGAGCATCTGCTGCAGGCCGCGGCGCACTTGGAGCGCGCCGGGCAAGGCGAGTTGGCGGCCCGCGTCGCTGCCGAATTGGCGGCCGCTCCCCAGGCCGACCGGCAGCGTCTGGTTGCGGCACGGCGCGAGCAGATCCGCCAGCTGGAGCGGGAAATCGCACGGCTTCAAGGCCTGCCGGTCGCCGACACAACGTCCGGGGATCAGGTGGTCGTCGAGTTGAAGCTGGTCGCCTTGTCCTGGGCCAAATTGAGGGAATCCGGATTAGGGTTGGTGAGTCTGCGGAGTCTCGTCGAGTCGCCGGAGACCACGGCGATTCCGGACGAGCAGGGGCAGCTCACGGAGTTCATCGAGCTGCTGTGCAACCAGGGGTTGGCCCAGATGCTGTCGCGTCCCCGGCTGGCGACGAACCTTGGCCAGCCGGCCACGGTGGAAATCGGGCAGGATTCGCAGGCGGTGCCCGCCGGCTCCCGCGCCAGCGTGCGATTCGATTGTACGCCGCGGTCCATCGACGGCGACCGGTTGCGACTGGATGTCCGTCTCCGCGTCCAGGGTGTCGCCGAAAAACGAGTCCCCAACGACACTTCCGGCGGCGGTCCGCGGGAGATCCAGACCCAGTTGGAGTTGCGGTCCAGCCAGGCCGTGATCCTCACCGGGCCGCGACCAGCGGCGGGAGCGGAACCCGAGTCGCTGTTGGTCCTGCTGACCGCCCGCTTCCCAGGAATTTCTGACCAAGCTCCCCCTCCGTAGACAACCGCACTTCCCAAAGTTCGCTCGCCTGCGTTATATTAGCGTTCCCACGACCGCAGTCTGCACGGCGACCGGTCTCGGTCCACAGTTCGGCAGCCAGCGGCTTATGGCATTCCTCTGCTAGCAATCCGCGATTCGCGGCGAGTATATTTATCCCGGCAGTGCCAGCGCTCCAGCGACGACGGTGGAGACGTGCGTGGCAGTCCCATCGGTCAGGAGCGATTTATGGCAAAGAAAGAAGAAGCCTTTGAGGTCGAGGGCACGGTGACGCAAGCCCTTGCCAACACTCGATTTCGCGTCCAATTGGACACGGGCAACGAGGTGCTGGCGCACGTGGCGGGCAAGATCCGCAAGAACTTCATCCGGATCGTCCCTGGGGACCGGGTACGGGTCGAACTTTCCCCGTACGATCTGACCAAGGGCCGGATCATCTATCGCGACCGCTAAACCGTCCGCTGCGGACGGTGATGCCGTTGGACTTCTCTCCAGGCTCGTCCGGCAGGAAGCCGGCCTCGTGTTCGGGAGCAACCAGGATGCGAATCCCCGCGCCGATGCCTCGGGGCCCCTCCTTTTCTTGCCCCTGTGGTGCATTTCTCTATATTTTTCTGAAACTTTGCCTCGACTCTGCCGGTACCCCTTCACAAGTGGCAGCAGGCGAGAGCGGAGCCGTTGTCTGCAGGCCGAGGCGTTGAACGCGACATTGCGAAAGGCCGTCAGTTTCTTAACTTCAGGAGAACGCGATCGTGAGAAAAATCTGGAAGCGGGCTAGCGCTGTGCTGGCATCGATCACTCTGGCCGTGACCGCCTTGGCGGGCTTGGTCGCCCCGGCGTACGGCGAGTCCGACAAGCCGGTCATTGTGGCCTCGTTGGCTGGCACCGACGAGGTGCTGTCGGACATCCTGTACCTGACCGAATCCGCCGGGGTCGGCGATTTCGGCCGCTTCGCCGCCCTGATGGCCAGCCCGTACACGGCCCCGATGGACAAGTCGCGTCCGTCGGGCGTGTGCGTGATGCTGGACGGCGAAAGCGATGTGCGGGTCTTGAGCTTCCTGCCCGTCAAGGACCTGAAAATGCTCCTGATGACGCTGGAGGAGCAGATCGGCAAGCCGGAAGAGATCGGCGGCGGCGTGCTGAAGGTCGCGGGAGACCGCCCCACCCCGATGTTCATCCAGGAAGCGAACGGCTGGGCCTTTGTGGCCAATCGCCGCGAGCATCTGAAGGACCTGCCCAAGGACCCCGTCGCCCTGCTGGACGGGCTGGACAAGAAGTACACGGCGGCGGCCCGCGTCAACATCGGCGCGATTCCGGCCAGCCTGCGCGAGATGGCCGTCACCCAGCTGCAAATGGGCCTGGAAGAGCG
>Ga0172371_10004235_pt1 | contig 21833 bp, 24 predicted proteins | sample Lak12m_FD_114543 | JGI IMG/M metagenome (GOLD analysis project Ga0172371, IMG submission 114543) | Freshwater microbial communities from Kabuno Bay, South-Kivu, Congo - kab_022012_12m | ecosystem: Environmental > Aquatic > Freshwater > Lake | place: Democratic Republic of the Congo: South-Kivu...
ACTCTCCCATTGAGAACAATGTACTTGCCACCCAATACAACCCCACCACTGCTGGTAGTTTTACCAAAATAATAAGTGTGAGTAAAGGGAACATAAACGTCATCATCTTCATCATCTGAGCCGCATCTCCCGTTGTGGTCTGTGGCATAAAAAACTTTGAATGTACAAACTGAAGTATCCCTGCAAGAATCGCGACAAGAAACGAAGGCGCGCCAACATCAATAAATCCTAAAAATGTATGTCCTAAAGGAAGCGTCGTGTGAATAAAAGAATAGTTATAAGCCGAAGAAATTTTTGGATCAAATGCGGTCATACTTATCTGATACAGAGCAATAAGGAGAGTTACTTGAACAATAATAAATACAAACCCGGAAAATGGATTTATCTTGTGTTTCGCATAAATATCAATCATTGCCCTCACCTGAGTCTCTTTATCGTCCTTATGATCCTTCTGAATACGTACCACCTCGGGCTGTAGCTTCTGCATTACGAGCTGGTATCGCATATTCTTGAAAAATAGGGGAAAAATAAGAATACGCACAATTATCGTAAAGAAGATAATGGCGAGACCGGCGTCAGAGAAAGCAATGTTGTCATACACAAAAAACAACAAATTAATGAGCGGGCGAAAAATATATTCGTTATAAAGATAAAACATATTATATAAGTAATTGTACCTTCTTAAATACCTGTACGAGCTCCTTTTCTATATCTTGGTAGGGGAGTCCAACCACCGCACTACTATTTACCCTTATTATCACATCGTAGCCTTTTTTAATAGAGGGAAGGGCGGTATGTATAAAAGAACGTATTCTTCTTTTTATTCGATTTCGTTCTACCGCCTTTTTACTTATCTTTAGAGATACTACGATAGAAAAACGAGAAATGGATAATCCATTTTCCTTCATATAGAGCGCAAAAAAGGGCGTCATAGCCCTTTTCCCTCCTTTAAAAATCTCTTCGAAATTATGGATTCGAAGAAGTCTATGAGCTTTATTTATCATAAAGAATTTGGGTATTTGGATGAAATGCGAGGCGTAGACGAGAAACGAACTGAGCTGTATTCAACAATACAGCGAAGGAGTATCGGAGCCTATACGAAGCAGTTCGCCAAAGACGCAAATTCTTAAACACTTAGAGACTTGCGCCCCTTTCTACGACGACTCTGTAACACCCTGCTTCCTCCCGGAGTAGTTGAACGCTTAAGAAATCCATGAGTTCGCGCGCGTTTCTTCTTTTTTGGTTGATATGTTCGTTTTGGCATGGTTTTATTATTCTTTTTATACTACTTGTTTTTGTTGATTTTATCAATACCTCATACAACCCCATCTTGTTATACAAATTATCAAAACATTCAGACACCTGCTATGACGCGTCATAGCAGCATATTTTTTGCGTGGCAGATATGTTGTATTCGTATATATTACATTGAATTTCTTACGCAAAATTTTAAAGAAAAACAAATTGTGTGGTGTAAAATTTCAACACTACAATAGAAAAGAACCAAGAAAATTTCTACGTAATTTGTATGTATTTAAAGTTGTTCACATATTCTTCACATGTTTTCTTTCATCAAGACTTGCTTAGGGTATAGGCGGTGCTATAATTCGGGTATCAAATAATTTTTTTCTTTTTTCTCATGAATTTCGACGAATTGTGGCAACGAATTTTAGGGGAATTAGAATTACAAATTTCAAAAGCAAATTTTATTACATGGTTAAAGCACAGTAATCTTTCAAACATAGAACAGGGGACTGCAAAAATATCTTTAAAATCAAATTTTGCAAAAGAATGGGTGGAAAATAAATATCATAAACAAATTCTTCGTCTCTTACATAGTTATGACAACTCAATAAAAAACGCAGAATACGTAATACTCTCAACAAGTACTACTACAACAGCAACTCCACTTAAAAAATCATCTCTTCCGAGCGAAGAGTTTCAGCTTGAGATAGGGGAACAAAGTGTTGATCCCTCTACAAATCTTAATCCGAAATATACGTTCGACCATTTTGTAGTGGGCCCAACGAACGAACTCGCTGCCGCGGCGTGTTTTGCAATTCGTGATGCTATCGGTAAAAAATATAATCCTCTCTTTATTTATGGAACGGTTGGTGTAGGGAAAACACATCTCCTTCAAGCAACGGGAAACGAAATAATGAGACAGTATAACAATAAACTTAAGGTGTTGTACGTTACCTCTGAAAAATTTACTAACGATGTAGTTACTGCTCTTCAAAACAAAAGCCTCGAGAGAATTGAGGCAATGAAACATAAATATAGAAATGTTGATGTACTTATTATTGATGATATTCAATTTATTGGAGGGAGAGAACGCACTGAAGAAGAATTTTTTCACACATTTAATGCTCTCTATAACAATAATAAACAAATTATTTTGTCTTCCGACCGTCCTCCCCGCGCTCTTCCCACCCTCGAAGAACGTTTAAAATCACGTTTTGAGGGAGGAATGATTGCTGATATACAATTTCCTGAATATGAAATGCGCGTAGCTATCTTACGCAATAAACTTATAGAAAAAAACAGTGAACTTCCTGATGCTATTATTAATATAATAGCAAAAAAGGTTCAAAAAAATGTAAGAGAGCTTGAAGGTATGCTTACAAAGGCTCTTTTTCTTACGCGCCAGCGTGGTACACCTCCTGAAGAAGATGAAATGGAACGCGTACTTCAGACATATCTCGACAACCCCGTTAAGATGATTTCTCCAGTTAAAATAATAAAAACAACTGCTGATTTCTTTGAAATTAATGAAAAAGAAATTATGGGACACGACAGAAAAAAAGAAATTGTTCTTCCTCGTCAAGTTGCGATGTATCTCTTAAGAAAAGAACTTAAGGCCTCTTATCCTTTTATTGGAGCTAAGTTTGGTAATAGGGATCATACTACTGCTATTCACGCTTATAATAAAATCGAAAAAGAAATTATAAAAAGTACAAATCTTAATAGAATGATTTCTGAAATAATAGAGAGAATACACAATAATTAATTATTTTTTCTTAAAGAATTTTTATACTTCGATACTGTGGAAAAGATAGGGATATGTAGTGGTATAAGCAGTGGGAAAATGGGTGAATAAAAAGAGAGAAAAAAAATAAAATTCAGATGTATTTTAAAAAATAAAATTTGTTCACAATTGTATTATCTTAATATCCTTGTGTTTTCCACATAGTAATGTGAACATTTTTTTGAATCCAGTTATTACAAAAAGTTCTCTTCCACAGAATTTATCACTCTTATTATTATAACTATTAATTTAATATATTAAATAATAACGTTACAGTATGAAATGTATTTTATTAAGAGAACATTTAAACAACGCCTTAAGCATTGTTGAAAAATCTTTGGGTACTACTGAAATAATGCCCATTCTTAAAAATATTCTCATTAAGACACAAGGAGGTAAAATTCAACTTATCGCAACTAATTTAGAAACGGCACTTGTCGCGACTATTCCAGGAAAAATAGAAGAAGAAGGAGAGGTTGCTGTTTCAGGTTCTCTATTATTTCAGGTGATTAATAATATCAAAGATGAAAAGATTGAATTTGTTACAAAGGATAATCAATTACAGATACACACTGATATGTTTCAGGGGGACATAGTAACAGTTTCCGTCGTTGATTTTCCCATTATTCCAAAAGTCCATGAAACAACCTACGTTGAAGTAGAATCAAAGCAATTTAAAAAAGGAATAGACACAGTGTTTCTTGCTATATCATTTAATACAATTCGTCCTGAGCTCAATGGAATGTATCTCAGTATGAAGAGTGGTTATAAAAAATTAATTTTAGCAGGAAGCGATGGATTTAGACTTGCAGAAAAACAGGTAGATATTTTAAAGAGTGAGGTGGATTCTATTACATGTATTATTCCCGCAAAGACACTACAAATTCTTAGTAGAATGCTTGATACTTCGCCAACTGGGGTTTTAAAAATAGTATTAGAGGATCATCAAAGCGTTTTTTTTCTTGATGGATTTGTACTTATTTCAAACCTTGTTGATGGCACATATCCTGCTTATGAAAGTTTTGTCCCTAAAGATTTTGAAACGGAAGTTTTAATAAGCAAAAGTAGTCTTACTGATGCAGTTAGACTTTCGAGTGTCTTTAGTTCAAAGCTTAATGACATAACAATGCATATAGTACCAAGCGAAGGCGTTGTTAAGATAAAGTCTTCAAATGCAATTTTTGGTTCTGGAGAGATAAACGTATCGGGACAAATAAAGGGTATTGAACAATTTTTAAGAATGAATGCTCGATATATTCAAGATGGTATAAAGGCGATAGACGATGTTAATCTCAAGATAAGTGTTGTAAACGGAGAAAAACCAATAAAAATTGAATCTCTTGTAGATAAAAGCACGTATTATATAGTGATGCCCATTAAAATATAAAATGTATCGTTCTTTTAAAGATATTGCTTTAAAAAAATATGCGCGCATTATATCGCAGAATACAGTTACAAAAATATGTAATCAACTTATATTCGATATTGTAGGGGATGATGCTCGAATAGAACGGCATTTTGGGAATACAATAGTAGTGAAATGTAATAATGCTTCCGCTGCGGCATTTTTAAAGGCAAGAGAGCAAGGTGTACTTAGCGCAGTAAAAAAAATGGGAGTAACAACTATACATTACAAAACTTAACTTCTTCCGAAAAGAATTATTTCTTTTGAAATTGTTTTACCAGATGCATTTGTTGCCTCGATACGAAGAGAATTTTGTATATAAAATTCTCTTTTTGAAACAGTGAAGTGTTCTGAAGCGCGCGGTGATGAAATAGTTTGCACAAGCGAGTCATTAAAGAATACTTTTACATTTTGTGGAGTTTGATTAAAATAAACATCTCCTTCAAACGGCGTGGTAATATAGTCTCCATTCTCTGGATTTTTTATTGATATTGATAGAGGTACTGAAACTACAGGGAGACCAGGGAGAGTATTTAAAATTGGACTACCTAATGAGGGTTTATTTTGTTCTAGTGAAATGTTGTTTTGAGAGGCCCATTTAATAACGGGTTCTTCCCAATTCCTAAATTGTGAATCAAAATTAGGATTTAATGGATATGCCCCTTGTGGGTCATTTTTATCCACGTAATAGAGAATTTCATGAACTTCATTTATTGTGGATCCATCAGAAGATGGTAATTCAACAATGTATTTTCCATTTAGCATTGGTTTATTGCCGTACGCAGGAGATGGTTTTGTAAAAGATTCTTTAGGACGAGTAGGAAGAATTTGGGTATAAAAATCATGAAGAATAGGAACCGCAGCAAGAATACTTCCAGCATTTTTTTGCATAGGAGTGTTATCATTGTTTCCCGCCCAAATACCTGTTACGAGGTTAGGAGTATATCCAATAACCCATGCGTCTCTATAGTCGTTAGTGGTTCCTGTTTTTGCAGCAACATCATATCCTTCAAAATAGAGAGGTCCATGAGATTGAAATAATCGTGAACGCGCATTGTCATCTGATAGAATATCGTTTATTTGTTGTGCGTATTGCTGTTCTATTATTTCATTCTCTTCGTCTTTGTATTCTTCGAGTATTTTTCCATCTTTAGTTTCTACCTTTAGAATAAATTGCTGTTTATGTTGTTTTCCTTCTTGTGAAAAAACAGAGTAGGCATGTACCATTTCGATAAGACGTACTTCACCTCCACCAAGAACGAGTGAAAGCCCGTAACGTTTGTAGTCCCCTAGACTCGTGATGCCAAAAGAGCGAGCAGTATTTATTACATTTTGTATTCCCGCAAGATAGAGTACTTTTACCGCAGGAACATTTAAACTGTTTGCAAGGGCTTTTCTAAGAGAAACAGGTCCTCCATACACATGATCAAAATTTTCTGGTTGATAACTATTTGCTGGATCGTTTGTTGTATCAAATTCGGTTCGAAGATCAAAAATAATTGTTTCTGGTGAGTACCCCTTTTTAAATGCAGTAATATAGGCAATTGGTTTGAAGGATGAACCAGGTTGGCGCAATCCTTGTGTTGCTACATCAAAATTTCCTTCATTTTCAGCATCAAAATAATCTTTTGATCCTACAAGACTAATAATTTGGCCTGTTTTTGCATCTTCACTAAGAAGGGCGGCATTTGTGCCTTTATAAAGTTCTGTGTTACGTTCAGCCCCCGTTTTAACGACTTCTTCAGCAATTTGTTGTGTGGGCCAATCAAGAGTTGTGGTTATCTTTAGCCCTGCATTTCGTACGAAATCCTCTCCGTATTCATTATTAAGATAATTTACCACCATCATTACAAAGTGAGGTGCGCGAATCGCAACTTTCTGTTGAGCAAAGGTTATTTTTTGGGCTACCGCATCTTTGTACTCATCATCAGTAATCCATTTATGGTCCTTCATTGTTTTAAGGCCATAATGAGCTCGCTCGATCAATTTTTTCGTATTGCTTCCATAAGGGGAGTAAAAAGTTGGCGCCTTAGGAAGCGCAGCAAGAGTTGCGGCCTCAGCAAGAGTGAGATCCTTTGTCGATTTATCAAAATAGGATTGACTCGCTGCTTCTATTCCATAAGCATTTCCTCCGTAAGGGATTTCATTTAAATAAAGTTCAAGAATTTGATCTTTTGAAAATTGTTGTTCAAGTTTGTACGCGAGTATTACTTCCTTTATTTTTCTTGATAGCGTTTTTTGTGGATCAAGAAGGGCATTTTTAACAAGTTGTTGGGTAATAGTAGAACCACCTTGAAGCTTTTCTCCCTCACGAATATTTACAATAAATGAACGGATAATACCTTTAATACTAAAGGCTGAATGATTATAAAAATCCTTATCTTCTAATGCGAGAGTTGCTCTCTGTACGGAAAGGGGAATATCTTTTAATGGAATAGTTGTTCTCTTTTGGTCTCCATAGAGATCATAAAGAAGCACCTTGCCTGTTCTGTCGTAAATTTTTGTTGTTTGAGGAATAGGACGATCACTGAAATTTTCTATACGAGGAAGATTAAGAGAAATATATATCAAAATAATACTTCCTATGGAAAAAACTATAAATAACAAAAAAAGACCCCAAAATAAAAATGAATGTAGTGTTGTTTTTTTCTTTGTCATAAGTATTGTTATTTTACATCATTTTACGGTTTAGAGCAATAAAAACGAAAACTCCCGTAAGAGATAATTATCTCTTACGGGAGTAGTGTAGCATGTAGTTATTCGGAGGTTTCTTCTTTGTCAGAACCTTCTTTTTCTTCATCATCATCTTCTGTTTCATCACCGCCCTCTTCTTCAAGATCAAGCCCCTCCTCTCCGTCTTCGAACCAGTTTTCCTCTTCATCGTCACTACGTTTTTTTGAAGCGTTAAAAACTGAAGACGATTTCAATGTGATCATATCCATGTTTTTTAATGGCGACCTTTTAATTGATTTGCTCGTATTCTATTATTTCTGTAGCAGGTGTCAATCATTGCTTTTTAAACTAAAATATGGCTAGATAATTAAGATAAAATAGCACCTTGTTAATTCAAGAAAGGGGTGTGTAAGATATGCAGGTTTATATTTTTTTCTTTGATGATAGGCCTATTCCACTTATTTTTCCCAGCACAGTAGACTCTCTCCTTACTGGAATTCAGAATGAGATTAAAAGAGATGAAAAGACAAAAGCAATTTTCACCCCATGGATGCAACGTCTTATGCGCGCCAAACAAGTTTATCATTCATTTGCGCACATCATTACTGATATTTTAGAGAGAAAAGATCTTGGTATTGTTCTTTTGTGTGGGGATAGTTATGGAAGTCTTTCTTCATATAAACAACTTGGACCTTCAGTGGAAGCTGCTAAAGATCAATATATTCCAATAGCTCTCCCGTATGTAGTAAGACAAAGTGAAATAGGCGGGCATGGAGAGTATTCACAGGCTTATTGTTATGCATCTCCGGTTCTTTCTTCGCAGTTGTGCCACGAACTTTTTAAGTGGTTTTGGGATCATATTCCTCCCCAAGGAATGTCCCTTGTAAAACCAGTTATGTATGCCAAACATCTTACGTTACGAGATGAGAAAGGTGAAATGCCAAAACGATGGCAGACTGAAAAACATAATTATCCAAATGCTATAGATTACGAATCCTATCTTAACGATCCCTATTATTACGAAGCATATTTGGAAGCGATTATAGGACATTTTAAATCATTTAGCAGACCTTCTATCGATGGTGTTCATTTTTACTATGGCTTAGGAGTAAGAAAGGCCGTGGAGGAAGCTCTTTTCTTTAATCGATGGAAGGAAAAAATGAAAAGTCTTTTTTCTTGTAAAAAAATGGAACATATTTTAATGGGAGATGGACAATAATAAGGAATTTGACAAATAAAGAAAAATTTGCTATTATCAAGCGAGAGAGGATTTCAGATTGAATGTGTTTTGGAGTAATATGTCCGCCCGAGGGGCGGATTTCTTATTAATAAAATTAAAATTTAAAAATCACAAATATGTTGGATTTCAAAAATTTTTCTTCGGCTATCGAACAAATTGCGGAGGAACGTAATATAAGTAAAGACTCTATTGTCGAAGCCATTGAGGCGGCTGTTGCTACTGCGTATCGAAAAGAATATGGCAGTAAAGGTGAACACATTAAGGCAAAATTAGATCCTGAAACAGGTGGATTTTTGTTTTGGCAGGTAAAGACAGTTCTTGACGAGAGTATGATCAAAACTCCTGAAGAGGCAGAACAAGAGGCTCAGGAGGAAATTGTTCCTCTCGCTGAGGGTGAGGTAAAACGCTATGTGTTCAACGAAGAACACCACATAATGCTTAATGAGGCGATGAAACTACAAGAGGGTATCGCGCCCGGAGACGAAGTAACCTTTCCGCTTGAACCGCGAGCAGACTTTGGTCGTATCGCCGCACAGGCAGCGAAGCAGGTCGTATTGCAAAAGATACGTGAGGCCGAAAAAACCACGGTGTATCAAGAGTTTAAAGAAAAAGAAGGAACTCTTGTAAGTGGTATTATTCAACGAGTTGAAGGACGTGCTATTTATGTTGATCTGGGGAAAGCAATAGGGCTTATGTATCCGAACGAGACCATTTATGGTGAACGTTATCGTATAGGTGAACGAAGGCGTTTTTATATCCTTGCTGTTCAGGAGGATTACAAGGGCCCTGCCGTAATTCTTTCTCGTGCTCATCCTCAATTTGTGGCTAAGCTTTTTGAAATCGAGGTGCCAGAGATAAATGACAAGGTTGTTGAAATTAAAGATATTGCCCGTGAGGCGGGGAGTAGGACAAAAATCGCTGTTGCTTCAAATGTTGAGATGATCGATCCTATTGGTTCATGCGTGGGGCAAAAGGGAACACGCGTAATGGCGGTGATGAATGAGTTGGGCGGGGAAAAGATTGATATTATTGCGTGGTCGCAGGATTCTTCTCAGTTTATTATGAATGCCCTTTCTCCTGCTAAGGTTCAAAAAATCGAAGTAAATCCCCGACGAGAGGCGATTGTATATGTATTACCTGATCAGATTAGTCTTGCTATCGGTAAGAATGGTCAAAATGTGCGTCTCGCGGCACGGCTTACAAATTGGAAGATCGATGTGCGTTCCATGGATAAACCAGAAGAGGCCGTTGAGGGGGGTGTTGCCGCCGCAACAGAGGAGACGCAGGAGGAAACAGAATAAGGTGATAATTAAATCTTCAAATGAAAATTACGCTGCCAGAATATAAAGCTATCGCAAAAAAGTTTTTCAAGGAAAATACAAAAAACCTCGATGTCTCTGAAACACGATTTGAGGAGGCTATCCTTTGGCTTCGCAGATCGCGGGCTCAATACATTGCACTTAATCGCCCGACGGAAATGGGGGATGTCGTTGACATTGATTTTGACACTATGGTTGGGTTGGTTCCTCTTGAGGGGGGGGCGGGGAGGAAGCACGTTTTTATGCTCGGGAAGGGCAAGTTTGTTCCTGGATTTGAAGAGCATTTAACCGGAATGCAGATAGGAGAAAAAAGGGAGTTTGATGTATCTGTGCCAGGGGATTACTGGCTTACTGACTTAAGAGATAAGACACTTCATTTTTCTGTTACGATGAATAATATACAAAAAGAAGTACTTCCTGATCTTAACGATGATTTTGCGCTCTCTCTGGGTGGGTTTAAGGATGTTAAAGATATAGAGGATAACATTAGAAAGGGTCTAAGACTTGAACAGAACGATCGTGAAACTCACCGATTGCGCTTGCTTCTTTTAGATGCGCTTGCTAAAGAGACGACAGCGGAAATTGAAGAAGAAATGATCTTGAAGGAGGTAGATCGCGTGTTTAATGAGTTTAAGGCAGGTGGGCCGTCTCAGGCGAATGTGCTTAATTATTTAGCGCAGTTTAATAAGTCGGAAGAAGAATTTAAGAAAGAATTGCATCCAGAAGCAGAACGTAACATTAAGATTGCGCTTCTTCTGGGACGAATAGCTGCAGAAGAAAAAATAACGATTGAAGACGAAGAGGTGGAGGAGAAAATAAAGGAGCTTATGAAACAAAATCCTGAGGAAAAGATTTCTGAAGAAGATTTGCAGTCGATGCGCCTCTATGTTAAAAATATGCTGGCTACAGAGAAAGTGTTAACCTTTTTAGAACAACAATTATGAACCTTATTCCTACTGTTATCGAAAAATCAAACTTTGGAGAGCGTGCTTACGATATTTATTCTCGTCTTCTCGAGGAGCGTATTATCTTTCTCGGTGGTCCTATCAACGACGTAGTTGCAAATACCATCGTGGCACAGATGTTGTATCTCGAGCACACCGACCCCAAAAAGGATATTCATTTTTATATTAATTCTCCGGGGGGTGTCGTAACGGCTGGTCTTGCGATTTACGATACAATGCAGGCTATTAAGCCAGATGTTTCCACTATTTGTGTTGGTATTGCGGCTTCTATGGGAGCTGTGCTTTTGGGTGCAGGAAAAAAGGGGAAACGTTATGCTCTCCCTAACGCCGAGATTTTACTCCACCAGGTGATGGGAGGAGCAGAGGGGCAGGCGTCAGAGATAGAGATCACAGCCCGTCAGATTATTAAAATGAAGAATCAGCTTAATCAAATTCTTGCAAAACACACAGGGCAGTCTGTGGCAAAAATGGAAAAAGACACAGACAGAGATTTCTATCTTTCACCAGAGGAAGCCAAGAAGTATGGTTTGATAGATGATATAATCAAGTCCACTAAGAAGTAGTAGACCTCTTGTATTTAGTATTTTGTATTTGGTATCTTGTATATATCCCCCTTTGGGGGATATTAAATAGAGAAGCGGGCGTCGTATAGTGGCTATTATGCGTCCTTGCCAAGGACGAGACGGCAGTTCGATTCTGCTCGCCCGCTCACACGAAGTTTCGACCTAAAAAACTCTGATTCTGTCAGGGTTTTTAGTTCGAGCACATTACTAATATCTTTTAAAATAAGAAATATATGTCTAATGCAGAAAAAGAAATTTATACGTTGAAAGCAAACCACCTCTTAACACACATAAGGACTGGGGTTAATTCCTTTCTTGATATTGGGGCAGGAGATCCTTTTTGGGGAACATTTCTTGTAAAGCATGTTAATCATTATGTCGCGATTGAGTCAGATCCAGACAGAGCATTTACTATAAAACAGGCAGGATTTAATGTCCTTGAGGGAGACTTTCCTCATATTAAAATTTCAGAAACCTTTGATATTGTTCTTGTATCTCAGGCAATGCCGAAGGATATGGCTGATTATGAAAATTTTCTTAAAAGTGCATGGAATTACGTATCTAAGGGAGAGAAATTAATCGTAGTTACCTTTGCTGAAAATCAAGAAAAATTAAAAGAGATAATTAGAATTATTTCTATGTTTGGTAATATTGAAGTAGAACAAATAGTATCTGATGTTCTAAACATGTCACAAGATCTTATTGATCACACATCCAATCTTAGATGTATAAGCGTAAGGAAAGAGCTATAAATTTGGAATAGGAAAATATCCGTCAAACTTCAGGAAAAAAGTTCTCACATCAACCATTATTCCGCTTAAAATAACTACACCCAGCAATTGCTGGGTGTAGTTATTTTTGGGTGACGAGAGGCAGAATCGAACCGGGAAAGGGGTAGGGGAAACGATGGTGTTCCTGTACCAACCTATCGTTGTGGTAGCAACACACGATAACCATTTGTTCTATCCAAAACTTAGGGAAATACAAAGTTTTATTTGATAATTTCCCAACAACGGTCTTTCGGGTTGTTTTTTGACAACCGAACCAAATTCGATGTTGTATAGGACGAAATTACGAAATACCCCCTTGAACTAAAAAATTTGATAGTAATGTGATTAAATAATTTTAGAGGACAGATGTGCGATTTTGTGTAGAAAATACGGAAAGGTCGTTTTATAATATTACAATCATGGGAAAATTATTTCTAGGTAAATATGCAAGCCTCTGTGTTGTGGGAGGAGAAATTGTCTACACTATTTGTATGATATACGGGTTTTTTCTTTCTGGTTCAAAGGCTGCATTGCATGCATCTCTTTTTGAACTTCTTCCTGGGTGGAATGGTATGAATCTTATGAGTTGGGTTTTTGGAGCAATTACCGTGGCATTATGGTGTGGAGTTGTGGGTGCATACGTTGCATGGATGCATAATGTGAGTTTAGAAAAATAGTATACTATTTTAGGAACCATTGTTTGTATCGATTTTTTGAGTAAGTGAATATATGACATGGCAAGAAATTATATAAAACGAGGGTATGAGTGACACTTCTCAAGCATCTTTTTACGACGTTATTGTTGTGGGGGCAGGCCTTGCGGGACTCGGGTGTGCCAAACGGTTACACCAGCATGGCGTTGATTTTGCCGTGATCAGTGAAAATATTGGGGGTCGAGTAAATACGTCTCCTAATGCTCGAGTAAATTACGGTGCATATTATCTTACTGAAGATTGTAAAAATATGTTTCCTTTTTTGTCGCATAGGCGTTTAATTCGACTTAGCGACTTTCACTATCGTCGTGGCTCTCGCCATTATCATTTTGGTATAAAAGCAATCATCGTGTATATTGGGGCTCTTTTTCGGCTATGGTGTGATCTTCGAGAATTTCGGGTTCATTTTGTAGCAATGAGGAATCGCGCGGTAGGTGAATCCCGCGAAACACTAATCGAGTCAGATCCGGTTCTCAAAAAGTATTATCACCAGATGGCTGGAGATTATATCAATGAACGAGGATTAGGTGCTTTGGTTTCAGAATATTTAGAGGCCCCTCTTTGGGCATCTTTTTTTGTTGATTGTCGGCGTGTGCCAACATTTGTATTTTTGCAATGTCTATTTCCGATGATCATCAAGACGTATGCTTTTGTTCTAGATTTTTCAAAAGTAAGCGCAGGTTTTACTAACCATATTCTTCAGGATAGTATTCAAAAAATAGAACGCAAACAAGACGGTTTTGTTCTTTACTCTAGAAAAGGGTCACAATATGAGTGTCGTAGACTTGTGCTCGCAACTCCTATGACAATTACAAACACCCTCATTACTTCGCAACCAATTAAAAAAACTATAGAATGTTCATTTATGCATATTCGCGGAACGATCAAAAAGGAATTTGATGATCCGGCCTATACTATTTTTCCTGCGGAAGAACACACTGTTATATCTCGTGAAGAAGATGGAAGTTATTTATATTTTTATACAGGCAAAAACCGCGTTGCCGATTATTTTGTTGATTGGGAAACAATAACTCAACATACATGGAAACCTGCGCTTATATTACTTGGTGATGAATATATTAATGTGCATCCTGAACCAGGCATTTTTCTCGCCAACGATCATGACGTGGCGAGCACCGAGGATGCGTTTATTAATGGAAAGTATACTGCAAAACTCGTGTTAGAGGATATGGGAACCGAAATAAAATCATGACATAAGGATATTTCTGGGTACGAATATTTTTTAAATACAGCATGGAATTTGGTGTTCGAGGGAGGTGGATCACTTATTGTTACGTGTTTGAAAGACGAGACAAAATACAACAAAATCATTAACATTCTTTCCCATTTTGGTGAAGTAAAAACGGAAAACATAACTCTAAAAGATTTTTTAAGCGAAACAAAAGGAATGGTTGATTATGTAGCTCGTCTGAAGTGTGTTGTGGTTAAGAAAAGTCCAGGTTTAATTAACGTACATAATTAATTGACGAAAACAAAACAATATTGTATTCTAATACGGACGAAAGGAGTTGAATGAAATGTCGGAGGAAGAGTCAGTTTCTAGTAGAGAGATTTTTCGTGTGCAACTTGAACCGCACATGTTGGAAAGTGAGCTTGAAAATGTAATGACAGCTTATGTGTTTTCAAAGTACGGTCATCGCACGCAAGAGCGAGATAATGGTATTCGTTACTTTGAGCACCCGAAAGCAGTTGCAAATATCATTATCCAAGAATTGGGTTTACGAGGAGATTGGAGGATTATAGCAGTTGCGTTACTCCATGACATTCTGGAAGATTCTTGGTTGCTTACAGAAAACCGTCTTGAAAAGAATTTTGGGCGCGAAGTAGCCTTTTGGGTTAAGTGCCTTACTAAGAAACCGAAGGATGGGTATCACGAGCGCTTAAGGGAACTTGGGTCATGGCAGGTGTTGCTCGTAAAATTGTGTGACCGACTTCATAATCTTCGCACTTTGGGGCATTGCGATCCATCAAAACAGAAAAGGCAGATTGAAGAGACGAGGAATTATTATCTTCCTCTCGCAGATATGCTGTTCGAAAGAATTCCAATTGAAAAAAGATATTGTGCGGCATACTTAAAAGAACAGATAGGGCAGCAACTTATAAATTTGGAAAGTGGGTCCGTATAGTTATATTTGCGTCGATTTTTCGACGCTTTTTAATTTTTTGTATCTTTAATGTACATGTGGGCGGTTTTTGTTTTTAAGGTTTATCAATGGTGTGTTAAAATTTAGACAAGAAAAAGTTTAAGTATGTGTTTTACACCATCGGCGAGTTTTGTGGCGGGAGCATCGCTTTCTGCGATTGGGGTTGCCACAACAAAGAAAGTAAAACGAAAAACCACCCGTCCATTCGCGAGTATCCCATTCTTTTTTGGGATTCAGCAGATAACCGAAGGGGCTGTTTGGCTCACGCTTCGTTCGGGTAATATCTCACTAAACACTGTCTTCACGTTTGCGTATGGCCTGTTTGCTTATGTATTTTGGCCCATTTTTATCCCTTTTGCGATACGATCGATGGAGAGGGTTTTGTGGCGGAAGAAAGTTTTGGTCTTTTTACAAATAATCGGAGGCGTTGTTGGTAGTTATTTACTTTATTCTCATCTGATAAATCCGGTTACCTCGCAGGCGGTGAACAAGAGTATTGTGTATACAAGCACACACTTTTATTCGATTGCGGTTTTGGTGGGTTATTTTTCCACAACGATTTTGAGTTTCTTTTTTTCGAGTCGAAGGCTAATTAATATGTTCGGGATTTTGATATTATCTTCTGCGGTGGCTGCATATTGGGTATACGCTACTTATTTTGTATCCGTGTGGTGTTTCTTTTCCGCGCTTCTCAGTGGAACGATATTATATATTTTATGACCACTTCGCTTCACTGTGCTTATTTATTTGGTGATGGCGCCCTCCTTGTTGCGTGGAGTCTATTATACTTTTTTTGAAAGTAGAACAAAAACCCAAATTTTGGATTTTTGTTTTTAAGAAGAATACTTATTCTAAAATTAGTTTTCGTAATCGTTTTCCAAATTCGGCATGGGGTTCGTCAGCAATAGAGAGAATGGATTTTTGTTTTTTTGAGATGTCATATTTTTTCTGTGTTTGTTCTACTGATCCTTCCGGGGTAATATATTTTATTTTCATAAGATAGGTGTCCGATAATCCTGGGAGGTTCCATGAAATGTCGTAGGGAATAGAGCCCGGTTTTACTTCATTTGCAATTTCGGCAAGCATGTTAGTACAGTTTGCGGTAAGTGTATTGTAGAACCGTGGATGCTCGGCGATCTCGTTTGTCTTTCTTATGAGCGCAAGAAAAAGTCTCTGCGTTCTCTCGGCATCAAGAGTGAGTGGATACATTTTTACTGGATGTTTAAGATAAAGAACTCGGCGTGTGACGAAGTCGCGTTCGGTTCCCCACGTGTAGGCTAATTCATATTTTGCATATATAGTCATGTTACCATTTGTGGTTTTGTTGTATACTAAAAGTAATAATAATTTAAATAAACGTATGAATATAAAATTTGTTGAATGGATTCTTCGCGTCGCCGTGGCCGGTGAATTTATTGGACATGGCGTGTTTGCTCTCCAAGGTAAAAAAGACTGGGTTACATGGTTTGGTAATTTTGGTATTCAAGACGTTGGTTTGGCCACGCAGATATTATTTTTTATTGGGTTATTAGACATAACACTGGCTTTAATTGTTTTAATAAGACCAATACGAGTGGTTCTTCTCTGGGCTGCTTTTTGGGGCTTTTGGACGGCATTAGTGAGACCACTTGTTGGCATGCCCGTATGGGACTTTGTTGAGCGTTCGGCCAATTGGGGCGCTCCGTTAGCGCTACTTTTCCTTTTTGGTTTGCCAAGGTCAATAAGAGAATGGTTTCGTTAGTGTTTAATTTTTAATTATATACTATGGTTCATCAAGAATTGGTTACCTATATCAAGGCACAGCTCGAGCAGGGGGTTGCGGAGGAGGGAATTAAGAAAACACTCACGGACAGTGGCTGGCAGGCCGCTGATGTCGACGAGGCGTTTAAGTCATTGGCCTCTTCTGCAGCTATCGATATTCAACAAAGTTCATCAAATGTATTGCAACCAGAAAAGACGTTGCCAGAGAGTGTTACGTCATTTGAGGAACATCCTGCTCCGCGTTTTAGTAAGAAACTTGTTATTCTTATTTCGGTTATTGGGCTGCTTCTGGTTGGAGGAGGAGCTCTTGCTTATACCTATCTTAGGCAGACCCCAGAACAGATTGTTCAGGGTATGGTGAAGACGATGCTTGAGGCAAAGACAGGTAATTTCGATGGTGATGTTAAGGTCACTATAAATACCCAAGATATTGAAGGTCTTCTCCCTTCGGCCATAGGGGGTAGTACACCTGGGCAAATAAAAACAGGAGAGGGAAGCGTGATGGTGCGATTTAGCGGCTCTTCAGATTCATCTGACACCTCAAATCCTAAAATATTAAGCACGCTTACCTTTGGTACGGACATTCTCCCTCTTAGTGGGGCACTTCTTGGTTTTGATATGCGTTTTGTTGATAAGGCGCTTTATTTAAAATTAAATAATCTTGGTATTCCTGGTACAGAGAGTTTTAGTTCATATAAGAATCAATGGATTAAATTTGACTCTAGTGCCGCGTTAACGCAATTTCAGCAGTCAGGATATTCTGGATCGGTAAATCTTGAGGAAGGCCTTAATCTTCCAAAGGAAAAAATTGATAAAATTAAGGCAATTATTGGGAAGGCGTTGTTTATTAAGACAGGGAAGCGTCTTGCTAACGAGAGAGTTAGTGGCGTAGATTCTCATCACTATGCTTTTGATTTAGACAAGGAGGGTCTCAAGAACACATTAAAAGAAATTTCTCTGGCGACTGTAGAGAAAGACCTTACCGAGGCTGAACTACAAAGTTTTGATGCATTTTGGGAAAATATAGATGTTTCGGGGGAATTGTGGATTGGCAAATCAGATCGTGTATTACACCAGGTTAGGGTAGTTTTAGATTCCAAATCAACAATTAAAATGAAAGTAACTTTCAACGAAACGTTTAAAAACGTAAATGAACCTGTTACGATTAATATCCCCCCCGATGCAAAAAATTTTGAAGAACTACTTTTTGGTATTCAATCCCCCGCGTCTGGTTCTGCGGACACCGACGGTGATGGGCTTTTTGATGCGCAGGAGGCGACATTAGGCACTGATCCTAATAATTCTGACACTGACGGGGATGGTCATAAAGACGGAGATGAGGTTAAGAATGGGTATAACCCTGCTGGTGTCGGTAAACTTCCGTTAATTGATACAGACAAAGACGGACTGCTCGATGCACAGGAAGTTTATTATGGCACTGATCCTAATAATTCTGACACTGACGGGGATGGTCATAAAGACGGAGATGAGGTTAAGAATGGGTATAGTCCTACTGGGGAGGGGAGGTTCTAGGCTTACAAGAAGCAAAACTCACCCCACGATGGGGTGAGTTTTTAGTTGCGAATTGAGTGGTGGTGTTTTATGATAAGATATTGTTAATTATTTATGAAGGAGCGTATTTTTAAGCAAGAAAACTGGGTGGAACACGCGTTAACACACAATACCGAGCGTGTTATTACTGACGAGGAGTTGCGGGCTCGCATTGTCTCGGGGAAACAACTGCGTATTAAGTTTGGGGTGGATGTAACAAATCCGCTTATTCATCTTGGGCACGCAGTGAATCTTTGGAAGATGCGTGAATTTCAGGAGGCAGGCCATAAGGTTGTGTTTTTAATCGGTGATTTTACGAGTTTAATCGGTGATCCCACTGGAAAAAGTAAAACACGACCAGAACGTTCGAAAGAGGAAATAGAAGCAGACGCGAAATTGTATATCGAACAGGTAACCAAAATTTTGCTTGATGATCCGAAGGTGTTTGAAGTGCGTCGCAATTCAGAGTGGTATGGAAAAATGTCCCTCGATGAATTTCTAAAATTATGCGGTAAGGTGACACACGCGCGTCTTATTGAGCGTGACATGTTTCAGAAGCGCATTAAGGAGGGGAGCGAGATTTATATGCACGAGCTGTTATATCCTATTTTGCAGGGGTATGATTCGTACGTTTTAGAATCAGACCTCACCATTATTGGTTCTGATCAGCTTTTTAATGAGATGATGGGGAGGCATTATCAGGCTCTTTTTGATCAAGCTCCGCAATCTATTATGACGACGGTGATTACGCCTGGTCTTGATGGAAAGGAAAAGCAGTCAAAATCCCTTGGAAACTTCGTTGCAATTACAGATGCTCCGGAAGAAAAATACGGAAAAATTATGACTCTTCCCGACGATCTTATTGTTACCTACTACAAGGTATATACTTTTATTGATTCTGAAAAAATTAAGGAGTACGAGACTCAACTAAATGCGGGCGCAAATCCACGTGATATTAAAATGAAGTTGGCAAAAGATATTGTTGCTCTTTATCATGGTGAAGATGGAGCAGAGCAAGCAGAGCAGAGTTTTGTGCGTATGTTTCAAAAGAAAGACGTGGCTGCGGATGCAAAAGAGGTGTCTATTATTTCCGGCACTACTATTATAGAATTTTTACGTGAGGTTGGTCGCGCAGATTCAAATGCAGAGGCACGTCGTCTTATTGATGAGAAAGGTGTCCGTATAGGAGGGGAAACGGTAGGCGACGTCAATTTGGTTTTGAGTAAAGAAGATGATGGAAAAATTATAAATGTGGGAAAACGGTATTTCTATAAACTCAAATTTTAAAGCACTCACAAATTTTAACCCCCGCTGTTTCGCGGGGGTTTATTATTATGTATGAAGGGTATTAATAATATGTTCGAGTTCTTTGGGTGGAATAGCACATCCGAGGTTGCGTGAGGTTCCTCCTGTCATGTCGCATCCTCCATGACAATCTGGTAGTCCCTCAAGTTTTTCAAGTCTATTAAGGGTGGCAATGACGAGAGTAACATTAAAAGGTACAAAAGGGGATGCTTTACAAAATGTGTAGTTATATTTTTCATCGTTTCGTTTTCGGACGGTGACGATAGCCCTGAAACCTTCTTTAAAAATAGCACTTCGTGCGTGCGGCCCAATTTCTCGGATCATTTTCCATTGCATGCCACCACCAAGCATCTCATATCGACAATCAAGGGGAATCGAACTTTCGTTGCCTGCAATATGCTCAAGAATGCGAGTTTCAACTTCCTTAATAATGTGTTCAAATTCATCAGGGTCACGTTTGTCGATTTGCCCGCCATATCGAAATTGAATATAGGGATCAAATACCCAGGCATGTTGTTCTAATACAGATGTGTGCACGGGAAGGGCGCACAACCCGCTTGTTGTATCAAGAATATCAACAAGATTTACAAGACGATTGAGTCGTGGATTTGGTGAAGCAAGAATAGTTTCCGAATTTCTTAGGAGGGTAGTTGCGGTACATACATCCTGATCACAATCATTTACGTGAGGAAATATATGAGGTTTGTTGTCTTTCTGAAAAGAGAGAAACAGTCCTTGGCGGATAGCCACAAGCACTTGTCCAGACGTTGACCGAGTTCCTAGGCGATCAACATCTTCGTGATGATTAAAGTTTGCCCACGGACCACGTGGGTCAAATTCTGGCTTTCCGAGTATATAGCCGTCTAGACCAATGGAAAATGGAGGCCTTCTCTGACAAAACTCTCCCCATGTCATGGGAGGCGTTTTGGGTTCTACGCAGAGGGTTATTGCTACTGTCATTTTTTCCTTACCCCTTTCATGTGTTAACTTTCAACGGCCTATCTTTACTGTGGTATGTTTTATTGAAATAGTCAAGCTGAGAAAATTATATTGTGAGAGCATACGTTAGGTGCTATGACGCGTCATAGCGGCGAACCATTATTAGTAATTTATATATTTTATAAATAAAAAAATTCCCGTGCGGCAACACACGGAGCTTTGGCGCTCTACTTGGTTCAATAGGGCCCAGGACGATCAACTTGCCAATCAGGGAGCAACTCCCGCATTTGTTCGACATTGTATTTTCCGTACTCTGTCGATTCTCCCCAGATGCGCTTGTTTTCCAAGTCGGCAATACCGCCGTTTGCGACGTTCTCTTCTGCGATGCCGTTCATCACGGCGATGCAGAAATGACCGTCCTGTCGGTAGTCCTTATCCCCAAAAACTATACGGCCATCCTTCGTTACAATAAACTTCACGTTCATTATCTTTTCCTCCAGTTTTTATTTTGAGAGTTTTAGCCCTCAAGCAACGTCCCTACCGCGATGGGTAAGGAGGTTTTTTGATGGTTAAAATTATGAAGGGTGCGTGGCGGCGCGGTCCCTTGTTTGTTCGCCGGTGCCCGTGTGGTGGGCGGCCGACTTGGTTCGTATTTCATCACGTCGTATATTACGAACCCGTGCTTCCTCCTCCGAGAAGCTACCTTTTTCATTTCATTCTCCCGCCAGAGAATGTCTGCCTATGGCAGATTTTTGCTTTGCGCGGTTCTTCAAAGGCATCCGCGCAATTTGCCATGTTTTTTACCCAGCATGGCCGTTGTTTGCCACCGACTCAATTGCGTCCGCACCCGGATGGGTGTCGAACGTTTGTTCGGGGACAATGCTTGACTGGAACCAGTTTTCCTAGAAAAAACTGGAAAAATTTAAGTCAGAGAAAAATTATCCGATTAATCTTTCTCTCTACACGCCACGCATTGGCGAGAGGTAGGCGAGCTAAGAGTAGGGAGCTCATATCCTGCTTCGGTTATTGGGGGTAGTATTAATTCCCAACCGGCAGAGCTTTTGAGCGCCAACCCCTTATCTCGCTTGCCTCTCGCCAACACCCTATTGTCATTGTTCTGCTCGTATTATAGCAAATAGAATTTAATTTGTCAAGCCTTTTTAACATTTTGTAGAAAAACACTACATTTTTGCTATTTTTTACCCCGTAATTTACCTAGTAATAATAACAAAATATCGTGTATAGTACTTCTTATTTGTCAAAGATGTGGTATAATAGTATCAAGTGAATTAAAAATGTCAATTAGGTATGACATTTTATACCCCCTACGCAAAACCCCGCGCGTAAGCGCGGGGATGAAGTCGACACCCACATCTTTCCGACATGATATGATGGAACGGTATGCCAAGCTATCATCGAGGACATCACTGCATCTA
>Ga0172371_10004236_pt1 | contig 21832 bp, 21 predicted proteins | sample Lak12m_FD_114543 | JGI IMG/M metagenome (GOLD analysis project Ga0172371, IMG submission 114543) | Freshwater microbial communities from Kabuno Bay, South-Kivu, Congo - kab_022012_12m | ecosystem: Environmental > Aquatic > Freshwater > Lake | place: Democratic Republic of the Congo: South-Kivu...
ATCGCCACCATTGTTATCTCTTCCGACCCCCAGACCATTGTTCTTAAAAAAGGGGAGAGCCAAGACATTGATCTGGATGGTGATCGGAAAAACGACATCAGGATTACTTTTGCCGATACTTATGTCAATCGCGCGGAAATCACCATCAAATCCCTTTCTCCAGCTGCCACAACTGTTGATTTTGCCTCGGCCTCGGCCGTCGTTGTCAGTCCCCAGGGCGAGATTATTAAGGTTAACGCCAAGGATCGTCCTGCCGTTTATTATGTCATTGGCGGCAAGAAATACCTTTTCGTCAATCGCGCCACTTATACCGTTTGGAGCAAATCGGCCGGCGACACTGCCAATAATTTCTCTACTCTCAAGAAAGTTCCCCAGGCAGAATTCGATGCTATCCCGACCGGCGGCAATTTGGTCGCTAAGCCGGGCAGTTTGGTTAAATTCGACAACAGTCCGATCATTTATGCGGTGGCAACCGGCGGCCAATTATATCAATTGAACAATACAGCTGCCCAAGCCGCGTTGTACGGCGCGCTTGCGCCGATCATTATCCAGACCGGCTTTCGTGATAGCTATTATGATCATGGCAATCCCGTCGGCTATTTGAGCGCCACTTCGCAGAAACCCGAATAGATCGGATCGGCGGATTTAAAAAAAAATATATTCAAAAAAAGACCGCTGATTTCTCAGCGGTCTTTTTTTTGAAGGGTCAATTTAGCTCTTAGCTAGTTTGGCAGAAATGACAGCCAAGTAGATGGCGGCTAATCCGACTAGGACATAGACGATCCTCGAAAGGATCGACATGGCTATACGATTAAGGCGCCGTTTGATGGCGTAGTGGCCAATGTGGCGATAAATTTGGGCGATACGGTTTCTTCCGGAGCCAGCGCGATCACTTTAATAACTGCTCAAAAAATCGCCAATTTGTCTCTTAACGAGGTGAATGCGGCTAAGATCAAGGTTGGCCAAAAGGCAATGATAACTTTTGATGCTATTGCCGATTTAACTGTTGCCGGCTCGGTTGCGGATGTTGACATGTTGGGCACTGTCACTCAAGGTGTGGCGAGTTATGCGGTTAAAATCGCTTTTGATTCGCAAAACGATCAAATTAAGTCAGGTATGATGGCCAGCGCCAGTATCGTGATCGATTCCAAGGCGGATGTTTGGCAAGTTCCCAGTTCGGCTGTAAAATCGGCGCTTGACGGCACAAATTATGTGCAAGTATTGATCGATGGCGTGCCGCAGAATAAAACTGTCGCTGTCGGGTTGACCAGCGATACGATGACGGAAATTTTAAGCGGCATCAGTGAGGGCGATGAAGTAGTAACGCAAACTATCAATTTAAAAACAACTGCTACATCCGGCAGTACGGCTAACAGCGCTACTAGAAATAATGCAAGTTTCGGCGGGGCAGCGGGTGGCGGAGCTAATTTCCGCGCCATGGGCTTATAATTAATGTTTATGATTAGATGTGAGAATATCGGAAAAACCTATCAAATGGGGGAAGACAACGAGTTGGCGGTTTTGACTGGTATAAATTTTGAAATCAGCCAGGGTGAGTATATAGCCATCATCGGCCCGTCCGGCTCTGGAAAATCAACCTTAATGAATATTTTGGGCGCTTTAGACAGGCCTAGCGTCGGCAAGTATTTTCTTGATGGTCAAGATGTATCAAGTTTATCTGATGGGGTTTTGGCGGAAATCCGCTGCAAGAAAATCGGCTTTGTTTTTCAATCGTTCAATTTATTATCTCGCTCGATTGTCAGGCGCAATGTCATGGTGCCGCTGATTTATGCCAAGACACCGAAAGAGCTGCGGGCAGAAAAAGTCGCCAATGCTCTTAATGCTGCCGGTTTGGAAGAGAACCGTTGGGATCATCTGTCTAACCAATTGTCTGGCGGGCAAATGCAACGTGTGGCTATTGCTCGGGCATTGATCAATAATCCGGAGATTATTCTGGCTGATGAGCCGACTGGCAATCTTGACTCTAAGACCGGCGAAATCGTGTTGGATGCTTTTAGGCGGTTGAACAAGGAGTTCGGCCATACGATCATCTTAATTACGCATGAGCATGAGGTGGCGGCGCACACCGACAGGATCATCGAATTAAGAGACGGCCGTCTTGTCAGTGATAAAAAAATCAAATAATTATGTTATTTTCCGACTTGACTCAAGAAACATATTTTTCCCTCATCTCCAACAAATCACGTTCAGCTTTGACGATTTTAGGCATTGTCATCGGCATTGGTTCGGTTATTGCCATGATTTCGGTCGGCCAGGGCGCGACTTCCAATATTACTAGCCGCATTGAGTCCTTGGGCACCAACTTTTTGATTATCACGCCGGCTTCGCAGCGGCGCGCCGGAGAAATAGTGCGCGGCGGATTGGGTGAAGCCACAACCTTGACTATGGATGACTCGGTGGCGATTATAGAGAATATCAGCGGTATAACGGCGATTGCGTCGACGGTTACTTCGCGCAAGCAGGTGACCGCCAAGGGCACTAATACTAATACCAGTATTTACGGCGTGGATGAAAATTATTTCACTATTAAGAGTATAACTACTAATCTGGGTTCGTTGTTTGGCGTTGGTCAGGTTAGTTCTAATGCTCGCGTGGCGATTCTTGGTCCGACGACTCGCGATAATCTGTTCGTCGCGGACGCCGACCCGGTGGGACAAAAAGTCCGCATTAGCGGGCAGGAGTTTACGGTTATCGGCGTGACGGAGTCCAAGGGCGGCAGCACCATGGGCAGTTCAGACGATTTGATTTATATCCCTATTGGCGTGGCCTAGCAGTATTTCACCGGCAATAAAGCAGTCAGTAATTTGAATGTTCAAGTGGCCTCGGCTGACTTAATGACCTCGGTCCAACAGCAGATTTCTGATTTGTTGATCTCCCGTCATAATATTATCGATATAAACAATGCTGATTTCAGCATTATGAATCAGTCGGACATGTTGAGCACAATGTCTTCGGTTTCCGCCACCTTGACTTATCTTTTGGGCGCTATTGCCGGCATCTCACTGATCGTCGGCGGCATCGGCATTATGAATATGATGTTGACGACCGTCACCGAACGTACTCGGGAAATCGGATTGCGCAAGTCATTGGGCGCGAAAAACGGCGATATCAGCAGTCAATTTTTGGCCGAATCGGTGGCGCTTACTTTTGTCGGCGGTATAATCGGCATTATAATTGGCTGGCTGGCATCGTATGTGATTAGTGTTTTTTGCTGATTTAACGACAACTGTCACCTGGGGCTCTGTTTTGCTGGCCTTCGGAATTTCCGCTTTGATCGGCATTGTTTTTGGCTATTATCCGGCCAAACGCGCTGCGCGGCTTAATCCAATCGATGCTTTAAGATATCAATAATAATTAATAAATAAACATCAAAATTATGCCAGAATCAACAATCAGCCAGAGTGGAAATCAAAAGTCGATTATTATCGCGGCGATTATCGCGATTATCATTGTCGGTGCCGGATCTTTTTATGGCGGTACGGTCTATGCCGGCTCAAGGAGATCGGCCGGAGCTTTCGGCCAGGGCAATCTTGCCGGCCGTGTCCAAGGAGCTGGAACTGGCGCAGCCGGCGTTCGCCAGGGCGTCCAAGGATCCGGGTTCATCAATGGCGATATTATTTCATTTGATGATAAAAGCGTTACTATCAAGACCAAGGATGGCAGTTCAAAAATCGTGTTTTTTTCCGATTCCACTGAAATTGGCAAGTTTGTCGCCGGTTCGCTTAGCGATTTAATAGTTGGTGAAACATTGATGGTGACCGGCAAAACTAATTCTGACGGTAGCGTGACGGCCCAATCAATCCAGATCAGGCCGATTACCGCTCAAATGCCTCCGGCTGCCGCTAGCAATGCTACAGTTTTAAGCAATTAATCAAATTATTAAAAAACTTCAGCTTCCGCTGATGTTTTTTAATTTTTTTAAAATCTTATTAGTGACGTATTTTTTTGGCAAATCGGGTTCAAGTCGAGCGCTCTTTTTTTATCTTAGTATATTTGGTATGATGAATTCCATAAACCAATCATGACTAATATGAAAGTCAAGGCCTCGTTGCATTTGCATTCGCATGAAGACAGCGAAGACAGTTCAATTGTTGATTACACTTTATTCGAATTGATCGATCGGGCCGCCGCTTCCGGCTTTAAAGTCATTGCTTCGACTTGTCATGAAAAAAATGCAGTCCGCCCGGAACACATCGATTATGCTAAGCGGAAGGGAGTTTTATTATTGTCCGGCGTAGAATTGAGTATTGAGGGTTATCGGCACGTGCTGGTTCTGAATTGCGGTTCAGCGGCTGACGGTCTTGGCGCTTTTGAAGATCTGAGGTTATTCAAGACCGAGCACCCGGAGATTTTTGTCATTGCTCCCCACCCCAATCATGGCATGCGCCACTCGTTGTCTTTGAAAAAGCTGGAAAAAAATTCGGATTTGATCGATGCGGTCGAGCACAGTTGGTTTTATAGCCGGTTCTTCAATCCTAATTTGAAAACCGAGGATTTTTGCCGGAGCCATCGGCTGCCGTTTATCGCTACTGCCGACGCTCATGTCTTTGATTATTTTGATATTGATTATGCTGTGCTGGAAATTGAGCAGTTAACGCCTCGGGCGGTATTTTCAGCGATTCGAGCCGGCCAATTTAAGAATTTTACCCGGCCTAAAAAAAATCTGGAACTGACCGGTTTTTTCGTTTATGTGATTTATAAGAAACTTCGATCGATTTTTCGTTTAAGGAAACGGTAATAAAAAAAGAAGCGATTAAGCTTCTTTTTTAATCTGGTTAAATGGTCCGGCATTGTTGGCGCGGTAGCGGAATTTAGCATAAATAAGATAAAATAATATGGAAATATTCAAACCGTAGTTGAAATAAAGTGGCGGCTGGGGACTACCGATCTGGAAATTATCCGAAATAATGTAAGTCAGAGTGAAAATTTCGCCCCAAAACCAAAACATCAGGAAACCCCAAGAAAGATCCCCGCATTTTTTAGTTTGAAAAGTTTTCCAAGCTTGCGGCAGGCCGCAAGTGGCGAGCAATAAGGCGCCAAGCCAGCCGATTAGTTGAATGAGCATAATTTTGACTTATATGGACAAAAATTGTAAAATTACAAGAGAATTGTAGCATTTTTATGGTTTTACAACAAGAAAAATCAGTCGCTGTCGTAGTTTGTTCCTGGCCGCCGCAAGGGGGCGGAATCGGCAATAATGCCTATTATCAAGCCATTAAGCTGGCGAAGCGCGGTTATAAGGTCGGAGTATTCACTCCGAATTTTTCCGGCCTTGAACCGATTAGCGGTCCGGCGGAATTATTTAAAATGAAAACGGCGTGCCACTGGGGCAAGGCGGGTTTTATGATTGGCCTATCAAAACATCTGAAATCCTACCGGATTATTCATTTATATTATCCTTTTTTTGGTTCTGATTTGTTGGTTTGGCGGCAGAAGCTGGCTAATCCGAAAATAAAATTATTTTTGCATTATGAGATGGATCCGATCGGCGAGGGGATCAAGAGTTGGGTTTTTTGGCTTTATCTTAAGTTGTTTCTAGGCCGATTGGTCCGAGCGGCCGATCGGGTCGGCGTCTTGTCTTTTGATCATGCCCGGAGCTCTTATTTGGCGCCATATCTTAAGATTTGGCCGGAAAAATTCGTTGAGTTGCCCAATGGCGTCGATACGGAAATATTCCGGCCGCTGGCCAAGGATGCGGTTTTGATGAAGATGAACAAATTAAATGTTCAGGATAAGGTCTTGATTTTTGTCGGCGGACTTGACCGCCAGCATTATTTCAAGGGTGTATCGATCCTATTGGCGGCCTTCAAAAAACTGCCGGTTAATTATTTTCCGGATGTTTTGGTTGGCGGCGTCCAGCGCGGCGTTCTGCAAGAGTTGCGCGGCGAAGCAAAATTACTTATTGTCGGCGATGGCGATTGGCGCGCCAGATTTGAGCAACAGGCGAAAGAGCTTGGCGTGGCGGATCGTGTTATTTTTACCGGCTGGGTTAAGAATGAGGCGTTGCCGCGTTATTACGCTTTGGCTGATGTTTTTGTTTTGCCGTCAACGGCCAAAACCGAGAGTTTCGGCATTGTCGCGGCTGAGGCCCAGGCCTGCGGCTTGGCGGCGGCGGTGGCGGACTGGCCGGGCGTCCGTTCGACGATTGTTGACGACCGAACCGGCTATTTGGTTGAACCGTCGAATGTCGAGGATTTGGCGGTAAAATTGAAATTATTATTGAATAATGAGAAAACTTGCCGGGCGTTCGGCGAAGCGGGCCGCGGTCGGGCGGTTGAGAAATACGATTGGAATAATATCTTGGGCAATTTGGAAAAAATTTATGAGCAATTATGAAAATCGCCGTTATCCATTCTATTTATAAGCCCGATACTCGAGGGGGCGCCGAAGTTGTGGTGGAAAGTATCGCCGAAGGCCTGAAAGCCGCCGGCCATGAGGTTTTTGTCATAGCGGTCGGTCATGAAAATAAGTCCGAGTTTATCGATGGCTTGAAAGTTTTTCGAATCAAATCATCTAATTTGTTTAATTTCTTGGATATCAATGATCAACCGGTTTGGAAAAGGTTGCTGTGGCACCCGATTGATATGTTTAATGATCTCCAAACCTGGCGGGTATTCAAAATCATCTCGGCGGAAAAACCGGAGTTGGTTTTGACGCATAGTTTGAAGGGCTTGGGTTACGGTATTCCCCAATTAATTAAAATTTTGGGTCTTAAGCATATCCACACGGTCCATGACATGCAGCTGATACACCCTTCTGGCTTATTGGGCGCGGATGAAAAGATTTTTAAACTAGCTCGATTATATTGCCGGCTGTGCCGTCAGTTGTTTGGCAGTCCGTCAGCCGTGGTTTTCCCCTCCGAATATCTGAAGGATATTTACAGCCGCCTGAAATTCTTTCCCCAATCGCAATTGGCGGTTTTGGGCAATCCCTTGTCGGCCGGTTTGAAAATCGCTTCGGCCAAGACTGCGGCCGATCGGCTGGTTATGGCGTATGTCGGCCAACTCGAGCCCTATAAGGGGGTGATTGACTTGATCAAAATCACTCAGGGTTTAGCCGGTGATTGGGAGCTTTTGATTGCCGGAGATGGCAGTGCCAAGCGGGAGGCGGTGAAGTGGTCGCTTGATAGCGGTAAAATCAAATTATTGGGTCGTTTGACCTCGATTGAGCTTGAACAACAAATTTGGTCAAAGGCGGATATTCTGATCAATCCGTCGAAAGTGGCGGAAAGTTTCGGTTTGGTCGTAATCGAGGCCTACGCCCGGGGCATCCCTGTTTTAGCCTCGAGCATCGGGGCGTTGAAAGAATTAGTCAATGATCAACAAACCGGCTGGCTGTTCAAAGCCGGCGATCAGCTTGACCTTAAACGCAACATTGAATTTATTTTGGCGAATCGTGACCGGTTGGTGCCGATGAAGGCCAATTGTTTGGCGGTTGCTCGGGAATTCCAACTAGATAATTATTTGTCCAGATTGCTAGAGTTGTAATATTTGCCGTCGGCTGAAGCGGTTGTTATAATAAAGATATGGATAAGGCCTTGATAATTTTTAATCCGACAGCCGGCTTGGCAACCAAGGTCGATGTCGGCAAAATCGTGACCGAGAAACTGATCGGCTTGGGTTATCGGCCAGTCAGGATGATTTTGGATTTTGATTTTGAGAATCAAATCGATCAATTGGATTGTTCGGCTGTTAAATTAGTGGTGGCTGTCGGCGGCGACGGCACGGTCAAGGTGGCGGCTCGGGAAATTTTGAACCGCCGGATCCAGGCGCCGTTGGCCGTCATTCCTTTCGGTTCAGCCAATGTCTTGGCGGCGACGCTTAAAATTCCCGCCGGTTTGAAAGAGGCCTTGGCGTTATTGGACAGCCATAAGGTTGTGAAGATTGATGTCGGCCGTTTGAATCATGATCGGTATTTTTTGGTGGGATTTTCTATCGGCTATATTTCCAGCATTGTAATCAATACGAAGCGCGAATTGAAGAATAAATTCGGGTCAGTCAGCTATATCTTGCATTTAATGTGGAATAAGATCAGAATTCCTCGGATTAAATTCCGCATCGAAACGCAGAATCGGATTTTTTGGATCAAAGGCAACAGTTTGATTGTGCTGAATACCTTTAATTTTTACGGTTTTTCGCCGAAAAAGGATATCAGCATCACTGATGGCATTTTAAATCTGTATGTCATCACTAATAAAACTTTCTGGACGATGGCCGAGGCGGCCTTGGGGGTGCTGTTTTATAGCAAGCCGCGCAAACATGTTTTCGCTTTGGATAACAAATATTTCAAATTGCGGGTTAAGAGAAAAAGATTTTTAAAAACCGCTCAAATCGACGGCGATCAGGTCAAGGTGTCTAAAAATATTGAAATCGAGGTTTGGTCGCAGGCGTTAGCGGTGTTAGTCAAAGATTAGGTTTTAGATTAATGGTCATAATAATCCATCGCCATGAAAATATCATTCCACGGCGCAGTCCGGGAAGTGACCGGGTCGTGTATTTTAGTGGAAACCACCAAGATCAGATTTCTAGTCGATTGCGGAATGTTCCAGGGCTCGAGATTCGCGCACGAAGAGAATTTTTTGCCTTGGCCGTTCGATCCCAAGTCGATCGATTTTGTGATTCTGACCCATGCCCACGTCGATCATTGCGGCCGGTTGCCTGTTTTGGTTAGAGACGGCTTTCAAGGAAAAATTTATTCGACGGCGGCGACTCGGGATTTGGGGGAAATCATCTTGTTGGATTCGGCCAAGGTGATTAAGGAGGAGGTCTTGAAGCATGGCGGTCCGGCGCTATTCAAAGAAAAAGACGCGCTTAACGTCATGAATCATTTCTGGGGCTTGGATTACGGGGTTAAGCAGAGGATTAACAGCAATGTTTCTATCCGGTTGCGCGATGCCGGCCATATACTCGGGTCGGCGATCATCGAGGCCTGGGTTAAGGACGGTCCGCAGCTGAAAAAAATGGTTTTTTCCGGCGATTTGGGCAATCCGCCGGCGCCGATCGTCAGAGATACGGAATTCATTGATGGAGCTGATTTTGTCATTATCGAATCAACTTATGGCGGCCGGATCCATGAGCCGTCGGCTGTGCGCTTGGATCTGCTGCGGCAGGCGATTTTGGAATCGATTGGACGCGGCGGCGTCCTGATGATTCCGACTTTTGCTTTGGAACGGACGCAAGAGATACTCTATGAATTGAATCATTTGGCAGAATCGCGGCAGATCCCTCGGATCCCGATTTTTCTCGACAGTCCCTTGGCGATCAATGCCTTGGAGATTTATCGGCGCTATTATAAATTATTCGATGATGAATCCAGAAAGAGATTGGAGTCGGGTGATGACATTTTTAAATTCGACGGTTTGCAATTGGCGAAGACAGCCGATCAGTCCAAAAAGATCAACCGGGTGCCGGCGCCGAAGGTGATTCTGGCCGGCAGCGGCATGAGCAATGGCGGCCGGATACTTTATCATCTGAGGATGTATCTGCCAGGCAGCAAGAATCAGCTGCTGATCATCAGTTATCAGAGCGAAGGATCGCTGGGCCGCCGGTTAAGGGACGGGGAGAAAAGAGTCATTATCGATGATGAGCCGGTCAAGGTCAAGGCCAAGGTTTCGGCTATCGGCTCTTATTCCTCCCATGCCGATCAGCCGAAATTGTTGCATTGGCTGAAGCGGATTTCCGCGCCTAAGCCGCAGCTGGCGTTTGTCAATCATGGCGAGGAAAAGTCCAGCTTGATGTTGGAAGATGGCATTCGACAGAAGTTGAATTTAAAAGCGGTCGTGCCGGAAAAGACTAAAGTTTATGAGATTTAATCAGTCGACTATAATTGCCGAAAAAAACAGAATCAAAAAACCATCCGCCTAGGGCGGATGGTTTCTCTAGAATATTTTAGTAGCGATTCCGGGAGCCGGAGTCACCGTCAAAAGAACGCTTCGGGCGATCTTCCATCGGTCTGGCTTCGCTGACTTTGATGCTTCTGCCCATCATTTCTTTACCATCAAGCGTGCTGATAGCATTCTGAGCCTCGTCCGCGGAAGACATTTCCACGAAACCGAAACCCTTTGAACGTCCAGACATGCGATCCATGATAATAGTGGCGGAGACAACGTTGCCTGCAGTTGAGAAGAAATCCTTCAAATCTGCATCGGTGGCGTCATAAGAAATGCCGCCAACATAAAGCTTAGTGTTCATACTTTTTGATTTGGTCAACTTAATTTTAATTATCCGTCGGTCAGACCTTTTGCACTTACTTAACTTATAAGGTCTAACTTATAAATTAGTTGAGTTGATCCTACGAATGTAATCAGTATATCACAGATAATTTAAAAAGTCAAGGGTATTTTTGAAAAATAGCGGAAAATGGCAAAAAACCCAATATAAATATGAAAACCCGCTCTAAAATCGGCAATAAAAAAGGCAATCCGGCTTATCGCACGCCAAGCGTTTTCCGTTATCAAAAGGACTTGACAATCAGTCGGAATAAGAGTAAGGTGAATCAATTGCTTTTTACTAATTTTAAACAGCGGGATGGCGGCGAAGATTTCCAAAAATATTAAGTTATTCGACTTAAAATCCAAATATCAGCCGGCCGGCGACCAGCCGCAGGCGATTGAAAAACTGGTTCACGGGCTGGAAAATGGCGCTGATTTCCAGACGCTTTTGGGCATTACCGGATCGGGCAAGACCTTTACAGTTGCGAAGGTGATTGAAAAGTTCAGCAAGCCGGCCTTAGTGATGGCGCCGAATAAGTCCTTGGCGGCTCAGCTATATCGGGAATATAAGAATTTTTTTCCGAATAACTCGGTCAATTATTTTGTTTCTTATTACGATTATTATCAGCCAGAAGCGTATTTGCCCCGTTCCGACACCTACATCGAGAAGGAAGCGATGATTAATGACGAGATCGACCGTTTGCGCCATCAGGCGACGACTGCCTTGCTGTCCCGCCGCGACGTCATTATCGTGGCCTCGGTTTCTTGCATTTACGGCCTCGGGGTGCCTTTGAATTATTTGGAGTCGGCGTTGCATCTGGAACTCGGCCAGAAGATCGTCCGCGCCGATTTGATCCGACAGCTAGTGAAGATGCAGTTTACTCGGACGCCGGGCGAATTGGAGCGCGGCTCTTTCCGTGTCCGCGGCGATGTCTTTGAAATCCGGCCGGCTTCGGAAACGGCAATTTATCGTTTGGAACTGGCCGGCCAGGCCGTCAAGGAAATTGCTTTGGTCGATCAGTTGACCAGGAAGATTATCAGGGTCCTGGATGAAATCGTCATTTTCCCGCCTAAGCATTTCATTTCGGAAGAACCGCAGATCGAGCAGGCGATCAAAGATATCCGATCGGAATTGAAAGATCGGTTGAGATATTTTAAGTCAAAAAAATTGTACCTGGAGGCGGAGCGTTTGGAGCGCCGGGTCAAGTATGATCTGGAAATGTTGCAGACCATCGGCTATTGCCACGGCATCGAGAATTACTCGCGCCATCTGGCCGGAAAATTGCCGGGCGAACCACCGGACAGCTTGCTGTCGTATTTTCCCAAAGACAAAAACGGCCGGCCGGATTATCTGCTGATCATGGATGAGTCGCATATCGGCGTGCCTCAAGTCCGGGGAATGTATGCCGGCGATCGGGCGCGCAAGCAGACCTTGGCCGATTACGGCTTCCGGCTGCCCTCGGCTTTGGATAATCGCCCGCTTAAATTTGAGGAATTTTTAAGCCGGATCGGCCAGACCATCTTTACTTCGGCTACGCCTGGCGATTTTGAAATCAAGCATTCAAAGCAGTTGGTCGAACAGGTAATCCGGCCGACCGGCTTAGTGGATCCGCCGATTGAAATCCGCCCGGTTTTCGATCGCCAAGCTAATCGCAGCCAGATCGACGATATTATCGAGGAGTCGGCGGCGATCGCTAAGAAGGGTGAGCGGGTGATTATTAACACCTTGACTAAAAAACAGGCGGAAGACCTGAACAACTTTCTTGTCCAGCAGGGGATCAAGTCCAATTATCTGCATAGCGATGTCAAGACCATCGCTCGTAATGAGATTCTGATGGATTTCCGCCGCGGCAAGTATGACATCCTGATCGGCGTCAATCTGTTGCGGGAAGGCCTGGATCTGCCGGAAGTGTCATTGGTGGCGATTCTGGATGCGGATCGCGAGGGTTTCCTGCGCAGTGAGACCTCTTTGATCCAGACGATGGGCCGCGCCGCCAGGAATGTCTCCGGCCGGGTCATCTTGTATGCCGATAATCTGACCGGCTCAATCAAGCGCGCTGTCGGCGAAGTCAATCGCCGCCGCCTCAAGCAATTGGCGTATAATAAAAAGCACGGCATCGTCGCCGAAACTGTGCGAAAGGACATTGAGGAATTCTTGGATATTCAGGATGGGTAGAGCGGCTGATGCCATTCTAGTTGGTTGAAGATGATGATTATCGTTCCATATTATTGGCGGCAATCGCTGCGCCTTTGAATGTTTTATACCCGCCCCAGTAGTGACCGTTGACGCACAAACAATACGGATATGGCTCAAAGTCCCAGTAAAATATCTCGTAACTCCTTTTTTTGCCGTTGGTTTGCCAGATTCTTGCCACTAGACGGTTAGCGCTCCAATCAAGTCGCCGCTTCTTCTTTTTCGGCATTAGCGTTTCTCTCCTCTCTCTTTGTTTTTGATGTAATAAAAGGTGCAGTAAACTTAATATAAGAGCATAGCAAAAAAACAATAAAATGTCAATAGCTGAGAAAAAAGTCAATTTTTGGTTAAAACTTAAGAAAAAACAATCCATTCTGGCGCTGGCGCCGATGGCGGGGATTACCGATTCCGCGTTCCGGCAGATTTGCCGTCGGTCTGGAGCCGATGTCGTTTATACCGAAATGATCTCGGCCGATGGTTTGTATCATGATGGTAAAAAAACTTTAGCCATGCTGGAATTTGATAAGTCAGAACAGCCGGCGGTCAGTCAGTTGTTCGGCAAAGATCCGGCCAAATTTACTAAGGCGGCGCAGATCGCCGAGCGGGCCGGTTTCAGCGGCATTGATATCAATTTCGGCTGTCCGGCCAAAAAAGTCGCCGGCCATGGCGGCGGCGTCACTCTAATGCGCGATTTGCCCAAGTGCCGGCAGATCATCGAGGCGGTTTTAGCGGGGACTAAATTGCCGGTCTCGGTTAAATTGCGGACGTCGATTTTGATGTCATCCCAAGCGGGGCAGGGCGGAGTCGAGGAATTCTCTTTAACTGCAAGAGAAAATTTAAATTTGAAAATTCTGAATAAAAGGGATTCCTCCGCTTCGCCGATTACGGCTTCGGTCGGAATGACAACGGGCGTAGTTACATCATTGGATTTTCTTCAGTTTATGTCTGATCTGCCGCTCGCGGCAGCGATGATTCATGGCCGGTCTTATGAAAAGCCGTTTGACGGCGAGATTGATTATGCCATGATTAAAAAATGTGTTCATTATTGCCGAAGGCAATGGCCGCAGATGAAGATTTTGGGCAACGGCGGCATTAAGACGTCGGAGGATGCTCAGAAAATGATTGAGGAGACCGGTTGCGACGGCGTCGGCTTGGCCAGGGGATTATACGGCCGGCCCTGGCTGTTCAAGCAGTGCCGCGATTATTTTAAGCAAGGAAAATATCGGGAGCCGTCTTTAGGGCAGATCAAAAAAGCCATTTTGGAACATGCCCGAATCGCTTTCCGGGCTAAGAATCAATATGGCCTAATCGAATTGCGCAAGCACTTATTATGGTATGTTTCCGGCTGGCCTCAAGCTAAAGAATTAAGATCAAAACTGGTCAAGGTGGGAAGCATCGCCGATATCAAAAAAGCCATTGATTTTTAAAAAATCAATGGCTTGACATGGACGGGTAAAGGTAGTAGTTTTTTAGTAGACGTTCTTTATTATAATTTAAATCAAACGGAGCTCAGCTCGGAAAGGCCGGCAAATGAGGATAAGAACAGGTCTTAGTTTTTGGGATTGGCGTCCTTGGTTTTTTATTGTGTCAGTGATAGTGATCATATTCTGGTTGCAATTGGGCCTCTATTATTTCAGCGTTGACGCGGGGCAGGATAACTCAACTGGCCATTCCGGATTCATATTGGTGGATAAGATCAGTATCGAGTCCATCAATGATCATGCGTATGCTTGGATTTTCGCTTTGGTCGCATCCGTGTCCGTCGTGATTCTTTTGATTGCCAAGGCGGCTAATTCGGCGATTAACGGACGCAGTATTGTGAATGTCGAGGATGCTTTGCTTTTTGAAATTCCGGCCAGTGAGGACCCTGAGATAATCGAGTTTAATGAACGCCTTGGCATCCGTGTTGAGCCGGATAGGATTTTTATTCCCTTGCCATTGCTTAATGGCGCTTCTTTGGAGGCCTTGGCGCGCGATCTTGGCGCTTTACTGTATCTTTCTTACGAAGCCATCAACGATCAAATCAGGTTAGGTCGTTATTCCGCTTTGCATGACTTGGCCGATCTGTTGCTGGATAATTGGCCTGATGCTAAAATCATGGATTTTATCGAAGTGCTTGGCCGAGAGAAGGGTTATTTGGGCCGCAAGCTGGAAGCGGCTGTCAGACGACGCGACTTGGAAAGGCAGATCGCGGCACTTGAGGAAGAGATCAGGGCTTGCCAAGAGCAGGAAAGTTCCAGAATTGAAGATCTAGCCATCACTCGCAATCTTTCCCAATATGAGGATCTTTTGAGCGGCAGGTCCGCCGCTGTAAAATGGTTTCGAGCCAAGCTGGAAAAATTCTCACTAAGACGCAAATAAATTTAAGAGCCAAACTAAGACGATCAAACCCCATTCCAACAAATCAGGAATGGGGTCTTTTAATTCAAATTCGACATAGTTGACGCTTTTCGCGCCGCTTCAGCATCAAGCGGCCTAGATCCAGCGTTTTTTCTTAAAGTAGACGAATAAGCCGCTGGCGCTGACCAGCATGATTATTATGATAATCCAGAAGCCGCTCGGATTATCGATAAAAGGCATGCCGCTGACCGTGTTCATGCCGAAGATGGCGGCTAAAAGAGTCAAGGGGAAAACAATGACGGAGAAGATCGTCAGTGTCCGCATAATATCGTTGAGCTTGAAGGAAATCAGTGAAGTATTGGTGTCTTCCAGAGCTTCGATGATTTCCTTTTGGCTATTGAGGATGTCCCAGATGTTTTTGGTATGTTCAATCAGGTCATGATAATAACCGTTCATTTTGTCGGTCAGCAAGTAGTTGATTTGAGTTTTGCTTAATTTTTGCAGGACATCTTTGTGCGCCTCCATGATTTTCCTGAAATTCAGGATATTTCTTTTGATCAAAAGGATTTCTTTGACCATTTCGCGTTCCCGGCCGTTGAAAATATTTCTCTCGATATTCTCGATATCCAAGCTCATATGGTCCATCAGCGGATAGCAGTACTCTTGCAGCCGGACAATAATCTCATGAAGCAGGAAAATGTTGTCGTCGGCGAGGTATTGTTCCCTATAAAATCTGTCGGCGGCGCACAGATTGAATAATTCCACCAGCGGCGGCAGATTGTTCTTGTGGCAGGTGGCAATGAAGTCGTCGCTGATGAAGAAGTCGATTTCTTCGGCATTAATGGTGCGAGTTTTTTTGTTGTAGATCGGGAATTGCAGGAGCAGGAAAATGTAATTATTGCGGATGTAGAATTTTGGACGTTGAGCGGTGTTTTTGGCCAAAGTGTCACGCAGGTCCAAATCGATGAATTTGTATTTCTTGCGCAGATAAGATAATTCTTCTTTTTGCGCGTTAACGATATTAATCCAGACGGAACTGCAGCTGTTGGTTTTGAGGGTAGTGATGTTGCTTGGCATAAAAGTCAGTTTATAAAGTTTATAGAGTTGGAAGGATTTGAAGATGCTCGTTGACTAGTATGTTTATACATATTATAGCACAAAATTTTTAAATAGTGTATAATAATAAAAGGAAATGCCGAATATCCTCGCCTCGATTTGGCGAAGCGGGTAATTCCCAATGTCAAGGAGGAAAGAATGAGTTGATTTAAAATTCGTTGGAAATTGGATATTGGAAATTTGATATTCGTAATCATTATATATATGCCGTTAGACGATAAGGAATTATCAAATGTCAGCCCTGAAGGTTCGGTGACTGAGCCGACCGTAGGAATTGAAAAGCCGAAGCCGCCCTATGAAGCGATTCGAACTTCAGAAAGACCGGCCTTGGAGTTGGGAGATGTTTTTGAGTCCGGCCGGTTAGCCGGTGGCAATGAACGGGTTTACCGGCCGGATCTGATGCCTCAGCCGTTGCCGTCTTATGTCCCGGCCACTGATGAATCATATGCCAAATATAAGCAGATCGAGAAGGTGTTGGAGGAGGACTTGGGGGAAATTTATAATAATTTGACGCCGTCGGAACAGAAAATTTTCAAAATCAAGGGTGAAGAAACGGCGCGTTCGATTTTTCAGCTGGTTTATCATAAGACAAAAGTGAAGGTTAAGAAGGTCGTCAAACTGATTAAGAATTGGCTGAAGAGCGTGCCCGGCATCAATAAATTTTTTCTGGAACAGGAGGCCAAGATTAAAGCGGATAAGATCGTTGCTTTGGCCGGCGAGTCCAAGAAAGTCGAGTTTTGATTCGCTGCCATTCTGACCGAGTATACAATTATCCTGACGGAAGAATCATTTTAACTTATTTATTGTATATTTAAAGAAATCTCTCCGTTTCGCTCCCGATGTCAATCGGAAGCTTCGGTCGAGATGATGATGTCATATGGAGATAGAGATGGGCATTCCAACAATCAATTGGACGGCCGTATTATCGGCAGTCCCGGAGTCGGCGGTTTATCCGGTTAGCGGCTTATTGCTGGCAGTCGTTTTAATTGCAGCCACGTTTTTTATTTTGCGGCTGGTTTTTAAATCGCAACGGCGTTATCCGGCCGCTTTCCAAAAGAAGATTTTCCGCTTGACGGTACCGCAGCGGATTAAAGAAGAAACCGAAGATAAAAAAAAGCAGTTAGCGGAATTGATTGCCGAAGTGGAGGGTTTCTATGCCAATTTGGGTGGATTGAGGCCGCATAAGGGGTTCAAGACCTGGCTGTTTGGCCGTTACGATTCTTGGGCGTTTGAGACGGTTTTAGGATTTGATTCCTTGATTACTTTTTACATGGCTGTGCCGGCGTATTTGACTGAGTATGCCAGGCAGCAATTATTTTCCAAATATCCCTATTGCCAGATCGAGGAAGCGGAGGATTACAACATTTTCAATCGTCAGGGGTTCGTGGCTTGCGGTTATTTGAAATTGATGAAAGCCAATATGTTCCCGATCCTGACGTATAAGCAGATGGAGAATGCCGATCCGATCGTGCCGATTTTGAGTTTACTGTCGAAATTGCCCGAAGGCCAAACGGCGGCAATCCAGTTCGTGATGCGGTCGGCGATGCCGTCTTGGCGCAAAAAGGGCGCGCAAGTCGCTTCAGAAATGCATCAAGGCAGGAATTTGAAACAAGCGCTGGCTAAAGCCGGCGGCGGCGCTTTTTCCAAATTCATCGGCTCGGTGGCGGGCAGCCCGACTGATTGGCTGTCGTCTAAGCCCAAAGAGCCAGTTAAGCCGGAGATCCAGCATCATTTGACGCCGATGGAAGAGCAGATGGTCAAGCTGATTGAGGAAAAGACCGTTAAGGCCGGCATGGATGTCAATATCAGGATAATCTGCTTTGCGCCGCTGGAATCCCAAGCTAAGGATAACTTGCGCCGGATTATCGATGCTTTTTCGCAATACTCTTCTTATCAATATGCCAATGGATTCAAGGGGGTGGCCAAAGCCGACGGCCGTCGGCTGATTTACGATTATATTTATCGCCATTTCGACGAAAATATCGGCATGGTTTTGAATACTGAAGAGATGTCCTCGCTTTGGCATTTACCGCTGGCCAACACTGAGGTACCCCGCATTAATTGGCTGTCGTCGCGCACTTTGCCGCCGCCGCTTAATATGCCGGCAACCGGTGTGATTATCGGGGAGAATGTTTATCGCGGCGTCAAGACCGAAGTCCGTTTGAAAGATGATGATCGGCGCCGCCATATGTATATCATCGGCATGACCGGTACCGGCAAATCCACCACTATGGCGACGATGGCGGCGCAGGATATCCGCGATGGCAAGGGCGTTTGCGTGGTTGATCCGCATGGCGAATTGGTGGAGGAAATTTTGTCTTATGTACCCAAGGAGCGTTTGGAAGATGTGATAATTTTTGATCCGTCCGATGTTGAGCGTCCGATCGGCTTGAATATGCTGGAGGCCAATAATCCTTTTGAAATGGATAAGGCGGCGCAAGAGATGATCAATATTTTCCTTAAATTGCTGCCTGATCCGTCCATGGCCGGGCCGATGTTCGAGCATTATATGAGGAATGCTTTACTGGTGCTGATGGCTGATAAGGATGACCCAGGCACCTTGGTGGAATTGGGACGAATTTTTACCGATGAGGCCTTTCGCAAGAAGAAATTGGCGCAGGTGACGGATATCTTGGTTAAGGATTTTTGGGAGCGGGAATACGCGCAGTCGCAAAAGGGTTCGACCGCTTCGGACATGCTGTCTTATGTCATCAGCAAGACCGGTCGTTTCGTAGAAAACGAATTGATGCGCAATATCATCGGTCAAGGGCGTTCCAGCGTCAATTTTCGAGAGGTGATGGATAAAAAGAAGATCTTGTTGCTGAACCTGTCCAAAGGCAAGATCGGCGAAACCAACAGTAGCTTGCTCGGCTTGATTGCCGTTGCTAAGTTGCAGATGGCCGCTTTGTCGCGGGCCGATATGCCGGAAAGCCAACGTGAGGATTTTTATCTGTATGTCGATGAATTCCAGAATTTTATCACCGATTCGATCTCGGTTATTTTGTCGGAGGCCAGAAAATACAAATTGAATCTGTGTTTGGCGCATCAATTCATCTCGCAATTGGTGCAGAATAACGATACCCGAGTCCGCGACGCCGTGTTCGGCAATGTCGGCAATCTGTTGATTTATCGCATTGGCGTCGATGACAGCGAAGTCATCGCCAAGCAATTGGCGCCGGTCGTCGGCGAATATGATGTTTTGAATATCGCGAAATTCAACGCTTATTTCCGCATTATGATCGATAACACGGCAATGCCGGCTTTCAATCTGGCGTGCTATCCGCCGTCAAAAATCGTCATTCAAAATAAAGGAATCGTGGCTCCGCTTAAGGAGTTATCGCGTTTGAAATACGGCAAGGAACGCAGCATCGTCCTGCGCGATATCGCCGAGCGATCGCAATTCGGCCAAGCCGGTCAGCCGAAAAAACTCGAAGGACAAGCGCTGGGCAATGTTATGGGATTTTAGAAATGAAATATCAAACATCCAATTTTCAATATCAAATTGGGACGAAATTTGTTGATTTAGTTGATATTTTTTGGAAATTGGATATTGGAGATTTGACATTTTCAGCAAGTTGACCCTAGGGGTCATTTTTTGTTATGATTTAACTGAAATAGAATTGGTTTTAATTCTGAATCGCACCGACTTCATAAACTTTATAACTTTACAAACTTTAAACTTTTAATCCATGTCTTCCGCCCTCTATCGCAAATATCGTCCCCAGTCATTTTCCCAGATGATCGGGCAGAATCATATTAAGATTACGCTGCAGCACGAGCTGGCCAAGGGCGATATCGGCCACGCTTATCTGTTCTGCGGCCCGCGGGGCTTGGGCAAGACGACCAGCGCGCGTTTGTTCGCCAAATCAGTAAATTGCGAGCAACGCCGGCCGGGCGAGAGCGAACCCTGCAATAAGTGCCAGTCATGCCTGGACATAACCGCCAGCCAAAGCGTTGACATCATCGAGATTGACGCGGCTAGCAATACCGGCGTTGACAATGTCCGGGAGAATATCATTGAGAATTCCCGTTTCAACCCGATCCGTTCCAAATACAAAGTTTTCATCATCGACGAAGTGCATATGCTGTCCGCTTCGGCTTTTAACGCGTTATTGAAGATCATGGAGGAGCCGCCGGAACCGGTGATTTTCATTTTATGCACGACTGAGATCCATAAAGTTCCTTTGACAATCATTTCCCGTTGCCAGCGGTTCGATTTCAAGAAGGTGACCGGCGAGCAATTGATCAAGCGGCTGCAATTAGTCGTTGCCGGTGAACAGAAGCAAGTCGAAGAGGAAGTGTTGAAAAGAATCATTGCCAATTCGGAGGGCTGTGTCCGCGATGCCGAATCGCTTTTGGCCAAAGTGCTGTCACTGGGCGATGATATTACTGCGGATCAGGCCGAGATTGTTTTGCCGCGGTCTGATTTCGAAAGCACTAGCGCTTTGGTCGAATATCTGGCGGAGAATAATCCGGCCGCTGCGATTGAATTAATCAATCGACTAATGGAAGACGGCGTTGATTTGGTGAATTTTGTCGGTGACTTGCTGGAATTTTTGCGTCAGATGTTATTAATCAAAACCAGCGGCCGTTTGGACGGTTATGGCATTGAGTTGTCCGGCGAGCTGAGCCAGTCATTAACCAGGTTAGTTGAAAAATTCAATTGGGCGGAGTTAGTCAGCATGATTGAGATCATCAGCGGCAAGTCCAAAGAAATCAGGCAGTCAGTCATTCCGCAATTGCCGCTGGAAGTCGCGGTGATCATGATTACTCAGAGGGTTTCCGGCCAAAGGCCGGCGCTAAGTTCATTTATCGCGCCCGTCGTCGCTAAGGCGGCGGCCGAGCCGGTTGTTGCCAGCCAAGATCAAATTAGAGCCGCGGTTAAGCCAAAAGTTGAAGAAAAAAAAATCCAGGTTGTTGAAACAACTGCAGCTGATGCGGCCGATCGGCGAGCAGTTGAAACGACTGTCTTGGCTATGGATCCGGCAGGTTTGGAAAAAAATAATCCGGCGACTTCGGTTGGAATCGACCTTGTTGAGGTGATTAGCAAGTGGCCGCAGATCGTGCAGAAGCTGATTCTGACGAATTTCACTTTGGGCTCGCTGTTGAAGATCAGCCAGCCGCTCAAGATCGACGGCGCTTATCTGCAGATCGCCGTTTCCAGCGATTTTTATCGCGGCCGGCTGGAAAGCAGTAATAACCGTCCGATCATCGAGGCGGCGATTGAAAGAGAATTGGGCGGAAAAGTGCTGATCAAAGGCGCGGTTTACGCCGATATCCGGCCGATTGAAATGTCGATCGATTACGGCGAGGAAGCGCCTCAAGAGCAAACCGTTAATTTGGCAAATATCAATCCAATCAAGTTGAATCCGGCCGAAGAGGTCTTGGGTATGTTTTAGTTTGTATTTAATTGTTATATTCTGTGGTGTTATTTATAGTTTTTTATTTCTCGCTGTCATTCCGACCGGAGTCCGGTATCCGCCAGCTGGCGGACGGACGTAGTGAAGGAATCCCTTGAATTTATCTAGGGTATTGGTTCAAATGCAATTAATGCAAGGGATTCCTCCACTCGCCTTGGGGCTCGGTCGGAATGACAACAATATTGAATTAATGAAAAGTACGAATAACGATCAAGAAATTAACAAGTTAATTTGTATTTAAAATTTATGAAACGATCAGAGTTGGTTATTTCCATGTCTTTGATACCATTGGATTATCTGATGGTGGCGCTGGCCGGCGTTGTTTCTTATTACTCCAGATTTTGGGAGCCGATCATTGAAATCAGGCCGGTGGTTTTTAATCTGCCTTTCTGGCTGTTTTTTAATTGGGTCTTGATGCTGGCCTTGATCTGGCCGGCGGCCTTTGCCTTAGCCGGGCTTTATTCGATGCGGGGCACGACGCGCGCCGTCGATGAGGTTTCGAAGATTATCCTCGGTTGTTCGACAGCCGTG
>Ga0172371_10004237_pt1 | contig 21831 bp, 15 predicted proteins | sample Lak12m_FD_114543 | JGI IMG/M metagenome (GOLD analysis project Ga0172371, IMG submission 114543) | Freshwater microbial communities from Kabuno Bay, South-Kivu, Congo - kab_022012_12m | ecosystem: Environmental > Aquatic > Freshwater > Lake | place: Democratic Republic of the Congo: South-Kivu...
CCACCCGCTTCGGGCCGGCGTTATAAGCTGCCAAGGCCAGGGGCAAACGATTATTGAATTTTTCCAAGAGCATCTTCAGATAGCGCGTGCCGGCCCAAACATTTTCTTGGGCGTCATAAGGGTCAGCCACCTGCAAATCGTCAGCCGTTCCCGGCATTAATTGCATCAGTCCCTGAGCCCCCTTGGGAGAAGTGGCGGTGGCATTGAAGTTGGATTCCACCCGGATGACCGCCTTGATCAATGAGGCCGGAAGATTATGTCGTTGGGATACCTCATGAATCAGCGGCTCCAATTCGGCCGGCGTGAGGCGCATGCGCCCTAAGGGGTGCGGCGGTTGGCGGCGCTGAGAAAGCCGGGTTACTGACGGTTTGATGATCGGGGGACTAGCAAAATAATAGTAAATTACCCCATCCCTGCGGACTCGCAAGCAGGGTTCCCCAGAGGCTGGTTGAACATAGCCCAGCACGAGTAATGGGAAGAGGAGGACGAGTGCGAGAACGCCCGACAGCCCAGCGCACCGGGGAAAAATCCTCCCCAACCTCATGCTTGCTGAATTAATCATGCCCCTAGCCACGTTTCACCTATTATTAGAGAACGCTTAACAAATAAGCTTGATCCCGTCAAGGCCAATATAAGGGTATCATAACTCGATATCTCCCCTGGTGATTTTTCTGGTGATTTTCGGGTTGACATTTGCTTTAGCACCATCTAGATTTTTAAAAAATAACCTTAAGTTAAGATGAAAGGATTATAATTTAGGTAAAATTACCTATTTACGAACTGCATAAATCGTGCGTATAGTATATGCAATCAAAGATAAGGAAGTTTGGCGTGTGAGGAGCAATTCTTGGCGTCGGTTTACATGTGGCTCGAGGGCCTAAGCGCTTGACGGGCTGCCTAAAAAAAACTCGCGGGAGGAAAAAGGCAATGAAGAAACTGGGGGTAATGGTTGTTTTGTGTTTGATGATAGGGGCATTCACGGTTAGCAACGCGGGAGCTTATGCCTGGTATACGTGTACGGTAGATGCCGCTGGCAGCATGCAGTGGGGCGCTTACGTAACCTTGACCGATACGGCTTCACCCGCTAACTTTCCGGCCAAAACCACCTTTATCGTAGACACCACAGACTTATCCAACATGAAGGCAATGCTGGCTGCAGCCCTCACCGCCTTTGCTAACTCAACTTACGTCAATGCCTTTATCAGTGCTCCTGCAGCCTATAATATCGTTTCGGGTATAATGGCGGCAAAATAGATAAGGGCAGCAGAAGGTTACCCATGGGTTAGAGCGGAGAGCGGTTCCAATAGGGCGAGAGACTTGGGAGTTAATCACCTCCACACCCGCTGGACATTGGGGGATGCAGGGGGTTAACTCCCTTTATATTTGCAGCATATCTTTCCCCTCGGCGGAAGGAAAAGGGGCCGGCACAGGTAACATTCTCAATAGTTCCCAAAGGGAGAGGTAGTATGGTCAATCAGCAAGCGTCGTTTGAGTTGGTTGAGGGATTGTGGCAGAAGGCCATCAGCTATATGGGCCGGGGGGCCATAATTCTCGCGGCGGTAGGGGTTGTGGCCGGCTGCGGCTCGGACACCAAAACTCCCCCCGTCAAGCAGAAGCCAGCGGTTGTAGAGAAAACCCCGGGGGAAAATGAACCGTCGATGTCACCCATGGGGTCGCAAAGCACCAAGCAGGGACCGGTCGTTGGGGAGGTGTTTGGGCAGGTTACCCTCGATGAGCTCAAAGACATACAAGCTCGAGAGGCCAAAAAGCTCACTGATCCCAATACCGAAGTATTGCCCGGGCTAACTCTAAAACAACTGCAGGCCAATCAAGCCGAGGCCCAAAAACAGTTGCAGAACCCCGCTACCCAGGTGTTCCCGGGGATGCCGGTGGATAAATTGCGGGCCAAGCAACAAGAAGCGGCGGCGAATCGAATCGATCCCAAGACCGAAGTGTTTCCCGGCATGACCAGAGCCCAATTGGAGGCCAAACAAGGGGAAATCAAGCGGCTGGATCCCCAGAGTGTAACGATGCCGACCCCAAGTGTGAAAGAATCGCAAGCCAAGCCCAAGGAAGGAGTGCCGCGGAGCAGCACCCCGCCGAGCCGTTAAGGGGCAGCCGCAACCACGCAACCTGCCATAAATTTCGAGCCAGAGGAGGGGATTCAGCCGCCGGAAAGGCGAACCCAGGAGGCAAGCGCCTGGAACAGTCGAGAGTCTTCCACAAATCACAATTTCACATTTGTTTCGAATTAATTGCAAACATAACAGCCTTATCAAGTTGATAGAGATTATATAAAAGCTCATTATTATTTATTTTATTAAATATAGATATAAGCGCTAAATCAATTTTCTTTAATAAATGGAGATTTAATTTATTCATATATTTAATAACGTTATAGATAGGAGTTTCTGTAAATTCCTTATGGTGCAGTTTAGATAAATAAATATAATTGTTCATCGCATTTCTCATTTGCGATAATAAATGGGTCTTTGTCCTCAATCCCAAATGAGATACAGTATTGTCAATATGATGAATTGTGCTTGCTTTTGAGAGGCGAATAGCCCATTCGATATCTTCGTAACCATGACAATTAAAAAAGGTGTCGAATGAAACTTTTTCAAAGATATCTTTTCTGATCATTAAGTTTGAAGAAAACAGATACCTCCAAGGGGCGAGATTTCTCTCCAGGTGAGATTTAACTTCAGTTTTTTGCCCCAAAAAAACATGAAAATCGTACATTGGATCCAGCAATATTCTTTGATTATAACTTCTCCCCCCGCAAACGATTTCCCAAGAAATATGATGAAGATACAGTCGGATAAAATCCTTTCGATCCGCGAGAATATCACTATCAAGAAATAAGAAATGGGAACCACTCGCCTCCTCGGCCAACAAATTACGAATTTTTGATCTGCCGATATTTTTTCTTAACTTATGGTATTTTATTTCAACTCCTGACAGCTTATGAATAGCCGTTGCGTTAGCTTCCCTTATACCTGCCATCGTCGAACAGTCATCAATCAGGATAATTTCCGTAACATCTCTTAAGTTTGCATCATCAATTTCATGGCCCAGCGCCAGCAAAAGCCTCGATATATCCCAATTATAAACAGGAATCAATATCGATAATTTACTATTAATCATAACTCACCGAAAATTTGATTTATAACCTATGGTAATTATAGACCCAAGTGTTCCAGTAAATGTCTCACCCGCTTAGACCAATCGGCTTGGGAGGCGTAATTTATCAGATCATCCTTTCTTACATCTGTAGTAACCGATTTTTTAATCCCCTGCACAAATTCTTCCCGATTATTACATAAGATGGCGGGGCTTTTAAGTCTCGCCAATTCCTGCCAGGCTATCGAGACCACCGGAAGCCCACAGGCCATATATTCGTAAAGTTTTAACGGGTGAACCGAATGAATGAGATCAGGGTACCTTTGCACATCAAAAGGAATCAGACCGACTGCGGCATTGCAGAGATATTTAGTCAGTTCGGAGTAATCCCTGCGTCCCAAAAGGAATACATTGGCTCGGGCCTCGAGTTTCTCCCGGGCCAACTCCTTATGGCCGATGAGCACAAAGGAAATATGCGGCAGTTTGGCCGCCGCATAGTTGATTAACTCATAGTCAAACCAAAAATCCAGGGCCCCGACGTACACCGCGATGGGCCGTGGAATAGAGGCGTATTCAGGGGGCAGTTCCCTGGAGCCCTTGACAAAATGCTCAAAATTGACCCCGTTGGGCACGAACAGCATTTGTTGGGGATGCATTTCGGCCACATATGCTTCCAGATTATGGGCCGAGAAAATAACCAGGTCGACGCTGCGGGCCAGCTTAAGCCGCATCTTGACCATGGCCGGGGTGGTATATTTATCAAAGGCCGATATCTTATCGGCGACCCGGTAGACCGATTTTTTGGCCTTAACCATATCGACCCAAAAACCCTGACTTAAACTGTCAATGCACAGCAAATCAACCTCGCCAAACCCCTTTTGTTCCATTAAACTCACCACATTCGGAAAGGTCCAGCGCGGCCAAGCGCGGCTGACAATTTCAGCATTGAGCAGGGGTTTATTCGTCGGGGTTATTAGTGCTCCGGGCACATAGGCCCATAGCCGGCCCCCGCAATCATCCACGCCCTTGCGCCGATAGATCTCAAACCGGTCCCGCAGGTCCTGGGTGACGCCGAGCCCAAGGTGCAGGGGCGAGATGGGATCGGATACAAAGGCCACCTCATAATCCAGGTTTACGAGCTCCCGGGCTATATGGTGCCCCCCCAGGCGAAAAGGCGAGGTCCAATGATGCACGCACGCGACCAAGGCTTTCTTTTTCATCATACCCATTAGAGCATTACTCTATCAAGACTAAGGAAGGGAATTAACCGGAGGTTCAACCGAAGGTTTTATATATATCCCGCTTAGTGAAAATATCCCTATTAATAATACCATCTCCATAATTGCGGTAAAATCTAAAAAATAATCAGATATAGGCATCAAGCTTAAATGAACCGAATACCAGATCATTATAGCCACAAACCAGCCGGGAATCGTTTTTCCGCTGCGAATATTATCAATAAAATTAAATAGTAATAAAAGATAAGAACAAAATAATAAACATAATATTATAATAGAAATAATCAGGCCGAAACAAATCAAATACGTATGCCAAGCGTCGATTACGAAATTTTGCAATAAAAAGCGCTCAACGGTTGGCAATTTATCATGAAAAGAGAAAAAGGGCTGCAGGAATCCTGGCAGAATTCTGTTAAGAATAGAATCATTCCACAGCACTATATCGTGATTATTCACCATACCTCGGGCAAACCCGCCAAAAAAATAGGCCAACATCCATATCAGGGGGAGGGGGAGATGAACGTAATTCTTATCAATTCCCAGTGATCGAGCAAACTCCTGCGACAGGGAAAAGCCTATATTAGTCCGGATATTTCCATACAGAACAAATAACATTACGACTATTGCGACCAACAATAAAATCTTTGGCTTAAACATATAACGGATAAATTGCTTTATGTAAAATAAATTAAGGAGTATTACATAAAGGCATACCCAAATAAGTACATGCCGCATCTCATAAATAGTAATAAATATTAACAGTATAAAACTGGTTAATATAAATAAGAAATTGCCGATTTTCTTTTTTTGCCAGCCAAGGGTAGTGCCAACACCTAGAGAAATTACTAATGGTACAAAGAAAGCTTTTAATGGCAATTGCTCTCTGTAACGGGTATATAATATATCCGCCGGAGGAACTTCGCCTCTCAGAATATATATGATTGCCGGATCACCGTATTTCCTGACTATATAGAATAACCACAAAACGATAATGGCAAGAAAAATCACTAATATTATTTTGAATACCTTCATATTTCCTACTTCAATCTGCCATTCGACTGGTTTCATATTAAACAATATAAGGCCGAAAGACATGAACAACACACATCCAATAATTGTTGGAAATCCATAATCTATGCTACCGAAAGGATGAGCCAAAATCACGAAGGCATTCCCTAGAGGGTAGAAAAATAAGGCTAACGCAATAGTCATATAAGACTCTTCGAATAAGACAAATAAGCTAACAACTTAATTTTACGTAATGGTTAGCAGTAGCACTACTTTGTCAAATTAATCTCGGGCCCAGTGATTAAAGCCCGCCCGCTAAGAAATTTTTATCTGCCAAGAGATTTTATGGCCGCGACCACGCCATTGCAGCCGCGAGGCCGTCTGCAGCCAGCCGTAGCCAGGGGAAAAGGCTCCCTCTTCCACAATCCAGCCCCGGGGGCCAACCTCAATAGTCAGTTGGGTGGTGCCGCTAATCAAGTCAATCGCGGCGCCATCTGACGACGGCTGGACTAGTACATCCGGAGCAACCTGGAGTGTGAGCCCAAGTCTATGGGGGCATGATGATTCATCAATCACCTCGATTCCGGCATCGACAAGCCTTATCGTCCGGGTGTGGGTAACTCTATCATAAGCAATCTCCCCCTTAAATACCTGCTCAGAACAAAATGGCACCCCAGGTTTGACCGGGGTACTTATGGCAAAAAGGCCCTTGATCCCGGGGTCCCAGAGACTTTGCTCCTGATGCCCGGCATAGAGGGTGTTGTGCCAGGCAGTGCTGCGAAAAAGATTGCGCTGATCGGGAAGAGGCGTATAGGTGTATGTGCCCGGGTCCACGAAGAAATCTTTGCCGTCGACGGCAAGCTCTATCGACAGTTGGTCATTATGGACATGGGCGCCGGGCCCTTGCTTAACGGCAGTTCCGCAACGAACCCCCAGATAGACCTGGTTAACCCGATAAATATACAGGCCAAAATCCGGGTAGGCCCACAACGTTCCACCCTGCGGCCGGTTTTGCAGCCATTCCGCCTTCCCGGCTCCTGCTTCCGGGGGTGCGGAGCATTCAGCCGCGCCTGGCGCCCGCCCCGAGCCCAGACCACCTCTTGCAGCGGCGGCAGCATCACCTTGCCGATGATAAGAAGCAATGCGGAGGCCGCCCGACACTTGCCCGAGCACCTCGGTCTCCCAGCAGCTTATTCCGGTCGCAGCGGCAAAATCCGGGCGCTGGAATAAGGCGTTCGCGGCGCCAACCAGGTGGCGGTGGTCGAGATGATCTTCGACCGGATACAGCGAGTCTTCCGGCAGATCATCATAGCCGGCCAAATTGAGGTACCGGGCCTTGGCTTCGCCGACGGTCATCAGGTGGTAAACCGGCTGCAGTTTGAGAAAACGCCCGCTGTCATTATCGCCAATTTGGGGCACGCGGCCATTCGGCTTCGTGAGGTGCAGGGTGAATTCGGCCATCTTCTCCAGGCGCTCCCAATACCAGGCCGGGAACGGCGAGTCCCGGTCACTGCCGGGCACAGGATAATGTGCCAGCGGGGCCGGTTGGAGACGGGGCCTGACTCGGTGTTGACCATGGTCATATGATTTCAGGGCCTGGCGCTTTTCCGGCGGCAACCCCAAGACCAAGGCGGTGGCATAAACCGCCATCTCGGCGCTGAGACGGTGGTAGCTGGTGGAAGCCTCAAAATTCGTGCCCTCCGCATGAAACTGGTAATTCACTTCCCCGACCAACTCCTGTACGGCGAAGGCCAGCCAGGCATCCACCTGGGGACTGCAAGGCAGATAGGCGGCTATAAAGAGTAACCCGGCAACATTGGCCAGGTAGTGGTTCCCCCGCCAATCCGGTTGCCACTCTAAATTTCCCAGGATGTGCCGACCATGCTCATAGAGGCTGCGCTGCAAGAGTCCTGCGAAGTCCGCCTCAAACCGGACCCCGTAACCCCGGAATAAATCATACGCCACCAGCCAGTTGGCGGCCCGCAGCGCTACGTCCATGCTGCAGCGCCAATTCACCCCGTAGCGGGGAGGGTTGGTAGCCATAAAATCCAGTAGTTGATTGCGAAACTCCGTCAGATAAGCCGCTGCCGGCTTAAAGCCCTGGGCCCCCGCCTGGGCCAAGGCGTAAGCCCAGGCCAGGTGGGGCAGATGCTGCATCCTGGCCAATTCCCAAGGAACTTTAATATCCACCCCCGGCTCATGGCCCCAGGGGATATCCCCATACCAGGTGTTTTCGGACCAACCATAGCCGGACTTAAAATCCACCTGCCAAGCCAGAGGCTGATAATCCCCGGTCACCATTTTCCAGAGCCGTTGTGATTCGGCGACATTGGCCGGATTTATGCGCCTGTGCAGCCACGCGCCCTGCGGGTCCGCCTCAACTGGCGCGCCATCCGGATACTTATGCCCCTCCAGCCCCCGGCACCCCCTGCCATGCTTCACCTGCACCCATCCGGAACCCAGGAGATCGAAACGGTGATCAAGGTAATTTTGGGTCACGACCCCTAACCATTGTTGCTGGGGTTCCAAAAGCCTTACAGGGATTGCCGGAAAATAGGCATAAATTTTCCCCTGAGGCAGAATCTCATAATGTGTCCCTTTGCGGGCATCGATGCAGCGCCTTATCAGCCGCGAGACTTTATGATAGATACGACGCAGCGCCTTGGCGGCCATTAACGTTATAGGCCTTTGTAATAATTTCTGCACCGCTATCGGCGTGTCGTCAGGAGGCACCTTGCGAGCACCCCATGAAGATTTTCCTCTGCTTCAGCGAGCGCCAGAAGATGGCCCCGTTTAAGAAACCAAAGGCGATTAAATTGGAGATTGCCGCGCCTGCGGCCCCTAACCTGGGAATCAAAATAACATTAAAAATAATATCCAGGAAGAGAGATACGCAGACCAGCAACAAAAGGAATTTAAATTCTTCAAAACGCAGGATAAGGTTGACATGGGGGCTGAAGGCGAATGACAGGATGGCGGAAATCGAGAGGATCCTGAATACCAGTATGGCGTTGGGATACTTACCATGGTCTATCCAGGGGATGATCCATTGTGACGCCCAGGCGCCCCCCAGAACCACGGGCACAAAAATCAATAATAATTTATTTACCATCTTAATGATGTCGTTTAATTCTTGAATATTTTCCACTCGCTGTATAGTCGGCAAAAGAACCGCGTGCACTGCTCCCAGGGATAATAAAATAAGGTTATAGTATCTAAAAGCTGATCCATAGGTTGCCAGGGTATTATCATCTGCCAGAGTTCGTAGCATAAAAATATCAGATTGAGAGAACAGGGTAAGCAAAAAATAATATCCAAAAAGATATTTATATTTGCCTGCTATTATTTTTAAAGCAAGGCGTCCTGCCGCCGATACTCTCAGCATTGGACGAAGTTCGAGGCGATTTGCCATGGTGAGAAAAAAGCTCAAAAGCATAGCAAACATTTGGGCCGCCAAAACCATCCAGGCCTTCAGCTCATATCCGGCGCATGAGATAATAATGAGCGTGAGTATGAATAAAAAAGCCGAGCGAAAAATCTCGACAATGGAATAATTAATAAACCTCAATTCTTGCTGATACGCAGTTTTACTAAACTCTGAGAGACAAGTTGCGGTGACCAATCCGGCGATCATCCAGTAAACGCCGTCATACTTACCTCGAAATGGTAGGGTAATGAGAACCAGGAAAACGATACCAAGCAACTGGCATCCCAAAAATGATAGAAGGGATTCCTTGAGGTTAAAGCGTTCATAGCCGACAATATATATACGATTGAAACCCGAGGATAATGTTTGTGAAACCACAACTATTATAGCAATTGCAAAGGTATATTGGGCATATTCGACTGGCTGCATATAACTAATTATTATTATACTGAATAAACCTAATAATATTTTTGATATAAAGTCAAATGAGAAAACTTGTATAATAGCTTTCATGTCTTAATGCTGCCTTTGACAAGAATAGCCTGACCCTTATGGCGCAAAGGAGTTACACTCTTGATCAATTCTACCAATACATTTTTCAAGGTCAGCGGCGATGGCCTATAATGATCATAGCAATCCAATAAATCGATAGTAAACCCGGTTTGTTCGAAGAGATATTTTACCTCGGCCACCGTCATTTCACGGTTATGGCCGGAAAAGGGATAAGCGGAATTGAAGTATAGTTGATAATCCACCAGGGGAGAATAGCCAAGCAATATTTTCAATCTCTTAGTAAATTGAGCAATGTTGGGCACTTCAAATATCAAAAAACCTTTTTCAGTGATTATCCTGCGGATTTTATCGAAAAGATTTTTTGGACTGCCGTGCAAATGTTCAACCACCGCCATCAGCAAAGCTACATCGTTCTTACCCAAGATGTCGAAATCATCTTCAAGTATATCAAGATCAAATAATTCTATATTATTCTTTTCTGCAAATATGGTTAAATGATTTTTATAATTAGCCGCGTATAATTCATATTTATCGACTATTTTTACCTGATATCCTAATAACGATAATGCTACGGGCAAATATGGTATGAAACATCCCAGATCACAAACAACCCCTTGCCCTAGGCTATCTGAGATCAAATCAATTACTTTGATGAACCGATTCTTCTCAAATTCAATGAAACATTTATATTTATCGATTCCGTAATCTAAATATCCGATATTATGTTTAGAAATATCTCTTACGTCAATGGCGTCGATAAGCGGCATAATAAGCCGATCTACATCTTTGATTAACGAACTATACTTTTTCATTGCGGTATTGATGGTTAGATATTTTATAACTTAGCGAGCATCAGGTTAAGGGGAGAGTTCGATATGTCCCCGCCAACCGGAATGAGGCTCAAAGGCAAGCCCGGGGCTCTGCCGGTCCGCCAACAGGTTCTGCCAATCCGGCACATTGGAGAGAATCTCGATATCGCTTTCGGGGTTATCGAGGCCCAGAGATTGGGGGCTCGAAGCCACCAGCCAGTGCAGGAATTTGATTTTACGCCAATCAAAACCCATCAGCCGGGTGGCGACCAGATCCACCCCGAGGAGATTCTCCCCGGCCAGGATAACGCCGCCGGGCTTGGGGGTGGGCGACAGGGGGCCATCGTTCTCGCCGCCAATGATGCCGTCAACCACGGAGAAAAAATGGCGCTGGGGGGTAGTGCGGATCTGCCCTTCCCGGTCTGAGAACAGCACGATGCGGGCCAAGTCGGCCGTCATCCGCCAGGCGGTATCATTGCCATACCAGTTGCCATCGACGACAGGCAGCCGTTGCCCCCGGATGGGCTCCCAGAGAGGTTTGAGGCGTTTATACGCCCCCCGCAGCAGGGTGAAGAGCTTTTCCCGCCCCGGCTTCTGGGGCGCCAGGAGATGATCGATGAGAAAGTGCGATGCCCGGGATTCCGCCAACGCGCCGGACGAACCCTCATCCGGGTGTGCATCTCCGCCCTCAGATGGCGAACCGATACGAAAATGGGCGATCCAGTTCTTATTGCCGTTGATTCCCACCATGCCTTTGGCGTTGACCGTTATCCCCACCTTTTTATGCACCTTGAGCTTGGGGACATGGATGAGCGCATCAGCCCCCAAAACGGTCTTGCTCACCAGATATTCATGCCGGCCGGCGCAGTGGTGCCGGATGGTCTCCTGGCGGTCATAATCGGCCCCATAGAGCCGGTGGATATTGGCCAGCCCCACAAAGGCGCTATCGGCGCCCAAATCAATGGCGGCGTAACCTTCCGGGTCCCCGGGCAGGCTGACCCGGTCACGGCTCATGACGTAGCTGTCCCGGGGAGAGCACGCCAATTGCCGCAGGTCGCGCACGGGAATCTCAAACCGATATTTCCGCCAATAGTATTCACTGATCTGTTGGACCTGGGTGAGGCGCAAAAGGTTGTCAAAATTACAATCCCATTGGGGGGCGTCGGCGATAATGATTTTTCCTTCTCCGGCCAGCGCTTCAAAAGCCAGGTCCGCTACGGCCCGCAGCATGGCGGAATGGGTGATGACGCTGAAGATATCCCACTGCCGGGGATGCCGATCCATGACCCAATTGGGCTTGATGACCACCGTGGCACCGGGCGTAACCTTGCCGTGGAAAAGATTGCCGTCCGCATGACCCAGCATCCGGGAAAGGCGGCGCAGATATTCTTTCTCCGGATAATTATCCGCCGTCTTCCAGGCGTCGGAGTATGCCTGGCTGCCAGTCTGTAAGATGCCGACCTGAATTTTCATCTTGTATCTTAGCCGCGGCGCGGGCTGTTGATCCGCCGGGTCAATGCGGCTGGGTCAACTCAGAAACCACCCATTTGAATTTCCCTGATTTGGATCTCGGTATCTCATCAACCTCTACGAAGCGGCAATGTATATCCGTGCCGAGCAGACGCTGCATCCCGGCCGCAATGGTTTGTCTATCCGCATCCACCACCTCGGCCGAAATATTTTTCTCGGCAATAAAGTGGATCGTAATTTCTTCCGGTTTGGTTTGAAAGATTTGGGTCTCCCGGATTCCTCGCAGGCCCTTGAAAGGGAAGGTAATAATCGCCGGCGGAATCCAACCGCGCCGGGGGCTGAATAAAAAATCTTCCGTGCGCCCGCCTATGGCTTTAAGGCGCGGCACATAGGGGCGATGGCATTCCGGGCATGGCTCCCAAGAGGGGTCAATAACGGTGTCGGTCAGGCGATAGCGAATAAAGGCATTAATATAGTTATACAGATTCGTACCCAAAATTTCAGACGAATCCTGGTCGATCTCGACTAATGAATACTGGGGCAATACATGGTACGTGGGCTCAGTTTCGCACCAGCCGGCGAGGATGCAGCGTTCGGCACAGCCATAGTGAGCAAAGATACGGGCCTGGGGAAAAACTGCTTTGATATCCTCCAGTTGCCATTGGTAGACCATCTCCGACGCCAATAAAATTCCTTTGGGCTGCGGAAATGAGATACCGTATTCTTTAATTCTTCTGGCAAGCAGGTAAACTGCGCTGGGATACCCATGAAAATAGGTTACCCCTGCCCTTCTTATCTGCTCCCCAAAAAACCCGATTTGGGATTGGTTCATATCTAGAATCGAACAGCGAATCATCTGGGAATGGGGAATAATATCGACTCCGCTGGGGGAAGTGGTAAGCCCCCGGAATTCCGCCCGTATTGAATGAAAGGGATCGTAGCCGACCCGGCGCCATTGATGACAAAGCGCCGCCCATTCCCTGCCGTTATCCGCAGTGAGATGAAAAAATTGCAGCGATTGACCGGTGGTTCCAGAGGTGCTGGCCTTGACGCGGTTCATCCGGCGCCAGTCGCGGCTCAGGATTTGGCCGTATCGGTCCCGAAACGTACTGCGCGGCAGCGAAGGGACCAGGTTCTGGAAATCTGCCAACTCTCTGATCCGGTTGATCTCCACCTCAGCCAGAAGGCTGGCATAGTAAGGGCTGTGCGCCTTTAAAGAGGTAAGTAATCGCCGCAGGCACGTCATCTGGTAACCTTGCAGCTCCGGCAAGGACCAGTGTTCGGAGGTCTCCATGAACGCCAGCCAGGTGCAGAAATCCTTCCCTAAGCGCAAGTTACCGGGAACCAGCGCATAAAGTCTGCTGGCCAGCCGTTCAATGCGGGGAAATTGATTAAATAAGGCATGGCGCCACTCCCGCGCGATGGCCTGCAAGTTCATTAGCCGATTCCCATGATCAATAATTTTCCGCCGGATGGCCGGCTGGGGCGTGCCGTCTCACTGCCGCGGTGACAAAAGCGCCTCAACCTTGAGGCTAATTTCCGTAGCCTGCACCTGCTGCATCAGGGGGATAGGCCAGGCGCCGCCTTCCTGTATGGCCCGGGCAAAGGCTTCCAGTTCCGCCTTTTGCCCCTTGTCGCCCGTCTTGATTTCCAGCCCTTTGGCCTTGGCGCCGAAGACGGAGAGCCGCCGGTAATCGTCCAAGACCAAGACCTTGCCATCTACGAAGATCTCCAATTGTTCCTTGGGATATGCCTTGGCGCCCAGGGCGGTATAGGTTAACGTAGCCAGGGACCCGTCGGCAAAGGTCATACTGGCCACGAAATTGTCCCGCTTACTATAAAATCCCGTGGCCGGCTGGATGGTCAGAGCTGTTACCGCTGCGACCTGGCTGCCGACCAGAAAGGTAAAGAGGTCATAGATATGGCAGGCCTCCCCCAGGTTCCGGCCCCCGCCTTCCGCCCCATGGACCCAGTGGTCCAGCGGGATATAACCGGCGTTCATCCGGTAAGTAAGGACCATGGGGTTGGAACGGCCGGCCACCAGCTCTTGCAGGCGCCGGGCAAAGGGGGAGAAACGGCGGTTAAAACCGGTTAACAAGAGTGGCAGTCCGTCCGGCTCGGGTGGGTTCTGATAAAAATCTTGGATCAACTGAAGATCTGCCTGACTCAACGCCAGCGGTTTTTCGCACAACACGTGCTTGCGGGCCTTGAGGGCCGCCAGCGTCATGGAGGCATGGAGGTGGTGACGCGTGGCGATAAGTACGGCATCGACATCCGGGTCGTCCAGGACCTGGTGGAAATCCGTAGTGGCATAATTGGCCCCGAACTGCCGGGCCGTTGCCGCGGCGTTATGACCGGTGCGGCTCACAATCGCCTGAATATGGTATTGCGCCGCTAATTCTTTCAGATTCGGCAGATGCATGTCCTTGGCGAAGCTTCCGGCCCCGACTACCGCCAGCCGCAAGCGGCCCGGCCCGGCGGCTCTGGCCTTCGGATTGGCGACCACCCGCACGGGGGTCCCATCCTCCGGAGGCGGCGGATAAGAAAGCAAGACCATGAGGGTGTGCCCGCCGGCGGTCTTCAGGCGTTCATACGCCGCCGGCGCCTCATCCAGGGGATAAATCGCCTGAACGAGTGGTTCCAGCCGGACTTTCCCTTCGGATAGCAGGGCCAGGTATGCGGCCATGTTGCGGTTCTCGGTCCAGCGGACATACGCCACCGGATAATCCAACCCCTTGTCTTCGTAATTCCGGTCATAGCGGCCGGGTCCGTAAGAGGTGGAGATGAAAAAGTCCAGCTCTTTCGCATAAAAATCGTTGCGGTCGAGATGTAAACCGACATCCCCCACCAGCCCGACCCGGCCTTTTTTCCGGCACATCTTGAAAGCCGTGGCCATTACTGCATGCGAAGGCGTCGCCGCGGTGACGATCACCCCGTCGGCGCCGATGCCGTGGGTCAATCGCTCTACCTGTTCGATCTCGTCTCCCGCTTCCGGATAAAGACTCAGGCCCATCCCCAGAGATTGCGCCAGCTCGATGCGCCAGGGGTCCAGATCCATCCCGATGACCCGGCAACCGTTAGCCTTGAGAATCTGGGCGGTAAGCTGGCCCAGGATGCCCAACCCGATGACCACGAAGGTCTCGCCCAGGGTGGGCTGCACCCGCCGGACTCCTTGCAGGGCGATGGCCCCCAGGGTCACGGTGCTGGCCCAGGGAAAATCCAGGTTGTCCGGGATGCGAACGGTAAGATTAGCCGGCACACAGATAATTTCGGCGTGATAGGCGCATTGGGAGCCGCCGCAGGCCACCCGGTCCCCGATCTGGAACTGGTCTATCCCCGGTCCCACCTCCAGGATAATCCCGGCGGCCGAGTAGCCGATGGGATTGCCGGCAGCCAGCTTGCCGCTGATCCGGCGGCGGGTTCGCCGGATACCCTGGTCCGCCAGCATCGTTACCGCCTTTTTGACCTTCTCCGGCTGCTGCAGGGCGCGCCGCCACAGCGGCATGCCGCCGGCCTTGATGCCGCTCATCTCCGTGCCGATGGAGACGCAGGAATGGGAAACCCGAACCAGGACGGCGCCGGGTTCCACCCGCGGCGCCGGGGTTTCTTCCACCGCCACTCGCCCCTTCTGGGCCAGAAGCTGCTTCATCGCCACACTCCCGGGGTGTCGATCAGCACCTTCTCTTTCATAAGTTCGCGGTCGATGCGGCCAAAGGCGCGGTGATTCACCAGAAACACCAGGATGTCGGCCTGCCGCAGGGCCGTCCCCAGATCGGTAAATTCGAGGTTGGCGAACATGGCCAGGTTATCGGGCAGCCTGGCGATATGGGGTTCGACGACCAAGATGCGCCCCGTATGCTCCGAGGCGAGGTTGTGCACGATTTCCACCGCCGGGCTTTCCCGCAAGTCGTCCACGTCGGCCTTGTAGGACAGGCCCATACAGGCGATCACCGGTTCCTTGAAGCGCTCCGCCTTCTCTTTGATTTTCGCCAACACAAAATGCGGTTTGCTGTTGTTAACCTGCCGGGCCGCCACCAGGAGCCTCGCCTTATCTGGAGCCGAGTGCACGATAAACCAGGGGTCCACGGCGATGCAGTGTCCGCCTACCCCCGGTCCCGGCTGGAGGATATTTACCCTGGGGTGGCGATTGGCCAGCTTGATCAACTCCCAGACATTGATCTCCAACTCGTCGCAGATTATGGAAAGTTCATTGGCAAAAGCGATATTTACATCCCGGAAGGAATTTTCCACCAGCTTGCAGAGTTCCGCGGTGCGGACATCGGTGAGCAGGATATCGCCGCGGACGAACTTTTGATAAAAAGTCTCGGCTTTTTCGCCCGCTGCCGGATTGAGGCCGCCGATTACCCGATCATTGTCAATCAACTCTTTGAGAATCTGTCCCGGCAAGACCCTTTCGGGGCAGTGGGCCAGGAAAATGGTAGTATCATCAGAAACAGGCAGATAGGCCCCCCGAGATGGAATGGTCAGATCAGGACGCCTTTCTTGTAACCACTCGCCGATTTTTTCCGTGGTGCCCACCGGGCTGGTTGACTCCAGGATCACCAGGTTGCCCGGGACCAAATGCGGCGCCATCGCCTTGGTCGCCGCCTCGATAAAAGAGATATCAGGGACATGGCCGGTCTTATAAGGTGTGGGGACCGCCAGGATGAAGACATCCGCGGGTCCAGGCTCCAGCGCCACCGCCAGATTGCCGCTGTGCACCGCCGATTTTACCAGAACGTCCAGGTCAGGCTCGGAAATAAGGGTCTTGCCGGATTTAAGGCCCTCAACTATTGCCTCGTTGGTATCTACCCCCAGGACGTTGAATCCTTTGGTAGCCAGCAGGCTCGCGGTGGGCAGGCCGATGTATCCCAATCCCACCACGCAGACTTTTTCCGAAAAACGATCGTCATAAGACATTATGTTCAAACCCTTATCAGCTAAGAAGTCAGGGGATCACCGGCGCCGTCTGGGAGGGCAAGCATCCTGGAGGCCTCCATTTTCCGGCTTCTCATGGCGCCTTGGGGACCAGAATCTTACTGCGTGGCATACTGCCAGGGGTCCACGGGATTGCCCAGGAGCGCGGCTAAGATTCTTTCCGCCGCCCGGCCGTCACCGTAGGGATTGACGGCCTGGGACATCTTCCGGTAAGCCCGCTCATCTTGCAGCAACCGCAAGGTCTCAGACACGATCCGCTCCCGGTGGGGGCCCACCAGCCGCGCCGTTCCCGCCTCCACGCCTTCAGGTCTTTCGGTCACATCCCTAAGAATCAGCACCGGCACCCCCAAACCCGGAGCCTCTTCCTGGATTCCGCCTGAGTCCGTCAAGACCAAGTAGGAATGCTTGAGCACATGCACCAGGGATACGTAATCCAGGGGTGGCAGCAAGGTAATATTGGAAATTTTCCCCAGGAGCCGCTGCACCGGTTCCTGTACCTGCGGATTCAGGTGTACCGGGTAGACCAGGTGGATATCGGCGCAAGCCGCGGCGATGTCCTTCAAGGCGGCGCAGATTTCTTCCAGGCCGGAGCCAAAACTCTCCCGCCGGTGGGCAGTTATGAGAATAATCTTCTTCTCCCCCAGAGGCAAGTCGGCCAGCACCGTCTCCTGAGGGTCAAAAGGCATGGCTGCCACCTGCTTCAGGGCATCGATTACCGTATTGCCGGTAACCAGAATCCGGTCAGGGTCAACCATTTCCTGCCGCAAGTTTTCCGCCGCCCATTGCGTGGGGGCAAAGTGCCAGGAAGCCACTATTCCGGTAATACGCCGATTTACCTCTTCGGGAAAGGGCTGGTAAACGTTATAAGTCCTTAACCCCGCTTCGATATGGCCGACTTTAATGCCACGGTAAAAAGCTGCCAGACTGGCGGCCATTACCGTCGTGGTGTCACCTTGTAACAACACCCAATCCGGCTTTTCTTCGGTTAGGATCGGATCAAGCTCTTTCAAGATGCTAACGGTCACTCCAACCGGCGATTGTTCAGGCTGCATGATATTGAGATCATAATCCGGTGTTATCTGAAACAAATTTAACACTTGATCCAGCATGTATCGGTGTTGCGCCGTTACACAGATTTTAGAAATTAATTGATCCTGGTAAACCTTCATCAATTGAACTACTGGCGCCATTTTAATAGATTCAGGCCGGGTACCAAATATCGTTAAAACTTTTTGCTTCTCTCCCTCTATCATTATAAATGATCCAATATCTCATGATTTTTTTCCCATAACCTGCGAAGATAATTATTTTCTGCAATCATACACCTGGCTCCGGAGACAGATTATCTGCAGATCTTCTATTTTGGGATTTTGTGATCAGGCTTTAGTTTACTAAACCGGGAAAACAGCTGGCGCATGGGAGCCAACGATGACTCCAAGTAACTTTTCATCATCTCCAGGCGGCTGGCATTTTCCGGTTTCATTTTGGCCCCCTGCCAATATTCCCTGGCCAAGGCCAGAAAAATGAAGCTAAAGAAGCTGAGCACCAGGGCAATGAAGGTGCCGAGGAGCCTTTTGGGACTGGACTTCTTCTCGGGGGGCTTAGCTTCATCCACTATTTGCAGGGTATCGACATTCCGGGTTTTATCCATACGGGCCAGTTCCACCAGCCGGCAATAGAGCCCATAGAGGGCCTCCTGGAATTTGACCTCGCGGTATAAGCGCTGGTATTCCAAGCCTAAAGCGGGGACTTTGCTGGTGGCAAGCATCGCATCGCCGCCTTGGCGTGGTATAACCTCTTGATTTTCCACCGATTTCAGCTTATCTTGCAAACCCTTGACTTCGGTTTCCAACTTCACCAAATCGTAATTAGAAGGAGCGGCTTGTTGACGCATTACCTGGAGCTGAATCTGTTTGGCGTCAATGGCGGCACGTAAAGACGCGATATATTCGAGCGCTCCCCTGATCTGGGAATCAATTTGCAGGACATTGTGCTTTTGGCCAAAATTACGCAGGTCTTCCTCTGCTTTGGTAAGACTGAGGTTGGACTGTTGTCTCTCTTGCTCCAAGAAAACTAAGCGGTCTTTCGCTTCTTGCAGGGCGATTTCTCGCAGTAATTTCCCCAGTTCGTCCACAAAGCTATTGGCCATTTCTGCCGCCCGCCGGGGATCTTCGTCCGTTACCTCGATGACAATGAGACCATCTTTTTCCGAGCTGATCCTGGTGCGTTCAGCTAATTTCTTGCGTACATCTTCAATATATTTTTTGTCATAGAGGGTCCGGAGGTTAAAACGCACAATAATCCGGTCAGATATCGTTTCCCCGGTCAATATCCCCACGTATAAATCGCCGGGAGATTTAAGGCCCAGCAGGCCCCCCGTCAATCCGGAGAGTCCCATCCCCCTGGTTAACGCGGATCCCGGCAGAGCCCGGCCTCCCAATTGCTCCAGCACCTGGGCGCTTAAGGTGATATTTTGTTGGGGAGGCAGCAGGCGGGCGCTGGCGGTATACTTTTTGGGAATTATCAAGAGGATCAGGAAAGTCAATGCCGCAACTGCCAACGTGCCGTAAATAATCATGCGGCTGTGTTTCGCCAAAGGGATAAAAAAATCTAAGAGGGTAGTTTCATCAGGTTGTGGGGGTTTGTCGGTCATTGGCGGATACATATCCCATATAAATGCAAGTTTACCTTACTGTCCGGTGGACATCATTTGCAATACTCAGCAAAACAGCCCCTTCCAGTCAATCAAAGTTATGACATTTTAGACAACAACCTGAACATCGATCAGGAGTTATGGACCTTTTATCGTATTGTAGCACACTCATCGGTCAATTACTACAACTCAAACCGATATCAGTACTGTCCGGTTAACTCGTGAATAACTATCCGAAAACTCCTGGATTCTCCTGTCTGCTGGATCGCTTGGGATCATCCCGGTTTAACAGCTTCCCAGGAGCATTCGGGCTGTTACATCAATCAACCGGACGCAACTGATACGATCTGTTACAATACTGCTATCACAAAGCGCCCTCTCCCCTTAAAACCCTTAAAGGAGTTTTTAATAAAATAATCAAGTCCATCCAAATATTACATTTATATAGATAAAATTTATCCATCTCGACCCGCTCTTCGTAAGTGGTAGAACACCGTCCGCTTACCTGCCAAAATCCACTCAATCCCGGCCGCATCTTGCAACGTTCAGGTGTAAAATCACCATAACGGTCCAGTTCTGCTTCCCTAACCGGCCGTGGACCCACAAGACTCATCTCCCCCTTTAAGATATTGATAAATTGAGGCATCTCATCCAAGCTGGTCTTGCGCAGCCACTTGCCTATCGGGGTGATGCGCGGATCATTCTTCAACTTATAATTTTTCTTAAACTCCTCGAGGAGTTTTTGGTTACCATTAATTATTTCCTGCGCATTAAGGACCATTGTCCGAAATTTTAACACATAAAAAATCTTCCCATTTTTCCCCACTAGCCGGTGCTTAAAGAAGACCGGGCCGCCATCACCGATCTTTATAGCAATGATAACCCCAAGCCATATTGGTAATGTAGTAATGAGGAAGAAGAGACTGCCGACAATATCCATTGAGCGTTTTATAAACCGAAACCATAGCTTTGAATAAGCAGGAACCCGGCGATCAATGGCAAAAATACTGGAATAACCATCCATACTTAATGTAAAATTAAATTCATTAAATATATGTGAAATTATCATAGCAGGTATTTTATGCTTGCCACACTCTTCTAATTTTTCTATCAGTATCTGATGACTTTCATCGCTATACTTATCTAAAGCAAAAAAAACTTTATCAATTTTCTTACTGATAATTATTTCAGATAACTTTTCTAATCCCCCCATATATCTTAATTTATTCTTCGAAGAGGAACCTTTTCTGGATAAATACCCTACTATATTAAATCCACTATAGCGTTGGATCATCAAATGTTCAAGAAACCATTTGACATTCTTGGCTGAATACCCAACAATAAGGACATTTTCGCGCGCCAATCCATATTGCCACAATTTTCTCAGAATTTCCCTTAAGACAAAACGCAAAATCAGAATAGTGCATAAAGACAAAATAAATGCTAATAATAATATATGACGAGAAAAAACTATTTCATTTCGAATGATAAAGTTAGTACTCAAAGCAAAACATATCGCTAAGATATTCCCAATCACTACTATAGCCATTTCTTCTTCTGGCCTTCTATCTTTTATTTGACTATATCCATTTTTTAAGAAAATATACAAAAATAAAAATATATTATAGGTTATCCATGAATAAATATAATATTTAAATGGCTCACTTACTCCAATAGTAATATCACTATAATAAACTGCAGCAATGATACCCAGCCAAACTCCGATAAAATCTAAAGACATCAACATGATGGTGCTGCGCCAACGTCTTTCAAAAAACCATTCAAACTTTTCTGCCCAATAAGGACGTTTAGTTTTAATAAAGATATTATTAATTATCGCCGAGGTATTATGTATTACCTCAGCAGGTTCATAATCAGAAATTAAAGGATTGTGTGTTTCTATAGAACCCATATTAATTTCCTCATAAATTCTCAAAAATACCAATCATACGGTCCCATACTGACTCAAAAATTTTCTACAAATAGACCGCGGCAGGTAATGATAATTTAGCCCCAGTTTAAAACCAAGGCCGGCGAACATGAGAAACCCGGAAAACTTTAATTTCTCGATCATGCTCTTTTTCTTAAGAATATTAATGGAATGCTGCACAAATCTCTTTCTATCCGAGTTTACCGAGCGATCGTTTTGGAGAAAGATGCCGATGCGTTGCCACGTTGATCCCGCATCAAAGTACCGGCGGAGAATATCATAATAGGAAAAATTATGTGAGTGAATAACAGCGGCCTCCGGACAGTAAGATATCCGCAAGCCATTGCTTATTATTTTGTAAGAAAGCGTAACGTCCTCATAAACCGGAAATGCCTCATCGAATATAGGAGCTGAGATCATTTTTGTATTGATGCAACAATTCACACTAGAAAAAAAATACAGTTCTGCTTTCGATAGCTTGCTATATTTATCTTTTATTAAGAATTTATTATGATAATTGAAGGTCATTCTGCAATAATTGCAAATATCGACATCGCTTCTTGGCACCTGTTTACCGTACGAGGCGGCAATTCCTCCAGGTTCACCGTTAATAACTGGCGAAACCAGCTTATTCAACCAGTGCACGTCACAAGGGATGGCGTCTTGGTTAAGAAAGACAACTATGTCGCTTCGGCTCAGAGAAATTCCCAAGTTCCTCGTGC
>Ga0172371_10004238_pt1 | contig 21826 bp, 24 predicted proteins | sample Lak12m_FD_114543 | JGI IMG/M metagenome (GOLD analysis project Ga0172371, IMG submission 114543) | Freshwater microbial communities from Kabuno Bay, South-Kivu, Congo - kab_022012_12m | ecosystem: Environmental > Aquatic > Freshwater > Lake | place: Democratic Republic of the Congo: South-Kivu...
AGTCCGTAAAGATTTGCCGAAGCATTTGTATTTTCTTTACAAACTTTATAAACTCTTTATAAACTTTATAACTAAAATAACTAAAGCACATGCAAACCATTCCCTTACCTAACCCAGCCAAAATCAAGGAAGCTAGCGACGTAAGATGCGTTTTTGAGATAGAAGGCTGCTACCCCGGTTATGGAGTGACTCTGGGGAACGCTTTGAGAAGGGTTCTGTTGTCAAGCTTGGAAGGAGCGGCCATTACCAGCGTCAAGATTAAAGGTGCCTCCCATGAATTTTCCACCCTTCCGTATGTCATGGAGGATGTGATCCAAATTATTCTCAATCTCAAGAAAGTCCGCTTCAAAATGTTTAAAGACGGGAGCGTAAAAGTGAAATTGAATGTCAAGGGAGAGAAAGACGTGAAGGCAAATGACATCAAGCTGCCGAGTAGCTTGGAAGTAGCAAACAAAGATCTTTTAATAGCCCGGCTTACCGACAAAAAAGCGGAGTTGGAAATGGAGCTGACAATTGAGAAAGGAATAGGCTATCAAATGGCGGAAGAAAGAGAAAGAAAAGAAAGAGAGATAGGCGTTATAGAAATTGACTCTCTTTTCTCGCCGGTTACCCGAGTCAATATGGAAGTCGAAAATATGCGAGTAGGCAAGCAAACTGACTTTGAACGCTTGAGACTTACCGTTGAGACCGATGGAACCGTTAATCCGGGAGATGCCTTAAGGAAGGCGGGGGCCATATTGGTAAGGCAATTTTCCGAGCTCACTACCCAAAAAGATGTTAAAGCGGTGGAAAAGGGTGAAATAGTAGGAAAAGCGGACATCGAAGAAGTTCAAAAGAAAAAAGCCGAGGAAGCGGAAGAAACGGAATCTGCCGGCATCGAAGAAGGGGTTGACATCGAAATGTCCGAACAGGAAATTTTAGATATGCCTATTCAGAAATTGAAAATGCCTTCCCGAACTTCCAATTTGCTCGTAGAGCAGAATTTCAAGAAAGTTGGGGATCTAGCCATTCTTATCGAGGAAGAAATATTGAAGATAGAAGGAATGGGAGACAAGGGTTTAAGGGATATCAAAAAGGCTCTCGGCAATTTCGGTTTGGTGTTGGAAAATGAAGAAGAGAAGCAGTTAAAGAAAATGCAAAAGAAGAAATGAACTAACAACTAAAATCGCCGGTTATTATTATGCGTCATTTAAGAAAAGGTAAAAAGTTGGGTCGGGTGTCGCGGCAGCGAAAAGCGCTTTTAAGGTCTCTTGCGGTCGCCTTGGTTCGGGATGGAAAGATCAGAACGACTCTTCCGAAAGCGAAAGCACTGAGGCCCTATATTGAGAAAGTTATCACAAAAGCAAGACGCGGAGGCATGGCGATTATACGGGAACTGCGCAAGGATTTTGACGGCAAATCAGTGAATGATCTTCTGAAGAAGTGGGGGCCGCTTTTCCAGAAGAGAAAAGGAGGGTACACTCGAATTACCGAAACGATGCCGCGCGTCTCCGACGCGAGCCCGATGGCGTATATTGAATTCGTGGAAATGCCGGCGGATGTCGCTAAGGCCGGTGGGGCGAAGCAGAAAAAGAAGGAAGAGAAGAAAGAGATAATAGATAAGGATAGGAAAGAGGGTAAAGAATAAAAAATTAAAATCAAGCCTAACTTTTAATTAGATTTTGATAAACCGTGTCCAAAGACAAACCAACCTCGTTTAATCTTACGGTTCAAAGGAAATGGCAATTTGTTGACGCCAAGTCCCAAAATATTGGAAGAATCGCCTCAAGAGTGGCCTCTTTGCTTCAAGGCAAGCATAAGACATGTTTTTCACCCCAGTTGGATTGCGGTGATTTTGTTGTTTTGGTTAACACCAAATATTTAAAGGTAAGCCATCCTTCCAAATGGGACAATAAGATTTATTACCGCTATTCTGGCTATCCGGGAGGAATTAAAGACGTCAGTTTGAAAGATTTGGTGTCCGATAATCCCAGTGAAGTCATGAGACGGGCGGTGAACAATATGCTTCCCAAGAACAAGCTGAGGAGCGATCGAATCAATCGGTTAAAGTTGTTTCCGGAGGAGAAAGAAGGGAAAGAGTTATATGAAGCTATGCAGAAGAAACTAACAACTAACGACTAACAACTAACGACTTTCAATCATAAAAACAGCTTAGTTTTTAGTTTTTGTGGCTTCCGGGTCGTAAGTCGTAAGTCGTAAGTCGTAAGTTTCAAACTTAACAAATGGCAGAAGCAAGCGAAAAAAATCAGGCTACGTTTAAAGGAAAGTACTTTTACGGTACCGGAAGACGCAAAAACGCGGTGGCCAGAGTCAGAATTTATCTTGAGAAAGGTTCTAAATCTATAATTGTCAACGGAAAGAATTATTTCGATTATTTTCCTGCTTTAGAATTGAAGCGTATTGCCGAAGATTGTTTTCGAGCCGGCAACGTAAAGGAAGATATAGCCGTTTCGGCTGTGATATCCGGAGGAGGAAAAAAGGGGCAAGCCGAGGCTCTGCGGCATGGTATTGCCCGAGCGTTTGTGGTCATGGACGAAAAATACCGGGGACTTTTTCGAGAAGCCGGATTTCTAACTCGCGATCCTCGTGTCAAAGAAAGAAAGAAACCGGGACTCAAGAAGGCACGAAGGGCGCCTCAATGGCAGAAGCGTTAGTAAATGCCATTAAGGCTAAAGGTAAGGCTAAAGGGGGTTGGAGAAAAGGCTTTTTTCCTTTATTTTAAATTCTTCACTTTAAATTTTACATTATTATATGTCTAGACTATGCGATATTTGTGGCAAGAGTTATCATAAAGCCAGTATTATAAATAAATTGAGAGGGAAATACAACCGGGCGGGCAAAAAAAAGCAAAGAGTAAATTTACAGTCTAGAATAATTGGTGGAAAGAGGTTGATGGTTTGTGTGAGATGCCTGCGTACCCTGACAAAGAAAAAAGGCGAGTTATAAGTTAAAAGTTTCATGAAGAAGAAGCCCACTGTTCAAAAAATTTTGCTGGAATTCGAACCGCATCCTGAGAATATTTTGCCGGTTTTAAAGCAAATTAACAGTATTTTTGGCTATGTTTCCCAGAAGGAAGTCTATCCGGTTGCGGCCTATTTCTCCATGAGTCCGGCGGAAGTTTTTAGCACTCTCAGCTTTTTTGACGATATCAACTTTGCCAAAAAGTCCGCCGTGGAAATAAAGGTTTGCGTAAGCGCGCCTTGCGAACTTAGGGGAAGCAGAAAAGTTCTGGCTGAAATAGAGCGTTTTTTAGGGGTACGAATGGACAGAGATAAAACTGCCAAACTGGAAGTAAAGAGCGCCAGTTGCCAAGGACGTTGTCAAAGGGGGCCGGTTGTCATTGTTAATGGAAATGTTTATGATGGGGTAAGGGCAGAAGGTATAGATGATATATTAGGGCCGTATTTTGCAAAGAATTAAGAATTAAGAAAGAAGAATAATGGTACTATTATTATCCTTTCTTCTTTCTTAATTCTTATTTTTTCACATGGCTAAAGGTGGTGCGAAAGAACTGCGCAAGCGCATTAAATCTGTAGGAAACATCCGCAAAATCACTAAAGCGATGGAAATGGTGGCGGCGGCGAAAATGAAAAAAGTTGTGGCCAAAGCGGTTTCTTCCCGTTCCTATGCGGAGTCGGCTTGGACAATTCTGGTAAGCGTCTCGGAATCGGTCAGAAGAAGCGATAATCCGCTGCTTCAAGCCAGACCGGTGAAAAGAATTTGTATTGTGCTGTTTTCTTCAAACAAAGGCCTTTGCGGAGGCCTAAACAGCCAATTGGTTAAAAAGATTCTTGAGCAAGTCAAGAACCCGTACAATTTAATGGTGAACAGGGTGAGAGACGTCAAGATAGAGCCTGAAATTTCTGCTAAGAATGTGGAGGTGGAATTCGTAACGGTCGGCAGAAAGGGCGCTGAGGCCGCGATAAGGGCCGGCCAGAAGGTTGTAGCCAGTTTTTTTGATTGGAACGAACAGTTGGGATTGGATAACATCTATCCTCTTTCCGAGTTTCTTTTTGAAAAATATAACCAGACTTATTACGACAAAATAGTGGTAGCTTACAGCAACTTTATTTCTGTGGTTAAAAATGAGCCTAAAATACGTCAAATCCTGCCGCTTTCGCGATTGGATATTGAGAAACAGTTGGAAGAGCTGGGTAAGGAGATAGACACTAAAAAAGGAAGAAAAGAAAAGATTAACGAATTAAGAGAAAAAGCCGGAGAGGCTGGCTATATATATGAACCTTCAAAAGAGAATGTTCTTCGGATTATTCTTCCTCGTATGATCGAAGGCCAAATCTATCAAGCGTTTTTGGAGTCGCAAGCATCCGAGTTTTCTTCGAGGATGCTTACCATGAAAAATGCTACCGACGTGGCTGGCGATATGATGGAAGAATTCAGTCTGTATTACAATGTCGCTCGCCAAACAGGCATAACAAGCGAATTAGCCGAAATATCTGCCGGAATAACGGCTATGGAAAATTAAAAAACTTTACAAACTCGATAAACTTGGTAAACTAACTAGGCGTAGGCTAAACCAGCGGATTTAGCCTAGTCTTTTAATTTTTAATCCGCGGATGAAACCATGAAAAATATCGATGAAAATAAACCTAAGAAGGTTAATAAAAATACGGCAAACAAAGAAATTGATTTAGACGAAATGTTTCGCCAGTCGGAAATAGACGTGCCTAAAGTCGGGGATCTTATTCGCGGAGAAGTAGTGGCGATTAGCAATAGCGCTATTTATGTGGATCTTGGCGCTTTGGGAACCGGAATTATTATGGGCAGAGAGATGAAAGACGGCTTGGGCATAGTGGAAAATCTCAAAGAAAGAGATGAAATAGAAGCTACGGTGGTGGAGTTGGAAAATGACGATGGCTATGTCGAGCTGTCTATTCGAGAAGCCGCTTACGAGAAAGCATGGAAAGAACTTAAGCGCAAAATGGAAGAAAAAGAAACGGTGGGAACTCGTATACTCGAAGCCAATAGGGGAGGTTTAATGGTGGAAGTTAACGGGATTTACGGATTTTTGCCGGTTTCCCAACTTAGCCACGAGCACTACCCCCGAGTGGAAGACGGCGATAAAAACAAAATCTTGCAGCTTCTTTTAAGACTGGTAGGTAAAGAAATCAAGGTAAAAGTCATTGACGTTGATTCCGAAGAGGAAAAACTGATCGTTTCAGAAAAAGCTACCTATGAAGAGAAAGAAAAAGCGGTTATCGGCGAATTCGCGGTTTCAGACGTGGTGGAAGGAACAGTCAGTGGCGTTGTGGATTTCGGAGCTTTCGTTAAGTTCGCTCCTAAAGGGAGAAAAATTGAAGAGATTCCGGAAAAAGAGCTCTTAGAAGGTCTGGTGCATATTTCTGAGCTAGCTTGGCAGTTGATCGAAGACCCTCATGAAATTGTGAAAACCGGCGAAAAGGTTCAATGCAAGATCATAGACATTGACGGTACCAGAGTCTCCTTGTCAATAAGGGCTCTTAAGGAAGATCCATGGACTCAGATCGGTAACAAATACGAAACAGGCAAAGTTGTTCAAGGAGAAGTTACCAAAATCAATCCTTTTGGAGCTTTCGTCCAGTTGGATAAAGACATTCATGGGCTGGCCCACGTTTCGGAGATGATGGGAAAATTCAAAGTGAAGAGCCTTAACGACATTCTCGAAGCGGGAAAGAAGTATAATTTTAAAATCCTATCCATTGAGCCGGAAAGCCATCGGCTAGGTTTGACTTTGCTTAATAAGGAAGAAGAGGAAGAATATCAGAAAGGGTTAGAAAAATCAAAAGCTGGGAAAAAGGGAAAAAAAGAGAAAAGCGGCAAACAAAAGGCGGATGATTCCGAAAAGCCGAAAGCCGGGAAAAAAGCTGGAGAAAGGAAGAAAACCTCTGCGAAGAAAACAGCAGCTAAGAAAAAATAAGCAGGGCCTGATTTTTTTCAAAAATATTAAGATGCCGGACATGAGCGATAAAGCTTCAAAAATTGCGGCTTTAAACAAAGAAATGCTAGAGTCGAGCGACTGTTGCCGTTTAGGTCAGGCGCGTAATAATATTGTTCCGGGCGAAGGCGATCCGGCAGCCAAAGTGATGTTTATTGGCGAAGGACCCGGCCAAAAAGAAGACGAGCAGGGAAAGCCGTTCGTTGGTCAGGCCGGCCAGCTTTTAAGCCAGTTGCTTGCGGAAGTCGGTTTGTCACGGGAAAAAGTGTTCATTGCCAATGTGTTAAAGTGCCGCCCGCCCGGCAACAGAGATCCTCTGCCGGAAGAAGTGGAAGCTTGCTGGCCGTGGCTCAAAAGGCAAATAGAAATAATCAATCCGGATCTAGTGATTCTCCTTGGAAGATTTGCCACGGAGCGTTTTCTGCCGGGCATGAAAATATCGGCGGTGAGAGGGAAAGTGCTGCGCAGAAATATTCCCGGAATCGGAATAAAAGTTTTTATGCCGACCTACCATCCGGCGGCGGCGCTTTACCACCGGCAATGGACGGAGCCGCTGCGGGATGATTTCAAGAAAATTCCACGCATACTGGAGTTACTGGAGTCCGCGGAAGGCCAAAAAGATTCGGTCGATTCGGATATAGAGTGGGACTCTCTTGAGATCGGTAAGAAAAAACATTATGAACAAGGAAAACTTTTGTGACACGGAACATTCAACGCGAAATAGAGGGCAATGTTATGGGGTATTTTGAGAAAGTTGAGACAGACAATCGTATTCTATTTAATGTTGTATGTTCCATGTCGTATGTTTCATGATTGGAGAGCTGCCTGAGTGGTTTAAAGGGGCACCCTGCTAAGGTGTTGGGTCCAAAAGGCCTCGAGGGTTCGAATCCCTCGCTCTCCGCCCTGTACCGTACGGTACAGGGCTCCGCTTAGGCCGAAGGCCTATTTGTGAGCTCTGATCGTACAAAATCAGATTTTTACTTTTGTTCTAAAATGAAGTTTTATTACGTCTACGTATTGGCAAACGATAAGGATCGGCATTTATATGCTGGATTTTCTACTAACTTGATAAAAAGAATTGACGAGCACAACAGTGGAAAAGTTCAGTCCACCAAAAGCAAATTACCTTGGAAAATAATTTATTATGAAGCTTTTCTCAATAAATACGACGCTTTGAGAAGAGAAAAATACTTAAAAACTACCAAAGGCAAAACCACTCTTAGATCTATGCTGAAAGAATTTTTGAACAAATAAAATAAAATCTGTTAGATTTGCTCTCTAACCCGCATCATATGGTACAGGTCTCCACCCTGACAGCAGGCGGAACGATTTGCTTGATTGCTGGTAAGCGAAAAAGGATTTTCGCATATTAACAAAAACCCGATTTTTACTAGACGTAATGCAAATTACATGCTTTATTATTGAGACTTTATCATGAGCAAATTCCAAAAGGAGGATTGGTATGATGGGAAAAAAGGAAATGGTGAGGCAGTACCTGAATAACTCAATACTCAACATTGACTTATGGCTGGATACATGCCAATTTCTCCGGCTTATACCAGAACCGGCAGAGAAAGAGCATATCCAAAACCTCATGAACTATTTTAACTTCACTGTCGGAACCGACAGAGATTGGGAAGAAATGCTGGACGTACTCTGGAGCATAATGGGGGATTGCATACCGACAAGCGAGTTTGGTCTCATACTGTTGTCAAACTTTAACCAGCTAAGATATTTCCAACCTTGGTGCGACCTTGACGACCAGATGTGTGTGATAAACCCTTCCATTGTCGCGACAGCAGGTTCGGACGGTTTCATTCCGCTAAATTTTATCCTGCATAGAGCAGGAATAATTTCCGACCCTGCATATTGCAAGGAGAGAAAACCACGCTCCTTTGAAAAACGATGTCCAGTTCAATGGTTCAACGACCATTACAATTGGGATAAATAAATACCAAAGCAAGGAGGGTAGCATTATGCGTGCTTATTATCTAGGGATAGAAAAAGGCAACCAGAATGACCCAAAAAAATTACTTTTCGTAAAAACTTGGGTTATGAGAGCAAACAACGACCATCCGGATGTAAAAGTAGTGGCATTAGTTCATCCGTGTCTCGTCTCGGCTGCGCGTCAATCTCCCAAAGCTGTTCACGATGGTATACTGGAGCTTGTCGGCAACAGCACCGGCATTACCTGCGTCAACGTCCTTCAGGGGATTTTTGAGAGAATGTCTCCCTCCGAGTTTAGAAAGTTCTTTGAAGAAGAAAGAGGAAAGGTCAACATTGGATTCTATGTTCCGATGTCTGTGAGAAATTCAGATTGACCCATGTATAGCGCGCACGCCCCGCTTCGGGAAACGGTTTTTTTGTTGTGAACATTGCCAAAATCAGACTTTTTTGGCACAATAATAATACAACGCTAAGGTTGGAGGGGTCCGGAATCATATCAACGAGGAGGTGAGATGGTCATGAAGAATTGTTCAGTCCATGGAGCTTCTATGGTAGGCAACGAAAGGTCTTGCAGGAGGTGTGGCATGCTGTTGCCTGAAGGCGCCAGCGTATACAACTTGCGGGATTTGGGATTGCCGCTTGCTCATCGAAATCATGAAGGAAGCGATTTCGCTTGCGCGAGATGTGCTAAGGAGTATTACAAACCAAGGTTTCCGGATAAATTCCAAAACATCGACTAGTCTGTCGTAGTTTATCGGAACAAGAAATAACAGCGCACTTACCTCATTTTAGGAAACTGCGCTTATTTTTTGCCATTTATTTTTTGAGTGTTTAATATGTTGAAGCCGACAGGCAGTTCTTTAAACTAATGGAATATTCATAATACAAGGAGGTCTTTATGAGTTTGAAAGTTCGGGACCTAAAAAAAATCCCAATAGAAGTTAACCCAAACAGTCCTTACAGCGTGAAGGATTATCTTCGCTGTTTGGATCACTTCAACCAGACGATAATTCCGCAGTTTCTCATTGACAAAGAACATCCTTCAAGCAAAGAAAGACTGGTAGATGTCCGAGAGTTGGGAATCAGATGCTGTCTGCACTTTCTCGATTTGAAAACCGGAGATCCTAGAAACTTGGATAGAATTTCCGAGGCAGACTTGAAGGAAGCGCGGAAGCGAGTGGGAGAGACCCTGTGGGTCCGCACTGGACTAGCAAAAGATTTGGCGGAAATCAACGAAAACCTCTTGAAGCCGCAGGATCTCGAACTGGTGCTTACCTGCGGTTACCGTTCAAGAGAGTTGCAAAACATTGTGATAGAAAACTACCGCTCATACTCGGGTAAAGTTTTTGCCAGTAGCGCGTTCGTGGAAAGTGAATCTCCTCACGAAACAGGGGGAGCGGTGGATCTGGTGATTTACGACGGACGGCGGCAAAAAATTCTCAACACCAAATTACCTCCCCATGTGCCGCTTAGTACGACTCTGTTTTCCCTGAAAGAGATAGAAATAAACCAAGAGACAGAAGAAATAGCAGACAATATTAGACTGCTTTCCAATGTCTTAATGGTAAAAGGGATAGTTCCACATATCAGGGTGGTACAAGAGGCCCATCATAAGGTTAAAGGAGCCAAGCAAGCAATTTTTATGGCATCTTTGATCGAAGACAGATTTGGAGCGTTTGAGGACGTTGCTTATTATGACATAGTTACCAAAGATAACGGAAGCGAAAAAGAATCTTCCTGAACCGAGCCTCGTTGTTTGTTGCAGCGGGGCTCTTATCTATCTTGGGGTTTTTGAATTTCCCTTGAGAATATTTGATTTTTTACTGATAAGATTTTTTATGTCATATTTATGATAATCTTTGAATAATTTAAGCCGCGAATGAATTTATTGCGAAAAAAAATAAAATATTTTATTGACAGTTTCAATTATGCTTCGCGAGGAATCCGATACGCATGGAAAACTGAGCAGAACTTCCGCACGGAAACATTTATCGCGATACTGGTCATCATAATGATGCTTGTGTTTCCTCTCCGGCCAATTCAACAGGTTCTACTGGGACTTTTGATTATTTGGGTTTTAACTCTGGAACTTATCAACACGGTTCTTGAAAGAATAGCTGACATAGTGAGACCAAAGGCCCACCCCTACATAAAAATAACTAAAGACTTGATGGCCGGCGCGGTGCTAATCTCGGCGGCAGGAGCGGCGGTAATTGGAATAATAATTTTCTATCCGTATTGGGCTAATTATATTAATTATTTAGTGATTGCCCTAATGGGATAATGTTATAATAATTTTCAACGGTAATCGAAGGAAAATTGGTTATTGGTAAGTATTGAAAATTTTATTTGTATGGATACTAAAAACGATTTTATTATCACTCGTTTCTGGATAGATAGAGGCTATTTACCGCTTCTGGAATATGAAGAAAATGGTGGGCTCGCGGCCTTAAAAGAAATTCTCAGTGGCGAAGTGAGTCGTGAAGACGTAATTTCGGAAATTGAACAAAGCGGTCTTTCCGGGCGGGGCGGGAGCGGCTTCTCCACCGGAGCAAAATGGCGTCTCGGCAAAGAAGCCTCTAACAGAGTCCGAAGTCCAGTTTTTCCCGCTAGGTCACACGCTTATTTCATTTGCAATGCCGACGAATCCGAACCGGGCACTTACAAAGACCGTCTTATTATCGAAAAAAGTCCTTATTTATTGCTGGAAGGCATTATTATCGGTGCATGGGTACTGGGGGCTACCGAAGGATTTATCTATATCAACAACAACTACAAAGGTACCTCTCATATCCTGCGGAAGTCTATCGAGACCATGAAGCAAGCGAATTGGTTGGGTGATAATATTCAAAAGAGCGGATTTTCTTTTAATTTAAAAATTTTTGAAGGTGCCGGAAGCTATGTTTGCGGCGAAGAAACGGCGCTCATTAACACAATAGAAGGGAAAAGAGGCGAACCTAGACCGCGCCCGCCCTATCCCGTCGAAAAAGGTCTCTTCGGACGGCCTACGGTAGTGAATAATGTGGAGACTTTAGCGGCAATTCCTTTTATTTTAAATAAAGGCGCCAGCGCCTATCGGGCAAAGGGAAAAAACATGTCCAATCCCGGATCTAAACTGTTTATCGTCAATGGCGCCGTGACGAGGCAGGGGATTTACGAAGCGCCTGTGGGAATTTGTCTCAACGAACTGATCGACAATTATGCGGGAGGCGTTGAGAAAGGAAAAAAATTGAAATGCGTGCAGGTTGGGGGTTCGGCCGGAGCCGTTTATGCGCCGAAAGATTTTGACAAACCTCTGGGCTATTCTTCTGATGGCGGGATACCTATGGGATCGGGAGCTGTTCTCGTTATTGACGAAAGTGTGGATTTAAAACGTCTTTTACTCGCCTGGTCGTTTTTTTTTCGCCGGGAATCCTGCGGCAAATGCGCGCCCTGCCGCGAAGGCACTTACCAACTCCATTTACTGGCGGAGAGGATAGTTAAGGGAAAACTAATGGATGGAGATGAAGAAAGATTGGAGGATCTGATTTTTACAATACGGAGAGCCTCTTTCTGTCCCTTCGGAAGCTTCGCCGTAAACGCATGGGAAAGCGTATCGAGATTATTTTCGAAAGAGATATTCGGCAAATAATGTTTTTTAATTTTCAAAATTATTCCACTTTCTTATGAGTAATAAAGTTCTAATAACCAACCGCCGGGCTAAATTTGACTATTCTATCCTCGAGACTCTTGAAGCCGGCATTGTTCTTGCAGGAAAAGAAGTCAAATCGTTAAAGAAAGGACAAGGAAAATTGGAAGGAGCTTACGCGTTTGTTTTTGGCGGGGAAATAATGCTCCTTAACATGCATATCCCGCCCTACCAACCCAAAAATACCATGGGAATGGTGGAAACTGACCGCTCGAGAAAGCTGCTACTCAGAAAGAAGGAAATAAACTACTTAATTGGAAAACTGAAAGAAAAAAAGTTCGCTCTCATTCCTTTAAGAGTTTATTTAAGTAAGGGCAAAATCAAGTTGGAGTTGGGATTGGCCAGAGGAAAAACCAAAATAGATAAAAGAGAAACGATCAAAAAGCGAGAAGCGGAGAGAGATGTCCGCAGGGGACTAACTAGCAACTGACGACTTACAACAAACAACAAAACGCAACTTTTTTATTTTTGATTTTATTATAGGTTGTAAGTTGTGAGTCGTAAGTTACTTCTTCTGACATCTTCCCGTACTGAGAACAAAAATTTCTCCCGGTGGGCATTTGCAGGTACTGCCGCTCTGCGTCCAGTGTCCTCCCGATCCTTCACATTTTTTGCGGGTGGTGACACCGCTTTTCTTTGGACCTCCCGATGTTTGATCGGAAGTATCATTGGTGCTGGTGTTGTCGTTTGTGGTTTCCGTTGCCGTGGTACCGCTCGCGTTTAATGCCAAACTTTGCGAATTGCTGTAGCTAAGACAGCCTCTGTCGCTTCGGAAAGCGCAGACGCGAAAATAATAGGTTCCGCTGTCACCGCCCATTTCCCAAAGATAGGATTTGGAATCTTTAGAAACGGTTCGGTAAGAGTCGTTGGGATATATTAACTCCGCGCTGGTACCTTTGAGAACTTTCCACGATTCCCAATCGCCTTGATCTCCGCTCCAATCCAGCAAAACACCGTTAGTACTTTGTTTGGCTTGTAAATTTATTTTGGGTTGCCCGTTCGTTTCTTGATTGATGTTGACATTATTGTTTGAACTCGCGGGCGCGTTTTCTGAAGTGTTGTCTTGATTATCGTTTTCCGCTGGTACTGGCTGAGAATCCTGGCTTGGTTGGCCGACAGAACCGTCTGTAGCTGTTTGCTCAGTCAACCCTGCTTTTACAAGTAGGGTTTCTTCGATTGGCAGAGCGTTTTTTTGGTCATTCATCAAATTGGATAGCGTCCAACTGTCTTTCAGATCTTGGTCTTCGATCTCTTTAACTTTTCTTCCCAATGCGTCTATTACGATTTTTTCTCCCGCTCTTGCTTCTGCCGTGTTCTTGTCTTTATAAAATATTTTAAGCTGATCTTTGAAAACCAGCGCGATTGTTTCGGTGTCGCGAATTTTTACCTCGAAAGCGGTTCCGATAGCTTCAAAATCGCCATCGCTGATGGATACTTTATAACTTTTTCGCTCGGGATTTCTGGCTGTTTGGTGATGCGAATCTCCATCAGTTTGCACCCAGTCAACTTCCCCTTGGTTTTTGGAAAGTACTATCCGGGAAAAACTGCCCAATTTCACCTTGCTTCCGTCTGCTATTGAGAAAGACGCTTCCGAGTCAGCCATAGTCCGAATTTCGGAGGACGGATTTATCTTTAAAGGAATATTTTCCACTGTTTTCCAGTCAACCCCTTCTTTCTCCCTGTATTCAACCGTTCCTCTTTTTGCGGTCAAGCTTACTTCGAATTCTTTGCCTTTGCCTACCGTAAACCAGTAAAGAGAAACGCCGGCAATACCCAAAACAACCAAGTAAAGAAACCATCTTTCGACGGTCTTTCCCAATTTTACTGGTTTTGTTGAATGAGAGAAAGAGCGGGGATTGTAAGCTTGAATCATTAGTAGGAGTTAATTATCCAACCTTTCCTCCCGTATCTAATGTTTTAGCGACACGCTCTATTTCGGAAACGGGAAGACCTTTTTTCGTAAACGGTATCAAGTCCTGTTCCGGCTTTTTGTTGCCGCTTTTTTGACGGGAAAAATTCGTTCCGATTCTTCTCCAAAAATACTGTTTTGGTTTGCTCAAGAAGAGCAAGACGCTCCCGCAAAAGGCAATGAGACTTTGGTTGTACGGCCGCACGAAAGCAAAAGCGGCAGAAAGCCCCATTATCATAACAGCTAAAAAAATGAACAGCTGGAAATCAACCATTTTCCAAAGAACGAGAGAGAGTATCGCTCCCGATCCAACCCAACCCAACTGTTTAAGAGTGAGAGGGCCGGCTATTCGGTCTTCAATATCTACATCTTTGGGAACCTTAAAACGCATGCTTTTTTAAGGACTTACAACTTATAACTTTTACAACTCGTGACCAACTGTTTCAACTAAAGCGATTAAATGTTTCCCTCTATTCTTTATTTCTTACTACCTACTACTGTTTCTGTCCTTGCTGTTTGTAACGGTTAATCGCATCGGTTACCTTGGAATCGCTCTTTAAGTCTTCAATAAAAACAACTTGATCTTTGTTGAGCATCATTCGATCTAGCGGCCCATGCAGTTCATTGCCCAGTTTTACTAAAGAAAGCTCCGTTTTTTGGTTTTGGGCGTTCTTGTTGTCATTGGCATTGCCTTCTTCGCCTTGCTGGAGAACCGGTTTGACTTGCAAATAGTAGATGTCGACAAGTTCTATATAAGATTCATCGTGGGAGTTTACTTTCCCAAAATAGACCTGCCCATTAGTTAAAAAAACTGCTTGATACTTCCCTTGATCCAGCTTGAGAGAGTCATTGGAGGAATTTGCCACATTGCCTCTTTCTATGATTCTTTCCACGCTGGTGCCCTTTATTCCCTTCATTTCCTTCACCGCGAACAACAAAATAGCTATCAGCGCGATCAGTCCCACGATCAGAACCACCCCGGTTAGATTGCTTTTTTTGTTCCCTCCGTGGGGAGCGGCATACCAATCGTCGCGGTCGGGTCTTCTGCGCGACTCCTGAGCGCTTTTCAAGAAAGAGTCAAGCTCTCTTTCTTTGTCTTCGTTTTTTTCAGATGCCATCGTTTTTTTAGGTTATTTTTTATTTAGTTATATTGAAAAGACGTAATCAACTTATTTCATTTTAGATTGTTTTTTTAAAAAGCAAAAATCAACTCAACCGAGGCGGTGATTTGCTACTGCAATTATCCTAAAACTTTTTTAGACAAAAAGAAAGACTAAACCTCTACGGTCGGTTTAGTCTTTAATAAAACAAATGGGATGGTTTTGCCCTCTATACGCCGGTCGGTTTTCCCAGAAGAATCAGAATCAGGTTCTTGATAGCGTAGAATTCGGGGTTTATCAACAGAGCCGCAGAATCAGCGATTCTGGAGATACCCCAAAACCCGAATATGAAAATGAAAATCATTGGGACTGCGTATGCTATCCAGAATTTTGCATAGATTTCCGGACTTTGCTTCTCCTTGAAAGCCAACTGCACATTGACATCAAGCTTCCATTTTTTAATCATGGTAAGCATGAAGCCGAGAACAAAGAGGAGCGAAAACCATGGCGCGACGAGAGTGGAAAATGCGTAAGCATATTGTTGCTTAATCATTATCCTCCAAACGTCAGGGGCAACTTTCTGAAGGGTTATGGCGGCATCGGCAACCATTTTGTTCACCATATCCAACGCTTTGTCAGTGACATCAGCCATTGTTTTTTTTTGTGTGGCTGGAGCTTGTGGCTGACCGGGTTGTTTTGATTGCTCTACCCCAAAGACTTCCGCCAATCCCTTGAGCTGGCTTTTGAGAACCTCCTGCTCGTCCTTATCCAATCCGCCTAGCTTCTCTTGGGGCACTGTTGTTGTCTGTGCTTCCGTTCTTTCTGCCAATTGACAGCAGAGAAACACCGAAATCACTACTAAAACGAGAATCAACGACTTTCTGGACATAAGCGTTTCCTCCTTCGCTTTGTTTGGAATGACCTATAAAATCAGGGAAAATCCCTTTTTATTCCGATTCTCCACTATAGTCGCATATAAAATATTGTCAATGCCAGCGCAAACCAGCATTATTGCTGAATTTCCAGCCATATCTTTTTCAGTTCTAAAATTCCTGTAAATATTGACTTTTTCAGTTGTTAAGGTGTATATTGGGCTGTTTAAGTAATCAGCTCCAATTATGCCCCAACATTATTCTATCCAAGAAAAGATTTTCGAAAATGAGCCAGTTCGCTCGACTATTTTTTCAAGCCCTTTTTAATTCCGGTAAATCTTCCGTCGCCGTTTTCCAAACAGCTTCGAGGTCAATGTTAAAATATTCGTGAATAAGTTTGTTTCTCATATCTCCAATATCTCTCCAAGGAATGTCAGGTAATGAGTCAATAAATTCAGGAGACAAATTCCTGGAAGCCTCTCCAATCACTTCCAGTTCCCTGATAACCCCGCTTTGAGCCAAAAAATTTTCGGAGAATTTATCAAAATCAAGACCTTTGATAAAATCTTCGATTTTAGCAATCGAGTCCAAAATATGGTTCACATAAACGTTATCGTCTTTTTTCATAAAATACTTTTAGGTCGTCAAGGATATACTTTTTTAAATGCCGGTTCAAAGACGGCTCAGTTACTAAATCAACTTTTTTACCTAAAGTCTCCGAAATTTCTCTTTCCAGCCGAATAATTTCCAAAAGGCTTCTGGCTTTTTCAAACTTAACCAATAAATCAACGTCGCTTCCTTCTGAAGCCTCATCGCGGGCATAAGACCCAAACACGCCAGCTCGGGAAACGTAATTTCGTTCAAGTAGAGGAGTAATTTTTTGCAAATTTACACTAGCCATAAAATTTACGTTAAAAACGATTCCAATTTATTATTATCACACTAATAATCCCTGCGCTAGAGTTTGTCGGGGTACTGGGACTCGAACCCAGAATCTCCACAACCCGAATGTGGCGCCTTAGCCAATTAGGCCATACCCCGGGATACGAAAATTTTCAATTGCCAGTTTACAATTTCCATTTTTGGTGTGGGTTCGCTTCACTCGCTCACAATTTAGTTAAAAAAACCGTCACCATAAGGTGACACCTTGCTTGAAAACTGAAAACTGAAAATTACCATGAACTTCCTCCTCCCCCTCCGAATCCGCCGCCGGAAAACCCGCCGCCGGAAAACCCACTCAAACCGCCGGCTGCGCCTCCGCCCTCATATTTAACCCCCATAGCGGCATTGGCGGTATTGCTGAAATTAGATAGAGAGCTCACCAAATACAAGGTGTTAAAGCCGGTCAAGGAAGATCCGGCTTGACCGGAGCGAGTGGGCGAACCTTCATACCAAGCAGGAGGATTTACGTAGATTCCTTCAAATTGTCTGGCCCATTCTTTTTCCACTCCCAGTACCATAGCATAAGGTAAAAGTTTTTCAAAAACCTCGGGTTTTTTTGCCGGAGCGTTATGAAATTTGATCCGGTCTTCTTCAGCTACCTTCAAATATTCTTTTAATCCCAAAATTTTTTCATAAACATCCACTCCTTTGGCGGTTTTGCGGGGCATGAAAAAACCGAAAACGGCAATCATGGCACCGGTTAGGAACATACTTCCCGCACCGATTATTCCCGAATCGTTAACAAAAAGAATTATCCCGAGAAACCCGACGACCGCGCCGATAAAAAAGTAAGTGTTGCGCACCCGCTCGGGGCTTTTGGGAAAATATCCCTTCCGAACCAAACCGGCGTAAACGCCTTCTTTTATTCCGCTTAAAGCAGCAGGAAAAGTGTTCTGCAAATCAGACAGTTTGACAATCTTCCCGGGAGATGACCCCGCTGCGAAAATTGCGTCAAAAACTTTTCTCTCCGATTCGGGAATTAAATCGTCAGTTCTCAGAAGCTGAATTTCATAATTCGGTTTCCCTTTGAATATTCCAAACAAATATCTGTTTTCAATCTCGCGGATTTTAAGATATCCTCTGACCGCGAGGTCAATAACGCACGAGGAAATATCTTTAGTGTCAGCTTTTTCGTCCAATAAAGTGCCCAACTCCACGGGAGTCAGATTGTCCGGTGCCGCATAGAAAGGAATTATAGTGTCTTTCCCTTCAGGATCTCTTCCTTTCAAAAACCAAAGCACGAATAGAACCACAAAAGACACAAGAGGAATCAAAAGAAACAAGTAGACCAGCAAATCGTGCTGAAGAATCAGATAGAGGTTCTCCGAGACGCTGGGCGGAGTCACAACTCCTTTGGGAAAGCCGGCTACAATCGTCAATCCTTCCTTTGCCGGAAGCTCCCATCGGCTCCCGAAAACCACGCTGCGGCTGCCGGAAGCCTCCTCGGTACATTCTTTTTGCTCTGATCCCAGAAGACCCGTAAAACAAGTGAACTTCCAAATATTCGGATCTATGTCGGCGGGAAAATGAACTTCCGCCGAAACGGTGGAAATAGGCACCTCCCAGCCCGTTCCCGTGACATTCCAATAAAACTCGTCCTGATTTTCGTTGCCGGCCGGCCCCCCGCTCGAACGATTAGTATCGTCCAGTCGGGTGGGAGAAAAATTAATCGCTCTGGCTACCCGATAATCAATAAGATAAGTAACGCTTCCGGAAACTTCCTTCTGGGAATCGCCTATTTTCAGATTGGCTGTGCCCGATTTTTCATCTTTTTGGTAGGGGACCGTTTCAATTTGGCCGTTTTCCTTCTCAATACTTACGCCCAAAAGCGTTAAATAAACATTGTAACTTCCGGTAAGCGAGCCAGCATTTTTAACCGCGTATTTTACTGGTATATAGCGAATAATGCCATGCTTGGGCAAAGGAAAAAAATATTTGATTTTCTCTTTCACTTCCACTTGGCCATTTGGTTGAATGTTTATGTCAGAATGGAAAGACTCAATCCGCTCGGCATCTTGCGCGCGTGCGGCGGGTATATATGCAGTGAAAGTCGATAGAATTATTGCCAGTATAAGTATCTTGATTTTTCGCATGAAGAATAGATAATTTGAAGTTTGGAATCTAAAATTTGAAATTACATAAAGCTTTAAGACGTTGCCCAATTTATAATTCGCAGTGGTGTTACAAGTACCTAAAATCTTACAAATCCAACTCCCTAACCCTCTCCCATTCATTCTCATCAAAAACCATTATTTTATCCTCAGCAACAACGTAGAGATAGTCGTTCATATAGACGGCGCGCTTAACTCCCGTTTCATCAATCGCTTTTACGAGTTTCAGTTCATTGTCTTGGTAGGAAAACACGTAACCGCCTTTCCCCCCCGGAAGGAAAAACACTCTGCGCTGTTTATCCAACAAGAAGGCATGGTGGTTATTGTTAACCTCCGACCAGTATTCATCCAGCTTATAAGTATTGAGTTCTTTCGGACTGCTGGGCGAACTGACATCGAATAAAGTTAATTTCACCTGTCCGTTTTCTTCTCCGATGCCGAGAATGGCATTCTCTTCTAACGGATGAAGATAGGAAGAATAACCGGGAATTTTAAGTTCGCCTTTAAGCTCTGGATTTTTAGGATCGGAGAGATCGAGCACGAAAAAAGGATCGATCTGCTTGAAAGTAACCACATAACCTTTGTCTTCCAAAAATCTCACCGAGTAAATTCTTTCTCCCTTTCCCAAATCCAAAACTGATCCCACTCTGTCCAGATTGTCGTTCAGGACGTAGACATCACTGGCTCCATTGTTGTTTCCGCCTCTAACTATTCCCCCGATCCAACCGAAATTTCCGGAGTAAGTGGTGGCGACGCGCAAATTGTTTCGATACTCGTCCAAAGAGAATTGATTAAGGGGATGGCCGGGAACTTGGCCGGTGGAAAGAACTTTTAGGCTAGGCACGTCAATTTTAACTATGCCGGTATTTTCCAAATCACGTCCGTGATCTTTGGAAAACTTATCTAATCGATTGGTAAGTTCGTTTTGAATTCTCATCATTTCGTCGCTGCTAAGCCCTTGAGTGAAACGTCTCAACGCGTCTTCCAATTCTGCCATTTTTGCCGCGTCGCTCAAGTCATAATCTTGAATCTTCCTGATTTTTTCCGAGATGGAAGAAGGGACGATGTCGCCATTGGGAATCAAAAAATCGGAAAACATTTTTATGAAATCCCCCGGATATTCATAGGTTAAATAGATTGCGTTAGGCGACATGTAGAGCACCGAGGAACTGGACGAGCCGACAAACGAGACCGTCTCTTTTGCCGCTCCGCTTTCCGCGTCAAAAGACAATAGGTTATAGGTCAGATCCACCGGAATATTTCGATCGGGATGGTAGATTTGATCGCATTCTAATCTCACGGGTTCGCCGCCGACGATAAACGGTTCTACGGGACAGGGGTGGTCCGCTTTAATGTAGGACCTTTCAGTTAAATAAACCGTGTCTTTGTAGAGCCTTGCCCCCACCAGTTCATTTCCGTCTTTGATTTCCACCGTCCATTTTTCTTTCGGTTCGCCGGGGTTGGAAACATCATAGCCGAAAATCTTGCCTGTCCGGTCGGATATTCCCGTTGTTTGATTGAAATTCTCGTTTTCAGAAAACACAATCAGAGTGTTTTTATAGAAAAGCAGATCGCCGTTCCTGTCAATTTCGGAAGCGATCTCCATGTTTTCCGGCGGAAAAGCTTTAATGATTTCCGTTTTGCCATTTTTTTGTTCTGGCGGATAAAGGACGGAAGGCATGGAGTTAACAACAGAGGAAACGGAATTGGTTTTCTGTCCCGTTACTGGTTTCTTGTCTATGACGGGAGCATAGCGGTCATTCATTATCGGCATTGATACAGGCGGTAAAACCGGTCTAAAAAAATTTCGCGGCTGGGAAAAATAAATTATTCCCCGATCGGCTTTGACGGTGTCCGGTTCGTCGATTCCCAAAACCTGGACGTTGGTTTCCGATGTCCGTCCCGGAATGATGGGCATCTGCCCGCCGCTGGAAGCATCCAGCGGCACCGCCATTTTGGGGGAGGATTCCGAAATGGCTATATCGTTTGCCGCCAACCCGCCTCGTCCCAAGCCGGGAGAAGGAAGGGTCCGGCCAAACATCATTATCGAAGACGATTCGGACCTATCTGACTTCTCTAAATAATCTTTAAAATCTTGTTCGGAAGAGAATTTCAACAATTTATCTTTAGCAGTGTCGTTTGAACCCGCGGGCACGGATGCGGTTTCCAAAGGTTCTTTAAAAGAGAGATCGAATGGAGCGGTAATTTCTTGAGCCGGATATAACTTAATTGCCGCGATAACGGCCAGAAGGAAAACTGCCACCGCGCTCGCGATCGCGATTATAACGGTTTTTGTGGGTATTTTTTTGTTCATTTTGTTTTATGGAAAATATTAAAAAGAAAAAGATAAAAAAACAGATATTTTAACAAATTTTACAACACTTTAAAAATAAACGAAATCACGCGAAAACGTCCGAAAAAATTTGACAGAATTGTTTATTTATCATCAACTGGTCTGTTAAACCAATAATCAACTAATCAACCGATAATCAATCAATATGAACAAGAAACTCTTAGTGTCGATTCCTGCAGCTCTTGTTGTGGCGGCGGGAGCTTTGGCTCCTTCCGGATATGCTAAGGCCAACGGTTTCGGCAATTCAGTTCTCACGGGAAACGGCGGTGCCACCGCGACTTTTCTGGCTGGATGCAAAGATGACGATTGCAAAGACAAGAAAAAAAAGAAAGACAAAGGACCCAGCAAACATGACGATGTGGCGGTAAACGTGAGCCTGCCAGCTCCAGCTCCAGCTCCGGCACCGGCACCTCAGCCGGTAATCGTGCAGGTTCCTACGGCTCCGGTAACCAACACGGCTACTGCCAACGCGAACAACACCAACACCGTTGACAATTCCAACGACATTGATTTGATTAACTCAATAGAACAGTACATCGCCCAGCATCTTGCCGAATCGGAGAAACCGGTCAAACAGAAAAAACCTTTAGTTCAAAGAATTAAAGAAGTAGTTCAGAGACCGACTTCTTGCAAAAGCTGTCCGGGCGGAGTGTGCAGCAAGAGCTGCCAACCCGGCAGAAGTTGCCAAGGAAGCGGTTGTAAGAGTGGCAGCCAAGGCGGCAGCAGGGGTGGCGGTGGAACTTCCGGCGGCGGCCGCAGCGGTGGCGGCAGTAGAGGCGGTGGCAGCCAAGGCGGCGGATACAGTTCCGGCGGGTACGACACCGGCGGGTCCGATTGGGCCAGCCACTGGGACACTGATAGTAATGGCTATGATGATTACTACGATGATTATTCTGACTACGGCTATGATGACTACGGCTATGATGATTACTACGATGATTATTCTGACTACGGCTATGATGACTACGGCTA
>Ga0172371_10004242_pt1 | contig 21814 bp, 13 predicted proteins | sample Lak12m_FD_114543 | JGI IMG/M metagenome (GOLD analysis project Ga0172371, IMG submission 114543) | Freshwater microbial communities from Kabuno Bay, South-Kivu, Congo - kab_022012_12m | ecosystem: Environmental > Aquatic > Freshwater > Lake | place: Democratic Republic of the Congo: South-Kivu...
CCGCTCCCAACAGCTACTTGCCGCCGCGCTTCCGTTCAAGTCCCGCTGCGACCAGGGCTGCAACGGACCCCGCAAGCAGCGCGTAGGGGAACAGGTACCCCCACTGCGAATACACCGTCGTGCCGGACATGAGCGGCACATTCTCCACGAAGGTCTCCGCTCGTTGCGGGTCCGTGATCTTGAGGATCCTGCCCGACGGTGACACCACGCCGCTTATCCCGGTGGTGGTCGAGCGCACCAGCGCCCGCCGATGCTCGATGGCGCGGAATAGCGAAAGGATGAAGTGCTGTTTCGGCTCCTGCGTCTTGCCGAACCACGCGTCGTTGGTGAGGTTCACCAGCACGTCGGTGCCCTGGCTTGCGATGTTTCGGGTGTGCCCCACCAATATGTCCTCGTAGCAGATGAGCACTCCCAGCCGGTGCTCGCCAAGGAGCAGAGGGCTCCGTGCCGGGCCTTTCGAGAAGTGCCCCGACTCCGGGATCAGGTCGTAAAGGAACGGGAACGTGTCGCCCAGCGGGATGTACTCGCCGAACGCAAGCCTGTACTGCTTGTCGTACCTGCCCAGGACCTTGCCCGCGGAATCCAGCAGGAACGCACTGTTGTACCTGGTGTTCCTCGGGCTGCTTGGATTCTCCAAGTCCACCGCCTCTCCGGATGTGGCCCCGAACAGCAGGGGTATGAAAAAACCGCGCTGCACGGAGTTGATGTCCGCCTCGTCGTTGGCGGAGTCCTCGACGACCGCGGCTGGAAAGGACTTCGCCTTGGGCAAGGGGACGGAGGACTGGTAGACCTCCGTTGCATCGTCGGGAAGCCAGTAGTAGTGCTTTGCGAACGCGGTCTCGCCGGGCTTCTTTGCCGACACAGCGACCGCAGGGAAGTACATGCTCTCCGGCCACACGATGAGGTCCGGCGACTGCGGCGCGAGTGCCTGCGAAGCCCTGTGCAGCTCCAGCGTGTTCCACCGGAAGATCGAGAGTACCGAGGAGCCGGCGGGAAATTCCTTACGCTGCTCCTGGAAGATCCCGATCTCGGGCTCCACGACGGCGACCCGGAGCGAGTCTGCGGCAGCGGCCTCCTCTTCGACCTCATCCAGGCGCCAGGTGCCGTAAAGGGCAGCGGCGACAAGGGGGGCGAGGGAGAGCAGGAAGACCGGGCCGTGCCGGAAAGCGCCCACCCTCCCGCCCGGTTCGGAGGGGGGAACCACGGTCCCACGCGCTGCGTCCCCACGGCGCCGAGTGCCGAAAGCGAACCTCTCGCGAAGCCTGGTCGCGGCAGCGTACACGGCCACGTTTCCGCATACCACGAGGAAGGTGACCGACTCCACGCCGAACAGGTCCGCTACCTGGATCAGCGGCAGGACCCGGTACTGGCAGTTGCCGAGGTACCAAGGGAACAAGATCGGGTGGAACGCTTCTGCCGCGGTGTAGAAGACGGGAAGCAGTAGGAGCCCGGCCGTAGGGAACCAGCCGCGCACGTATCGGGTCGACGCAAATGCTGCCCCGATCGAGAGACCCTGGTATGCAGCTCCCAGTGCTACCAGCGGGACGGACACGACCATGGGCAGGTGCCCGAACGTAACCAGCATCTCGTTCATCCAGAAGAAGCCTACGACGTTCGCAACGAATCCCGCGGTCAGCCCCAGCAGGAAGGTCGCTCTCAGGCCCCGTCCCTCGACCGCCCACAGCACCGGAACAAGCGCTGCCCACGCCAGGGGCCACCATTCCAGCCGGGGGAATGCTGCGGCTATGGCAAGGCCGGAAAGAAGGGCCATGGCCAGCGAGACGACCCAGGGGCCGTGCCGGTGCGTCCCCCCAACGGCCCTCGCTGCGCTCGGGCCACCGCCCCCGAGGGGGCGGGGGGACAGTGTCTTTCGACACGACCGTTCCATTGCGGATCACTCCTTGATCCTTAAAGCCTTTGGCACCAACTCTACGCTGAGCGGGAGCATCCCTTTCTGTTCGCCATCGACGTCAAGCAGGACTCGCTCCCGGCTGGTGACCGTGACGTGGGATGCTCGGGTGACGTGCACGTTCCTGTTCGACACGTGGGTCCCGTTGTAGATGCTTCCTGCCAAGCCGAGGAATGCCAGGGTCGACATGTCCTCGAAGCTGACGACATCGAAGCGACCGTCGTCCGGGGCCGCTTCGGGCGCCACGCACATGCCGCCGCCGAAGCAGCGGCCGTTGGCGATCGCGACGTTATGGATGGTGGCATCCCGTGGCGCACCGTCGTCCAGCGAGATGCTTACCACGTGAGGTCGGAACCTGAACAACGCCCTCGTGGTAGCCAGGAAGAACGACGCCTTTCCGCCCATGGCCTTGGTGGAAGTGTTCACGAGGTGGTCCACGAGTCCCGAGATCCCGAAGCTGAGGATGTTGATGAAGTGCCAGTGCGCTGCGGCGCCGCCGTGATCCACGTAGGAGAAACGGCCGGCGTCGATGGAGCGGGTGGTCCGCCCGCGCAGGTGCTCGATTGCAGCCAGCGGGCCCTTCTGGAAGCCCAGCGCCCTGCGGAAATCGCCGCCGGTTCCGCTGGTGACGATGGCCAGGGCGGCCTTCGTGGAATCCGCACCCAGGAAGAACCCGTTGGCAACTTCATTATGGGTGCCGTCGCCGCCCAACGACACGATCATCTCGAAGCCGCGGTCGATGGCTTCCGCACAAAGCCTGGAGCCGTGCCCCGGGAAGTCGGTGAACTTGTGCTCGAACGGGCCGACCGCCTGGTGGATGGCTTCCTTGAGCACGTTCCACTTCTTCCCGGTGCGGCCGTTGCTGGAGCATGGATTGACAACGACGAACGTCTTGAACTCCTCTCGGTTCATGGTCTCGTCCCCCCTTGGAGTACCTCCATCACGTGCATCACCTTCACCTCGCTGCCCGCGGCAGAAAGCATCCTGCGGCATCTCCCGCACCCGACTGCGACCACGTCCGCCTGCGTCTCCCGGACCAGCTTCACAAGCTCCCGGGCCGCAGTCTCCGCAGCCCCCGGCGCTGCCAGCGAAAGCGGATAACCTCCGCCGCAGCAGCAGGTGCGCTCACGGGAATAGCGGAGCTCTATCGGCCTTGTGTTCGTCGCCCACTGGAGCAGGTCGCGGGGGACCCCGAGCATCCCAAGGTGCCGGGCGTAGTGACACGGGTCGTGCCACGCCACCCGCCCCGGGAAGGTGCCGGGCTTGAGCACGTCGGCCATCTTTCCCACGTGCTCCAGGAGCGTGAGCGCCTGCCGTGAGCGATCCAGGCCGTACAGTCCCGACCAGTGCAGCCGGATGAAGGCCGCACAATGCGGCGACGAAACGAGCACCCTCGAGTATCGGCCGAAGCGGGCAAACGCCCGTGCGGCTTCCTTGCGCGCCGCATCCGCCTGGCCGCACGCGTACGGCAGATGGCCGCACTCGAGAACGGAATCCCGGTTGACTCCCGTCACCTTGTCGCCCACGAGATCAAGCACCCTGAAGATGGCCTCCAGCACCGGCACGCTGCCCTCGTCCAGCAGCTCCAGACCGGGCATCAGCAGCGACTGGCAGTCTTCGGTGCGCCGCCATGCGGGCGCAGCGTCCCGCAAGAGGCGCCAGGCGTTCTCAGGGTCAAACGGCCGGTATGCCGGAAGGAGGAGAGGCGGTGCTCCGGACGAGAGCATCTCGGCCCTCACCGCGGCAAGTGCGAACGGCACGTCCTGCTTGTGGTCGCACGGCTCTCGGCAGGCCAGGCAGTCGAGGCACATGCTGGTCGGGAACATCGTCTGCTCGTCTGGCGTGACCAGTCCGCTGCCAAGCCTCCACGCTGCGGACATCTTTCCCCAAGTCGAGTACGTGATGTTTCCGGTAGCCAGGCTGGCCGGGCATCGGGACAAGCACAGGGAGGGACAGTGGAGGCAGATGCGGAGCTTCCTGTCGAGCGCATTCAGTTTCATGTCACGGCCCCCACAGCAGGGGTACCTGGGCGAACACGCTGCCAGGGTCGAGCGCCCGGCAGACCTGGTCGAACACGTCGGACCCGTCCCTTGACGAGTAGCTGGTCGTGCCCAGCAGGTTCGGGATCGGGCAGGACTGGACCTCAGGGGTTGACGCGGTGATGCTCACCTGGTTGTCCAGGAATCCCCTGAGCCTCAGCCGGAAGCGGCCCTGGCAGCTCGTCACCATGTGTGCGAGCAAGTCGTTCAGCGTGGCCCGCTCGACCGTGGCGCGCGACGTCGTACCCTTCCTGAAGCCGTATGTTTCGTGAAGTCGGAGCAGGGCCTCAACCGGGATCTCCGCGGGCACGGCAGCGTCGCCCAGGACCTTGCGCACCTGCTCCCTGGTGATCCCGAGGCCCCTGGTTTCCTCCCACAGCTCGACCACCAGGAACGCGGGAGGAAGCTTGCTCCTTCGCTCCCGCGGTGCGAAGCCGACCTCCAGGAAGACCGGGTTCACGTCCTGCGCCATGGCCCACACCCGCTCTATGCCCGCAAGCGGGTCGGGAAGCGCGAAGGTGAGCTGGGTGCGCCTGTTCGGAATGCGCCGCACGCGAAGCGTGACCTCCAGTGGAATGCCCAGCCTGCCGCGGGACAGCAGGATGCCTGCGGCGAAATCCGGTCCTGCCGCTCGGGCCGGCGCCGGCGAGTTGCGGAACACCCTTCCAGACGGAAGGACTGCAGACATGGAAAATACCTGGTCCCACTTGCAGCCGAACCGCGGGCCGAAGCGTCCCATCTCGGGCGAGAGCAGGAACTCCCACATCTCAGGGTTCTCCCCCGCGTCGAGCCAGACAGCCAGCGAGCGATCCTTCTCCAGCAGCCAGTCCACCATGTCCTGGACGTGCGTTCCGGCCTGCACGCAGACGAGGCCGGAATCAGGGCTGTAGTCGATGATCGACGAGAGCCGGTGCAGGTCCATCCGAAGGTACCAATCATCCAGACGGACCTTCTCTGACCCGACTCCCGCGGGGATTACTGCCACGCCTTCCCTGGAAGCCCACGCCACGATCTGGGAGACTTCCTGCGGCGTGTCCGGCACCACCGAGACGTATCGGCCCGATTCGGACGGTGAGACTCGATGAGCGGGGATGAGGCGGGAAGCCTCTCGCCTGAGCCTTGCCGGAGATATGGGGTTACCCGCCATGGCCGGATCGCCCCTGTGCCGTGTCAAGCTTGTACAGCTTGCCTGGATTCATGATGTTCCCCGGATCCAGGACTTTCTTGAATGCGTTGAAGATCTCGCCTCCTCCGGGCGACTCCCGATCGAGCCATGCCCGTTTCACCAGGCCGATTCCGTGGTGGTGGCTGATCGTGGCGGGCATGCGCGACACCGCGTTCAGGCCGGCTTTCCATGCCTGATGGTGAAGCTTCAGCGAAGACTGCATCGAGGGGCGGTAACCTGCGAAGGTGAAGTAGATCGAGCAACCCTCCGGATATGCGTGGGAGAAGTGCGCCATGACGAACACCAGGGGGCCCATGGCCTTGAGGACAGCCTTGTAGAGCGGCAGCACGTGGTCCCAGGTCGTGGCTACCTCCATCGTGTCCACGAACGCGCCCGCGGCATATACCTTGGTCTGCTTGTGGGAAACCGAGTACCGGCGGTTGTACCAGGCCCAGCCCGGCTCCGGACCCAGGTCTTCGCCGTGGCTTCGCACACCCACCTCCAGGATCTTGTCCCATTGCCGCGACACAGCGGTGCGGCTGCCCTGGACTCCGATGACCAGGATGGGCCTGGAAGGGAGGATCTCCGCCACCCGGTTCAGCAGGCCGGGCTTGTACAGCAGTGCGGCAAGCCCAGCGTGGTTCAGGTCAAGCACGGCCGAGCCGAGCAGCGCCTTGAGGCCCGATAGCTCCGCCACGGCCCGGTTGATGTCCTTGCCCGCGGCGGTCGTGGTATGGTGGCCTGCTATCAAGCTGTCCAGCGGGTCGTACATGCGCATCACCGTGGGGCGCAGCGGCGTCTGCATGATCCTGCGCATGCACTGCACCGCTTCCTCCATCCCCGGGAAGGCCAGCCCTCGGAAGTCCATGTGCGAGGGCACGGGCTGAACTCTCAAGCAGATCTTCGTGATTACGACCAGCGTGCCTTCGCTCCCGAGGATTGTTGCCACCATCGGGTCCCGCCGGTTGCCGTTTCCGAGTGTCCCCAGCCGGAACGTCCGGCCTCCGGGCGCTACGGCTTCGAGCCCGAGAGTCATATCCTCGATCTTCCCGTACCTGCTGGAGAACTGTCCCGCGGATCGGCACGCCACGTACCCGCCCACGGTGGAGCAGAAGATCGACGATGGGAAGTGGCCCGTGGTGAATCCCCTTGCGCCGAGGTACTCTTCCAGGCGTTCGCCGATCACGCCCGGCTCAACGGTTACTGTGCGTTCCTTGGGAGAAAACGAGAGGATGCCGCACATTCTCTTGGTGTCCAGGATGACTGCCGGTTCCTCCGGCACGGTGGCGCCGCAGACTCCCGAGCCCGCACCGTACGGGATGACCGGGATTCGCTCCTGGTGGCACAGGGCCAGCACTCGGCGCACGTCCTCGACCGTCTCCGGGAAGCAGACCGCCAGCGGGCGGACCGGCATGACCTCCTTCCCAAGCTTGAGGATCTGCCCCTTGGCGAGCATGTCCGCGCTGTAGGACACCAGGTCCTGCTCCGCTTCGCTCACAAGCTCGCTTCCCAGCAGCTTCCTCAGCTCATCCGCTGCCCGAGTGTGCACCATCCCTCACCTCCGGCACAATCTAGCGCACCCCCGCCGACCGGGTCAAGCGTTCTGCCGAGACAGCGTGTCACGATGGACAGAAGTCAGTGACCGCCGGTCCCGCGTTGCATGCCACGTGATACGGTGTTGCACTGAAACTGTGACGGGGGGTGACGGATGGAACGTCAGAACGTAACGCTTTCAATTCCCAAGGAGACGCTGCGCAGGGCCCGGCACGTGGCAGTGGAGCGCGGCAAGTCTCTGTCTGCCTTGCCGGCAGACTGCCTGGGCGACCTGGTGCGCTTCGAGTCCAGCCGGCAGCGCGCAGCGGGGCGCATGCGTTCGCGGCTCAAGAAGGCCGCTGACCTCGGCTCCAAGGGCAGGAAGAGTTGGTCCAGGGAGGAGATCCATGAGCGGTGAGTTCGTCGACACTAACGTCGAGGTTGTTCGACGAGGGGGCGGACCTGACCGACGGACGGATCTACGACGGGGTCCGGGTGCGCAACCCATTCTCAGCCTGAAGGTTGGCCCCCCTCCACGTTCCTGTCACGGGGCATGCCGCGACGCGGTGCGGCGTCGAAGGGACTTCAGCTTCGGGAGGAGAAGGGCAAGCCCGCGGCCAAGTAGACGCATGGCCGGAAGATCGATGTCCACGGGGATGCCCTTGCGAAGCATCATCGAGCAACGCCCGGAAACGGCAGAGTACGGAACCGGAGGGTCAGGGAAGTGGTTCCAGTCACCCCAAGTCGTCACGCCGTCGGGTGAGAGCGCCACCACCCGGTGCGCAAGCTGCACGCCCTTGTATTCGGTCAGCACAACGTCGCCGAGAGAAAGCGTCTCCGCCGGCAGGAACAGCAGCACCGCTCCGTCCGGGACGAACGGATACATGCTCATCCCCCGCGCCGTGATCCGCACTACGTTTCCACTACTCATCTACTCCCCCCTTGTCCCCTCCCCTCGGCTTCGCCGGGGGAGTCCCAGGCCCCGCCTGGGGAGGGGGTCCGAGCTTCGGACGGTCATTGGCGGAACTCCTCTCCCACGCTTCCCTCGTGGCTGCGGCGAGCCTGCAGATCTCGTCGCTTCTCTTGAGCGGGTCTCCAGTGTCCGAGAGGCTGATGCCGAAGCAGAACGGGCAGTGCGGCGAATCCGGGCATGCGACGCAACGCCCCTGATCAAGCTGCCCCCAGCGGTAGCTCCTGTACCGGTTCAACACTTCAGAGCGCCACCAGACGTCGGCAAGAGGGGTCTTCAGGACGTTGCCCGCGACCTCCGGTATGCGAACACACGGAAGCACGTCCCCCGACGGCGTGACCGAAAACCTGTTGAATCCGGCCGAGCACACAGGGTCCGTCGTCTTCCTGGCCGTCGGCACCGCACCGGCCGTGCCTTCCGTCGCGGCGCGCCGCGCCGGGGCTTTCGCCGCGCCCCGCCGCGCCAGGGCTTCGGCCGCGACCTGCCGCGCCAGGGCTTCCGCATCGACGAACAGCCCGCGCACGTCCTTCCCTTCGCACATCGCATCCGACACGGTGTTGAAGTGCACGCTCCGGACCCCCAGCCGTTCCAGCCCGCTCCTGAGCGCGTCCGGATCCTCCGCATACCCCCGAAGCAGGGTCGCTACAACGTCCACGGTGATTCCCGCATCCTGGAGCATCAGGATCGTTGCCAGGCTCTTGCGAAACGACCCGCCCATGCCGGTGACCGCATCGTGGATTTCCGGAACGTGCGAGTAGAGGCTGATGTCCACCAGCCCGGGGTGAATCGCTACCACCTGCTTCCAGAGCGCCTTGCTGCCCACGGTTCCGGACGTCTTCAACAGCAGCCGGAAGTGAAGCTCTCGCGCTCGTTCCAAGATCCTTAAAAGATCCTTCCGGACGAAAATCTCTCCGCCCGACACCGCGAGCGCCAGCACCTGGAGAGACCGCATCTGTTCCAGCAGGTCGAAGACCTGCGCAGTGGACAGCTCCGCCTCGCAGGGGTCGGCTGCGACCGACGCTTCAGTCGCAGCGCCCCCGGCTCCTCGACTTCGCTCGGAACAGGCTGCCCCGGAAGCAAAGCGGCTCCTGCCACGCTGAGGATCGCATCTCTGGACGTAGCAGTGCTTGCAGCGGAGCGGGCAACGCCAGGTGAGGTCGAGGTGTGCGCCGATAGGGAGGCCGGCGCGCTCGTATGCAGCGTGCATGAGATCAAGAACCACGGAGCAACTCGATGCTGATGTCGGACAGGGCTACCGCCAGAACGGAGCACGGCACCGACTCCACGATTCGTGTCGCGGACTCCAGGACCAGCGAGTGCAGCGCCGCATCCCCCCGCCACAGGATCGTGTGCCGCGTCAGGTTCCTTACCGCCTCGCCCGGGCTCATCCTCCGCTTCGCGGAGCTGGCCCCTCGCTCCAGGAAGTAGATCCCCGCCAGGGGGCCGGGTCTTCCATTGGTCACCGCGGTCGTGTCCGCCAGATAGCGTCCGTTGATCGACGCCGCGGTGCCGGAATCAGCAGGGACAGTCGATGGTCGACAGCCGGCCCGGAGCGAAGCTGAGGGGTCGATGGTGGAAGCTTTCCCGTTCACGCGGTCGCCCACGGGGTACAGCACGGTCTGGTCGTCGCTCAGCAGGATCGCATCCTTTGCCAGCAGCCGTGCAAGGGTGCTCTTTCCCCGCCCGCTCGGACCCGGGAAAACGGACACGCCCAAGCTTGTCTGCACGCACGACGCATGCAGCAGCAACCCCCGGTCCAGGATGGTCCAAGCCATGCCGACGCTGCTCAGCACCAGGTCGTACGCATCCTGAGCGCCGCCCGTTGCGCCGGCAAGAGGCAATCGGCGCGCTCTCAAGCGTATCCGAGCTTCGGTTGTGCTCACGCTCGCCGTCCAACCCTGCATAGCCAACTCGATCTTATCGCCCGCGGTCAGCGCAGCCTGAACGGCCTCGGAAGCAGACTCGGCACTATGCCTCTGCCCCGGGTTTGCCCCGACCGGCTGCCTTTCCGCTCCCTCCTCCCTGATCTCGATGGTTCGCCCGGCCCCCGGGGTGGGGTCTGTCTTCACGCACCTGTTCCCGGCCAGGGATTTCAGGATTGCAGGGGATGCCTGTATCCGCGCTTCGAAAGGTCCGTAGGAAAAACGCATGGGCCCAAGGTGTGGGCCCGTTCCGGAACAACCTGGAAGAGCACGTTGTTTCGTCACGGGCACTTGCCGCTCTGCGGTGCCGGTGTCCGGTGCTTCGGCTCAGAGCTGGTTCTTGGCGCAGGGGGGCCATGTGGCGTTGCCCTGCGGGGTACATCCGCCGGTCGCAAGGATCTGGCGTTCGAGAGTGGCCTGGGACCTGACCCGGGGCTTGGTGTATTCCTTACGCTGGTCAGTCTGCTTGTTTTTCATCTTGCATCCTCCCTTCCTGGATACGGAGTTTCCGTACCCGATTCACGCTTGTCAAGTTCGTCTCAATACACGAGCACAGCATAGCCGAGGCCGTCGGTGGCTACCAGCAGCTCCGGCATCGAGTCCCCGTTTGTGTCGCCCAGGGACACGATCTCCCAAGCGCCGAACTTCGGGTTGCCCGGGTCGAACGGATCCTGGATCGTAAGGTCCAGGGACGGATAGATGTTGCCGTCGATGGACAGACCGAGCAGGTTGAGCCGCACGTAGACTTTCCCCCACGTTGACTGGCCGTTGAAATCGCCGTAAGCCAGATCGATGGAGCCGGACTGCTGGACGCCGGTGGAGAGATCGAAGTTCCCAGCGAACGTGCCGTTGAAGAAGTTGCCGTTGACGCGCAAGCCCTTCGCACTCTTGTCGATACCCTGGCCTCCGGCGTTGGGCTGAGCCTGGAGCACTACCGTAGAGCCGAGCGCAGCGTTCACCGCACTTCCGAAGAAGATGTAGACCTGCGACGTCGAGTAGGCAGCGTAGTACGGATGAGCGACCATGATCTCCGGGACGTTGTCGCCGTCGATGTCTCCGCGCCCTTCAATCTCGCCGCCGAACCAGTCTACGTTGGCAAGGAACGCTTCGGGCTGGAGCTTCACCGAGACCAGGTCCTCGGTGCCCGCACCGGTAAGGCCGTCGGAAACCGTGAGCACGTGGTGCTGCGTGACCGCACGTCCCTTTACCACGAACACGCCGCCCGGGGCCTTCTGCCGAGCCATGGCGACGTCGTCGTACTGCGTGCCGGTCCCGTCGCCGTCGATGAGCACGTTGCCCACGCCGTTGGAGGTGTTGCCGAACTGAGCGTCCGCGGGCATGCCGCTTCCCTGGAACACCTGCACCATCCACGTATCGAGGTCCGCCTGCTTCGTGAGGTCGATGGTCGTTGTCCCAGCACCCGCGTTCCACGTTGCGGAACCCGGGATCAGGAACACGCGGTTCTGTTCCGGATAGCTCACGAGAATGTCCCCGATCGGCTTGCCGCCCGCGGTCGTGTCGCCCGTGAAGTTGCCCGCGCCGGAAAGAGCGCTGGCCGAGTAGAACCCGCCGCCGATGATGATGCGGAGCCGCGGGGTGTCGCCCACGAAGCCGGATGCGTTGCCCAGGTGCACGCGGTACTCCGTGAGGAAATTCCCCAGAGAGTCTGCGAACACGCCGCTGGCCACGTCCCTGAAGCCGTCTCCGTTCACGTCGCCGATGCCGGTCACGTAGTAGCCCTGTACGCTGGCGAAGGTATCCGAGATGCAGTGGATGTTCGGGCTGTTGCCGGACAGCGTCAGCTCCGCCTCGGTGCCCGTGTGTCCTCGCACGATGCAGAAGCCGTTGTAAGTTGCATCGCCGCCGACCGCGTACTCGGCCATCCCGTCGCCGTTGATGTCGCCCAGGGCAAACACCCTGCTTCCCATAGTCAGGCCAAAGGTCCCTGCCGCAAGCTTCGAGTAGAGCAGGTTCAAGCCGCCGGTCGAAACTGCGCCGGCCTGCGTCACGGTGCCCGCGTTGCCCAGCTCGTCAAGAGCACGCACGGCGAAGTACCATGTCGTGCCCGGAGACACCCCCATCACGAACCTGCACGGGTCGGTCGGGCCGCGGACGTCCGGTCCGGAGATCTCGTAGAGCTCGGCCGCACCGGCAGCGCCGGGCAGCGGGGTGTTCGGAGCGCCTGCGATGTCGATGGAGTCGCACGCAGCTTCGAATGTCGCATCGGAAGTGATGGGCGCAGTGGAATACCTGACCTGGTACTCTGTCGCATTGCCGGACGCAGCGGCGGACGCGTCGTCCGCAACTGCGGCCCACGTCAGCTTCACCGACGGGCGCCTCCTGTTGATGTCCGTCGCTGGGTCGATCGGGTCGAGGGCGACAGCAGCGGGTGCAACGACGTCGACGTCCGCCTGGACTGCGCCCTGGGCAACGTTGCCCGCCGCATCTGCAGCCCGCAGGATGAGTTTCTGGCCTGCGCCGGCAGGGAGGGTGACGTTGTTGAACGCGGCATTGAACGGCTCCGCGGTCATGGGGACAGAAGCCAGGCTGACTTCGACGTCGCCCTGGCTGCGAAGCAGCTCTACGGTGCCTCCGACCAGGTTGTTGCCCGAAATCGCTGCTGCCACGTTCGTCTGGCAGTCAGCCGCGGCTTTGTTCAAGTCCGCTGCAACATTGCAGATAAAGGGATCGGATGCGGGCGCGGTGTACACGGGCGCGGGATCCTGAAGATCCACGACGAAAGCCCGGATCGCTGTGCCGAACCCGAGGTCCACACCCTGCGAATAGAGCCGGGCCTCGAGCTGGATGGCGACGCCGTCCGTGACAGGAACTGTGAAAGCCGCCTTTCCTCCGCCAACTTCAGTCGTGATCTTTGCGGGCACGTCGTCGATGTACAGGGCCACCTGGTCTACGCCGCCGCAACCGCCGCCGAACCCGACCGACAGCGGAACGTTCGTGGCGCCGCAGTTCTGGCCGGTCACCGGGCAGAAGACATTGCCGATGTAATCGGTCTCGGGCAGGTCGAGGAATTCCACCGCGCACGCCCCCACCGTGAGGGACACATTGGCGGAATCTACGGACTGGTTGCCGGACGCATCGGTCGCAGTCACTTTCACGATGCGGTATTCGACCGGGTTGAACAGGCTGGCGAACGTGATGTTCACCTTGTACGTGCTGTTCCCCAGGTCGGAGATGTCCGCCGGGCCGGGGGTCTTGTCAACCGGCGCCTGGCAGCCGGTGAACGTGTTGTCCGGGCAGCGGATCGCTTCGATCTTCCAGGAGACGGCTTCCAGCGCCTGGAACGTGACCGCGACCTTGAATCCCGGCTGTGCACCATTCAGATCGTCCGCGGGCTGGTATGCCTTGCCGTCAGCGGGGTCCTGCAGCGTCACGGTGGGACCTGTGCGGTCGACGAGGATCACCGCGGGGGTAGTGTATGCGGTCGTCTGGTTCTCCGCTGAGTCCTTGATCCATGCACGCAGCTCGTAAGAGCCATCCGCGGCAAGTGCACCCACGAAAGCGGCGACGCCGAGCGGCGACACCAAAGCGGTAGCCTGCTCGGTCCAGTTGCCGCCGATGTTCCTCTCCAGGTGCACCGTGCCGCCGGGCAGGTTCGAGAGGAGCGTGGCGTCCGGCGACGAGCCAGACAGCAGGGGCGAATAGTCGGGGTAGGTGAACGAAAGCGACGGCGCTTCGGCGTCCAGCGTGACCGACGCACACTTCTTGGCAGAAGCGTTGCCCACGTCGTCCTTCGCCGTCACGCATACGTCGTTGGCCCCGGGATTGAGCTTGATCGTGGCAACGACCTGGCCGCCAGCGACGGGGAATGTGCCTTTGTCCGCTCCGTTGGCGGTGAACGTTGCTGTGCCGCCGTCCGCACCCCCAACGGTCGCAGAGACCTTCACCGACGCACCGGGCGCGACCTCTGACAGGTTCAGGACGCCCAGCGGAGGCTTGGTGTCCTCGGGGAACGCAACCGAGTCCACAACCGGCGCTACCCCGTCCACCATGACGTAGCGGTCACGGCCGGAGAAGAACGACGAAGAGGTCGACGGCACCCACCCGAGCGTGTCGTTGCGCTGCGCCTCGATGAATACGTGGTGCAGCCCCTGAGGCATCTTGGTGACCTCGGTCTGCGTGAACGAGAGAACCTCGAACCCGCCTGCGTGGTTCACCTGCTTTGCAACGTAGTGTACGTCCCCGACGTTCGTCGCACATACCTCCGCGGTCCCTGCATACCCGGGGTTGCTGCTGCAAAGGCGCAGGTTCTGCGCCCCGTCAAACAGGGCCGTCGGCTGGGTGAACAGCGCCAGGGTCTGGGGCGAAGCCTTCCACGGAATCGCACACCGCATCCCGGCCAGCACCGGCACGCATATGCCGGGAGAGCACTCCGCATTCGACGTGCAAGGGTCCTCCGACAGGTAGCTGCCCGGATCGAACCGCACTTCCATTTCCTCCAGAAGGAACTGGAAGTCCTTGGACAGCGTCCCGGGGTTGCCCGCCAGGTCCGCAACGCCGACGCTCAGGTTGTAGGCGCCCTGCTCGAACGTGTACTGGCCGAAGCCGATGGTCGCGACCTTCCCATCTTCGACCGTCTCGGCAAGCACCGCCTGTAGCTGGTCGGCCAGACCCTCCGCGGGCACGACGTCCAGCGTCACCGTTTGTCCGGCTTCCAGCCCGCCGACCGCGACCGACACCGTGGACTGGTACCCGTTGACCGCGGGGGCCTCGTCGCTCACTTTGGGCATGATGGCGTAAGGAGGCGATACGAAGTATGCGACTACCGGTGCCGTCCGGTCCACCGTGACGCTCACCGGAGCGTCCGATGCTTCCTGGCCCGCGAGGTCGGTGACCGACGCTTGCAGTACGCACGTGCTGTTGTCGGAGAGGAGCACGCCCGGGAACAGCGCGATGTCGGCCTTGACCGTTGCCGAGTATGTCGTCGGCCCACCCCCGCAATCCACGTTCAGCTTCGCCTGCGCACCCGGTTCCGCGTTGGTGGTCGCTGCCGTGAGCGACAGCTTGCAGCCGGCTACGCCCTTTGCGCAGAACGTGCTGGCGAGGTTCACGACCTGGCCGTCCGTCACGCCGCCAAGGTCGATGGATGGTGCGGTGGTCTTGAGCGTCACCTTGCGAACGTCCGACCAGCCGGTCTTGCCAAGATACAGCGCTGACGCCTGGAGCGTAGTTGCGGTGTCGGGCGTAAGCCCGGTCACGGAGAACGAGTAGAGCCCATTCACGCCGAGGTTGAGCGTCGGCAGAGCGTTCCCGCCGACATACATCGTCACTACCGCGGTCTCTATCGGCGACGAGAGGTCCGCGGTCGTGACCAGCATCTGGACATCGATAGGCTCCGCACCGACGACCAGGTCGGTGGTCGGGAAGGCGAACGCGACACGCGGAGAATCGTCTTCCAACTCTACGTTGGCATTCACGTTTTCGGCTTTGTGCCCGAGGGCATCCTCGGCAGATGCGCTGAGCACGTTAATGCCCGACAGCAGGGTGGCGCCGAAGAAGTGCGCTACCCAAGTGCCATTCTCTTCCACGGGCGCTACGCAAGGCAGCATCGGGTAACCGTTGAGCGACAGGCAGACCTCGACCTGCTCGGGGAACGGCTCGCCAAGCACCTCGATCGCTATCTCTATCTGGTGCCCGGGGATCACGCCGATGGTGTCCGCACACGCAGGTGGCGCACAGACCGTGCCATCCAGCGGATCAAGATAGACCAACGTCGGCGCCTCCGAATCGAGCACGACGCCGATCGACGGCGCCGCCGGCCCGGATATCTCGTTGCAGAACGCATCGGCAGCCTCCACCCGCAACGTGTACTGGTCATCGGGGATGGTGAGCGGCGCCAACTCGATGCTGTAACCGCCGCCGGATACCACGCCCTGCTTCTGGACCAGCAGGTTGTTGCCTTCCAGCAGCGACGCGGTGACCGTCTGTCCGTCCAGCCCGAACGCGGACCCGGAGACCGTGGCCGTGGCAGGATCCAGCAACGCACCGTCCAACGGGTCGTCGATGGTCAGAGCAGGGGCGGGGATTGCCGCCACGATGCCCACCAGCGGACTCACCTTCACCACGCCGTCCGTGAGGCTCGCACGGCAGAGCATCTTCCTGGTGAGCTTGGTTACGTCCAGCGCAACCTCGATTGTGTAGATGAAGTCCTCCGCCGGCGCATCCACCGACAGCTCCGCTACGTTCGACCAGACGCTGCCGCTTTGGTCCGGGCGGCACTCGATGCCAATGGTCGAGCCGGTCTGCGCTTCCGGGGCCTGGACCAGGAACTGCGTCTCGTACGCGGTAAGCGTCGCAGCGTTCCCGTCGTCGGCAGCGGGCAGGCAGCTTCCGTCGAGGGGCGACAGCACCGTGAGGTCGGAGTAACCGAGGATGACCAGCACGTCCTTCACCGCGCTTCCGGTACCGCCACAGCAATCGGTCGTGCGCACCTCGATCTCGTGCAGACCCGTGGCCTCGATGGTCGCACCGGCCACCATGTAGTCGTTCCCCACCGCCGTCGTCGTGTACGCGAGGTTGCCGTCGATCCAGACTTCGATCACGTCGTCGGGGCCGCTTCCGGTCACCGTCCCGAGGATCGTGGTCTGGAGCCCGTTGGACGGGTCGCCGTCCTCGTCGTCCGCAAGGTTCAACGTCGCACCGGCAGGAGCGTCGATCGTGACCGCGGGCGTCTCGTTGTCCACCGTGTAGACCACTTCCAAAGTCTGCTCACGCTCCGGCACGGCCGGGTCGCCGACGTGAACCACCATGAGCGGCTCAGCGCAATTGAGCGCCCCGTCCTCGGTCGTGAAGCTCACCAGGAAGGTCGCCTTGCCGTCCACAAGCTCCACCGGCTCCAGCGCTGCCACGTCCCCGTCGATCCACGCTTGCGTGCAGTCCGTCCCGTCGTTGGAAACCGAGATCTCGTATTGGAAGCCTGCTGCCTCGTCAGCGTCCTGCGTGAGGCAGAACTCCGTCGTGGGCTCGACCGCGACTCCGCACATGCCGGTGTCTGCACACACGGTCTTCTGGTCGCTGACCACGTTGGGAATCCTGACCTCCACCTCGTGACAGTTCGGCGCAACAGCGTGCGTAATCGTTTTCTTGCTGAACGTGAACTGCGCAGCGGGAATGTTCACCGTGGGCTTCTGGAGGACGCCGTCGATCCAGAGCTCGGCCTTGGTCCCCATCGGGATGTCCGAGGTCGTTACCAGCATGTCGACCTGCAGCCCCGGGTTCGCCTCGTCCGCGTACAGGTCGTGGTCCGCAAGCGTCAGAGCCAGGTCCGCACCTTCGAGGCACCCCTGTGCGGTGAGCACGCAGAACGACACCGCCGGCTCCGGCTGCGGGACCTCCTCGGGCTCGATCTCGTCGGGAACGTCTATGTCCTCCTCGGGCACGTCCGCAGGCAGCTCGGGCTCCACGTCGACGTCGCCCGCGACGTCGCCCTCATCGGGCAGCACGTCCGCAACGTCCGAAGGCATCTGCCCGTCGTCGCTGCAGCCGCTGCACGCGCTCAGGTTCCACGTCGCAGCAGTCAGCAATGCCAGCACCACGAATCTGATATGTCTCATCTCCGACCTCCAACGGTGACCGACAGCGCCATACCCAAAGGTGCGTCGGTTCCCACTCGTTCTAATAGCCTATCCCCACTCCATTGTCAGCAAAGCAATGGCTAATATACGGATGAAATGCGAAAAAGAGAATGAAATTTTTTTGGGGTTGCCAGAGCCGCCCGTTCGCCCGTATACTCCGTCGCCAACCGCTGGGGGGAGGTATGCCGTCCGCGTGCGGCAGACAGAGGCTGGTCGTGCTTTCCATGTTGGTCGCGTGCGCCGCGTCCTCCGGGCTTGCGGTCCCGGCAGCGGCCCAAGACAACCCACCTGACCTCCTGGCGCCCCCGGCGCACGCCCAGACCGTCAAAATTTCGGACGTACGCTTCGAGGGCCTCATCAGAATGCCGCCCGAGAGCCTGGCCGGCGGCCTGGGAATCGAAAGAGGCCAGTCCGTCGAGAGAGCAAAGCTTCCAGGGCTCATCCGCCAGGCAATCAGAAACATCTTCGCAGCAGGCGCCTTCACCGACGTCCAGGTCTACCTCAAGGAAGAGACGCCCGGCGCGGTCGTGCTCACGTTCGTGATGGTCGAGAAGTACGTGGTCCGAAAGGTCCAGTTCGCGGGCAACGACGAGATCGAAGAGGAAGATCTGCGCAAGAGCCTGTTGGTGAAGGAAGGGCGCTTCCTGGACACGGGCAAGCTCATGGAGACCCTGACCAGCCTCCACGAGATGTACCACGACAAGGGGTTCTACCTCGCGGACGTCACGTATCTTGTCGAGAAGGACGAACCCACCCGCTCCGTGGTCGTAACCATCAGGATTACCGAGGGCTTCGAGCCCGAAATCAGGCGCATAGCGTTCGTGGGCAACCGCAAAGTCCCGGACGACGAGCTCAAAGCCTTCATGCAGACGAGGGAGACGAACTTCCTTTCCTTCCTGGGCAAAGGCGGACTCTTCTTCGACTTCGGCTTCTCCACCGTGGACCCTGCGGAGGGAATCGGTGCCGAGTACCCCCGCGGGGGCGACATGCAATTCTGGTCCACGCACAAAGACCTCGATCTGCAGCGGGTCAAGTGGTTCTACATGACCAGGGGCATGGTGGAAGCGAAGCTGGGCGAGCCCCGCATGGCGCTGACCCCGGACAACAAGGGGATCGTGATCACGGTCGACGTCCAGGAGGGGCAGGTCTACACGGTGGGAAGCGTGGACGTGGTCTGCGAGGACGAGGACGGGATGCTCGTGGACAAGGAGGAGCTCACCCGCGCCCTGGAACTGAAGAAAGGCGACACCTTCAACTCCGAGAACGTGATGAAGGACACGCGGCGCATGTCGAACAGGTACCTCGACCTCGGGTACGCGTTCGTCAACGTCTCGAACACGCCCGCGCTGGACCGCAAGAACGGCATCCTGGACCTCACATACACGATCGAAAAGGGTGTGCCGACCTACATCTCCGCCATCGAGCTGGAAGGGAACAAGACGACCGCGGACAAGGTGATCCGCCGGGAAATGAAGATCGCGGAAGGCGACCTCTACAACCAGAGCCTCATCGACCGCAGCAAGGCCCTTGTCAACCGGCTGGGCTTCTTCGAGGCCGTGGAGGTTACACACAGGACCGCCATGCGGCCCCCCAACTGGCGCCCCGCAGGCGCAGGCGAAGACGACGTCGGATTCGTGGATCTGGTGGTCAGGGTGAAGGAGCGCGACACCGGCATATTCCAGGTCGGCGCGGGCTTCTCCTCGCTGGAAAGCTATCTGCTCCAGGCCAGGATCGCGAAGAACAACTTCCTTGGCCGAGGCCAGACGTTGAGCTTCCAGGCTCTGGTCTCTTCGTTGCGGCAGATCTACATGATCTCGTTCGTCGAGCCTTATTTCCTTGACACATTGTGGAGCTTCTCCTTCGACCTGTACGACACGGTGACCGACTACGACGAGTTCACCACCGAAGCCACCGGCGGCAACATGTCCTGGGGCTACAGGTTCTTCGACGACTACTTCGTCTACCTGACCTACAAGCTGGAGCAGATGCAGACCGAGCTGGGAGGGCGCCTGGGCCGCAGCACGACGCCGCTGGAGCTGCTGCTTGACGAGGGGGTCACCTCCAGCTTCCGGCTCTCGGTCGCATGGGACACGCGCAACAACCGCATCATCCCGACCGACGGCTTCTACCACTCGCTGTCCGCGGAATGGGCGTCCCCGAATTTCGGCGGCGACTCCGACTTCTACCGCGGCATGGCCAACTCTCGTTGGTACGTCCCGCTGATCTGGGACTTCATCCTGCGCATAAACGGTACGATGGGATACATCGGGACCGCCTCCGACGAGGGAGTGCCGCTCTTCGAGCGGTTCTACGTGGGGGGCATCTTCTCGGTCCGCGGCTTCCAGCGCAACTCGCTTTCCCCCACCATCCCCGTGGCGTCGGACAAGGACCCGGGCGCAGCGCTCGTTCCGTTCAAGCTTGGGGGAAACAAGGAGTTGATCTTTAATACCGAAATCGAAATACCGATCTTCCGAGAAATGGGAATCGTCGGCGTCGTCTTTGCTGATGCGGGCAACGCCTTCTCGGAGGAGGAGTCTCTCTCTCTGGCGGACCTTCGCACCAGTGCGGGCTTCGGCTTCCGTTGGTGGTCTCCCATGGGGCCTCTGCGGTTCGAGTGGGGCTTCCCGCTTGCGCCGAAGGAAGGCGAAGAGCCCATGGTATTCGAGTTCACCATCGGGTCCGCGTTCTAGCCGGAGGACGAGGATGGGCAGCAGCTCCGACACTGCGTCTCGCGAGATGCTCAAACAGGCGTCCAGGTGCTGCTTCCTCACGGGCGTGGGCGACCTCGCGGAGGAGCTGTGCCGCGTCAACATGGCATACGGTCTTGCCAAGATCCGGTACGTGCAGCAGCAGATGGGTATCCGGCCCGACGCTTGCTTCGTCGGTGCGCCGGACGCAACCGTCACCCGTAACGTGGACCGATGGGAAGCCGGTTTCTCGTACGGCGGCCGCATCCGCTTCTCGGGCGACTTCGCAGTGCTGTCCGTGAAATCCAACTGCTGCGGGATCTACCTCGGCCTGTTGCCCGACCTCCCGGACTCCGTCTCGGTGCTTGAGCGGATCCGGGCCTTGCAGGAGGACCCTCAGCCCCGCAGCCCCCTCGGGGGCGGTGCCTGCGGCAACGCCGAAGGTGGCGGTGGGGTTCGACGGCTCACTCCTCCAGTCGCCGGCACCGCTATCTCCTGGGATTTTGCCGCCAGCAACCACTTCGTAAGCGTCGTGCGGATGCGCACCCCTTGGCGCAACCGGCCGTACGCAGTCCTGCTCCACGGCTCCGGACCGGAGCTGAGGAGCGAGGGGCCCCACGGCCCGGGGCTCTATGCGGACGCGTCAGCAGAGCTTTCCCGCATGGCGACCAGGGAGGACACCCCCTGGGGGCCGCTGCTCATAGCGAAAGGTCCGCAGGCAGCGCAGTTCTTTTCGGGATACAAGTCAGCGGAGGAAGCCGCAAAACAGCGGCGCAGCGTGATCGCACGTTCGATCTTCCCCGAGGTCGAAGACGTGTGCAACACGACCCACCAAGGGTTGCTGGCTTGCAACGACATCCTGCTCGGGTGCCTGTCGGAAGCCCCCGGCAGTTCCGTCCCGATCGTGTTGCGTGCCGATCTGCCGGTCTACATCGTTCAGGCGCGCCCCAATCTATCCGGGCGGATCCTGGAGAAGACGGGCATGGGCCCGTGGGCGGAGCGGCTGGGCCTGTACGATCGTGTCGCACACGCGGACCTGCTTCCCCACGGCGGCGGGTACTCGATCCCGACCTACCGGCGGGTGGAGCGGGTGGAGCAGATGGGAACCGTGCGGGTCTTCGTGCTCCGCACGGGCAAGGGTACGGGGGCGCTGGTCCACCACAGGAATTTCCGGCACGTCCCATACGGATACCGCGGCGAAGAGGTAATTCGGCAGGTCGAGTCGCTGGAGCTGGGCAATATCGTTGCGGTGGCCGACCCCGTGCTCGAATACATGGTTTAGACATGATCGATCGCGTCCCCCCACCGGCCCTCGCCGCGCACGCTCCGGCCCTCGCCGCGCACGCTCCGGCCCTCGCTGCGCACGCTCCGGCCCTCGCTGCGCACGCTCCGGCCCTCGCTGCGCACGGGCCGCTGCCCCCGATGGGGCGGGGGGACAGTGCCTTGCGGGATGGGCCGTTCCGATCCGTCGGCGGTCGGGGCGTCGGGGTGTAGGTTTGGGTACGTTCCGTCCATGGAAGCTGGTTGGGCTCGAAGAGGGCTCGTGGCGCAGGGCAGCGAGGCTCTGGGCGCTGCTGTTCTGTCTGACCGCGGCGTTCGAGCTTGCACGCGGCAACGTGATTGCCGTCTACCTGGAACGTCTGGGCGGCCGCGATCTCGCGTTCGTGATCGTGCTGGAAGGTGCATTGCGGCTTGTCGCTGCCTGCCTCTACTTCCTACTGGTGAAGCGGCTCTCGTACTCCCGGCTGATGTGGCTTACCGGCGCTGTGTACGGCGCGGCGGTGGCGCTCCTGATGCTGTCTCTGGATTCTGGAAGCACCGGGGGGCTCAGGCTGTTCTTCGCTCTGGAGCGGGTAGCGTTCAACCTCGTGACGCTGCATTGGGGGGTCTACCTCGTGGACTTCTTCACCGTGCGGGAGGCATCCAGCGCATTCCCGTTTGTGCACAGCGCGGAGCCGCTGGCCGCGGTCCCCGCGGGGCTGCTGCTGGTGCTGGTC
>Ga0172371_10004244_pt1 | contig 21813 bp, 24 predicted proteins | sample Lak12m_FD_114543 | JGI IMG/M metagenome (GOLD analysis project Ga0172371, IMG submission 114543) | Freshwater microbial communities from Kabuno Bay, South-Kivu, Congo - kab_022012_12m | ecosystem: Environmental > Aquatic > Freshwater > Lake | place: Democratic Republic of the Congo: South-Kivu...
ACATCGCATTTGCCTCCCCCTTGCACCACTTGGAGACTCTTAACCACCAACTGTTTGGCGTCCGGTTTTTGGGTGGGGCAGGAAACCCCGCAAACCCCGCCGCAGTCAACCCCCTCTTCCTCGCCGTTTTTCAGGCCGTCGAAACAAGTCGGTTTGGTTCGCATGAGCCACATTATCCCGCCAACCACCGCCCCGATCACCAGGAGAGTGACAAAAATAATTATTATTTGTTTGACGGTTCGTTTCATTTTTATTTTTTACGAATTTTCTTGATAATACTGATCATAGCCGCGATTGGCAGCCACAAAAAGGTGGTCTTTTTGAGCACCCATTCTGACCATACTTCAATAAACGATTTCTCAAGAGCCATTTCTCAAAAATATTAATTAGAATCTTAAATAGCGGGCCATCTTGTCGCTGAAAGCCTCTTCCTGTTCAGTCTCGGCCAGCAATTCGACCAGGATTTTCCTCACTTCCATCGGGTCAACATCCCCCAGGGGAATATGGATATGCGGCAAATAAGGTTTTTTATGCTTCAGGCTGATCACCTTGAAATCGGGCGGTTCGTAGAAGATCCAAAATGATTCCAGATCGGTGAAGGGATAGGTCACATTATCCACCAAAATCGCCTGGTAAGTGATGCTACAGTTGATCACCCGCGGCTTTTTAAGCGAAAAAAGATATACGGTGATTCCCAGCAGCAAAAAAGTCACCGCGGTAATCAGCTCTTTTACGATCGTAAAGTAGCCGACTACCAGGAAAAAGAATATCCCGCCCACCAGAAACCAGGCCCGGGATTTTTCATAGTAGGAAAATTCCTCCGCCTCCCAGCTTTTTAGCACTTCATGGGACGAAGCGTGGGGAAAAACCTTTTTCTCTTTGATCTGATCAATTTTCGACGTATTTCTGGAATGATGTTTTCTTTGAATATCCAACTGTCTAGTTTTAAATTTTAAGTTTTAAGTTTTCCTCCCATATGTTCTTTTCGCAACTTGAATTCGAACGGATGGTGTCGGGTGTGCAGGAATTTTTCCGCTTTTCGGCTGCCCGGCTGGTACAAAAATTCCCGATAAACTTGCTCGACGACCGGATTTTTGTGAGATTCGCGCACCGGCGCCGGCTTGTCCGCCAAATAAAGGGATCTGGCTCGGGATTTCCTCACCGCGTCATTCACCGGCCAAGGCTGGCCCCCTCCTCCGACGCAGCCTCCCGGGCAGGCCATCACTTCAATGAATTGGTAATTGCTTTTCCCTTTCATGACCGCTTCGGCCACTCTGCGGGCGTTTCCCAATCCCGTCACCAAGGCCATTGTGATTTTTTTATCGGCTATTTTCACGCTGGCCTCGCGGATTCCCTTGGTCCCCCTCACTTCCTTAACTTCTAATTTTGGCAAACTTTTTCCCGTTAGAAAATAACTGGCGGAACGCAACGCGGCTTCGGTCACCCCGCCCGAAGTTCCAAAAATGACCCCCGACCCGCTGGAAACCCCGAAAGCCGGGTCAAATTCCTCTTCTGGCAGCTCCGCGAAGGGAATGTTCAAATTGCGGATAATATGGCCCAACTCCCTGACCGTCAAAACATGGTCGACGTCCCGGACTCCACGCGAAGCGTATTCCGGTCGGGCAGCTTCGTATTTTTTGGCGGTGCACGGCATAATTGAAACCACGATGATGTTTTTGGGGTCGACTTTGATCTTCTCCGCGAAATAACTCTTGATGAGTGACCCCATCATCATCTGCGGCGAGCGGGTGGTGGACAGATGCGGCAGCAAGTGCGGAAAATGCTGCGAGGCAAACAGAATCCAAGCCGGGCAACAGCTGGTAAACTGGGGCAGGGGACTTTCGCGGCTTTCTTTCTTGATTCTTTTTATCAGCTCGCTGGCTTCTTCCATGACGGTGAAATCCGCCCCGGTGGCAACGTCAAAAATATACTTGAAGCCGCAACGGCGCAGAGCGGCAACGATTTTTCCGGTCACAACGGTCCCGGGGAGCATCCCGAATTCCTCCCCCAAAGTTACCCGCACCGAGGGGGCGATTTGAGCCACCAGGATCCTGGCCGGATCTTTAAGCGCCTTGATCACGGAAACCATCTCGGTCTTTTCGATAATGGCCGCGGTGGGGCAATGAAGGGCGCACTGGCCGCAATAGGTACATTCCAGTGGGGTGTAGTGTTCCGTCCCCACTCCCATTTCGATTCCTCTTTTTTGCGTGCCCAGTGCCTTGACTTCCTGGATCTCGCTGCAAGCCTTGATGCAGCGGCGGCATTCGACGCATTTATCGTTGTCCCGGGCAATCGACGGGTTCCCGATGTCAAAAACCTTGCGGCTTAGCCGGTCACGGAGCCGTTCGAGCGCCTCCTCGCTTTCCATTTCCGCCACCCGGGGCACGAACCGGAACTGGTCGATGGAATATTTGACGGCCAATTCCTGTAATTCGCAGTTAAGATTGCGGTAGCAGTTATGGCAAAGTCCGGCATGTTCCAGAAATAGGAGCTCCAGAATGGTTTTTCTGATCCGCCCGATTTCGGCGTCTTCCGTCACAATTTTCATCCCTTCTTCGGCGCGCAGGGCGCAGGCCGGGAGAATTTTTTCTCTGCCGGCGGCGGAAGTTTCCACTTTGACCAAACACAGCCGGCAAACCGCTTCACTCTTTTTAAAATCGGGATGACGGCACAAAGCCGCGACCGGAATATCGTTTTTTTGGCAGATCGCCAAAATCGATTTTCCGGCCGGAACGGAATATTCTTTTTCGTTTATGAAAATTTTTATTTTTGTGGTTTTCATTTAAAATTTTAATTTAGCCGCGAAACTCTTTAATTTTTTGTAGGGCTTCGCTTCGCTCAATACAAAAAATTAAAGAGTTTCGCGACCATCATTATCCGCTAAAACACTTGGCCTTTGGGGACGGGGCTGCTCGGTCCGGCGTCGGGGGCGGAGTTATCGTTTAAATCCGTCTCATCAGAAAATTCATCGGTTTTTTCCCACTTTTGGGTGTTTTCGTTGAGATCGTATTCTTCCATCACGTAATCGGCGTAGGTGTCAGTACCGGAGCTCAAAATCCAATCGTCTTCGCCTTCCTTGTAGCGCGCCACTTCGGTGATCTTAATCGCGCCGTTCCGGTCCTTTTCAGCTTTATAAAGCATCTTGGCTCCCACCAAGTCCGTGTCAACGGCATAAAGCTCGAGGTAGACATTGCTGTTGCCGACAAAGTAAAAAGTGGGGGTGTCCCATTTGTCTGAAGCCGGCGGAGTGGCCAATTTGTTCAGGTTTTGGTTAATGTAAGCCATCACCTGCTGCCGAAAAGCTTCATCCGGTTTTTCATCGCTCCTTTTTTCGTCCGGCGAAACTTCGTCGCTCGGACCGGCCGCGCCATTGTCGTTCGCAGCCGTTCCGCCCACCGCCGGATTGCCCGCCGCATTTTGATTTTGATTGTTTATTGACAAAGCCGCACTTTTGTTTTCCCGGGTTGGCGCTTGAGCCGATTTTTTCTTGCTCCAAACAACGTATCCTCCGACAACTATGAGGATCACCAGCGCCCCGATTCCGATTAGTTTTTTCTGATTCATGCGCGATATATTTAAATTTTAATTAGTCAAACTGTCTTTCGATCTCATCCCTCTTCCTTCTCAAGAAATCGAACCAGGCCTCAAAAGCGCGAATAATGAACTTGAAGGGGGCTTCAATCAGGAAGTCCAAAATGAAAATCAGCACGTTGATCTGGGAGAACTTAACCGATAGCAGCCGGCCCAAGCGGACAAAAGGCAGCAAGACGGTGTCAAAAAGCAAACTGAAAAAGCCTTCTTTGTCTTTGGTGGCCACCAGATCGCGGATAGACTGGCGAATCAGCGCCCCAAAGAAGCTCACGGTTCCAGTAAAGATAATAAAAATAACCATGGCAACCGAGTTAAACCCGAGAAAGCCCAGCAGCCTGATCAGGGAGAACAACGCGCCGAAGAAAAGGAGAATGTAGAACAAATCCAGCACCCTTTCGGCAAAAGCGCTTTCCTGGTCGGAGACCCGGATGCTTTTCAGTTCTTCGTCTTGCTTCGGTTGGTAAATCAAGGTTTCGGTGTTTTTGATAATTTCCTTGGTGTTGTCGTCCTGGGGATACTTTACCGACGAGGCAATCGCGCCGAGAAGAAAAGGAGGGAAAAGCAAATTGATAAATAACGACTGGTACTGAATCGCGCCGGTGCCTTTGAGCATTTCATAAGGAACCTCCAGGACGAGGGCCACCAGCATTTTGGTGAGGAAAACGTATAAAATTCCCCGGAAAATGCGTTTACGCAGTTTTTTCTTTTCCTGGGCATAGCGCTGGTTGCATTCCTGCCGGACTTGCTGATGCAGGAGAAATTCCTGAGAAACGATAGCTTTGGCTTCCCGGGGATTACCCATTATGGCGTCGAAGAAAAAGGAAGCGCTCAACATGTATTTTTTTACCGGGAACAAAATTCTGGCCAAAAGGGGATGCTCCGCCACGATTTCCATCTCTTCCCTTTTTTTAAGGAATTTCCGGACGGTTTTTTCTATTTCGTGATCATCGTCGCTTCGCAAACCGGCCCAGTGGGGAAAATAAATGTTAAACACCAGGGCGCGGATCATGGCGCGGTCGGAGCGCCGCAGGTTGCGGAATATGGAAATGTAGGTGAGCATGTTCAACAATCTTTCCAGTTTAACCCGGTTTTCACCGCTTTCCGGCACTTGAAAGCGGGGCGAAAACATATTCCCCATCGGCTCGATCAGCGACCCCTCTCCCAAATATTCCTCGGCCAAATTTTCCAGTCCGCCGATTTTCGAACCCTTCAGAGGATAGGGGACTTTTCCCAGCGAAAATTTCAGTTTCGGCCGCAAGGTTTCATAAATCGCGTAAATAAAGGCCATCCTTTCTTTTTGCGGATTGATTTGGTTCTCGATTTCTTCGGAAGCCAAATTGATGAACCATCTTCTGGCTTCCATGGCTTCCGCCGGATTGCGGGCAATTTCGCTGATAAAAGGCAATGCTTTGAGATAACGGGAAATAATCTTCTCGGTCGCGCGGAAATTTTCGTCGTTGGCGTCCTTCTGGCTGACATAGCCGGCCATGGCCAACTCCAGAAAGAAAGCGTAGGTGATTTGACGCTTCTTTCTGCGCTGCTCGATGGTGATTAACCTTTTTAGGATGCGGTAAATGGCGGACCGTCGCAGCAGGTGCTCTTCTTTGTACTGCACGGCGGTGCGCACTTTTTCGTACCAAATGGCCATTTGCCCGGCCAGCTCTGAAGTTTCTAACTTGAAGATGGTCTGCTCTGCTTTCTTTTTTTCCTTGACTTCCTGCTCCACGATATCCAGAAAGTAGGCAATTTGGGGAGTGATGTTTTCTTTTTTCATACCAAATAAAATTTCTTGTGAGCCGTCCATCGGGCTTGAACCGATAACCTACAGTTTACAAAACTGTTGCTCTACCATTGAGCTAGGACGGCACCGCAGAGATCGGTCAAGCGGCCAGTAATCCGTCGACAATCCCTTTAAGGGCGTCCTGTGAGGGCAGTCCCACTTTGCGGTCCACTTCCTGGCCATCTTTGAAAAATACGAAGGTGGGAATCGACATCACTCCGAATTTCGAAGCGGTCGCCTGGTTATCGTCAACGTTCACTTTGGCCACTTTCATTTTTCCTTGGTACTCGGCGGCCAGAGCTTCGACCACCGGAGCGGCCGACTGACAAGGCCCGCACCAGGGCGCCCAGAAATCCACCATCGCCAAGCCCTTCGAATCTTCAATTTCCGCTTTAAAGCTGGAATCGTTCACTTCCAATGCCATAAAGTTTTTTTAATTATTATTGGGGAGTTGATCCTCTGAGTAGCGTGTCTATAACTCTTATTACAACTAAACCGATCAACCCGACCACAACTCCCATGATTCCATAAATAACTGCCTTTTTGGCTCTATCAATCCGCTGTTGTTCGCCTTGAGCCGTAAAATACAATACTCCCGCTACGATAAAAGAAATAATTGCAAGCAACCCGAAAATTCCTAACAACCACATTAACACGCGGTTGAGCACATCGGCGATAGGATGCCCTTGACTGTTAGCACCCGGATCCGGCAAATTACCTACTCCTCCCCAAGGCCCCATTACAGATTCCCACATAAGAGTGGTTTTGACAAGCTGCTTGGTTATTTTGTCCTTCATCTTATCCTTTTAATATTTTTAGGAATTACTGACCCATCATTCCAGAACCAACCGGCAAGGGAGCGCTGCTGTCCCCTGGACCTGGTCCGCCTGGAGCGGGGGCTGCGGCTGGCGCTCCCGATGTACTGCTAGGAGCGCCGGTGGATGGGTTTTCCCCCCTTAAAAGCCTATCGACCGTGTAGACAACAACTAGGCCTAGCACAGAAACCACCACCCCGATAACCGCGTATATTAACACTTTTTTCGCGGTTTCTATTCTCTCGCTCTCTCCTTGTGCAGTCAAATATAAAAATCCCCCATAAATAAAGACGGCCACACATAGCAATCCGACAATGATAATCGCGTAATCAATTACCGCTAGCAGAATAGCAGTAAAACCGCCTTCTGGATTGGGCAGTCCCGTACTGGCGTAGTTTTGGGGATTCCAACCTTCACTCGACACCGCTGCCAAAGCCGGAGCGGCAATTGCAAACACCAAAGGCGCGATCCAGAAATATTTTTTTATTAGTTTTTTCATATACAAAATTAATATTTATTTCAATTATGCTCCCAGCCACCGGCCGATCAAATACAGGATTATCGCTCCCACCAGACAAAAAATTCCTCCCCACAAAACATCGTGCGCTCTTTTCATGTAGGGCTCCTCACCTGCCGCCACCAGATAAAGAAAAAAGGCGACGGCCAGGATAACCACCCCCAAAACTCCCACAAACACCGCGATCCAGCTGAAAACAATCTGCGCCAATCCAAAACTGCTCGTCGGACCGGCGGCTTCTTGCGTTTTTGAAAGATTGTTTTGTATTTCGGCCGAAGCGATATTGACGAACATATGTAAAGTAAGTCCCGTGATCTACCCCTGGACGATAAAGCGTTGGACGGTAGCCACCGCGACGAATCCCAAAACCGAGACAACCACTCCCACTACCGCGTAAAGCACCACGTTTTTGGCCGTAGTGATTTTTTCTTCGTTGCCTCCGGCGGTCAGGTACAAGTAACCGGCGTAGACGAAAATGAGCACCGCCAAAACTCCAATCACAATGATGGCGTAGTTGATTACCACCAGAATCAGTTCCACGATATCGGCCTTCTTGGCCACTCCCTTGGCCTGACTGGCACCGGTGGTCAGGTCGGCGCTGGCGACGGGGATCAAGCCCATGAGCACTCTTTTTGCCTCCGCGATTTTCTTTTTCATTTTTTGGTCAGTTTAATTGTTACTTTTTATTGAATTATTAAAATATCATAAACTTTATCTTTTATCGAAGCAAATTCTATTCGGGCGGTGCGGTTATTTTTTGCTCTGCGGCCCGACAGTCCTCGCTCAAAAAACAACCGCACCGCCCCAATGCTTCTACGGAAGGTTTTTTTGCGGCGCGAAGGGCGGAATGACTGTTTTTCGCAACGAGGACTGTCGGGCCGCAGGCCGAAAAACAGTCATTCCGCCCCGCACCACGAGCAGAAAAACTTTCCGAATATTTTTAATCTAGAGTTTTAGATCATTCACCACTTCCTCGATGTCCGCTTTCTTTTCGGGCTTTTTGCCGTCTCTTTCCTCCCCCCGATCCATTTTCTTGGCTCTCTTGCCGCCTTCCGGCTCGCTGATCTTGAGATTAACGCGGGCGTTATTGCGGGCTCCTACCACGCGCAGGAGCGTTCTAAGCGCTTTGGCAGTGCTGCCGTCCCGTCCGATGACCATTCCCATATCTTCGGGATGGACATGGAGGGTTACTAGCACTCCCATTTCATCTACTCGGCGCTCCGCCTTTACTTCATCGGGGTGGTCGACAATGGCTTTCACCACGTACTCGACAAACTCAGCATCTTTCGGTGTCATCTTTTCTTAAATTAATGATTATCAAGAATACTTGCCCCAAAGTTAAGCCGATAATTTACTGTTGTCAATAGGTCATTTAACCTCGAGGCACGTCCAACCGGACGAACAATGAGTCGTGTCGGTACATCCTTCTCCGTCCGTAAGTTCACACTTGGCGGTCAGCCTCATTTGGGAACCGGAATTACAGGCCGGGCTGCAGCCGCTCGCGCAGGAGCATACGTTGTAATCGTTGTTTCCGTCGCCGTCTTCGTCCGTCTGGATGTTGTCGCTAAGATAGCCGCTGTTTGACAAAGTGGTAATCAAACCGCTCCAGTCACCGTTGGTAATCGTCGGCCACTGGTTTTTCACCGAATAATAAATGGAAATTGCCCCCCGCACGTTCTCGATATTGGCTTTCCGGCGAGTATCAATTGAATTTTTGCGAATCCGGGTGACCGAAATCAGCAAAATCGAAGACAGCAACCCGATAATGCCGATCACCACCAACATCTCGATAAGCGTAAAGCCTTTTTTATTTGTTTGCATTTTTTATGAAAAAGTTTTAGAAATCCTTGAGTTTATCGGCCACGCCGTGTTTGCGCAGTTTTTCCAGGGCTTTGGCCTCAATTTGCCGGATTCGCTCCCGGGTAACGCCAAATTTGTGGCCCACTTCTTCCAAAGTCCGGGTCACGCCGTCTTCCAGGCCGAACCGGATGCTCAAGATCTTCCGCTCGCGCGGGGTGAGGTCTCCCAGAGCGCCTTTCAGCTGTTCGCGCAGCAGAGTGTGACTGGCAATTTGGGTCGGCATATTGGTTTCCTCGTCGGGAATAAAGTCACCGAGCACGGTCGTGTCCTCGTTGTCGCTGTCGCCGACGCTGGTTTCCAAAGAGATGGTTTCCTGGGAAATTTTTTGAATGTGCAGTGCCCGGTCGGTTTCAATTCCCAACTCCGCCGCAATTTCCTCGGGAAAAGGCTCCCGGCCCAACTCCTGCACCAGGCGGCGGCTGGCCTGGGTGTATTTGTTGATCGTCTCCACCATGTGAACCGGAATACGAATAGTTCGCGATTGGTCGGCCAGGGCCCGGGTAATGGCCTGCCGGATCCACCAAGTGGCGTAAGTGGAAAATTTATAGCCTTTACGGTAATCAAATTTTTCCACCGCCCGGAAAAGACCCAAGTTGCCTTCCTGGATGAGATCCAGGAGGTTCAAACTGCTCGACCGTCCCACGTATTTCTTGGCACTGCTCACCACCAAGCGCAAATTAGCTTCGGTCAGGCGCTGTTTGGCCAAGCGGTCACCCTTTTCGATCCTCTTGGCCAAAGTCACTTCCTCTTCGGAGGAAAGCAGCCTCACTTTGCCGATTTCCCGCAGATACATTTGGATGGTGTCCCCGCCGGTAGGTTCCTCGGCGGCGGCGGCCCGGCCTTTTTTGGGCGTCTCCGCTTTCCTGTCCTTTTGATCTTCCAGCAAGTCCGCTTCTCCTTCGGCAATTTCCACGCCCGCTTTGGCCAATTGTTTGTAAATCGACTCGATCAGCTCGATTTGCTCTTCGGTTTCCGGCACCACTTCCAAAATTTCCGCTTCGGTGACGAAACCGCGCTGGCGTCCTTCTTGGAGCAGGCTTTCTACTTTGTGTTTATACAAATCGGCTGCGGTTTCCGGCTTTGCGGTGGTTTTAGGGGCAGCTTTCGCCGAAACCTTCCGGCGTTTTTTAGCCCTCACCGCTTTTGGCAACTTTACGGCGCGACGGATATTCTTGATGGTTTTGTTGATGGCCTTGGTCAACTTTTTTGCCGGTTTTTTGGTAACTTTAACTCTCTTCATGTTCATTCCTCTTTTTCTTTTTTAGCTTTGCAGGAAATGCACAACAGGGCTTGGGGTCTGATTTCCAGCCGGCCGAAGGGGATTTCCTGGCCGCAGGATTCACAAAGACCGTATTTTTTGTCCTCAATCTTTTTGAGCGCTTTTTTAATCAGGATCAGCTCATCTTCGAGACTGTGCTCCAGTGAAATGTTTTGCTCATATTCCGTGATTTCTTGGGCGCTTTCATCCGGCTGCGTTCCGATGTCGGGAAACTGGGTCTTGTAATTCCCGCTCTTTGACTTGTCCTTTTGCGCGAATTTGGAAAGCTGATGCTCGATGTTTTTTTTGGCCTCTTCCAGTTTCTTCTTGAGTTTTTTGGTTTGTTGCTCTGTAAGCATATCAATAATAAAAAGTTAGGATGGAAAACTGATCCCCTATTTAGTTCTTTTGAAGACGATTAAATCGTCGTTTTGATAAATTATTTGAAAATTTTTACCTTTCCAGAACAGGAACTCATCCCCGGCTGGTTTCACTATAACATAATTTATTCCCGTTTGTCCATAACAGGCTTGCGAAACATCGCTCGAAGGCACGGTTATTATCTCTCGGGTGCAAGAGTCGAGGCCGTTACTGGCATCGGCGTATTTATAGTCGTAGGTGCGAGAAAGGAAGTAGTCGTAGCCGCGCAGCAGGAAAAATTTGATCCAGCTGTCGCCCGCAATAGTGCGGTGATCTTTAAGCATCACGGCGTCGCTGCGGGTGAAATTGGCCAGGTATTCCGAAGCGCTGTAAAGCTCTACGGAATCCTGAAACTTGTTTTGCCAATTAAACACACCTCGAAAATCACTGGTGCCATCCCACAGAACCGCCAGCACTAAAATCGCCAGTCCCAACTTGAAATATTTTCGGTTTTTATATTTCAGGATAAGCCCGAATATCCAATTGGCCGCAGTGGCCGCCAAAATAATTCCCGGGAAAACCAGATAGTTGACCACCCGGCGGCTGGGCAGGTCAACTTTCATTAACCCGGGTGCAAAACTCAACAAAGCCAGGGACAAAAACCAGCCGAGCAGCAAGAACACCGTTCCCGAGGAAAAGATATTTGCAGGAATTTTCAAAAATTTTAACTTGTTTTGGATTTTAGGATAGCGTAAAGCCATAAATATCAATGCGAGAACCAGGCAGGCTGCCACCAGTAAAAATCGGGTCAGTCCCATCTTACCGAGATAATCAAGGAGCGATATGCCGAGATGGGTTTCTTTTTCCGGGTCGTCGGTCACCGTGTTTATGGCTTTGCTTCTCAAGTAATAAGGCAGGTAGATGAACAAGGGAAAAGCGGCCGCCAACAATAAAGTGACAATAAATTTAAAACGAAAAATTATTCCGCGCAGAAGATTCAAAATAATTTTTCCCGATTCTGTGAGCTTCAGTCGAGCTCTTCGGTTCAAAACTAAAGTCAGGGCAATCCAAACCGGCACTGAAAAAATCAAGGCGATCCCCAAAAGGAAAGTGCTCAAGTGATGGGTGTAAAAGGAACCGGTTATTACAATCAGAGCCAAGGAAATTAGAGCCGTCGCCGGGATATACGAGCGGGAATCCAGTTCTTTTTTATTCAGTCGACGGTAAAAATAGCGGATAAACAGAAAAAACAGCAGGAAAACCAGCGGGATAAACAAGTTACCGAAGGTATTGCCGATCACTCCGCCTTCCACGTATTTGGCTTGGGGCGGATCGACGGCAAAATAAACTCCCGAAAAAAATAACACCCAGAGCGCGATTTTACGGCTTGACGTGACGGCCAGCGCGCAGAAAAACAGTGCCAGGAGCATCATCAGGTTGTAAAAAGAGAGCACGATAAGCGGCATCGCCGAAAGCGGAGTAACTCCGCTTAATTTAGCCAACACGGCAAAAATCATATGTTCCCCCTCAATCACCTCCGGCGTATCATAGACGGGGAACTTTTCGGTCTGAACCACAAGCTCAGTCCAGTACATATGGTGGCCCAGATCGGTACTTCCGGGAACCGACTGCGGTAAGTAAAATACTGTACGAATGAGCAAGCTAACTAAAAATAGGCCAATAAAAATAATAATTAACGAATTCGACAGATTGCTTTCTTTTGCCTTGATTTTGGACGAACGCACCAACCAGAGATTTGATGCCAGCAGCAGGATGTTCAAGCCGGAAAAGGCCACAAAAAAATTATTAAAGCTCAACGCCCAGTGAAACTTTGCCATCAGCAATACCACTCCGTCCACCAAAATCAAACCTACCGCCGGCGCAAACAGGTAATAAAAATAACGGTAAAGCAAATTCTTCTCGACCAACGGCAAATTACCGACTAATTTACGTAGCTGCCCCGGCGTCACCACCACCCGCGCCAGCAGCCAACCCGGCAACAGCACCACGTAAAAAAAGTAAAACACCAGCACCAAAAAATCCTTTAGATTACCCATGTTTAGTACAAATAATTAAACAAATTTTTGATAAAATTTTCTCTTTTGAAACATGGCTTGACAATATTATTATAACGATAAAATAATATATTAGTGGTAAGTCCTTCATTAAGGGTCTATGGTGCTTCTCCACATCGTGGTTAATGAGCCATAGCATAACAACTTGGTGGGGCACACTCCCCGTAAGGGGCTTTCATTTAAGATATTGCTCATCAAGGGCAATTTTTTTGTGGAAAATTTTATACCATCCCAGATCTCCATTCTCATATTTCCGGTGTATCCCCCACGCGAACATGTCCACCGCCTGCAATCCATTAATCTTCCTTGAATCTTCATGGTAAATGTCGAAAGGCACTTTCAGTTTTATCCGGCCTTCCAATTGCCCCACAATATATTCATTGAATTCTTTGATTCCCTTCGGCCCCTTACATTTGTCAATTGTCAGGATAATTCTGTTGTTGTTAGCTTTTTCAAAAGGGATACGATCAAACACTTGTCGAGCAATAAAATTATAAACTCTTGACTTGCTTCTGGCCAGCTCTTCATAAACTCTTAGTTTATTCAGCGTTACCGAATAAACAGCAAATCTTATATCTTTGACTTGTTTGTAAAAATATTTTTTTACCGCGATAGTTGTCCTCTCCCCCTTCAACTCATCAACAATTCTTTTTCTCTTTTTTCTTGGATTCAATTTTCTTCTTAATACTAGACTAACAGCTTTGGCGATTTTCCTGTTGTTGTCAACGCCGCGAGTTGCCAAAACTGCTACCGTAAAGAATTTTGACGGTTTTTTATTAACAAAATCAAAGCCTAAATCACCCGACTCGTCCAAATATAAATACCACATCTTTATAAAATTGTTACCTAGAATAAGTTATTCTAAATATAAGAATAATGTCTTTTAATCCTGGTTCTCCATAAAAGAATAATTGGAAACAATAGCATCACCAAACCTAAAAAGAAAAAAATTATAAAAGGCGTACCTTCGAAAATAAAACTGATAAACGCAGCCGACAATCCAACAACTCGACCGCCGACCAAAAAAAATTCTCTGCCTACCATAGCCAGTCCAATATCTTGGTGCGAATCGACAACCATAGCAGTTATGATGCTCCAAAAAAGAGGCAGGAAAAATTGCAGGACACTCGCAGCGATAATCCAGAGAATCAAATTTGTAGTAGCAAAGGCAAATAAAAACGTGGCAGCAGAAAGTATGATTGAAATCGGAAACATAAACACCGCTCTTTTTTGAATTTTGTCCGTATATTTTCCCAAGGTTAAATTCGCCATGACTGACACTAAAGCCAGGTAGGCCAGGAAAGTCGCGTAGCCCGATGGGGTTTTCAAAAAAAATAAAGTATAAACCGGGATAATTCCAAAAGGAAGAGCTTCCCAAACGCCTTCGCAAAAGATAAACAAACGGGTTCTTCTGATTTCGTTAAAAGCTTCTTTAAAAGAATAATTAATCGTAAAATTTTTCTGAGCTTTCATCAGAAAAAAGGCTACTACCGTAAGAAGTCCTGATGAGATCCAGATGTAATTATATCCAAAACCGGCCACGAAACCTGAGGCCAGGGGAGCTAGGATAGAAATTATTGGTCCCAAACTGAACATAATGGCCGAGCTATGACCAACTTTTTCTTGAGAAGTTAATTTGAAGTGAGCCGCATTATAATAAATATAAAACAGCAGTGTTGTCAGCCCGCTAAATACCGAAGCTATATAGAATTTCGGAGTCCAACTCAAATCGATAATCAATAAAATAAAAACCAAGAAAGATGCTAGAGACAAACCCCAAGAAAGGTGGGCATTGAAATTTCTGGCGTTTATCTTTCTAAACATAAGCAAGAATATAAACTGGGCCAAAAATGCAATACAAATTCCTAAAAGAATCTGGTTTAATGATAAACCCCATTTCAAAAAATAAGGATTTACTACCGACCTGGCAAAACCGTTTAGCCAGAGACAGAAAGCATAAAACAAAAGCAACTTGAAAAAGGGAGACTTATAACTTAAGTCCATTCTATATTTTATTATTCTCTAATTTTCGAAACTCCTCCAGATACTTCTGCCCGATTACGGACCAGTCGAAATGCTCTTTCACATATTTGCGGGCTTTTTTGCCCAACTCAATTCTATACTCCGGATTATCCATTAAAAATTTGATTGCCTCTACAAATTTAGCGGAGTTTTTTGAGGGCAGGCGGATGCCGTTTTCCCGGTTTTTGACCGCGTCCCGCAGCCCTTCCAAGTCGGCCACGACCGGCACCAGCCCGCAGCTGGCCGCCTCAATCACAGTGATCCCGAAGCCCTCGCGGTCGCCCTTGACTTTGATATTAGGCATTATGAACAAGTCACAAGCGTTAAACAAAAACTTTTTTTCTTCGTCGCTCACAAATCCCAGGAAGAAAACCTGGTTTCCCAGTTTCCGATCCACCACCGCTTTTTTTACTCTTTCCAAATCCGGGCCGGAACTGCCAATCACCAATACTGCTTGTGGAGGTAGCTTTGGCATCACCTTATTGACAAACCAAGCCAATCCTTTGCGCTTAACTATCCGGCCGAGTGATAAAATTACGAACTTGCCTTCGATATTTTCTGCAACTTCAGGAAAATATTTTAACCAGAGTTTATCCTTGTCATTTTTAATGTCAGTGTCAAAAAATTCTTCGGCATTAGTCCCGTTGGGAATAACCGTAACGATTTTTTCGGGAATATCATATCTTGCACAGGTGTCCGCCACGCCCTGGCTTACGGCAAAAATTTTGTCCAGCCGCCTGATTGCCCACATATTGGTGTACCGGTAGATCCAAAGCTGCTCGACGTAAGCGACGTCCAATCCGTGTATGTTCGAAGCAACCTTTATCCGGGGGAACAGCCAGCGTAAAATAACGCCCACCGGTGCCAGCACTCCGTCAGCCAGGTGGACAATTTTCACATCCGTGAAAAGCAGGATTACAATGGCTTTAACGAAAGCCCAGGGAACAAAAAAGGGCAGCGCCTTCCTCCCGTAAGAATTCTTGATTAAATACGCTTTGGCATAGCGGGAGACCCTCTGGGTCAAATTGTAGCTCAAGGTTTCCATACCGCCGATGGTTGGCGGATAGGTGCGGGTAATAAACAAAATTGGATGCGCAAGTTTTTTGGGTTTATCCATCTTGAAGAAAAAACCGTTCAAAAATTAACTGAAATCGCTTTTGTAATTTTTATTTTGAGCGTGCCGTTTTCTTTTGTTTATCCCTTGAATTTCCTGGAAAAAAATAAAAGCTTCACCTCGTTTTCTTTCTATAGCCTCTATCTGGTTGATCTGGCGGCCATTTTCCTGATTGTTGTTACGCTAATAAATCCATACTGGCACAAAAAATCAATTTTGACACCCTGGCTGGTTTTTCCGGCCTTCGCCTTTTTGTCATTTTTATGGAGCGGAGTCCCGCTGCTTTCCGCTTTTTGGGGACTGCGCCTGCTGCTGGTGGTCGGCGCACTGACGATCACGGTAAGTCTCATTAAAAAAGAAAAGTATTCCGCTTGGTTTTTTAAAATTCTGATTGCGGCCGGGATAATTGAAAGCCTCGTAGCAATCGGGCAGTTTATTTTCCAACGCTCACTGGGATTATATTTTATAGGCGAAAGTCACATCGGCCCCAACGTTTTGGGCCTTACCGAACTAAAGGTCCTGGGTCATGATTTATTGAGGGCCTACGGAACCTTTCCCCACCCCAATGTTTTGGGTGGATTTTTCCTGTTTACGCTCGTTGCGACCGTCTGGTACCGGTCGGCAAAATACGAAAAACTGTTTTTGCTCATCCAGCTGGTTGGGCTGGGGCTTACCTTCTCGCGCTCGGCCGTTCTCGGCCTGATTTTGATACTGATCCTCAATCGGAGCTTGTTTTCGGCCTATATTCCGAGATTCAACTGGAAAAAACAGAAAAAAGTTTTCGCCTTGCTATTCTTGTTTTTATTTATCGTACTGATCGCGCGCAGCCCGATCCAGAACATCTTATCCGGCCGCGACCCGTCCACCCGGCTGCGGGTTGAGTATGCGGCTGCCGCTTACCACCGCTTTCTCGCCTCGCCGGTTTTGGGCCGGGGGTGGGGAACTGGGCCGATTGAACTGCCGGCCTACTCGACCTATTCCTTCTACTCCTGGGAACTGCAGCCGGTGCATAATATATTTTTACTCGCTTTGTCCGATCTTGGAATAATTGGTTTATTAATTCTACTTTATCTAATTTACTCAACCCTCAAAGGACCAAAGAACATTTGGTATTCGCTATTTATCGCCTATCTCTTCATCGGTCTTTTTGACCACTATTCCCTGACTCTGCCCCAAGGCATATTTATTTTTTTCGCCGCGGCGATGCTGATCTTTGAATCAGGGAGAAATAGAGAAAGAACACCGCCAAAGGCAAAATCAGATAGAACTTCCCTTCCGTCTGGCTGAACAGCGCCCCCGCTCCCAGCAACAGGGAGAACAGACTGAAAATCAGCACTATTTTAACCGGCTTCCAACCCCGGTCCAACAACCTTTCGTGTAAATGCAATCGGTCACCGCCAAAAACCGGCCATTTGCCGGCCGCGATTCTTTCCAGGGTTACGAAGATAAAATTAAAAATCGGAATTCCCAAAACCAAAGCGGTGGTCGCCACTTTACCGCCGGAATAAAGCGAAATTACCGCAATCAAAAATCCCAGGATCCAAACCCCGGCCGAACCTAAATAAATTTTTCCCGGTGGAAAATTAAAAAACAAAAAGCCGAGTAGCGCTCCGGTCACAATCAAACACAGCAGAGTGGTGCTCGGTTGGTTCACAATAGGATTGAGACCCAAAATAGCCAGAGAAAGCAACGTAATAAAACCGATACTGCCCGCCAGCCCATCCACTCCATCCAGCCAGTTCAAAGCTTCAATCACCAGAATTATCCAGAAATAAGCCAAAACCGCCGAGAAAAAAGGCGGAAAGAAGAATACTGTTCCGCCCGGCAATCGAATGTGATTGATGGTATCCCCCACAAAAACCGCCAGCAAGGCGGCGCCGCTTTGAAAAAGCAATTGTTTTTGCCAGCTGATTTTTTCCTGGTCGTCCCACACGCCTCCTACCAGCAAAATAATAATCCCCAGTACCAGGCTCCCGAAATCTTTGGCCAGCAAAAAGCCGGGGTAGAAACTCTGGAATATTGTAATAAAAAATATTACAGTTACACCAACAATAACCCCGCCCCAACGCTTCGGAATAATATTTTTCGGCTGCAAATAATAATAAAATGATCCCGTCGCGACGAGCAAAGGCAGTAAAAATCCCAATAAATTTTTTATTTCCAGCTGGTTCATGGTAATCACTCCACCTTACCCAGCCCTTTTAATCTTGGCAAAGATTCGATATGAATCTGCCTTTTGCTATCCTTGATCTTAATTTTTATTTTTGTGGTTTTTCGATTGGTTCGGGTAATATAATTATCTTCGATACATTCGGGCCATTCGAGGACGATAATGGCTTCGGGGTCAGTAATAATTTCTTCCCAGCCAAGTTCGACCAGGTCGGCGTATTTTTTGAGGCGGTAGCAGTCAAAATGGTAAAGTTTACCACCGTTAGTGGTGTTATACGCTCGCATGATATTGAAAGTAGGACTGGTGATTTTGGTTTTAATGCCTAGCCCTTTGGCTATTCCACGGATTAGCTCGGTCTTCCCGGCGCCTAGAATACCTGACAGAAAAATAATTTCTCCCCCTTTAAATCCTCCGGCCATTTTTTGGCCGATTTTCTGGGTCTCCTCCGCAGAGTGGGATAGGATTTTCTTCATAGTATTGTTACATGCCGAAACCCAGGCCTCCCTTTGCAGTACTGGCCGCCCCGACCAGCATTTGACTGGAGTCATTAGGTTTGAAAATAATTGAACTCAGCTCCCGGCTGATTTCAAACTGGACGGTTTTCCAGGTTTGGCCGGCGTTTTGGGACAAATAAAGGGTCATTCCCGCGGCCAAAGCCCACATTTCCCCCTGGCCATTCTTGTAAATCACAAAATCCCGCACGGGAAAATCGGTTGGGTTGTTGAGCACGATAATTTTGCGCCAGACTTTTCCGTTGTCCCCGCTTTGATAAAAACCTTTGTCCGTCGCCAAAAACAAATCGGGTCCGAATTTTCTCATCAAATAAAAAGTCGTGCCCATGTCGCCGCTTTCGGGCAGCTGAATTTGGGTAAAATTCCTTCCGCCGTCCGCGGAAACCCATAATCCTTTGCCGGTAAGCGCCCAGAGACCATTTTCGTTTACCGAATCGAAAGTAAAATCAATTACTTCTTCCTGAAACGGGTAGGTCGCCTGCCAAGTGTCACCCCGATTGTCGCTGCGCACCACTAGGCCTTCGGAGTTGACCGCAGCCAAAGCATTCTCGTGGAAAGGATCGCGTTTTACGTGAGTAACTGTGCTGTCGTTTCCGGCTTCGGTATAAATCTCTTTCCAATCGGTCCCGCCGTTTTCCGTTTTTATTATTTTGGCCCGGCCGTTGAGCACGATCGAAGCGTAAAAAAAGCCGCTGCGGCCAGGGTCGGCCTCGACGGCGTTCACGGAACTAGTTTCCGGCAGCAACCGTCTCCAGCCTTCCCCGAACTGATTGCTCACGTATAAACCGTTGCTGGGCGTTACTAAAAAAACCACGTCCGGGTTGTTGGGATCCGCCAAAAGTTGGCTGGTGTCCGCCCGGGCCAGAGTTTCTTTGCTTCCTTCAATAATGGTTTTTTGCTGCCAGTTAGCTCCCCCGTCTGTTGATTTATATATTCCGCCGTCATTTTTGGGGACATTGCAGCTTGGCCCGCCATAAAGCGGCAGGGCCAAAATCATTGGTATCAACAATAAGGATTTGTTTTTTGGCAAAATTTTCATTTTTATGTTATAAAGATAAGTCAGAAATTCTTAAGGCGCAAAACCTTGCCCCGGTTTTTTTAGCGGGGATTTTGCGATATTTATATTATTAGTCTAATAAAGTAATATTGGTTGTTTTACCGACCTAAGCACTAACATGGACAGAGTATTCACTATTACCCAAGAAAAACTCAAGAAAAACAGTTATCCCGAGTTCCGTGTCGGGGACGTCGTGCGCGTTAGCCGCCGAGTCAAAGAAGGCAACAAGGAGCGCGTTCAAATTATTGAAGGCACGATTATCGCGCACAAACACGGCTCCCAGCCGGGCGCCACAATCACTTTGCGCCGCGTCACTTTGGGCGTCGCCGTGGAACTGGTTTTGCCTTTATTCTCCCCTCACACTGAAAAAATCAAGGTAGTCAAGCGGCAAAAAACCCGCCAGGCCAAACTGTATTATCTCCGAAAGTCCAAAGGAAAAAAGAGCAAATTGCGGGAAAATACCGAAGGAACCAGACGCGCAAAAGAGCAGGAAGAGAAGCGGAAGCAAAAAGAAAAACTGGAAAAAGCCCCGGAATCTGATAATATTAAACCGGAAGCCGAAAAAAAAGAAGAAGAAAAAGCGGGCGATTAGCTCAGCTGGTCAGAGCGCGTCACTGATAATGACGAGGTCCGAGGTTCGAGTCCTCGATCGCCCACGATTAACAATTGCGCTCGTAGCTCAATGGATAGAGCACTTGGCTTCGGACCAAGGGGTTGCGGGTTCGACTCCTGCCGAGCGCGCCATAGCTAAATTTCATGACAATCTATAACATCCTTTTTCCATTTTTGATTCTGGTGGTCCTGGGGGTGGTCATTTATATTCTCACCAAACATTTGCCGGAAGCAGTGGAACAACACCGGATCCTCGAAGAAGAAGAAAAGAAGCGCTGGTGGCAGGTGCTTTTGGGGAAAGGGGAAAACGTCTTGCGCTCCCTGCGAGTGTTGCTATTGAAATTGGACAATCGGTTGAATGATTCCATCAAAAAGATCCGGGAGAAAAAAGAGGACATGGGAAAGGGCCTGAAAGAATACCGGGATCGCCGGCGTCAAAAAACTTTCCAGGAGAATATCCCGCTTGACCGCGAAAATGAGTTCGGATCGGAAACCGATGATCAAAAAATTGAAAAAGTGTCAATTTGGGATAACGAGGAAGGGAAAGACGCTCCCGAAGACGTTGATTACGCGGAAAATGAGACTATCCCCGAGGTGCCGGGCCAAGGAAAAATCAGTTTTGCCAAACGGATGACCTCGGTTTTCCGCCACGCCCCCAAAAAACCGGTCGAACCCAGAAAAAGCAAAGCGGTGGAGGAAATTATCAAGAAAACTTTCACTCCGGTGGAAATCAAAGTGGAAAAGGAACAATACTGGAGAAAAAAAGAAGCTATGCTGATTCAAAGTATCGTGCGGGAGCCCAAGAATGTCGGTTTGTATATTCAATTGGGCCGTCTTTACACCAACCAACACAATTGGCTGGATGCCCGTAACGCTTTCTTGGAGGTTTTGAAACTCGACAAGACAAATATCAAAGCTAAAGAAGAACTAAAAAGGATCGAAAAGTATTTGAATGAGTAAAACATTTTACCGGGTTTATCGCCCGCAAAAATTTGACGAGTTGGTGGGGCAGGAACTGATTCGCCTCACCCTTAAACAGGCCATCAAGGAGGGCCGGATTGCTCACGCTTATTTATTTACCGGCCCCCGCGGCACGGGAAAGACCACCACGGCCCGGATTTTCGCCAAAGCGGTTAACTGCCTGACTCCGCTCAAGGAACGCAAAGATGCCGAGCCTTGCGATGAGTGTAAAAACTGCCTGGCCATTATGGACGGCAAAACTTTGGATTTGATGGAGATTGACGCCGCTTCCTACACGGGAGTGGACAACATCCGCCAGCTGACGGAAAACATTGACCTGTCGCCGGCTGACTTGAAATACCGGATTTTTATCATTGACGAAGTCCACATGTTGAGCCGGGGAGCCTTCAATGCCTTGCTCAAAACTTTGGAAGAACCGCCGGCCCACACGATTTTTATTTTAGCCACCACCGAACAGCATAAAGTCCCACTGACCATCACCTCGCGCTGTCAAAGATTTTCTTTCAGCCTGTTAAACTTGCCCGAAATTCTCAAAAAGCTTTCCGCCATCACCGAAAAAGAAAAAATCGACATCGACAAGGAAAGCCTGGAAATGATCAGTGAAGCCGCCCACGGCGGCATGCGCGACGCGGAGAGCCTGCTGGCCCAGGTGGCTTCGCTCGCGGGGAAGGTTATAAAAGCCAGCGAAACCCGGGACATTCTCGGAATCGCCGGCCGGGACGACGAAATCAAACTGATGACCGGGCTTTTTGAAAAAGACATGAGCAAAACCGTAAACCGGCTGGAGCAAATGAATAAAAACGGGATGGACATATTTCTTTTGAGTCACCGGTTGTTGGATTACCTGCGCAAGATAATTTATATAAAACTGAATCCGAAAGGAGCGAATCTGATCGCCCAGGAAATCAGCGAAAGCCAGGTGGATAAATTAAAAACCCTGGCCGGCAAAATATCTATTACGGACCTGCTTGGATTAACTTCAAAACTAATCCAGACCCAACCCGGCATTAAAAATTCCTCTTTTCCTCATTTGGCTTTGGAGCTGGCGGTGGTGGAATGGGGAATTAAAGACGCGCCTGATTCATATGA
>Ga0172371_10004245_pt1 | contig 21813 bp, 17 predicted proteins | sample Lak12m_FD_114543 | JGI IMG/M metagenome (GOLD analysis project Ga0172371, IMG submission 114543) | Freshwater microbial communities from Kabuno Bay, South-Kivu, Congo - kab_022012_12m | ecosystem: Environmental > Aquatic > Freshwater > Lake | place: Democratic Republic of the Congo: South-Kivu...
CATTCAAGGCGATATTCAGGAGAAGGACGTTGACCAATGGAGCTTTCCGGCTTCGGGCCGAACCGGCTCCAAGTCGATCTCTCAACCAAGCATGGAGCATCCCGGGATCGAGGCCGCGGGCCGCGGCGACGCGCCCGGCCTGGTACTCGACGGCCGCCGACGGAAGATGAGGGTCGAGGCCGCTGCCCGAAGCGGCCAGGAGCTCCACGGGAACGGGATTCTCCGGCGAGCCGTTCAGGGCCGCGATCCGCTCCTTCACCTGCCGGGCCAGCTCCGGACTCGACGGGGGAAGATTGCCGGCGCCGGCCGCGGAGGCGTCATCATTCACCGCCGAAGGCCGGGGCCGGAAATATCCGGGCTTGGAAAAAGGCTGGGCGATCAGCTCACTGCCGATCGTGACGCCCGACCGATCGCGAAGGAGCGATCCCTCGGCCGAGGAGGGGGCGGCGAGCCGGGCGAAACCGGTGATGAAAAGCGTGTATATTCCGCCCAAGACGATCCAGGATGCCGCGGCAATCCGCAGGATCCCGGCGGCTTCCCCGGAAAGCTTCGCCCGCTTTTCTTCGGACATCATGACCTCCCGAAGATCCCGATCGCGCTCATGGCCCAATCGATCAGCTTGATCCCCAGGAACGGCAGGATCAAGCCGCCCAGGCCGTAGATCAGGAGATTCCTTTTCAATAAGACCGCCCCGCCGCAAGGACGGTAACGAACGCCTCGGAGGGCCAAGGGAATCAGAGCGGGGATGATCAGGGCGTTGAAGACCAGAGCCGAAAACACCGCGCTTTGCGGCGTGGCCAGCCGCATGATATTGAGAACGCCCAGCTGGGGCACCGCCAGCCGGAAGATCGCCGGAATGATGGCAAAATACTTGGCCACGTCGTTGGCCACCGAGAAGGTCGTCATCGCCCCCCGGGTAATCAGGAGCTGCTTGCCGATTTCGATGACCTCGATCAGTTTCGTCGGATCGTTGTCCAGGTCGACCATGTTCCCGGCTTCCTTGGCCGCCTGCGTTCCCGAGTTCATGGCCACGCCGATGTCGGCCTGGGCCAGGGCGGGCGCGTCGTTGGTCCCATCCCCCATCATCGCGACCAGATGACCGGTTTTCTGTTCCTTCCGGATCAAGTCCAGCTTGGTCTCGGGTTTGGCCTCGGCGAGGAAGCCGTCGACGCCGGCTTCGCCGGCGATGGCGGCCGCGGTGAGAGGATTGTCGCCGGTGACCATGATCACCCGAAGCCCCATCGCTCTCAGGCGGACGAAACGGTCGCGGATGCCCGGTTTGACGATATCGGCGAGAGCCACGACGCCGAGGATCGAGGGGCCGCGGGCGACGACGATCGGGGTCCTTCCGTTCCGGGCCACCGCGGCGACGATTTCGGCCAGGCCGGAGGGCGGCTCTCCGCCGCGCCGGCGAACGTCGGCTTCGACGGCGTCGGCCGCGCCCTTGCGAAAAGACCGGCCGCCCGTTTCGTCCAGGCCTGAGAGCCGGGTTTCGGCGCTGAACGGGAGGATGACCGCCGCCGGCGAGGGGCTGGGAGCGGCCGCGCCCAGCGTCATTTCGCCCAGCCGGAGAATCGACTTTCCTTCGGGCGTGGGATCGCCCAGCGAGGCCATGGCGGACGCCTCGGCCAGGGTCGACTTGTCGACTCCCGCCAGGGGGAAAAACTCCACCGCCTGGCGGTCGCCGATCGTGATGGTCCCGGTTTTGTCCAGAAGAAGGGTGTCGATGTCCCCCGCCAGCTCGACCGCTTTGCCGCTTTTCGACACGATATTGGAGGTCAGGGCCCGGTCCATCCCGGCCAAGCCGATCGCGGACAGCAACGCCCCGATCGTCGTCGGGATGAGACAGACGAGAAGGGCGACAAGCGTCGGAACGGGAAGGCGGATCCCGAACGCCCGGCCGATCGGAGCGAGCGATCCCGTCACGAGGAGAAAGACCAGGGTCAAGCCGGCCAGGGTCACGGTCATGGCCAGCTCGTTCGGGGTTTTCTGCCGGGACGCTCCTTCGACCAGGGCGATCATCCGATCGAGAAAAGACTCCCCCGGGCCGGCGGTGATGCGAATGACGATCCCGTCGGAAAGGACCCGCGTCCCGCCGGTGACGCCGGAACGGTCGGTTCCGGCTTCGCGCACGACCGGAGCCGATTCTCCGGTGATCGCCGATTCGTCGACGGTGGCGATTCCCTCGATCACTTCGCCGTCGCCGGGGATGATCTCGCCGGCCCGGACGAGGACCCGGTCGCCGGGCTTGAGAGTTTCGGAAAGAACCATCTCCTCGCCGCCGGAAACCAGAAGACGGGCTTGCGTCGACTTCCTCGTTTTTTTCAAGCCCTCCGCCTGAGCCCGCCCGCGGGCTTCGGCGACGGCTTCGGCGAAATTGGCGAACAGGACGGTCAGCCAGAGGACAACGACGACGGCGGCCGGATAGGCGAAACCGTTGAGACGGATCGCCGCCGGGTCAACGAGGGCGATGGTCGAGACGAACGCTCCCAGCTCGGTGACGAACATGACCGGATTGCGGGCCATGCGGCCCGGCCGAAGCATCCGGAACGATTCCCGGATCGTCGCCCAAAACTGGACGGGGATTTTTTTCCGTGATTTTTTTCCCATTTCAGACCCCCGGCCCCGCCAGGATCTCGGCGACCGGACCGAGAACCGCAACCGGCAGGAAGAGAAGCGCGCCGATTAAAACGACCGTCCCGATCAGAATCAGGGCGAACAAGGGCGTGTCAACGCGAAACGAACCGACGGTCTCGGGCGCCGGGACCTTCGTCCCGAGGCGCCCGGCGATCAAGAGCGGGAGAATGATCGGAAGATAGCGGCCGACGATCATGACGACGGCGCTGGCCAGATTCCAGGGCGCGGTGCCGTCGGCCAGGCCTTCCAGGCCGGAGCCGTTATTGGCCGCGGCCGAGCTGAACTCGTAGAGAATCCGGGTGAAGGCATGCGCGCCCAGAGGCGCTCCGGATCCTCCCAATCCAGGAACGACGGCGAAAAGCGCCGTTCCGCCGAGAATGAGGATCGGATGGACCAACAGGCCGCAGACGGCGAGCTTCATCTCGGCCGTCTCGATCTTCCGCGAGAGATACTCGGGCGTTCGGCCGACCATCAGGCCGCAGATGAAGACGCCGATGACGATATAGAGAAAAAGGTTGATCAAGCCCACGCCGCCGGCGCCGAAGGCGATGTTTGTCCAGAGAGCGGCCAGAAGGACCAGATTGGTCGACGGATGCTGGCTGTCCAGCATGCCGTTGACCGAACCGTTGCCCAGGGACGTCGTCAAGGCGGACCAGAACGGCCCGGCTCTTTTCCCGAACCGGAGCTCCTGCCCTTCCCAGTTGACGCTCGAAGGCGCGGCCGCCGGATCATGAAAGGCCGGAGAAGGATGCGATTCGAAACCGAGACAGAGGCCGGCATGGATCAGGAGAAACGCGGCCATCACCGCGAACAGGACGGCGGCGTGGCGCCGGCGGCGCGTCATCCGGCCGAACATCCAGACGCAGGCCATCGGGATGATCAACATCGCCAGCGCTTCGACGGCGTTAGACAGTCCGGTCGGATTTTCGTACGGGTGGGCGGAATTGGGCCCGAAGTATCCGCCGCCGTTCGAGCCGAGCTGTTTGATGGCCGTGAAGGCGGCGACCGGGCCCCGGGCGATCCGCTGCAGCCCGCCCTCCAGCGTCCGGGCGATCACGGTCCCGCCCCCGGTCATGGGGACTCCGCACAAGGCGAGGGCCGACCCGAAAACGACGGAGAGCGGCAGCAGGACGAAGAACGCGGCCGAAACGACGTCGCGGAGGAAGTTGCCGACGCGCGCGCGGCCGGATAGGCCGCGGGCCAGGGCGGCCAGGGCGGCCAGACCCGTCGCGGCCGAAAGAAACTGGAGAACCATCAGGCCGGCGATCTGGGACGTCGGGCTGAGAACCGTTTCGCCCGAGTAATGCTGAAGGTTCGTGTTGGTCACAAAGGACGAGGCGATATGCAGAATCAAATGAAAGGGAAGCGGGCCTTTGCGATCAGGATTGCCTGGCAGGACGGGCTGAAGGGCGAGGATGAGGGCCGCGATCAAAAACAGCGCGGCGTTGAAGAGAAGCAGGGTGCGGATATAGGCGGCGGGCGCCTGGTCTTCGTCGAAATATTTTCCTCCGACAAGGCGGAGAATCCGGCCCCGGATTCCCGTCCCTTTCTCGCCCGGCCCGGAAGGAACGGCGAAAACGGCCGCCATCCACCGGCCGAGCGGCAGGGAAACAGCCGCGCCGCCGAGGAGGATCGCCGCCATCGTTCCATATGTCATGGACGAGTCCTTTCTCTCCGCGAGCCCCGAAGGTCAGAATTTTTCCGGATCAAGAAGGGCATAGAACAGATAGCCCAAGGAAAAAAGAAAAAGGCCAAGAGCCGCGATTCCGGTCATGAGGAAACCTCCCGAATGACGGATCCCGGTTCGTCATGTTCGATGCGCGGAAGGGTGAACCAGAAAAGGCTCCCCTGTCCCGGAGCGCTCTCGACGCCGACGTCCCCGCCGTGATGCCGGATCGTTTCCTGGACGATGGTCAACCCCAGGCCGACGCCCGAGGCGGGATTCTGTCCGGGCGCCCGGAAAAACGGCGTGAAGACCTTGTCGAGATACTCGGACGGGATGCCCGGGCCGGAATCCCGGACGACGAACCGGACGCCGGCGGCGATCGCCTCCGCTTCGAGCTTGATCGTCCCGCCCGGCTCGGTGAAGCGCAGGGCGTTGGAAAGAAGGTTGTCGAAAACGAAGGCGATGCGGCCGCGATCGGCCAGGACGCGCGGCAGGTCCGGAGGCACCGAGGCCGAGAGCGTGATTCCCCTGTTCCGGGCTTCGGCGAAATGCCGGTCGACCGCCTCCCGGACGAGAGCCGTCGGCTCGTTCGGTTGAAGGGCCATCTGGGCCCGCCCGGATTCGATCCGGTCGATGTCCAGGAGATCGTTCACGATCCGGACCAGGCGTTCGCTCTCGTCGCGGGCCGCCGCGACGAGATCGGATTGTTTCGGATTGAGCTCGCCCAGGGATTCGTCCAGAAGCATGTGCAGCGACATGCGCAGAGCCGTCAAGGGCGTCTTGAGCTGATGGGAAACGGTCGCCACGACGCTGCGCTTCAGCTCGAGCTGTTCGTGAAGCTGGGTGACGTCGAGAAGGAGGGCCACCAGGGCGGTGGGCTCGTCCGGAAGCCCGCTCGTCGACAGGGGAAGCACGACCGGATGGAACAGCCGCTCCCGGAGTCCGTCGAATTTCTGCAAAACGCCCCCCCGCTCGTCGAAAAACTCGACGGTCTGTTTCTCTTTCAAGGACTGATCGACCAGGGCCGCGAGCCATCCTTCCGCCAGCGAACGGACGTTGACGCCCGGCTTGAGGCCGAAGAGCCGGTCGGCGGGTTCCGTGGCGAATTCGACGTTCCCCCGGAGGTCGAGAACGGCGATCGGCGTCGGCAGGGTTTTGAAAACCTCCTCCGTGACTTTCCGCGTCCGCAGGACTTCGAGGCGGTCCATCCGGCGGATGCGACGGAGGCCTTCGGCCATGTCGTTGAAAGCCTCGGCCAGGCGGCCGATCTCATCCCGGCCTTTCGGCTGAAGGACCAGGTCGAGATTTCCCCGCCGGGCCTCATCGGCGAATCCGATCAGGCGCCGGACCGGGAGGAGAATCCATCGGCGGATGGCCAGGCTGTAAGCCAGGGCGACGACGGCGGCGGCGATGATCACCAGCAAAAGCTGGCGATGGGCCGAAGCGGCGTCGGCCCGGGCTTTATTGTTGGCTTCGACCATGTTGGACTGATTCATATCCAGAATATCCTGGGCCAGCTTTTTCAATTCATGAAACCGGGGGGAGACCTCGTTTTCGTAGCGCGAGCGGCGTTCGGAAAGAGCGGCCGATTCATCGAGGACGGGTCCGATCGCCTCGGTATACGCGGCAAACAAACCCGGGATGCGGCCGGCCGTTTCCTTTTCGCCCGGCATGGTGATGTTTTGAAGCTCGGCCTTGAGCGCCTCGCCGAAGATCCGCCGGTTGTCCTCGATCACCCGGCGGCTTTCCGCGGACGGGCCGAGAAACGAGAAGAGAACCCCGCTGTCGATGCGTTCCAGGGCTTCCTTCATGGATTGGCAGGCGACGACGCTTTTATAATTTTCGCGCAGAATGACGTCGATCGAGCGTCCCAGCACGGAAATCTTGGCCATGGTCAACAGGCCGATTCCCCCGATAAGAAGGAAAAGGCCCCCGAAACCAACCATTAATTTTTGACGGAGTCCGAACATGTGTTTTTGCCTCGATTTATATTTTGCAAGACGCGTGCCAGACCCGCCGCCGGGAAATCAGGCGGGGATGAGTGGTTCAAGCGGCCGGGGCCTTGCATTTTGCAAGAAGCCGGTTCCGGATGATTGCAAAAAGCGCTATTTGACGGGGCTATTAATCGAGGCCGTATTCCTTGCGCTTCCGCCACAAGGTCGCCTGGTCGATGCCGAGGATTTCGGCCGCTTCCTGAAGGGAATAGGCTGCCGCCAATACTCCACGGATATGGGCTTCTTCGACGCGATCCAGGGAAACACGTTCGCCCAGACGAACGGAAGGCGCCTGGGGAACCAGGGCGGAAGGAAGATGTTCCGGTTCGATGCGCCCCCCCGGGCAAAGAATGACGGCCCGTTCAATCACATTCCGCAGCTCGCGGATGTTCCCGGGCCAATTGTAGGCCCGAAGCGCGGCCAGCGTCTCCGCGGCGAATGCCAGCCCGGCCTTGTGGTTATGGATGGAGAAAAAGGCCAGCATCTCCGCCGCGAGGTCCTCGATATCCTCGGCCCGGTCGCGAAGGCTCGGAAGATCGATGGGAAAAACGTTCAACCGAAAGAACAAATCCTCGCGAAACGCCCCTCTTGCGACAGCCGCCGCCAGATCCGTGTTCGTGGCCGCCAGAATCCTGACATCGGCCCGGCGCGTTCTGGATTCTCCCACTCTTTCATACTCCCGGTCCTGCAAAAAACGAAGCAGCTTTGGCTGAACGGACAAGGGAACATCTCCGATTTCGTCAAGGAAAACGGTGCCTCCCTCGCAGGCGGCGATGCGGCCCGGATAATCGCGGACCGATCCCGTAAACGCCCCCCTGGCGTGGCCGAACAGCTCGCTTTCCAGCAACTCCGGGCTGAGCGACGGGCAGGAAATGACGCCGAACGGCATGGCGCTTCGCGGGCTCCAGGCGTGGATGGCCCGGGCCAGGACCGATTTGCCGGTTCCGCTCGGTCCCCGGAGGAGCGCGATCGCCTCGGATCCGGCGACCCGGCGGGCGGCCTCGATCGTCTTCAGCATTCCGGGATGGCGGGAACGAAAATTGATTTCGGGATTCAGCCGGCTGAGATCGTCCTGGAGAGTCGCCAGGCGGAGCTCCATCCGGCGCAAGGACGCCGCCCGGTCCGCGGCCAGGAGAACGTGCTCCGGGACGAACGGTTTCGGAATATAGTCCACGGCGCCGCGTTTCACGGCTTCCACGGCCGTTTCGATCGAGGCATACGCGGTGATGACGACGATCTTGAGCCACGGCGATTCGCGCAGGAGAAGGGGAATGAGATCGAGGCCGTTGTCGGTCCCCAGGCGGAGATCGACGAAGGCCAGGTCGAACGCCTGGCGCCCGGCTTCGGCCAGGGCCTCGGAGAACCGCCCGACGGCCGTGACATGATGGCCTTTCGATTCCAGGCAGACGGCCAGGACGCGGCGGATATTGCTTTCGTCGTCGACGATAAGGACATTCAGCCGGTCTTCCGGAACCGATGCCGTCGCCTTCGCGCTCATGGATTCCTTCCTCCGTTCGACTTCCGGGTCGTCGCCCGTCCACAGGCGATGATAGGACCGTCGCCTTCAAAGATCAAGCCGATATCCCGAATCGGCTCTTGGCGGCCCCGCGTGAATGCGGTATGCTGGCGGCATGACTTCCTCCTTCGACGTGGCCGTCGTCGGCGGCGGGGCGGCCGGCCTGGCCGCGGCGGTCGCCGCCGCCCGGGAAAAGTGCTCGGTCGCGATCGTCGACCGGATGCCGCGCCTCGGGAAAAAAATCCTGATCACCGGGGGCGGCCGGTGCAACCTCGGCCACGAGCGCCTCGATCCCGCGCTTTTCTCCTCGACGAATCCGGCCCTCGTCGCCTCCGTTTTCGCCCGATTCGGGACGGCGGAGATCGTCCGATTTTTTGAAGGCCTGGGCTTGCGGATCGTTTCCGACTGCGGGCGCCTGTATCCCTCGACCAACCAGGCCGCCTCCGTTCTGAAGGTCCTGGAGCTTGAAATCCGGCGGCGGGGCGTCGAAGTCCTCACCGGCTTTGAAGCGGCGGCGGTCAAACGGGAAAAAGAGGCGCTTGCGGTCGTTTCGGCCGACGGGATCAGAATGATGGCCCGGAGCGTCGTGCTGGCGGGGGGAGGACGGTCTTACCCGGCCTTGGGATCGAACGGAAGCGCCTATGATCTGGCCCGGGCCCTGGGCCACGGGCTCGTCGAGCCCGTGCCCAGCTGCGTCCCGCTCCTCGTTCGCGACCGGGCCTGCCATTTTCTCCAGGGCCAGAAAATCCGGGCCAAAGCGGAAGCCCGGATCGACGGCCGGGCCGCGGCCGAAGCCGCCGGGGATCTCCTTTTCACGGAATACGGCTTGTCGGGGACGGCCGTCCTGGACGTCAGCACCGAAATTTCCCTCGCCCTCCATCGGGCGAAAAAACCGCGCGCGGAGATCCGCCTCGATCTGCTGCCGGACCTCGGCCGGGATCGGCTTGAAATCGAGCTCAAGCGGAGGACGGCCGAGGGATGGGAGGGGGCGGATCTCGTTTCCGGCCTGCTTCCGGAGAAATTCGGAAAAGTCGCGGCCGGCTGGATTCCGCCGGGAACGCGGCCCGAAGCGTACGCCTCCGCCCTGGCCGCGGCCCTCAAGGACAGGCGCTTCGACGTCCAGGGGACGCGGGGCTGGAACGAGGCGGAATTCACCAGCGGGGGCGTGAACGCGGCGGAAATCGACGCCGAACGGCTCGAATCGAAGACCGCGCCGGGGATCTTTTTAGCCGGGGAAATCTGCGACGTCCAGGGGCCGCGGGGCGGGTACAATCTCTCCTGGGCCTGGGCTTCGGGAATGCTGGCCGGCCGGGCGGCCGCCTTACGCTTTGCCTAAAACCATGGCCAGCAAGGCCATCCGGACGTAAAGCCCGTATTCCATCTGGCGGAAATACGCCGCCCGAGGATCATCGTCGAAATCCATGCTGATCTCGGTCACCCGGGGAAGCGGGTGAAGGACGATCATGTCCTTTTTCGCGGCTTTCATCACCTTGGGGCTGACGACAAACGCGCTCTTGACCTTTTCGTAGACTTCGACGTCCTCGAAGCGTTCCTTCTGAACGCGGGTGACGTACAGGACATCGGTTTTCGGGAGGACTTTATCCAGGGTCGTGTGCTCGGACTGGGGCAGTCCCTTGGCCGCGACCTCCTCCATGACGTCGGAAGGCATGCGGAGAATGTCGGGCGAAACGTAGTTCAGCTTGATGCCGTCAAACTGCGTCAGCAGCCGGGCCAGCGAATGGACCGTCCGCCCGTATTTCAAATCGCCGAGCATGGTCACATTCAGGTTGTCCAGGCGCCCCAGCTCCTCGCGGATCGCGAACACGTCCAGGAGAGCCTGGGTCGGGTGCTCGCCCACGCCGTCGCCGGCGTTGATGACGGGCTTGCCGGCGTGCCGGGCGGCCAGGGCCGCCGAGCCGACCTCGGGATGGCGCAGGACGATGACGTCGGCGTAGCAGCCCAGGGTCCGGACGGTATCCGGGAGGCTTTCGCCCTTGGCCACGGAGGAGAATTTCACTTCGCTGATCGGAATGACCGCGCCGCCCATCCGCTGCATGGCGGCCATGAAGGACGAGGAGGTCCGGGTGGACGGCTCGTAAAACAGGTTGGCCAGGATTTTGCCCTTCATCAAATCGAATGTCCCCACCCGTTCAACCATCGTCCGCATTTCGTGGGCGACGCTGAAGATGTATTCGAGGTCGTTGCGGCTGAACTGCTTGACCGAAAGGATGTTCTTTCCGTACCAGAGCGCGGTCTGCTGATCGCCGAAGGGGAGGTGGGGATTCTTGGATTTGGTGGGCATGGCTTCTCCTTTTTATCGGGCCGTACGATAGCGCGAACGCGGTCTCATGTCAAAGGCGCGCCGCCGTCGGCCGGGCGAAGCCTCAATCCCGCGGGATGATGTCGTCTTCCGGCTTCTCGTCGTCGCCGCCGGCGGTCTCTACCTCCGCGGCATCATCGCCGGCTGCTTCGCCCTCCCCGGAGGAGGATCCGGATTTGGCGGCCAGGCGCCGCAGACGCTTTTCCTCCCGCTTCTTCTGACGGTCGAGCTCCTTGTTCCGTTTGGCGCTTTTATAAGCCCGGTTGGTTTTCGGCATAACGCCTCCTTCCCTCAGCCGGAATCATACCCCAGAGCCGGCGATGAATCAAAAAAAAAGGGGCGGTTCGACTCGAACCGCCCCTCCATGTTCTTAGGAACCTCCAACCCGGGGGCCGGATTGGAATCGAAAAAACAAAGCCGGGATCAGAAGCGCCGGCCGCCGCCGCCGAAACCGCCGCGCCCGCCGCCGCCGCCGCCCGTGCGGGGCCGATCGGTCCGGGGTTTGGCTTCGTTCACGGTCATCGTCCGGCCCTTGAGGTCCTTGCCGTTGAGGGCGGCGATGGCTTTCTCGGCCTCTTCCTTGGCCGGCATCTCAACGAAGCCGAAGCCGCGGGATTCGCCCGAGAACTTGTCCTTGATAATGGACGCGGTCGCGACCTGGCCGTAAGCCGCGAAGGCTTCGCGCAGATCGGTCTCGCTCACGCTGAAGGAAAGGTTGCCAACATAGATGTTCATACTCGTCTCCTTTGACGAAGGTGGCGCCCGGATGGCACCCGGACGTCCCTGCAAAATTGTTCGAATAAAGGAGAGGAGTATACAGCCGAACAGGGCCCGTGCCCCTTCCTTTTTTCGACGCTAATATCATAAACAATTAAAAAATAAAAGCAAGCGATATTTTTTCCCGCCCGATAAAGCCGATTCGGCCCCTGAAAAAGGGCGTTTTTCAGGCGGCGGTCGCGGCGGCGGCGATGATCGCCGCCCCGAAACCGGATCCGTCCTGCATCGCGCCCAGCCAGAGGCGGTCGGCCCGGTCTCCGTACAATTCCCGGAAAGTCCGTTCCATCCGGGCTCGGAATCCCGGATATTTATGGAAGATGCTTCCGTCCACGGCGATCGCGTGGGGCCGGTCCAAAGCCGGGTCGTTTTTCGTGACGGTCGCGGCCATGACGGCGGCCGCGACTCGGGCGGCCCGGCCGGAAACGAGGCCGGCGATCTCCCGGAGCCCGCGGGCGTCCTCTCCGTCGGCCGCGTGGATCCCCCATTCCCGGAGGAGGGCTCGAACCCCGTCCGCTTCCGGCGTCTCGTCCGCCTCGACCTCCGAAAGGCGTTCGCTGCCGAACGTCCCGCCGAGAGCGAACAGCTCCGGCAGCCGGCCGCCGAACATCATTCCGCGCCGGCAGAGGTCGACGACCGCCAGCCGGGCCAGCTCGCCCAGGTACTTGCCCGAAACCATTTTTTCCTCGGCCTGCCGGCCAGGATTTTCCGAGGCCGCGTCCAGGGCCAGGTCGTACCGGTTGCGCGGCAGCTCCGCGTTGAAATTCCCGGATTCCATGTTGATGACCATATGCTCCCGGTCATAAGGGCCGATCGGTTTCCGGATCTCCGCAACCCGCTCCCTGTAGCAGATGTTCGTCCCGGTCCCAAGGATGCAGCCGGCGTCGCAATCGGCGTCCAGAAAAGCCAGGGCCATCAGCGTCCCGGTCGTGTCGTTGTTCAGGGAGACGACGCGCACGTTAGAAAGACCTTCGGCGGCCAGGGCGGCATTGAGAAGCTCGACGACGTCCCGTCCGGCCACGCCTTCGGCCGTCCATCCTTTCGTCCAGGCGATCAATTCGCCGCGGGCGATGGAATGCTGGCGGACGGCGAAGGAAAACGTGAAGCCGAGAGGCAGCGGGCCGGCCAGGCCTCTCCCCTCGAGGAACCGGCCGATGAACCGGGCGATCGCCCCGAACAGGACCTTCCCATCGGACGTGACCTGCTCCCGGCTCAAGGCGAAATGATCCTCGACGAGCGTCGGGGACGACCCATCGCCGGGAAGATTCACCAGAAGAATACGGACGTTGGTCCCTCCCAGGTCCAGGGCCAGGAACGTGCCTCGTTCGAGCCCCGTCGGAATGTCGATATACGCGGGAAGCATCCGCAGGGAAGAGGGCTCCCCGGCCAGGCCGTGCCGCATTTCTCCGTGAAACGCCGCGATCATCGTCCGCAAACGGTCGACGGATACGCCGAACTGCCTTCGCAGCCCGATCGCCGCCGCCTGCCGCCCGGTTTTATGCATCTATCGGGGTATTATATCCCCCCTCCCCGCGCCGCGCCAAGGCGTTTTTCCCCTGAAAAAAATTTTCGGCGAAGGGTTGAACTTCTCCGGATTTCAGGGTATATTTTCCGCCGACATTTATTTCACTCCAAGAAAGGAAGGACCATGGCCAAGAAACCGCTGACCAAATCCCAGATCGTCGCCCACTTCGCCGAAAAGTTCGAAGTCTCGAAAAAGACGGCCGGAGCGATCCTCGAGGAAGTCGTCGCCCTCGCCATCTCTGAAACCAAGAAGGCGGGAAGCTTCACCCTCCCCGGGCTCGGCAAGCTCGTTCTCGTGCACCGCAACGCCCGCATCGGCCGCAACCCGGCCACCGGCGCGACGATCAATATCCCGGCCAAGACCGTCGTGAAGATGCGGATCGCCAAGACCGCCAAAGACGCGATCGTTCCGGCCAAGAAATAACCGCCCGGGATCACGCGTTCCGCGCCCACGGCGAAGGCCGCGCCTTTCGCCGGTGAGGTTCCGCCCTTTGTTTGTCCGGCCCGGTCGGACGGGCAAAGGGCGGTTTTTTTTATCTCCCGGTTTCGAGAAAGCCCTCTCTTCGGATTTGCTACGGGTATCGCCTCTTGCTCCCCGGCCCCCCGGGAACCAGTTTGGACGGTTCCCCCCCTGCGGGGTCCCCCTTCCGCCAAACGGGGATCGTCGAGGCGATGCCCTTCGCTACTTCGAAAGGGATCTCTCGAAAACAGGATACAAAAAAAATTTAGAAGGAAAAAGATTATATTACGTCGGGCTTCGGGCGGAAGGTCACGATGAAGGACGTTCCTCCGACCCGGTCCAGGTCGAGCACGCCGCCGAGCTGGTTGACAAGCAGGTTGACGACCTTGAGCCCGAACGTCTCCGATTTCCGGACGTCATAATGGGGCGCGATACCCGCGCCGTTATCGGTGACCCGGAGGATTACTTCCCCGCCGGCGCCGCGGCGGAGGCGGATGCGCAGAACGCCCTTCCGGCCCCGGGCGAAGCCGTGCTTGAGGGCGTTGGAAATCAGTTCGTTGAGGATCAAGCCGAACGGGATGGCCAGGTTGATGTCCAGGGCGATATCCTCAAAGTCGGTCTCCAGCTTCACCTGTTCGGGATCGGTCAGGTTGGCCTGGAAGAGATGATTTGCGAGGCTTTCGATATAGCCCGGGAGGGCGATTTTCGAAAGATCCCGCGACTGATAGAGCTTTTCATGAACCAGGCTCATGGACCGGATCCGGGACTGCCCTTCCTTGAGGATCCGGCGGCAATCCTCGCTCTCGATGTGCCGGGCCTGAATGCTGAACAGGCTGGAGATGACCTGCATATTGTTTTTCACCCGGTGGTGGATCTCTTGAAGGAGAACGTCTTTTTCGCGCAGGTTATTGCGGAGGGCCTTGTCCATCCGGGTCCGCTCGGTGATGTCGATCATGAAGCCGGAAATGTATTCTTTCCCCTCGATGAAGATGGGGAACTTGATGGTCGAGTAGGTCCGCCCGCCCAGCTCCTCCTCGACTTCGACCTTGGTCCCGGTCTTGAGGAGCATGCGGTCGTCATCCACCATCTTGCGGGCGGCGGCGGCCGGGAACAGCTCGTCGGTGCGCTTTCCCAGCAACTCGTCGGCCGGACGGCCCAGCATGTTCTCGAAGTTGTCGCTCAGACGGAGGGCCCGGTCCTTTTCGTCCTTGATGAAGACATAGACGGGGCTGTGCTTGAAAAACTCGCGGAAGATCGCTTCGCTTTCCCGAAGGGCCGCCTCCGTTTGAATCTGCATGCCGACGTCGCTGAACGTCCAGAGGCGTCCCCGGTGGGTTTTTCCGTCCATCAGCGGACGGGAGACGCGGTCGAAGATCCGGCCGTCCTTGAACCGGACGATTTCAAAATCATCCTCCAACGAAGTCGAGAGGGCTTCGATCCGCTTTCGAAACGCGTCCGGATCATCCACCTGGTCCAGGACGACGCGGAAAACGCCGGCAAAGACGCCGCCGGCCATGGTTTCCTGGGGGATTTGCCACATCTCGAGGAAGCGCTCGTTGTAAAAGAGGATCCGGCGGTCCAGGCCCACGGCGATGATCCCGTCGGCCGTGGACCGGAGAATCGCTTGAAGGGCGATTTCCCCGGTTTTCAGCTCTTCGGCGCTTCTCCGGCCGTCGCGGCGCGACCGCCATTCCCGGAGGGCCCGCTCGACGCGGAGCGGCAGCAGCGCGAACGCCCCGGGGGACAAATCGACGAAATCCAGGGCCCCCGCCTTGAGCGCTTCGGCGGCGGTTCCGGTCTCCGCGGAAGCGGAGACGGCCAGGATCGGAAACTCCCCCGATTCCGGCGGAGAGGAAAAAACGTCAAGGACGTTTCCCCCGGGAAGCGAAAGATCGATCAGGGCGATATCCGGCCGCCGGGCCGCGGCCCGCTCGCGGAATTGCGGGAGCGTTTCCGCGATCTCGATTTCAGCTCCCGTCCGGGCGTCCCGGAACGCCCGCCGGATCAATTCGGCGTCGGCCGAATCCGCCTCGCCGAGAAGAAGAAACAAGCCGGTGCTCATTTTCCTTGAAGCATAAGGTCAACTTCCCCTAATGTCAATCGCCTTCCGAGGGGATAAATCCAACCCTCAAACGAGGGTTTTCAGGACGGCCAGGAGACGATCGACATCCGCCCGGCTGTTGCAGATATAGAAAGAAGCGCGGAGGGCGTTCAGGTTGCTTTCGCCCACCTGGCGGACCCGGATGCGGGCGTTCCGCAGGCTTTGATTGATCTCGTGGGCTTCTCGCCCGGGCGCCCGGAAGGTGATCATGCATGACCGGTAGGCCGGTTCGGCCGGAGAGAGGATTTCCACGCCCGGGATCTCTTTCAGTCCGGCATAAAACGCTTCCGCCAAGCCCCGGCTGTACGACAAAATCCGGTCCAGTCCGATCTCCCCGATGAAATCGAGGGCCCGGCCCAGACCATAGAAGAGAGCTTCATTCTGGGTTCCGTATTCGTACCGGGCCGCCGTGGGATCAAGGCTGAATTCCCCGGTTTCCAGGCTCTGGACGGCGGGCGATCCGGCGCCCAGGACCGTCGGCGGGAGCGTCTCGAGCATCCCTTTCCGGACGTATAAAAATCCCGTCCGTTTCGGGCCCATCAGCCATTTATGGCCGCTTGAGGCATAGAAGTCCACGCCGTCGGCGGCGATGTCGAACGGAACGCAGGCCGGGCCTTGGGCCCCGTCAAGGGCGAAAAAGACGCCTTTCTCCCTGGCCAGGGCGGAGATGTCTTTCACCGGGAAGAGCTGCCCGTTCGTGCATAAGACGTGGCTGAGAAAGATCAAGCGGGTCCGTGAATTGATCAGTCCGGCGATACGGTCGACATTCCCCCGTCCGCTGCGGATGTCCGGATCGAACGTCCGGACGACGAGACCGTCCTTCTTCATCCGGAAAAGCAGGGGGCATTTGAGGGCGACATGCTCGTGGGTCGTGGTGATGACTTCGTCGCCTCTTTTCAGTCCGAGGCCGTTGAGGATGAGGTTGATGCCCTCGGTGGCGCACCCGATCAGAGCCAGGTCCTCCGCGCGGCAGGCCGGGCCGAGAAGACGGGCCAGCTTCGTCTTTACTTCCAGCCATTTCTCGTCGTCATGGCCGGCGTTGGGCATCCGTTCCTCGACGCGGGAAAACGCCTGTGTTCCGTCGAAGACCGGGAGGGGCATCGTCCCGAGCCCGCCGAAATTCAGGTAGGTCCATTCGGGATCGAGGAGGAATTGGCCGCGGACGGCCTTCCAGAACGCCTCTTCGCCTCCCGCGGCCGCGGCGTCCTGGAGGATCCGGGAGAGGGACGCCGCCTTTGTTTCCCGGGACAAGGCGAGGAGACCGAGGGCGGCGGCCGAGCCTCTGAAGAATTCCGAGCGCTTCACGCCTTTTGCAGCTCCATCGGCGGATTCAGGAATTTAGAATATACCAGAAACGGACGGCAGGGAACAGGATATTTTTCTTTCGCCGGGCAAAGATGGTAGAATACCGTCCCATGATCCGCGCCTCCGATCTGAAGAAAAACGGCGTCGTCAAAATCGAAGGCGAGCCCTGCATCGTCGAAACCGTCAGCGTCCAGAAGCCGAGCGCCCGCGGAGCGGTCACCCTCTACAAGTTCCGTTTCCGCAACGCCCAGTCCAAGCGCAAAGCGGATCTGACCTTCCGCGGCGACGACATGTTCGACGAGGCCGATCTCGAACGCCGGCCGGTCCAGATCCTCTTCGGGGACGCCGATGGATTCTCCTTCATGGACCAGCAGGATTTCAGCCAGTTCACCCTGGCCCGCGACGAAATCGAGGACGAATGGCCCTATCTCACGGAAGGCCTGGAGGGGGTTCTGGCCCTCACCTCCGACGGACGCGTCCTGGGCCTGGAGCTGCCGACGCTGGTCACCCTCCCCATCGTCGAAACCCGTCCCGCGGTCAAGGGAGGGTCCGTGACGGCCCGGACCAAGCCGGCCGTCCTGTCCACGGGGCTGACCGTCCAAGTCCCGGAATACCTTGAAACCGGCGAGCTCATCCGGGTGGATACCCGGACGGGCCTGTACGCCTCCAAAGCCTGATGTTCAAAGCGGAAGAAATCATCTTCGCCCCGACGGCCGAATGCAATCTCTCCTGTCCCCACTGCCGGGTGACCCGCATCCCGGGAAAGCTCGCGGCCAAGGACGCGATCGCTTTTCTGAAAAGCTGCCGGCCGCACGGCCTCGAGCGCGTGGGCTTCAGCGGCGGCGAGCCGTTCCTCGTTCCGGATTTTCTCTGCGAGGTCTCCAAGGCGGCCGTCGAGCTGGACATGCTCTTCGGCCGGCTGATGACCAACGGCGTCTGGTTCGAGTCGCCTGACCATCTGCAAAGAGTCCTCGCCGACCTTCGCCGGGCCGGCTTCGACGGCCGGTTCGGCGTAAGCGTCGACGCGTATCACGACCAGGATCCGCGGGACCTGGCCCTCTTTTTCCAGACCGTTTTTTCCGTCTGGGAGCGCCGGGACGTCTGTGAAATCGTCTCGGTGGTTCCGCCCGACGGCGCCTTGCCGACGGCGATGCTGGAGGACCTGGCCGGCCGGCTCGAGAGCCGTCTTCTGATCGAGGAGGGATTGCCCTACTCGATCGTCAACGCGGCGTTCGACGAACACCGGGACGGGGACGACGCCGAGGCATTAGTGATCGATATCATCCGGGTTCCTTATTCCGCTCCGGCCGAGGAAAACGCCTGGACGGCGGAGACCTGGTTTGAAGATGATTTCTGCCACGGCCCCGGCAATGTTTACTACGTCCACCCCGACGGAGCCGTGGCCGTCTGCTGCGGTTTCGCCAATGAAAATCCCGGATTGATCGTCGGCCGCATCCCCGCCGACGGCTGCCGGGAGCTGGCCCGCCGGGCGGCCGCGAGCCCGGTCGTCAAGGCCTGTTTCGAAACCGGCCTGGCGACGGTCAGGGAACGGCTGGAAGCCCAGGGGTCACGGTTTCCCGGCAAGACGGAGGATCGCTGCTTCTTCTGCGATTATCTGGCGAAGCACGATTTCCCGATTCCCAAGCCGCGAAGCCGCTGAAAAAATCAGATCCGCCGGAAGGCGGTCGCGCTCAGGATCGACAGATCCGCCATCTTCAGGAGCTTTTCCCGATAGGCGAAATCTGAAATCGGCCAGGCGGCCGCGGACATCGCGTCCGGAGTCGCGGGCGGCAGGAGGCGGGCGGGGACGACCAGGGGGTCGGCTTTAGGCGCGGCTACGCCGCGCATCGGGACGCGGTACGTCCGCCCGGCCCGGATCTGCGTCGTGGCCAGGCCGTTGTACTGCTGGATCGCCCGGACGGAGGAGCCGTAGCGGGCGGCGATATGGCCCAGGGTTTCGCCTTCCCGGGCGACGTGGGGAATGGTGAAGACCGGCGGCTTGATCTTATGCAGCTCGACGAGCATCGGGTAAACTCGGCGGCCCAGCTCCTGGGCGACGGGATTGAAGAACCGGACGTGATAATGGTTGCGGTGGTTGCGGGCGTAGCAGATGATGGCCTTGGACGAGCCCCGGACGAACTGGAAGACGCTGTCGAGCCAGGTTTTGTCCTCTCCGATGCTTTTGGCGTACCCGTAGAGGAGCCGCTGGATGCTCGTGTCGAGAAAGATCGTTTCGACGTCGGTGCAGGTGATGATCGCCCGCAGCAGGGCCCAGTTTTTCGGGAGATCGAGCGTTCCCGAGGATCCCGCGGCGAAGTACGGCAGCTTGCCGTCCTTGTAATAGAAGCCGAAATCGACGTCCCGGCCCGCTTGGTGGGAGGCGTGGCGCTTCAGCCGGCCGCCGTCGAAATCGCTGATGTCGCCGATCATGATCGGCGGAGCGTCCGGAAAGACTTCATGGACCTTGGCCACGACCTTGCGGATTGCTTCGACGGTCTCCGCCGTCGCCCAGTTCTGCGATTGGCTCGTCGCTTCCCAGCGCGGATCTTCCGGCAGCTTGACCGGATTGACCAGGATGGCGCTCGAGGGCGTGCCGATGGACAGCGAGCCGACGGCCGAAAGATCGTTTTCGACGAGCTTCATCAGATCGTCGTCGTTCATGCCGAGGTACGAGGCCGCGTCGCTGGACGATGGAGCGGCGAGGGGCGCGTCGTCCGGAAGTGGAACGGGAAGAGGGCCGGCCGAGACCCCGACGGCCGCGCCGAGGGCTAAACCGATCAGCATCCTGAATATCGTCATGGAGGCCTTTTCTCCGACCATTTTACCCGATCGTCGGCTCGAGTCAAGCGGCTTTTCGCCTTTTTCGTTTTTCCGGATGCTCCTCCTTGACTTTATCAATTTATCTTGATATATTGAATACGTGAAAGACGCCGCCGACGCCCTGCGCTGCCTGAAGGCCCTGGCCGATGAAACGCGCCTCCGCCTCTTTCATCTGACCCGGACCTACGAGCTCAACGTCAACGAAATCGTCCAGACGATGGGAATGGGCCAGTCCCGGATTTCGCGCCACCTGAAAATCCTCACCGAAGCCGGCCTTCTGGCCGCCCGCCGGGACGGCATGTGGACCTTTTATCGGGCGAACACCGAGGGCGAAGCCGGCCGGTTCGCCGCGGCCATCGGCGGCGCGGAGGGCGGCCTGTTCCCCCAGGATCTGGCCCGGGCCCGGCGGGTTCAGGACGAGCGCCGCCGGGAGTCGCGGAGGTTTTTCGACGCCGTCGCCGGCGACTGGCGGGACATGAAGCGCTCCCTGATCGGCGACGCGGCCCTCAATCCGTTCATCCTCCGCCACGTTCCCCGCTGCGTTGTCGCCGCCGACCTCGGCTGCGGCAGCGGCGACCTGCTTCCGGTCCTTCGAAAGAAAGCGGCCCGGGTCATCGGCGTGGACCGGTCCCCGCGGATGCTGGAGGAAGCCCGCCGCCGCCACCTGGCCGACAGCCGCCGGGGAGCCCTGGAGCTGCGCCTGGGCGACCTGGAGCGGCTGCCGCTCCGCGACGGCGAGGTCGACTGCGCCGTCATCTGCCTGGCCCTTCACCATCTGCCGGATCCCGGGGAAGGCATCGGCGAAGCCTCCCGGGTCCTCAAGCCGGACGGCACGCTCGTCGTCGTCGAATGGATCGCCCATCACGACGAATCGCTGCGGGCCCGCTTCCAGGACCGCTGGCTCGGGTTCGAGCCGGCGATCTTGGAACGCTGGCTGGTCCGCGCCGGCCTGACCGTCCAATCGAAAGCGACGCTCCCGCTGCCGCGGGGGCTGAAAATCCAGCTGATCCGGGGCCGCAAATGAGCCCCGGCCGGCGCGACAGGAGAACATCATGACCGCCTCAACGAACACGGCGCCCGTCCTCGACCGGTCCCTGCCCACCAAGGTGGCCGACCTTTCCCTGGCCGAATGGGGCCGCAAGGAAATCGGCCTGGCTGAGGCCGAAATGCCCGGTCTCATGGCCATCCGGGAGAAATACGGGCCGCAGAAGCCCCTCAAAGGCCTGAAAATCATGGGCAGCCTCCATATGACCGTCCAGACGGCCATGCTGATTGAAACCTTGAAAGCCCTGGGCGCCGACCTCCGCTGGGCTTCGTGCAACATCTTTTCGACCCAGGACCATGCCGCGGCGGCCATCGCCAAAGCCGGTTCGGCGGCCGTGTTCGCCTGGAAGGGCGAGACTCTGGAGGAATACTGGTGGTGCACGGAGCAGGCCTTGACCTGGCCCGACGGTTCCGGGCCGGACCTGATCGTGGACGACGGCGGCGACGCCACCCTGTTTGTCCACTGGGGAGTGAAGGCCGAAAAAGACCCGACGATCCTCGACCGGGCTTACGATAACAAGGAGTTCCGGATCATCATCGACCGGATCAAGGAATCCGTCCGCACCGCGCCCGGACGGTGGACGGCCGTCGCGGCGAAAATCCGCGGCGTTTCGGAAGAGACGACGACGGGCGTGCATCGTCTTTACCAGATGCGGGCCGAGGGCTCCCTCCTCTTCCCCGCGATCAACGTCAACGACTCGGTGACCAAGTCGAAGTTCGACAACCTCTACGGTTGCCGCGAATCGCTGATCGACGGGATCAAGCGGGCCACCGGGGTGATGGTCGCGGGCAAGAAGGTCGTCGTCTGCGGGTACGGAGACGTCGGCAAGGGCTGCGCCCAGTCCATGCGCGGCTTCGGCGCCCGAGTCATCATCACCGAGATCGATCCGATCTGCGCCCTGCAGGCGGCCATGGAAGGCTACCAGGTGGCCGCGCTGGACGACGTGACGGGCGAAGGCGACATTTTCGTCACGGCCACCGGCTGCTGCGACGTCATCACCGGAGCCCACATGGAAAAGATGAAGAACGAGGCGATCGTCTGCAACATCGGCCATTTCGACAGCGAAATCGACATGCATTACCTGGAGACGACGGCGGGGTGCGTCCGGCACAACATCAAGCCCCAGGTGGACCGCTGGACGCTGCGCTCCGGCCGGTCGATCATCGTCCTGGCCGAAGGCCGGTTGGTCAACCTGGGTTGCGCCCAGGGGCATCCGAGCTTCGTCATGAGCAACAGCTTCACCAATCAGTGCCTGGCCCAAATCTGGCTGGCCCAGGAAAAGCTGGCCGTCGGCGTTTACACCCTGCCGAAAAAGCTCGACGAGGAAGTCGCCCGCCTGCACCTGGGACGAATCGGAGCGAAACTGACCCGGTTGACGGAAAAGCAGGCCGCGTATTTAGGGATTCCGGTCGACGGACCGTTCAAGGCCGAGCATTACAGGTATTGAATCCCTCTCTTGGGCTAAACTCAGGGAATCGCCTCTAGCTCCCCGGCCCCCCGGGAACCAGTTTGGACGGTTCCCCCCAGGGGGTCCCCTCTTCTATGATAGCGAAACGCAACCTCCTGGATCATAAATTGTTTTTATCTTCATTGCTGCCTCTCTCGGTTCGAAACCACCCTTCTATTCGCGCCATATTTGCGCACCGTAGCA
>Ga0172371_10004246_pt1 | contig 21804 bp, 23 predicted proteins | sample Lak12m_FD_114543 | JGI IMG/M metagenome (GOLD analysis project Ga0172371, IMG submission 114543) | Freshwater microbial communities from Kabuno Bay, South-Kivu, Congo - kab_022012_12m | ecosystem: Environmental > Aquatic > Freshwater > Lake | place: Democratic Republic of the Congo: South-Kivu...
ATCGTCGACGCGGTGAAGGACGCCCTGGAGAACACGCCTCCGGAGCTGGCCGGCGACATTGTGGACCGGGGGATCGTCCTGACGGGCGGCGGCGCCTTATTGAAGAATCTGGATCTTCTGATCAGGGATGAGACGGGGCTCCCGATCACGATCGCGGACGATCCCCTCTCCACCGTGGCCAGGGGCGCCGGCATGGCCCTCGATCAGCTCGGCGTCCTCAAAGAAGTCACCTTTCAGGTGTAAGGGTGCATGTTAATCCCCAGAAAATACCAATCCATGACAGTCGCGGCTGTTTTTTTGATCATCTCCCTGATCATCCTTTCCTATAGCGCGGTGCGACTGTCCGAAACCGGCCTTCTGCGGAAACTGGTTTTAGAGATTGCCACGCCTATCGAAGACGTCATCAACATCTCCTTTAAAGGCCTGCAGGATGTCTGGAAACGCTATCTGTTCCTTGTCGGGCTGGAGGACGAAAACCGGCGGCTGAGACATGAAAACGCCGTTTTGAGCGGGCAGCTCAACCAGTACAGGGAGGGATATCTGGAAGGAATCCGCCTGCGGAAACTCCTCAACCTCAAGGAGGGTTTCAAGGATCGGGCGGTGGCGGCCAGGGTGATCGACAACGACCGGACGACCTTGTTCAAAACGGTCCTCATCAATAAGGGAACCGCTGACGGCTTAAGGGTCGGGTTACCGGTAGTCACCGATCGGGGTGTGGTGGGAAGGATCATCGAAACCTCCTGGCACGCCTCACGGATCCTTTTGATGATCGATGAAAACAGCAATATCGATGCCTTGATCCAGCGAAGCCGCACCCAGGGGATCCTCCAAGGCGCAGGCCCGGCGGGATGCAACCTGAAATACATCTCCAAGGTGGAGGATGTCCAGGCAGGCGATGTGATACTCTCTTCAGGACTGGCAGGGGTGTTTCCCAAAGGATTGCTCCTTGGCGTCGTGACCGGCGCCTCACGCCGGGAGGGGGGGCTTTTTCAGAAGATCGACGTGCTGCCGGCGGTCGATTTCGGCAGATTGGAGGAGGTGTTGGCTCTGGTTGCCGAAGGGAGTACCCAACCATGATCCTCTACCTTCTCCTCCCATTGCTGCTCCTTTTTCTGGTGATCATCCAGAGCACGATCCTGGATATCTTTACCCTGAGATGGATCAGCATGGAAATCTCCCTGACCGTTGTGATCTATGCCGGATTCCACCTCGACGCCCTCCGGGGGGGGCTCCTTGCGTTTATGCTCGGTTTCTTTCTGGATTGCCTGACCAGTGCGATTTTCGGCCTCTATACCTTCCTGTATATCGTCATTTTTTATTTCTCCATGATGGTTGCAGATAAGGTCTATGCGGAAAAGCCCCTTTTTATCGCTTCCTTCACGGGACTGTGCATGCTCCTGGAAGGTCTTGCGATCGTCCTGCTCTATCGCTTCCTCCTCGGTGCCGACATCTTTTATGCAATCCCGAGGATCTTTATCCCGCAGGCCGTTGTGTTGGGACTCCTTAGCCCTCTTCTTTTCCGTTTTTTTCAGCATGTTGAGGTTTTTCTGAATGCAAAAGATTCACGATAGACTTGACAGATACGATCCTGGTCAATTCAAGAATCGATTCAAGGTGCTTTTTCTCATCGTCTCGATCGCACTGGCGCTGATCGTGATGAGACTATGGTATCTGCAGGTCATCAAAGGAAGCGAACTTCGGCAGCGCTCCGAAAACAACAGCGTCCGCCTGCGAAAGATCAAATCCATGCGTGGACTGATCCTGGATACCGGCAGACAGGTCCTGGTGGACAATCAACCCTCCTTCGACCTTGTCTTCGTCCCCAACCGGACAAGAGACGTCAATACGGCCATCGAAAAGATCAGGGGCCTCTATGCCGAGCGATCCCTGACCTCTTCCTCGCTCAGTTCTTTTATAGGGAAGGTGAAACCCCTGGTCCCCGTCACCCTCGAGAAGAACATCAGCATGCAAAAGCTCGCCGTCGTGGAAACCCACGCCCTTGAACTCCCCGGCGTGGTCGTGGAGGTGACCCCCGTCCGCCAATATCTCAACGGAATGATGACCGCACAGGTCATAGGATTTACGGGAGAGATCAGCCGGGAGGAGCTGGATCATGACAGCTCGGACCTGCTGACGCCGGGTGACATCATCGGCAAATTCGGCATCGAAAAATTTCTCGACACACACCTCCGCGGGAAAAACGGAGCCGAACAGATAGAGGTCAATGCAGCCGGCAAGACAGTCCGTTACCTGGGCAGGATCCCATCAGAGCCGGGCGATAATGCGGTTCTAAGCATCGATTCAGCGCTCCAGGAGGAGGCATGGAAGGCCATCGGAGACAGGCCGGGTGCGGTCGCGGTCCTGGATCCCCGTAACGGCGCAGTCCTGGCCCTGGTCAGTTCCCCTTCCTTTGATCCAAACCTCTTCAACAGCGGCATCTCCTCCGTCGATTGGGAGAAACTCGCAGGGAACCGCCGGCATCCCATGGAGAACAGATCGATCTCAGGGCAGTATCCCCCGGGATCCACATACAAACCCGTAATCGCCTCAGCCGCCCTTGAAGAAGGACTGATCACTCCGGAGACCAGCTTTTACTGCAACGGCACATTCGAGTTGGGTAACCGGATCTTTCGCTGCTGGAACTCGAAGGGCCACGGGCACATCAGCCTCCATCGCGCCATCGTGGAGTCCTGCGATGTCTATTTCTATAACGTGGGTAAGCTGCTGGGGGTCGACAAGATTGCCTATTATGCCCAGGCGTTCGGTCTGGGTTCCCCCCTGGGCATCGACCTCACTCGGGAGAAGGGAGGCCTGATCCCCACAAGACAATGGAAGCTCTCCCGCCTGAAGGAGCCTTGGCAGCAGGGTGAAACCATCTCCATTTCCATCGGCCAGGGATTCAACCTCGTCACGCCGCTCCAACTCGCCAACCTCTATGCCACCCTAGGGAACGGCGGCACCCTGTATCGGCCCCGGCTTGTAAAACAGCTTGAATCTTCCAGCGGACATGTCATAAAGGAATACGGTCCTGAGAAATTGGGCGCCCTGCCGCTCAGTCCGCAAACCATCCAGATCATCAACAAGGCGCTGTGGGGAGTGGTGAATGAAAAGGGAGGGACCGGCTATATCCTGAAAAGGAAAGAGGCCGATGTCTGCGGAAAGACAGGCACAGCCCAGGTCATCGGGCTTCCGCAGGATCAAAACGCGAGAAAGGCAAAGCGGGTGTCGGCGGACTTCCAAGACCACGCGCTCTTTGCCTGTTTTGCGCCTTATGGAAATCCAGAGATAGCAGTCGCCGTGATCCTGGAGAATGCCGGCCACGGCGGATCCGCCGCCGCACCGGTGGCAAAAAAGCTCATCGATACCTACTTTGCCAAGAAGCAGGCGATTCAGTCCCGTCAGCAATGGCTTGCCGGCAAGGAAGAGGGGGCGACAAAGCAATGATCAGACTTGACCGCCGTCTCATCATCAATTTCGACTGGACCTTGTTCAGTCTTGTCCTGCTGCTCAGCGGTATCGGCCTGCTCAACATCTACAGCGCCGGATTCAGTCTGTCGGATGTAGACCGGACGCCGCTCTACGTCAGGCAGATCCAATGGATCCTTGTCGGCGTCGTCGGAATGTCTTTTGCCTTTTTTCTTGATTATCGTTTCATCACCCGTCACGCCTATATCATCTACGCGATCTCCATCGTCCTTTTGTTTGTCGTCTTTATCGCCGGTTATGCGACCCGCGGATCCCAGCGCTGGCTCGCCATCGGCGGCTTCACCTTCCAGCCGTCGGAACTGGTCAAACTGACCGTCATCCTGGCGCTTGCCAAATACTTCGATAGACATCAGCTGGGCAGGAACCACCACCTGCGCGACCTTTTTCCCCCTTTGATGATCGTCATGCTCCCCTTTCTGTTCATCCTGAAGCAGCCTGACCTCGGGACCGCGCTCATTCTCCTTATTATGTTTCTGTCGATCCTCTTTTTTGTCGGAATAGACTGGAAGTCGTTCGTTGTCGCCGCCATCGGCGGTGTCATCCTGGCGCCTCTCGGCTGGCTCTTCCTGAAGGATTACCAGAAGGGACGAATCTTGACCTTCTTCAATCCGGAGAGGGACCCTCTGGGCTCAGGCTATCACATCATCCAGTCGATGATCGCGGTGGGATCGGGAGGACTTTTCGGAAAAGGCTTCCTCAAGGGGTCTCAGACCCAGCTCAAGTTCCTGCCCGAACAGCAGACGGATTTTGTCTTTTCCGTCTTTGCCGAGGAGTGGGGCTTCATAGGGGGGTTGGTCCTGATGATCATGTTCCTGCTCTTGATCCTCTGGGGTCTCAAGATCGTCATCCATTCCAAAGACTATGTGGGGGCGCTTATCGCCTTCGGCATTACCTCGCTGATCTTTTGGGAGGCTTTCATCAACATCGGCATGGTCCTGGGGATACTGCCCGTTGTGGGCATTCCCCTGCCTTTTCTCAGTTACGGGGGATCGGCAATGGCGGTCCTGATGACCGCGGTCGGCCTGCTGATGAATATCAGTGTAAGAAGATTCATTCTCCAATCATAATCGACAGCCATTTGGGAGGCATCACATGCTGGGGATAAAGAGAAAAGAAGAGGAAGAGGTCAGGGCCTTTTTAGGCAAAGGCGCAGAATTCAGCGGAAAGCTGATGTTCAACGGTTCGGTCCGCATCGACGGCGATTTCAAGGGCGACATTTTCGGCAACGGCACCCTCGTGGTAGGCGAGGGGGCCGGGATCGAAGCCGATATCCATGTGGACAGCGTCCTGGTGAGCGGTGAGGTGCGAGGGCAGATCGACGTCAAGAAGAGTCTCAAGATCTATTCAACTGGTAAACTGATCGGCGATGTGAACACCCCCTCTTTTGCCATTGAAGAAGGGGCCTTCTTCGATGGGACCTGCCACATGGTCCGCAATGAGGCAGAGGTCCATCCCTTGCCCTTGGACCGGACGGTATTCTCCGACAAGCGATGAGAGGCCATACGATACCTTTACATGGCGTCCATGAGGGAAAGGGTATTCTCTTTTTCCTTGACAGCCGGCTCAGAATAGTACAGATACTGACCGCAGTTTTTGTTTCCGTCTTCTGATGGCGATAAAGTGTGTGACATCGATCCCTTGCCATCATCCAGGGAGTCGGCCGGAATGCGGCCTTTTGGCGTTCCCTGGAGAATTCCGGAGATTTAGGGTGGACATACGCCGGAGAAAAAACGATCGACGCGCGGATCTGATGAATCAGGCTCGCCAGAGACGTTTCGCAAGCAAACGCCGATAGCAGCCGGGGTAACGTCCTGCGTTACATCTGGCTTTTTTATGATACACATCGTGAGAGGTAACGGGCAGTGGTCAGTCTTGACTATTCACTGGGGATCCAGATTGTCAACTTTCTCCTTCTGATATTTATCCTGAATCGTCTTCTGTACAAACCGCTCCTGGATATGATCGATAAACGGAAGCAGCGGTTTGCGGAGTCGGAAGCCGAGATCAAGCACCTCCAAGAGACGGTGGAGCAGAAGATGGCGGCCTACGAAGAGAAGCTTCGCCAGGCAAAGGCAGCGGCCATCGAGCAGAAAAACGAAATCATCCGTCAGGGTACCGAAGAGGCCAAGGGGATTGTCGATGCCGTCCGAGCCGAGATTCCCGGGCTGATGGAACAGTTTCACGACCGTATGGAAGGGGAAATCGCGGCTGCCAAAAGGACGCTGCTTGGTCATTCTCAAAAGCTGTCCGTCGAGATCGCGGAAAAAGTTCTGGGAAGGAGTCTCCGATGAAAGAAACGCCCGTACCCGGTCGTTCCGGAAATCATGGGGGACAGCGGATAAAAGCACCGGAGGCAGGCCGCAGGATTTTCTTCTGTCTTTTTTTCTGTGTTTTGCTCTCTGTTTTTCAGCTGGCAACGGTATATGCCTCAGGAGGCGAAACAGGCACTCAGGAGGGGCCGAACTGGCTGAATTTCTTCTGGCGGTCGGTCAACTTCATCGTCCTGGCAGGGATCATTTACTGGCTCCTGGCAAAAAAGGCCAAGGAGTTCTTTACCGGACGACAAAAAGGGATCCGGACCGCCCTGGCCGAAGCCGCGGCCGCCCGCCAGGAGGCGGAAAAGAAATTTCAGGAGTATTCCGCGAAGCTCGACAAAGCGACCGGAGAGATCGAGCAGATCTCGGGAATGATCCGATCCCAGGGGCTTTCCGAAAAGGAGAGGATCGTTTCGGAAGCGAAGAAGGCGTCGGAAAAGATGAAGGAAGACACACAGATGCGGATTGAGCAGGAGCTAAAGAACGCCTCTCAGCAGCTCCGAAACGAAACGGTACGCCTCTCCACGCAGATGGCGGAAGAACTCTTGAAGAAGCATATCCAGGCGACGGATCATGATGCCATGGTCGAGGACTATATCACAAAGGTGGTGAGCAAAAATTGATCAGCAGCACTATCGCCAAGCGCTATGCCCGGGCGTTCTTTAAAATCGCCGGGGAGGAACAGCGATACGAGGAGTATTCCCGGGAGCTCGGCCGTTTTTCCTTGCTCCTTGAGAAAAACAGGAATCTGAGCGAGTTTCTGGCAAACCCGGTCTTTGATCAGCCGGACAAGAAAGCGGTTGTGGAAACCCTTCTTGCAAAACTCGATCTCTCCCCCCTCACCGCCAACTTTTTGAAATTGCTTGTCGATAAGCGCCGGATAGGGATCCTTGCCGACATCGAAGGCTGCTACCGGCAGTTGGTGGAGGATGCCCTCAAGAAGGTCAGCGTCACGGTGAAGACGGCGTTTCCCCTCACAGAGGGACTCTCAACCAAGCTGCTCAGGGAGATGGAGAAGCTGACCGGCAGACAGGTCGAGATGACCGTCCAGGAAGACCCCACCCTCCTGGGGGGCATCGTCGTGCGGGTCGGGGATACCCTCTATGACGGCAGCATCAGGACCCAACTGAACAACATCAGGAATCTCTTAGGGGAGGAAAGATAGAGCATGGAAACCATCAAGGCAGAGGAAATCAGCGAAATCATATCCAGGCAGATCAAGGAATACGAGAACAAACTGGATATCAGCGAAACAGGAACGGTCCTCTCCGTCGGCGACGGCATCGCCAGGATATACGGCGTTCAGAACGCCATGGCAATGGAGCTACTTGAATTCCCGGGAGGAATTCTTGGGATGGTCCTGAATCTCGAGACGGATAACGTCGGCGTGGCCGTGCTCGGCGACGTCACCCACATCAAGGAAGGGGATATCGTGAAGCGGACCGGGAAGATCGCTCAAATCCCGGTCGGCGAGGCATTATTGGGTCGCGTCATTGACGCCACGGGCGCCCCTCTTGACGGCAAAGGACCTATCGAAACCAAGGAATTCCGCCGGATCGAGATGATCGCCCCCGGGGTCGTTTCCCGCCAACCGGTCAATGAGCCGATGTACACGGGCCTCAAGGCGATCGACGCGATGACGCCCATCGGCCGTGGACAGCGGGAACTGATCATCGGCGACCGCCAGATCGGGAAGACCTCCGTCGGCATCGATGCGATCATCCGCCAGAAAGGAACCGGGGTCAAGTGTATCTATGTCGCCATCGGCCAGAAAAAATCCACCGTCGCGCAGGTGGTGGAGAACCTGAGAAAATACGACGCCATGTCATACACCTGCGTCGTCTCCGCCTGTGCGAGCGATCCGGCGACCCTCCAGTACATCGCCGCCTATTCGGGCTGCAGCATCGGCGAATACTTCCGGGACAAGGGGCAGGACGCCCTGATCGTCTACGATGACCTTTCAAAGCAGGCCGTGGCCTACCGCCAGATTTCGCTGCTGCTCCGGCGTCCGCCGGGGCGCGAGGCTTACCCCGGAGATATCTTCTACAACCACTCGCGGCTCCTGGAGAGGGCCTGCCGGGTCAGCAAGGAACTCGGCGGCGGATCGCTGACGGCCCTGCCCATCATCGAAACGCAGGCCGGAGACGTTTCCGCCTATATCCCGACCAACGTGATCTCGATCACCGACGGCCAGGTCTATCTGGAACCCTCCCTCTTCTTCTCGGGTATCCGTCCGGCGATCAACGTAGGGCTTTCGGTCTCCCGGGTCGGCGGCGCCGCCCAGGTGAAGGCGATGAAGCAGGTCGCCGGCACCCTGAAGCTCGACCTCGCCCAGTACCGGGAGCTGGCCGCCTTCGCCCAGTTCGGCTCCGACCTGGACAAGGCCACGCAGGCCCAGCTCGACCGCGGCGTCCGTCTGGTCGAGATCCTGAAGCAGCCGCAGTTCTGTCCGATGTCGCTCGGTCAGGAGGTGGTCATCCTGTTTGCCGGCACACGGGGGTTCCTGGACAAGTACCCGGTCGACAGGCTCAAGAGCTACGAAGCGCAGCTCCTGGCCTTTGTGGAAAGCAAGTATCCGGAGATATTGAAGGAAATAGACGAGAAGAAGGTCATCAGCCCCGAACTCGACAAGACGCTGCGCGCGATGCTGACCGAATTCGACTCGGTCTATACCACCGAGTAAACTACGTGAATCGGGAAAAGATGGAATCACAATAGGAGAGCAGGTTTGAATGGCCGCACTCAAGGACATTAAACGGAAAATCACCGCCGTGCATAAGACACGGCAGATCACCAGGGCGATGAACATGGTGGCCGCCTCGAAGTTCAAGGCAGCCCAGACGCGGATGGAGAACTTCCGGCCCTATGCCGCAAAATTCATGGAGGTCTTGAGCAGCCTCGCGCTCCGGGCGGAGGCCGAAGCCCACCCTCTGCTCGCGGTTCGGGAACCGAAGCGGATCCGTGTCATCTGCATGACCTCCGACCGGGGGCTCTGCGGAGGCTTCAACAACAATCTGATCAAGGCCACCGAGCGGTTCATCAGGGAAAAGCAAAGCAAGGGCATGGAGGTCTCGCTGATTCCCATCGGCCGAAAGGGCAGGGATTTCTTCCGAAAGAAGGCGACGATCCTCAACGCCCGTGCCGATGTCTTCGGAAAGTTCGACATGAGACTTGCCGTGCAGATCTCCGAAGACCTCATTCCACCTTTTGTCGGTGAGGAGTATGACGAGCTCTACCTGCTTTACAACGAATTCATCAACGTGGCCGTTCACCGGCCGACCGTGGTCCGGCTCTTCCCTTTGCCCTCCATCGGGCGCACGGAGGAGCTGGATCCGGGAAAGCGGCTCGATTACATCTACGAACCCTCCGCCGACGCCCTCCTGGAGAAGCTGCTTCCCATGTATGTGCATATCCTGATCTTCAGGGCGCTCGTGGAGACCTCCGCCGGGGAAAACGGCGCGCGGATGGCGGCGATGGACAACGCCACCCGAAACTGTGAAGACATGATCCAGACCCTGACGCTCAAATACAACAAGGTGAGACAATCGGCGATCACCGCTGAACTGATGGATATCGTAGGCGGGACCGAGGCCCTGGCGAAGGGTTAAAAGGACGGACATGAAAGGCTTGCAGCGGAAAGTCGTAAGCCCATTTGATCATTGAAGGAGACGGGTATGAACATCGGAAAGATAGTACAAGTCATCGGGCCGGTCGTGGATCTGGCGTTCGAGGAAGGACAGCTCCCGAGCATCATGAACGCCATCGCCATCACCAATCCCACCATCAACGACCAGGAAGACAACCTGATCGTGGAGGTCGCCCAGCACCTGGGCGACAACGTCGTCCGCTGCATCGCGATGGATATCACCGACGGTCTGGTCCGGGGGATGAAGGCGAAAGACACGGGCGGGCCGATCAATGTCCCGGTGGGGCCCGAATGCCTGGGCCGGATACTCAACGTCGTCGGCCGTCCCGTCGACGGTCTGGGGCCCGTGACCGCGAAACACACTATGCCCATCCACCGGGAGGCGCCCGCCTTCCTCGAACAGAACACCTCGGTCCACGTGCTCGAAACAGGGGTCAAGGTCATCGACCTGCTCGTCCCGTTTCCGAGAGGCGGCAAGATGGGGATGTTCGGGGGCGCCGGCGTCGGGAAGACCGTGGTCATGATGGAGATGATCCACAACATCGCCATGCACCACGGCGGGATCTCGGTGTTCGCAGGAGTCGGAGAGCGGACCCGCGAAGGAAACGACCTCTATCTGGAGATGAAGGAATCGGGGGTCATCAAGCAGGCCGCCCTCATCTACGGCCAGATGACCGAACCGCCCGGGGCCCGGGCCCGCGTGGCCTTGACCGCCCTGGCCGCGGCGGAATATTTCCGGGATATGGAAGGGCAGGACGTCCTTTTGTTCATCGACAATATCTTTCGTTTCACCCAGGCCGGCTCCGAGGTATCGGCCCTTCTGGGCCGCATGCCCTCCGCGGTCGGCTATCAGCCCACCCTGGCGACCGACCTGGGAGAACTGCAGGAACGGATCACCTCCACCAACAAGGGCTCCATCACGGCGGTCCAGTGCGTCTACGTCCCGGCCGACGACCTGACGGACCCGGCGCCGGCAACGACCTTTGCCCATCTGGACGGGACCGTGGTTCTGTCGCGTCCGATCGCGGAGCTCGGCATCTACCCCGCCGTGGACCCGCTGGATTCCACCTCCCGGATCCTGGATCCGCTGGTTTTGGGAAAGGAGCACTACGAGGTGGCCCGCCAGGTTCAGGTCACGCTTCAGAAATACAAGGACCTTCAGGACATCATCGCGATCCTCGGCATGGACGAGCTTTCCGAAGAGGACAAGGTCACCGTCAGCCGGGCAAGAAAGATCCAGCGTTTCCTTTCTCAGCCGTTCTTCGTCGCCGCCCAGTTCACGGGCACGGAGGGGAAGTTCGTGCCGGTGGCCGAAACGGTGAGGGGTTTCAAGGAAATCCTCGAAGGCAAGCACGATGACCTGCCCGAACAGGCATTCTACATGGTCGGCGGGATCGAAGAAGTGGTGGAGAAGGCAAAGAGGCTTGCGGAATAGCCGGAGGATCTTGAGATGGCGGATGAATTGACCCTGGAAATCGTGACCCCGGAGCGGATGGCCTTCCGGGGGGTCGTCGAAGAGGTGACCATCCCCGGCACGGAAGGGGAATTCGGCGTCCTCAAAGGGCACGCCCCGCTCTTGAGTTCGGTGGATATTGGAGAGCTCAGCTTCCTCCGGAATCACGAGAAAACCCGTTATGCGGTGCATACCGGCTATGCGGAGGTCTCCTCCTCCAAGGTGACGGTCCTGGTGGAATCCGCGGAGAGATCGGACCAGATCGACCTGGAAAGGGCCAAACGGGCCAAGGAGCGGGCCGAAGAAAGGCTGAAGCTGCCTAAGGCCGATGTGGATATTGAACGGGCCAGGCTTGCCCTGCTGAGGGCCGTCACCCGGCTCAATGTTGGAACCAAGGGCTAGGACTCCTCGTCCTATTCAGCAAGGTTAAGCTCCGGCCCATACTCTTCCTTTAAGACATCCATCAGCCTCGGCGGAATCGCCGCGCCCCTGACGCTGATTTCAATACGGGGCGTTTTCACGACTGTCTGCATATTACACCTCAACACGCCACCCACTTCCGAGCCAAATGGCAATGATACTTTTCTTTTCCAACCCTGCTGTAATTCGGCCAATCCGTTTGGATAGGGCCTTTCTCCCTCAAGTCTTCAAGCAGAGCCGCCAGGGCTTGCTGGACGGAGATGGGCATTTTCTCGACGTCTTTGAGAACCTTCTTTTTGACTAACACACTGACCTGCCTTCCTCGGAGAGCAGGAGTCATGCCCGCCCAACCCGTCGTATATCGGCCCCGAAATCCGCAGGTAGCGGTCGTAAGGGAATCGGGAGTGGATACCTCTTGACAATCGATTCCCGCCGTGGCAAAACTCTTGGCCACGCGCCAGTGGGTATTTGCCGATCTCCATCTCTCCACCCGCATAACAACCAAAATCGGAAAGGAGACCCGTGCACCCTGCACCCAAGAACCGCTGGCTGATCGCCGCCTGTGCCGTGGGGATCCACCTCTCCATCGGCTCGGTCTATGCATGGAGCGTCTTCCTCAAGCCCATCGTCAAGCAGACGGGATGGAACTTCGGTCACACCCAGTTCACCTTCAGCATCGCCATCCTGTTTCTGGGGTTATCGGCCGCACTGCTGGGCCCCTTTGTCGAGCGTTACGGCCCCCGGGTGTCGGGAACCGTGGCTGCGCTGTTCTTCGGCGCGGGAATCGTCGGCTCGGGCCTCGCCGTCACCGCGAATCAGCTCCCGCTCTTGTATTTCTGCTACGGCGTCCTGGGCGGAATCGGCCTGGGGGTGGGATACATCACGCCGGTCTCCACCCTCGTCAAATGGTTCCCCGACCGGCGCGGGCTGGCCACGGGCCTGGCGATCATGGGTTTCGGCTTTGCCTCGCTGATCGCCGCTCCCATCATCCAGAGTCTGATCGTCGCGGCCGGTCTGGCGGATACGTTCTTCCTGCTGGGGGCGGTGTACTTCAGCGTCATGGTCCTCTCCTCCCAGTACCTCGCCCCGCCGCCGCCGGGATGGATGCCCGAAGGGTACACGCACAAGGCGGTCTCCGCCCGCGTCATTCAGGCCGGAGAAAACATGGGGGTGGGTGAAGCCCTCCGGACCCGCCGCTTTTGCGGACTCTGGCTGATGCTCTTCATCAACATCACCTGCGGAATCGCCGTCATATCCGTCGCCTCCCCGCTGGCCCAGGAGATCGCCGGACTGACCCCGTACCAGGCCGCCGCCATGGTCGGCATCATGGGCCTCTTCAACGGCGGGGGGAGGATCGGGTGGGCCGCCCTCTCCGACTACGTCGGCAGGGCCAACACCTACACCGCCTTCTTTGTCCTGCAGATCATCGCCTTCTTCCTGCTCCCCCGGACCCCCGACGCCCTGCTCTTCCAGGTTCTCCTGTTTATCATCATGACCTGCTACGGAGGAGGATTTGCCTGTATACCCGCCTACATCGGCGATCTCTTCGGAACAAAGCATCTGGCCGCGATTCACGGCGCCATCCTCACCGCCTGGGCCGCTGCCGGCCTTGTCGGACCCCTTTTTGCCGCCTGGATCCGTGAGCAGACGGGGAGCTACTCCCAGACCCTCCTCGTCTCCCTCTTCCTGTTCGTCCCGGCCCTTGCCATCTCGCTGATCATCCGTTTTGACACGCGAAAGCCGAAGCCGTCGGCAGGAAGGTCCGGCGCGGAGCGGTCCGCGGCCCTGGCCGGAGCCGAAGAGCACACCTTCCCGGCACGCGTGGAGTTCCTCGCCGATATCATGGAGTTCGTCGCCGCCCACGCCCTGAAGGCCGGCCTCTCCCCAGAAAAGCTGTATAACATCCAGCTGGCAGTCGAGGAGGCGGTCGTCAATATATGCCATTACGCCTATCTCGAAGAAGCCGCCGTCAACCGCGTCAACTATCCCTACCGGTCTTCGGGGCAGCTCCTCGTCCGAGCGAGGCGTGAGGGGGCGGAGTTTATCGTCGATGTCATCGACAAGGGGCTCGCCTTCAACCCTCTCGCCGCCGCTGCCCCGGATCCCAAGGCGATTCTGGAGGACGTGACCCTCAAGGGGATGGGGATCCATCTGATCCGCCAGGTCGCGGATGAAGTCCGTTACTCGCGCACCGACGACAGGAACGTATTGACCCTGATCATGAAGACCGGGGCCTAAATCTCCGCCACGCTCTTGGCTAAGCGGGCGTCGTCGAGGTGCCTCCGGGCAAAAACAGCGGAAGAAAAACACAGCCGACGCTATCCCCTGCATTATCGAATCCGACAAAGCCCCGGCGGCATGCCGTAAAAGCTGGGCCAGGCTGATTCAGAAAATCTACGAAGTCGATCCCCTGGTTTGCCCCAAATGCCGAGGCATCATGCGCATCATCAGTTTCATCGAGGATCAAGTGATCATCAAGGCCATCCTGGACCATCTCGGGCTCTGGCACATTCGATCCAGGCCTCCTGCCGGCATATGGGGAACGCTCCGAGCCCGCATCCCGTGATCGTGGAATTACCACCGGTGACCGCCTCCATATGTCGGGGAAGAAATTCCTTGACACTCAACCCTCGCGTACCCCATACTCGGGCCACGCGAAAGCGAGTTCTTCTCAATATATGTACTTGGGACTCCTGGCTTTGGTTCTTGCCACATTCGCTGGATTTGCTCTTGGACAATCGCTTGAACCCTATTACAAAAACGGATTTGGCCAAATTCCCCTTTGGCGTTATCTCGCGAAGGCCGGACACACGCATGGCATGTCATTTGGTCTGATAAATATTGTTTATGGCCTTCTCATTGGTGGCGCTGAGTGTTCCGCACAGCTCAAACGCATCGGGGCGGCACTCACGGCATTGGCCATGCTCCTTCCCATTGGTGTTGCCCTGCGCGGTCTCACAGCAGGAGCGATATATGCTGAAGGCATAGCGATGGTTGGCGGGCTTGCGTTCTTGGCTGCCTGCGCGGCAATGTTTCTCATCGTTCGAACGACGAACAGCGAAAGGTAACTTTGTGTTGGGCGCAGTGAGAATTGGGAATAGGTGTCTGATATGAACAAACTGCTTTCAATTGCCGCCGGTTTCGTCAGCTTGCTCACTCTGCAATCGGGCGCTATGGACATGGTCGCAGCGCAGACCATGGACATGGCCGTGGCGCAGAAATGGGCCTCGGCCAAGGTCGTCAAGTATCGCGTGGAAGGCGTGCACAACGGTCGCGTGTCCGTCGTGTTTGGTGATCACGAGGGCAAGGCGGACGTGATCGACCGCATCACGGTCGAGTTCTCGTGGGATGCCAAAAAGCGCAAGATCATCGGACCGGTTACGGTAACAGACGGCAAGTCCGGGCTCAGTAACCTCAAATCTGACGGCACCAACTGCCCGCCACCGCAACTCAAGGGCGGATACGAGCACTTCCAGAGCGTGTCGAGTTCGATGACGTCCGGCGACCAGATCCAGATCAAAGGCACCCGCACCTATCCGCCAGCGAGCGTATCCAATTACCCGGGGAGCTGCTCCATGCGGGCGATCCCCGGCGGCAAAGAAGAGGTGCTCCTGTGGGTTTCGGGAGTCGGACCGGAAGCGCTCGGGATGCCGATTATGCCGGGGAGCGCCATCGTAGTTTCGGCCGACAGGAAAAGCTTCTCAGTAAAGAGTGCCGGTAACTGGGTGTGGACCTACACGCCGACTCTCGTGCAGTAGCGCTGAAGGCTGCCTGTTCGATTGAAAACGATGAAGCTACTATTTGATTTAGATGGCACACTGACAGACCCTTTTCAAGGCATCACAAGATCCATTTCGCATGCGTAAGTCATACTTGACAGGCCATCACCGCCGCCCGAGAGTTTGCGGTGGTGTATCGGCCCTCCCTTGAAGAGCAGGCTCGCTAATCTTCTTGCCTCCCGTGAACCCGGGAAATAGTGGATAATGAAACGTGCGAAAAATGACCGATATGAACCGGCTGTACTATCTCGACAATCTCAAAGTCTTCCTGATCTTCCTGGTGATCATCCACCATGTGGGGCAGGCATATGGGGCGACGGGCGGTGTGTGGTTCTACGCATATCCCGGTGAACGGATACAAGGGCTGCGCCATTTGTTCGGGTTCAATGCCTCGTTCTTCATGGGGCTGTTCTTCTTCATCTCGGGCTATTTCTTCCCGGGATCGTTCGACCGCCACGGTGCCCGCAAGTTCATCACCGACAAGCTGATCCGCTTCGGCATCCCCCTCGCCTTTGCATCGCTCTTCATCAACCCTGTTCTCAGCTACGCGAAGTATCTGCACTCCAAGGGCGCCATCGGGCTTGCCGATTTCTACATTGGGCAGTGGTTGACGAAGGCCCCGGGCTCAGACACGTTCAACTTTTCGCAGTTGTGGTTCGTCGAGCACCTGCTCGTCTACAGCCTCCTCTATGCTGCAATAAGGATGGCGCTTCGGGAGCGGGCGCCTTCCCTTTCCGCTTCCCCCACCTCCGCCGCCGAGGTGCGGCTGCCGGTGATCGTCCTCTTCATCGCAGCCTTGGGATTCGTCACCGACCTCATGCGCACTTCCTGGGGCTTCCCCATCGATCGCTGGATCTTCTTTCTCGGTTTTGTCCAGATGGAGCCGGCCCACCTCCCCCAATATCTGTCGCTCTTCGTACTAGGCATCCTGGCATACCGGCGCTCCTTCCTGGATGCCCTCACCCGGCCCCGGAACATGCTCTGGTTCATCCCCGGCCTGGGCATCTATGCGATCACCATAGTCCAACGAACCATCACGGGCCAGCGGGCGGTCTTCCTGTGGGAATACCGCGAGGCGCTTCTGTGTGTCGGGGTGTGCATCGGGCTTCTTGCCCTGTTCAAGATGTATTTCAATCGCACCGGTCCCGTGATACGGATCCTTGCGGAAAACGCGTACGGGGCGTACATCATCCACGTGGCGGTGGTGGTCGCGCTCCAGTATGCCTTCGAACCGATGCAGGCAGGGCTGTTTACCCTTTTTGTGGTCGTATCGATTCTCTCGATCATCGGATCGTTCCTTGGCTCGTTCCTCATCCGGCTCATCCCCGGCATGAAGCGGGTCCTTTGACAGGGAGTAAACAAAGCCTCGGCGGCGTGCCGGAAAAGCTGGGCGCCTTACGAACCCATGCGCTCTTGCTTATACGATCGCCTCCGTCTACTCCTATATGTTGTGTAACAATTTCCTTGACATACAAGTCCACTGCCCCGCATACTCAGGTCACATAAAAGCAAGTTCTTATCAATCCCTTCCATTGATGCATCGGGTGCGTCACCGCAGTTATTCCATAAAGATGGAACGACCGTCAAATTGCTGTTGACTGGCCTTGGCTATTTCCCTATAGTCAGCCCCACCGAGGTCAGGTGATATGTATTGGAAAGGATCGAACGACGTACGGCAAGCACAAAGGCCGTGACAGTCCCGTGGAGGGATCGAGGAACATCGGCATGAGTGAATTTTCCGCAGCGGTTTCCAACAAAGTGAAGATCCGTCTGCTGGCACTGATGATGGGGATGGAGGTCTATACCCTGGGCGTGTCCGTCATCGGTATGCTCACTTCCAATTCGATCGTCTTCATAGCCAATTTCGCCATTGCCTTCACGGGCGTCCTGGCTTCGGGGCTTTCGCTCTATACGGTCATCCGGATGACCAGGGGAACGGACCTGCTCAATACCTACGGGGTGGGAAGACTGGAGACCATCTCCAGCATCATCGTGGGCGTCACGATGCTCTTTGCCATCCTCTTCGTGGGCTACGAAACGGTCATGAAGGTCCTCCACCCCGCCCCCGAGCACGGCGGTTTGGCCGCGACTCTGCTGACCGGCGTTTCCTTCATCGCCTCGCTGTGGCTCTGGATTCACAACTACCGGCTGAGCAAAACGGAGCATTCGCCGATTTTCGGTTCGATATGGCGGATGGCCAGGATGGGCGCCTTCGAGGACCTGCTCATCGTCCTGGCCGTCGGGACAGCCCTCCTCTTCCACGGCGCCCCCTGGACACGCTATCTGGACGTGGCCGCGACATCCGTCCTGGCGATCCTCATCGTGAAATCCATTTACGACGTCTTTTCCGGATCGGTGTCGGATCTGCTCGACCGCAGCCTGGACGAATTTTATCTGCTCATCATTCTGCGTGAACTGGTGATGAATTTCGACGCCTACGATCAGATCCACGGTTTCAGGACCCGCCGTTCCGGCAGCCATATCTTCATCGAGCTGTTTTTGGAATTTCACCCGGAAACCAGGATGCTTTCCGTCTACGAGCTGTGGCACCGCCTTGAATCGGAACTGAAGAAGGTGATGCCCAATGCCCAGGTCATGATCATCCCTACCCTGAAGCGGTAGCCAAAGGGCTAGTCTTCTTCGTCCTGAACGGAGATGTCCACGATCTCGAACTCCCGGACGCCGCCCGGGGTCTTCACGCTGACTTCTTGACCCACCGACATGCCGATCAGCGCCTTGCCGATCGGCGAGGTGACTGAGATCCTGTTCTTCTCCAGGTCCGATTCATAGGGGCCGACCAGCTGATAGGTGATCTTTTTCCCGTTGTTTCCGTCTTCGATGGTGACACACGAGCCGAACACGGCCTTGTCACAGGAGAGGTTCTTCAAATCGATCACATTGGAGGTCGCCAGGGCGTTCTCCAGTTCCTGCACCTTGCCGTGCAGGAAGGATTGCCTTTCCTTTGCCGCCGCATATTCCGCGTTTTCCGACAGATCCCCCTGCGCCCTTGCCGTCTCGATGTCCTTGATATTCTCCGGAATGGAGACCGTCTTCAAGACCTCCAGTTCCCTCTTCAATCTCGTAAATCCCGCCCTGGTGATGGGCATCTTTTCCATGAACCGTCTCCTGCCTGTATTTTTCAGCTGCCCCGCAGGTGGATAAGGCCCCACCGATCTTCCACCGCGTGAAGGGGAATTATTAGTAAAGAAAGGAGGGAGTGTCAAGCAGGAAATATGTCCTCACAGGACGGCTTGTCTTGCCCTGGAAACTGTGTTAGAAAATCCATGGGTTTTCAAAGAGGTAAAGGAGCCTTCCAGCCGGCGATGATCGATCCATACAACAGGGACATCAATTATCTGAGGGTATCCGTGACGGACCGGTGCAATCTGCGCTGCACCTATTGCATGCCCAAAGAGGGGCTTTCCCTCATCGGTCATGACGACATCCTCAGGTATGAGGAGATCCTCAGGATCATCAGGATCGCCGTGGGTGAAGGGATCACCAAGGTCCGGATCACCGGCGGCGAACCGTTGGTCCGCCGGGGGATCACGGAGTTTATCGCTTCCCTCCGGACGATACCGGGGCTCACCGATATCAGCCTGACGACGAACGGCGTTCTTCTGGAGCCCTATGCGGAACGGCTTTTCGAGGCGGGAATCCGGCGAATCAACATCAGCCTCGATTCGCTGAAGGCCGAGAAATATGCAAAAATCACGCGGGGGGGAGACATCCAGGCCGTCCTTCGGGGGATCCGGAAGGTGCGGGAAACCGGTTTTTCACCCATCAAGATCAACATCGTGGCCATGAAGGGATTCAACGACGACGAGATCCTGGATTTTGCCCGGCTGACCCTGGATCATCCTTACCAGATCCGCTTTATCGAGCTGATGGCTTTGGGCGAAGCAGGCATCGAGAACAACGGCCGCTACCTCGCCAACAGCAGGATCAGGGAGCAAATAGGCGCATGGGGCACGCTCCGGTCCGTCAACGGCGATGGGGCCAAGAACGGCGGACCGGCGCAGATCTACCGCCTGGCCGGAGGGGCGGGAGAGATCGGCTTCATCAGTCCGATAAGCCGACACTTCTGCCATTCCTGCAATCGCCTTCGCCTGACGGCGGACGGGCACCTTCGGGCCTGCCTGCTGTCGGACGAGGAAGCGGACCTCAAGGGTCCCTTGCGGCAGGGCGGCGGCGATGCCCAGATCGGAGAGATGATCCGGCGGACGATCGCCCGGAAACCGAAACAGCATCAGGAAGCCTGCGACGAGCGGCATATAAAGAAATGCATGAAGGAGATGCCGGCGATCGGCGGATGATTCTTCTGCATTGCAATGAACAGAGGTGACGGCGATGGATGACAGCAGCATCCATGAGGACTGGCTGGCGACACCGACCGGCCGCTATCTCGACGGAAGGATCAAGAGCCTCATCCTCGATCTGACCGCGCCCAGGGCGGGAGAGCGCCTCCTCGACATCGGCTGCGGCAGCGGCAACCATCTGAGCCTCTTCCGGAAGAAGGGATGTGATGTGACCGGCATCGATCCCTCTCCTGTCCTGCTCGATCAGGCCAGGCAGCGGCTCGAACACCGCGCCGAGCTCCGCCAGGGGCGCGCGGAAGACCTCCCCTTCTCCGACAACGAGTTCGACATCGTCACCCTGATCGCCTCCCTCGAATTTACGGAGGATCCGGAGAAGGCCGTCGCCGAGGCGATCCGCGTCTGCCGGGGGCGGGTCTTCATCGGAACGATGAACCGCTACTCGCTGATCGGCGTGCAGGGGCGCCTGACTCACCTCTTCAATTCACCGCTCCAGGGAAAAATCCGTCACTTCCATCTGGCCCGGCTGACGGCCATGATCCGGAGCCAGCTCCAGGGCGTCCGCATCCAATGGGGAAGCGTGATCTTCCTCCCCTGGCGGGGATATCCTTTCGGCGCCGGCTTGGAAGAAAGGATCCCTTCGATAAGAAATCCCTTCGGCGCCTTCTTCGGCCTCTCCTTCTCCGTCACCTTCTCGTTTCAGACGATCCAGCAGACCATCCGGGAGCCCGTCGCCCTCAATACGGACGGCAGGCGGCCGGTGCCGGGGGTTGTAAGCGAGTGGAAAAATGGCACATGAAGCGCTTCTGTATGAAAAGCAAAACGACGGGCAGGTGAAGTGCGCGCTCTGCGCCCACCGCTGCCGGATCGCTGCCGGATCCCGGGGGATCTGCGGCGTCCGCGAGAACCGCGAGGGGGTCCTTTACAGCCTCGTCTACGGGCGGCTCATCGCCGAGCACGTCGACCCCATCGAGAAAAAGCCCCTCTTCCATTTCCTGCCCGGCTCCCTTTCCTTCTCCGTCGCCACGGCGGGATGCAACTTCCGCTGCGCCTTCTGTCAGAACCACGAGATCTCGCAGATGCTGCGGGAGGAAGGGCACATCGTCGGCCAGGAGCGGACCCCTGAGAGAATCGTGCAGCAGGCCCGGCAGACCGGCTGCAGCAGCATCTCCTACACCTACACGGAGCCGACCATCTACTTTGAATTCGCCTGGGACATTGCCGGGATCGCCCGGGAGCATGGTCTGAAGAATGTCTTTGTCACCAACGGCTACATGACGGCCGAAACGCTGGAGCTTCTCGCTCCCCGCCTGGATGCGGCCAACGTGGACCTCAAATCCTTCCGGGACGATTTCTACAAAACGCATTGTGGGGCGCGGCTGCAGCCGGTCCTGGACAGCCTGAAAAAGATGAAGGAGCTCGGGATCTGGGTCGAGGTGACGACCCTGCTCATCCCCGGCCTCAACGACGACGAGGGAGAGCTTGGCGACATCGCCGGGTTCCTCTTTTCTCTCGGCCCGGAGATCCCCTGGCACATCAGCCGCTTCCATCCCCAGTACCAGATGACGAAAACCTCCCCGACGCCGGCGGCTTCCATCCACAGGGCCGCCCAGATCGGAAAGCAGGCAGGCCTCAAATACGTCTACTGCGGCAACCTCCCCGGCGATGCCGGAGAAAACACGCACTGCGATCATTGCGGCCGGCTCCTGATCGGCCGCCACGGATTCGCTATCGAGCAACTGGAGCTGAAGGGATCGGCCTGCCCCCACTGCGGCGCCCCTTTGGCAGGGATCTTCCGGTGAGGAGGAGAGGATGGACGAGCAGGACGCCGTGTTCTGGGAGGCCGTGGCCAGCGCCTCCGGCATGACCCAGGCGAACATCATCACCGGCAGGCTGCAAAGCGAAGGCATCCCGACGAAGCTCAACTACGAAGCCGCCGGCACGATTTACGCGCTCACCATCGACGGCCTGGGCGAGGTTCGGATCCTTGTCCCGGTCGCCGACTGGGAAAGGGCAAGGGAAATCCTCTCCCGCTCCTATGACGACGGCGAGCTCCCCTGGGATTTGAAGTCGTCAGGCTGACTGGTTGCCCCCCGCGAGAAATATAAAGACATCGCCACTTTAAAAGCAATGACGCATCGCACTTGGGAAATCTTAATTGCAGCCAGATAATTTATTGAAGTCATCAAGGGCGGTTTTTTGATATTGTCACAGCTTTCAACCGGTACCATTTGACCACTGGGTTAGCTGCCCCCGACTATACGGATGGCCCATTTTTATTCATTGCGTTGCTCACTTCCTAACTGGCTCATTCACAAACGTGGTCTGATAGTCCTTCCGCGTCAAGACGGTATCGTACAAGCCGATGTCCTCACCTTCGTGCTTGTTG
>Ga0172371_10004247_pt1 | contig 21804 bp, 20 predicted proteins | sample Lak12m_FD_114543 | JGI IMG/M metagenome (GOLD analysis project Ga0172371, IMG submission 114543) | Freshwater microbial communities from Kabuno Bay, South-Kivu, Congo - kab_022012_12m | ecosystem: Environmental > Aquatic > Freshwater > Lake | place: Democratic Republic of the Congo: South-Kivu...
ATAGATTATAGCTGTCCCGTAAACGCTTGATGTAATATTGATTGTTTCAGCTCGTCTAGATATACAAGTTTTTGCTTATAGTTATTTTCAAGTTTGCTTGTCTGCTCAGATAATGCATCAAGCCCGTTTACAATGGCTTGCTGGTCAGATGGTGAAGGTAGATCAATTTGTAAATTTTTGATCATATCAAGCTTGAGAAACTTTGTTCCAGCGCCAACTGACTTGTGCTTAAATTCTTTAAGACTTTTAAGTAGTTGAAAATACAAATATCTATATAATACTTTGTTATGATTATTTACGGTTATTACGTAAGTTCTTTGATAAGCATTAAATTTACCAACATAATGCTTTACATTAAAATCACCAACAGCATTATTTCCCGCCAATAAAATAGCCTCACAGTCAAATGCATATTTATTAATAGAGTAAACTTCCTTGGCGCAAGTAAAAAAGGGGTATTTGCCATTATCCACCATTTCATTTGCATTTAGCTTTCCTGTTGTAATATTCACTAGTTGACCAAGTGGCACCTTTGTACCCTTACTAGTTGATAAATATGATTCAAAGAGGTCTTTGACGTTTTGAAGATTTTTTTCTGTATTTTCTTTGACCTTAGAAATGCGTTCGAATGTCTCGTCGAGGGTTTTGACTATGCGTTTTTGCTCAGTTATAGCTAAGACTGGTACTTTAATTTCTTTATAAGAATTAAGATTTAAGTTTCTAATTCCTGTAGAGTTACTTTGGATTTTTTCTGTAGTTCCATTGAGATATTCATAATATAAAAATTTGTGTAAGTAATTAAAATCTAGGTTTTGAGGATCCTTAATACGAATTAAAGAAGTAAAATTACTAAATGAGTAGTTGCCTTCGCGTCTATCAAAAACTATAACCCTTCCTACTGGCTGTTTTGGACCACCTCCCGATTTTTCTAGAATAATATCACCGTACTCTAATTTTCTTGTATTAAATTGTTTTTGCTCAACATCCAAATTTGCAATATCGGAATCGTCTAACTTTCCATCTTTCCCGAAGTTCGTATTTCTGATTATGTTTATTTTTAAGAATGGTGGTTTTTTTCCAGCCCACAATCCGCTTTTAATAATGCAAAGTTCATTGATTTTATTTGTTTGCCATTTACTTATCATAAATTCTCTTTTAGGTTGCTAATTGTTGTTTCTAATCTATTGATGAGGTCTGTGTATGTCCAAATTTCAATTAAATTGCTGAAGTTATCTTTAAGCCCTCTAAAGATTTTATTGGCACGTTCGTTATCATTCCTAGTTCCAATTAGGATAATGCATTTTACAATTTTCCCCGCAGGTAGATTTCTTCTTGCTAAATCTGCATCGCCATCTTTTTTGTTTTCAAAATCATCTTTATAATCCAAAACTTGGGGTATTGCCCTTGAAATGCGCTCAGATAGTTTAAGCTCAGAATCAATTTGCTCGAAGATTCTTGCGCTCGGCGCTTTAAGTTCAAAAAGAGTATATTCTCGTTTATTTTTTTCCGGGTTAATTCTGGCTAAGATGTCCATGCGTTGACCACTATCCAATACTTCCCTTTCATGTGAAGTGAATTCCAAGCCAAAAATCAAGCGACGTGACTTCTGTAGTCGCTTTATGTCTAATTCATTTAGTGTTAAGGAGTTCCCATTATTATCAATTTTGCCGTCAACCCAATGTTGAATAAATTCTTCGTTTTTGTCTAAATTATTTTCTATAAATATTTTATGATTTTCAAGAATATCTATTTGCACTCTTGAATAATTTGATACAAGTATTTCTTGTTTCTTTGGATCCGAAAGTACTCTGGTTAACATTTCTGTGAATTCACTATCAGTGACGCTGACTGTCTCTGGGTTAGGCCTTTCTAGGCTTGAAATAGTTAATACTCTATTAATAAAATTCTTTTTCGCTTCATCCGATAAATTGTTAAACCATGATACTATTTGTTCTTCTGTAGATTTGTTAACTATTGCTTGTTCTTCTTCTACACTATAGTGTCGAATTTTTCTAGCAAAAAAAGCTTGGGCTCTATTCTGCCCATTTTGCCCAAGAGCCTTGCAATACTCTTGATACTTTTGAATATTTACAACAATATTGTTAGCCTCTTCATAGAAATCTTCTACTTGGTCACGAGTTAGGTATATAGATTTTTCTGGACAAGATATCAAGTAATTTATTAAACTATGATATGACTTAAAAGTACTTTTGCTGTGTTGAGTAAACTCCCTAATGTCAAAATCAAAATACAGAGTTTTAAAACCTTTGTATGTTTTGCGATATTTGAAAATTGAAAAATCCATATTTATATATTTTGTGAGATTAGCTTTTCAATTATTGAAGTAGATTTTTCTGTCTCTCTATCTAGTTCTCTAATTTCTCCCAATATTTCTATCGGAGCACGAGAAGCGATGATCTCGTTGGAGTTAGGATTTTTGACTGAGAGGTCGTAGGTGGTCGGTGAGATATCCTTAATATTAACTGTCCAGGAGTTTGGTGAAGGAGTGGATGACTTTTGAAGTGTAACAAAGTCAGCAAGGTCTGACTCATTTAGTGGGCTGGTTTTGCCAAGAGTTCTTCCAAGATTAAGTTGGTAGTACCAAATATTTTCGGTTGGCTTTCCCTTTTCAAAAAATAATACGACGGTTTTTACTCCTGCCCCCTGGAAAGCACCACTCGGGAGGTCAAGAATGGCATATAGATTACAACTCTCCAAAAGTAACTTGCGCAGACTAACGGATGCATTGTCTGTGTTACTTAAAAATGTGTTTTTAATGACAATGCCAGCTCGACCTCCAGCCTTGAGAATCTTGATAAAGTGTTGAAGAAATAGAAATGCCGTCTCACCGGTCTTGATAGGAAAGTTTTGCTGTACCTCTTTTCTGATCCCAGCACCAAACGGAGGGTTGGCCAAGACAATATCAAAACGATCTTTCTCCTCAATATCCATTATATTTTCTGAGAGAGTGTTTATGTGGCGGATATTCGGCGCCTCGATGCCATGAAGGATCATATTCATGATGCCAATGATGTAAGCTAGTGATTTGATTTCCTTTCCGTAGAATGTCTTGCGCTGGAGGGTGTCGAGGTCTTCAACCGATAATTTTTCACCCTTGCTAGCTTTGAGGTAATCAAAAGCTTCAACTAAAAACCCTGCAGAACCGACAGCTCCGTCATAAATTTTGTCGCCTATCTTCGGCGCAACTACTTTTACGATGGCTCTAATCAGCGGTCTCGGGGTGTAGTATTCGCCACCATTTCTCCCTGCGTTACCCATTTTGGCAATTTTTGATTCGTAGAGGTGGGAGAGCTCATGCTTCTCAGCTTGGGTCTGAAAATGCATAGAGTCGACGACGTCGAGAATATTGCGAAGAGCGTAGCCACTAGCAATTTTGTTCTTTAGCTCACTAAAGATCTCTCCGATTTTGTATTGGATGGTGTCTGATGGTTCGTCTGGTCTCTTAAACTTCTTTAGATATGGAATTAGTCTGCCATTTACAAAATCATTGAGGTCGTCGCCAGTCATGGCTTTATTGTGGTCTAGCTTACCCTTTACATCTTTTGGACAAGCCCATGTATCCCAGCGATACTCTTGATCAATAATGAAGGAATATTTTCTACCAGAAAGTTGTGCTGATTTTTGCTTTTCTATCTCAAGGTCATCCAGATATTTAAGGAACAGTATCCAAGATGTTTGCTCGATATAGTCAAGCTCAGTTGCACTCCCAGAATCAGTACGCAGGATATCATCTATATTTTTTAGAGCTTGTTCGAACATGGGGTTATTTTACACTTTTACAGGCTATTTGTACGCGTCCTGACGGTGGGCAACTTTTACGATGAATATCACTAGCTGGTTATGAAATATCTTGTAAATGATACGATATGGAGGAAATTTTAGTTTGTAATAACCCTCTAACTCCCCCTTTAACTTTTCGCCGATTAGAGGATTGATGGCAAGTTGAAAAAGAAGATTGTCGACTTTATTTTTTAGTCTTTGAGGGAGTTTTTTGAGACTTTTTTGAGCTTGACGACTTAGGTGCACGTTGTACGACGTATTCTCCTCCTTTCTCGGCTATTGAAAGACCTTCTTCTTTGAGGTATTGGTCAAATGAGATGTAATTACTGAAGTCACCAGTCCGTACTGCCTCATCTGCTTCTTTCCCTAGTGCAATGATATCTGGATCCTCCATTAATGTTTCGATGGTTTCTTGCCAGGACTCATACTCTTCGGCAGAGAGAATCACGGCCTTGGATTTGCCATTTTCGGTGAGAATATATCGTGTGCCGGGCTTTTGGACAGCATCGGTCAGCTCAAAAATGCGACGACGTGCTTCGGTGGTTGAGATGATGTTTTTTAGTGTAGTCATAGATGTACGTTATCATGTACATGTATTTATGTCAACTGATCGTGTTCGCGGAGGGAGTAGTAAGCATCGCGAGTAATGATGAGGTGGTCGAGGAGGGAGATACCGAGGAGAGCGCCAGCGTCGACAAGACGGCGAGTAAGAGCAAGATCTTCTGCGCTTGGAGACGGGTCTCCGGAGGGATGATTGTGAGCGACAAGGATGCTGGCGGCAGGATGAGTGAGGGCGTGTTTGTAAACTTCGCGCGGGTGGACAAGGGAGCTAGTGAGCGTGCCGATAGAGATAGTTTCCTGATGGATCAGCTCGTGTCGAGCATTTAGGTAGAGGGCAACAAAGTGTTCGCGAGAGCTAGTGCGGATCGAGGTAAGGGAAGGAATAGCGTCAGTTGGAGACTGGACGAGTCCCGCTGATTTATCCCCTATTCTCTTGGCTAGTTCGAGCGCGGCAAGGATGCTGGCAATCTTGGCAACATCGATGCCCTTAACTGATTTGAGATCAGCTTGGGTGAGTTGGGAGAGGTCCGAATGCTTTTTGACAATGCTCTCGGCTATAGAAATGGCAGAGTGCCCTGCCCTACCCGTGCGGATGAGGATGGCAAGGAGCTCGGCAGTTGAGAGAGCTGAAGCGCCGCGTTCGAGAAGTTTTTCACGAGGGCGAAGATGGAGAGGGAGGCTTTTGATAGTGGGCATTAAGAATAATTTAGCAGAAACACAGTGACAAAGTGACACGGGGAGCATAATGTGACCATGTTACCGGCGCCGCGAAAATGGTTTTGGACGGATTATGGGGAATTAATTAAGGTTTTGTAGAAGCAATAAGGAATCATTGCCTAGCTTGGAGACGGCGAAGAGTTTTTTCCCTAGATCTTTGATGGAGGCACCAAAATGATATATGCTTGTACCATCTATTATTAAGAATCTGTCGTGGGTATTTTTTAGTTCTTTGACGATGATCTCCTCGTATTGCTGGTTGAATTTGCGCAGGTCAAGACTATTGAAAGACTGAGTGTAGATAGTTACGCCTACTCCCTTTCTTCGTTTGGAAAATAAGTCGAAAACGGTGTCGTCAACAAACTTATCGATAAGGATAATTTCTTTTTTGGCTGACCTGATTAAGTCAGAAACAAATTTGTGCGCGTCGAATACCTGGCCGTCAAAAAATATCTTGTGATCTGGAACTTTATCCTTGGACGATAATGCATCAAATACCAGATCAAACTTTTTGTCTGTTTCTAGTTGTTTATGTTCGAGATTGTCTAGTCGAGAGAATACTAGGATATTTGATTGAATAGTCCTACGCATGGAGACGAACGCAGTCATGATTTGGATGCTCATGTGAATAGCTACCTCGCTCTTTAGTACACCGGAGAGCATGGCCACCCCTTGCTCGGTGAAGACAAAGGGCAAATACTTACGCCCGACTTTTGAGTTTAAGGTCACAAATTGTGACCTTAAACTTGAAGTCACAAATTGTGGCTTCAAGTTTTCATACTCCGTCCTGCTTAATTTGAAACAAAATTCTTCTGGAAAGCGATTGGAGTTCCTTTTTACTGACTGGTTGAGAACTTTGGTTTTGACTCGATAAAGAATCGCCAAATCCTCGTCGAGCATGACTTGGACACCACGAATTGTGTAGATGTGGGAACTAATATCGTTTGTGACTATGGGGAAATTGGGCATAGTATCAATTTATACCCAAATGATAGGCGAAGTCAATGATTAGGATTGGGGGATGCCTTGGGGATAGCAGTGGTCGCGGAAGTAACATTTGTCGCACTTTTTCAGATCGGTGGTGCGGGGGAAAGAGAGGGAGCGGATGGAGCGCATTGCTTCGATAATGGTTTTCTTGAGTTCTTCGATTTGCTCATCACTCACTTGGAAACGGCGCTCGCCGGACTTGCCCTTCTCATGGGGTTCTTCGACAAAGTCGAGCATCCCCTCCCCGAATTTGAAATTGAGACTCTTGTCAGAGTCGACTAAGAGTTTGTAGAACTCAAGCTGCCTGGCTAACTCGCCATCACTATCCTGGGTAGTACCTTCGATTTGACCCATGGTCTTGGGCTTACCTGTTTTGTAATCGACCACACGGACGAGACGCGTCTTCTCGTCGCTCCATTCCAAACGATCGAGCTTGCCGGTTAGCTCAATGCCCGCCTCGCCGGCAGGCAGGTCACCCAAGTTGGCACGGAGATTTTTCTCGGTGGCGAGAGGGAGATGAAAGCTACTTTGATTGAGGTTATAGTAGGCAGTTAAAATCTCTTCCCCTTTCGCCAGATAAACGGTGAGATTGGTCTTGGTAATCACGGAGTTGGATAGTGCGGTGCGGAACTCGGAGAGTAAAAAGGTGAGTGAGGGAGCAGTATTGTCATCTTTGAATTTGAGATAAAAATTTTCGAGGGCGCGGTGGATCGCTGTCCCAAAAGTGAGGTGGGCCTTTTTCGCATGCGGGACTTTTAGTAATTTGTCGAGCTTAAATTTGTAGGCACAATAAAGGTAAGAGTTAAGAGAAGTGGCGGCAAGCTTGAAATTGGCAACCAAGTCCACCAAGAACACATGCTCACTCGCGGGAGTGTCAGCGATAACTAGATTGGAAAGAATCTTCTCGATGTGAGCATGGGCTGCTTCTTCTACATTTGTAACATCGAGCTTGGTTAACAAATCTGGATTTAATTCTTCGAGAAACATGGTGGGACTAGCCTCTTGCGACTTGCCAAAGTTGGAATAGGTGGTGGCACGAGTGATGGTAAGAGATGATTTCGCCCGAGTCATCGCCACATAGAAGAGGCGTCGCTCGTCCTCATTCTTTTCTTTATCCGAGGGTTTCACATTTTGTAATAAATTTTCGGGGAGAGTGATGAGCTCCGCCTTTTTGTTGTTGCCCCAGTTGCCATCGATCGCTTTGACCAAGTAGACATGCTCCCATTCCAGTCCCTTACTTTTGTGAGCGGTTGTTAAAGTAATTGCATCACGACTCACACCATAGCTCGACTCAACGAGGCGGAGATTGTTCTCCTCCATCACCTCAATGTTGGCGAGAAAACCGTGAAGATCGAGATCGTGGTCAGCGCGATTCATTCTTTTGACCTCGTCAAAAAGAGTATTAAGTTTCGCGAGGCGGTGATGGGCTCCTTGCGTCTGCGAAGGATATAGTGTCCCCTCATCGAGAAGGTAGTTAAGATGGCCGGACTGGTTAAGGACGGCCTCGAAGAACTCGACAAAAGTGAGATTGGCATCAAGGGCGGAGAAGGATTGGAGCTGGGTAAAAGTGCGCTCGAGGGCCGGACGGGAAGAGAGGTTGAGAGTGGACAAAGTCTCTGGGTTAGCGAGGATATCAAAGAGGGTGAGACGAGCATCACCGGCAGCACGGGAGATCTTAAGCACGTCGAGCGGATCGATGCCAAAGATCACATAGTGGAGGATGGTAAAGAGATCCTCATCCTCCTGACGCTCTCGCATTTCGTCCACAACCCGGAGAATTTTGAGAAAATTGCGGACAGATGGGTCGGTTAAGACGTTGGCGCCACCTTGCACAACATAGTCGATCCCGTATTTGCTGAGCATGTCAGCGATGGCGGTAGCTTCGAAATTTTTGTGATAGATGATACTAATCTCACGGGGAGCGACGCCGTTTTTAATTTTTTGTCGAATATCCTCGGCGAGAAAAATTAGTTCGGCAGTGTTGCCACTAAGCTCGGCGAGAAAAATGGGAGATGAGGGAAGGCGGGAAGACCCCGCCCCTACAACAGATATTAAATGGGGATCAATGTTGGGAACAACGTTGCTAATGCGAAGATTATTGTGAGTGATTAGGGAGTCGGCTGCATCGAGAATGGTTTGGGTTGAGCGATAGTTATGAATGAGCGTAATAATCTTTGCGTTGGGATACGCTTTCACAAAGGAAAGTTGATTTTCGATGGACGCACCCTGGAAGCGCATAATACTTTGATCGGGATCGCCGGTCACAAAAATGTTGGCATCTTGCCCCCAATATGATGCGAGTTGCTGCAAGAGTTCGTTTTGGGCGGAGTTGGTATCCTGATACTCATCGACCAAAATGTAGAGATACTTTTCTTGGTATGACAATAAAAGTTCGGCATTAGTTTTGAAAGCATCGACGACGCTCATAATCATGTCTTCGAAGTCGAAGCCACCCTCCTCTTTTAGCTTTGTTTGATACTGGCGAAAGAGAGTATTTAATTCTTTGTTTTTTGCAAGATTGCGAGTGCGTTTATTAAGCTCGGTTTTTTTCAGCTCCCCGGCCTCGTCCGAGTTAAGAAACTGCTCCTCGGTGCGTAGTAGCTCCTCAAACTCATCGGGGTCAACTCCCTCGCGTTTGAGATCGCTGATGGCGGAAGTAATGGCACTAGCATAGTGGTAGGGAGCGCCAGCGGGGCGGAGGGTGAGAAGGTTGGTATGGTCGATTAGATGACGAATTAGTTTCAGTTTTTCGAGATCGGAGAGTGGCTCGCTACTGGCATTAATGGTAAAGATGTCGGGGTTGTCCTGGATCACTCCCTGACAGAAAGCGTGGAAGGTAGCGATATTGACATAGTAGGCCTCGGCGCCAATCATCTCCGCAAGACGCGACTTCATGGCGCGAGCGCCACTCTCGGTATAGGTCAGAGCGAGAATACTGCTAGCGGGGGTGTCGGTCTGACGAATGATGTTGGCGAGGCGGAGTGCTAAGGTCTGGGTCTTGCCGGTACCTGGGCCGGCAACCAGCATGACAGGGCCATCGATGGTGTCGACCGCCTTTTTTTGTTCGGCGTTGAGAGCGTTATATGCTTTTTGAAAGGTGACGTTATTGTGACTTTTGTTCATGTGATTGTTTGTATCGATGATTCGAATCATCGATACACTACTATGATTCGAATTATGGTAGTAATTTGTCTTCGGGTGCAGAGAGGGTGCGAGAAGATTCCAATTTTTGGCCAAGATTTTGGAAGGCATTGTTAACTTCACCATATTTATTATAGGCATTGGTTAGGTGGGTGCCGAGAGTACTGAAAGTATCAAGGGCACGACCATAATCTTTTTGGATAGCACGAAGGAGAGTAAAAACCTCGCGGGCTTTTTGCTCGATCTTTTTGCCTTCGAAAGAAAGAAGAATGGTTTGGAGGGCGGCATAGAGAGTATTGGGAGAGACGGGATAGACGCGGAGGCTGCGGGCATAGTCCATCAAATCCTCGTTGGTACTCATCTCGTAGTAGACACTCTCGGCGGGAATGTACATGAGGGCGAAATCGAGAGTCTTCTCCTCTGGCAGAATATATTTTGAAGAAATCGCTTTAACATGGGCTTTGATATCACGAGTAAAGAGTTTGAGATAAGAGTCCCGTTCGAATTCATTGGCGCTAACTAGTTTCTGATAGTTTTCCATCGGAAATTTGCTATCGATCGGGAGGAGGCCCGCGTCGGTTTTGATTACTGCGTCAACAATATCTCCGGATTTGAAGCGATGTTGAAGAGTATAGCTGGCCTTGGGGAAGATCTGACTGATCAGATCCTTAAGAACCATCTCGCCGATATTGCCACGGAGCTTGGGGGAGCGGAGATAATCTTGGACATCTTTCATGGAGCGGCCGATCTCAGAGAAGGCGCCGGTCTCCTTTTTTAGTTCGGCGATAACCTCGGAGGCGCGAAGGAGGCGATCGGAGATATCTTTGGTGCTACTTACAAGGCTCGCATTAACGGTATCTTTGGTAGTGTCGAGGGAGGTGCGGAGGGTGTTTAACTCATCTTTGACCGTGCGCAGGAGGATCGAGAAGCCAATAAAGACAAGGACAAAAAAGATAAGAATGAGGATTAGTTCGAGAGTCATAGTTAGATTTTAGCAGGTATAATGAGGGGATGCTGAAGATAATATTGCGGATACTGGGGCTAGTAGGGGTATGGGGAATGGTTGCGGCAATAGTAATAGTGATTGATCCCGAGATTATCCGCGATGTAATTTTGCCGGGTTGGTATTTGCCGATGATTGTCGCAATTGGAGCGGGACTACTATATACAACGAGCTTGATTATGGGGCTAACAAAATATAGTGTTTTGTTAAGCCTTATTTTGAGTATCTTTGTAGCACTACTACTTCGACTATAAAAAGTTTATACTTTTGGTAGGAGAAGTATGAATAAGAATATCCAAAACCAAGTTTTCAAGATTTTTTTCCAAGTAGTGGCTGACGCGAAGACGGATGTGGATGTAGAGCTAATAATGAAGGCACTTTGTACAGATAATGAGATCATGACAATGGCCAAGCGACTCGCAATCGCCGTATTTTTGGACAAAGGACAATCCTATGAGCATATTAAAGAAACTTTGAAAGTTTCGACGGCAACTATCGCGAATGTGGCGGAAACGATGAATAAAAAGGGTATCCAGATGGCGCTAAACCGAGTAAAAGCTGAGGAGTGGGCGGACGTGTGGAGTATTAGGCTCTCAAAAGCCTTGGAAAAACTGATAAAATAGGTGAATGAGTAAGTACTTTATCTCAACGGCAATACCTTATGTTAATGGAGCGCCTCATGCAGGGCATACGCTTGAGTTTGTCCAGACGGATGCTTATGCACGTTACCTGAGACAAATAGGACATGAGGTCTACTTTCTATCTGGGACTGATGAGAACGCGTTGAAAAACGTGCTCGCGGCGGAGAAAGATGGCAAGTCGACCAAAGAATATGTGGACGAGAACACGCAAAAATTTTACCAACTAAAAGATCTGCTTAATCTGAGTCTAGATGGATTCATCCGGACAACTGAGGAGCGCCACTTCGCTGGAACAACAAAACTATGGAATAGTCTTGACCCCAAAGATATTTATCAGGATGAGTACGAGGGAATGTATTGCGTGGGGTGCGAGGAGTTTAAAACAGCAAAAGACTTGGACGAAGAGGGAAATTGCCCGGAGCACAAGAAAAAGCCGGAACTTATTAAGGAGAAGAATTACTTTTTCAAACTAAGCAATTACCAAAAGCAAATTGAGCAGTTAATTAAAAGCGATGTCATAAAAATCGTGCCAGAAAAGCGGAAGAATGAAGTTCTGGGATTTCTGCGAGAAGGACTACAAGACTTCTCGATTTCGCGGAGCAATGAGCGAGCAAGAAACTGGGGAGTACCTGTACCCAACGATCCGAGCCAACGGATTTACGTATGGCTAGACGCGCTGGGCAACTATATTACCGCTCTGGATTATGCGAGTGAGGGAGAACTGTATAAAAAGTTTTGGGAGGGCACGGGAGAGCGAGTACATGTGATTGGAAAGGGAATCGTGAAGTTCCACGCGCTATATTGGATTGGGCTACTCTTGTCCGCCAAATTACCACTACCGACACAAGAATTTGTGCATGGATACGTGACGGTTGAAGGAAATAAGATTGGTAAATCGCTGGGGAACGCGATTGATCCAAAAATTATTGTGGAAAAATACGGACTCGACGCTTTCCGCTACTATCTCTTGAGAGAAATCCCGGCGTATGGAGACGGAGACTTTAGCTTTGGCCGAATGGATGAGGTATATAAGGCAGACCTTCAAAATGGTCTGGGGAACTTGGTATCGAGAGTGGCGGCAATGGCGGTGGAAATGGATGGGAATAGTGACACTGTGGAAATCAGTGACACGGTGACACAAACTTTGGAACAGTATCGATTTGACGAGGCGATCGGAGAGATTTGGGGCGAAATCAAAAGAGCGGACCAGTTCGTCTCGGAGAAGCGAGTGTGGGAGCTCTCGGGATCAGAAAAGGAGGAGGCGCTAAAGAGATTGGTGGTAGAAGTTAAACAGATTGCGACAGATCTAGTGCCCTTTATGCCGGAGACGGCGGAGAAGATCCTAGCTCACTTTGCGAAAGAGAAAATTGAAAAGATTACTCCCCTTTTCCCGAGATTAAGCTAGAATTGAGTCATGTTGATTGATACTCATGCGCATTTGTGGTGGAACAGTTACGAGGATGGGTTGGAGGAGGTAATCAGCCGAGCGAAAGTGGCGGGAGTGGAAAAAATGATAGTCCCGGGAACGGATTTGGAATCAAGTCGAAAAGCGATAGAGCTGGCCGAAAAATATCCAGGAGTGATTTATGCGGCGGTAGGGATACACCCGGAGGAGGTGCTAGGCTACAAAAGTTCCGATCTGTCTTTCGCTTCGCTGCAGACCGCTCTAAGATCGGAACTTCGAGGGCGGACCGTCGCAATAGGCGAGATTGGGACGGACGCAAGTAGTGAGGAGCTAAAGAGTTGTATGAAAGATCAGCAAGAGTTGTTCGGTGCGCAGTGCCGAGAGGCGCTCGAGCTCGATTTGCCAGTGATCATCCATACCAGAGAAACAATGCAAGAAACACTAGAAGTCCTCGATAGCTTGCCTGCAATGCCAAGGGGTCAGTTTCATTGCTTTTCGAATAGTGAAGAAGATTTGCAACAAGCGTTGTCTCGAGGATTTTATATCAGTTTTTGTGGCAATATAACCTGGAGTAAGCGGGTAAGAAAATTGGTTACAAAGGTGCCGGACAATAGATTGTTGCTCGAAACTGATAGCCCCTTTATGACGCCAATAGACCCAAAAGTTCCGAACACTCGTCTACGACAAGGTTCGGAACTAGCGCGAAATGAGCCTGGGAATGTTAGAATAACAGCCCAGATGATCGCCAATGAGCGAGGGGTGAGTTTGGAAGCGTTGGCGATACAAACGACGGCTAACGCACGAAAATTGTTTAATATTATTTAGGGCGAATAATAATTCGCCCCTACACAATAACAATTGTGATTTTATGAATAACATAAGGAGATGGGTGCATCGACACCCAGTCAGAACAAGACGGGCGCTGGAAATACTCCCAGGAATGGTTTCGTGGTTTTTGATCCTTTTCCCGGTGTGGGGAAGCTTTGTAATACCCGAGATTGTGGCGTATTACATCATTGCCTTCTCGGTTTACTGGTTTTACCGCTCGATGAGCACAGCAGTACTGGCCGTACTCGGATACTTCAAACTCAAGTCATTCCAGATTTATGACTGGATGGGAGATGTTGGGAAGCAATCCAACTGGAAAAAAGTTCACCATATTATTGTGATCCCAACCTACAAAGAACCCATAACAACGCTGACGCGGACGATGGATCGGCTCATGGAACAAACGTACCCGCTAAAAAATATCCATATAATGTTATCTTTCGAAGAAAGAGAAGGAAAAGAAGGACAAGAAAAGGCGGCATTGTTGGTGAATAAATACAAAAAAATCTTTGGACATGTCTGGGCGACACATCACCCCGACCTTCCTGGTGAGGTGAAGGGCAAATCATCCAATACTTCTTGGGGAGCCAAAGAAGCAAAGCGATATTTGATTGATCAAGAGGGAAAAGATATAGACTGGACGACGATCACGAGCGAAGACGCAGACGCACTACTTCCACCACAATACTTTGCTTGCTTGACCTACCACTTCATGATTAATCCCAATCGCTACACCATGATCTGGCAAGCAATCTTACAGTTTTACAATAATATTTGGAAAGTCCCATTGTTTGTGAGGGTCTTCTCATCGAGTGCATCGGTGATGCTACTGGCAACGGTAATGCGGAGAGATAGACTAATCAACTTCTCGACTTATACCGCATCGCTAAAGATGATTGATACCATTGGCTATTGGGATACTGATGTAATACCAGAGGATTGGCGATTATTTTTCAAAGCCTTTTTCTCTTTGCAGGGCAAGGTAATGGTTGAGCCCCTATTTTTGCCGATAATGGCAGATGCGGCTGAGGCTGAGGGAGTGTGGAGTACATATCAAAATCAGTATGAACAAGTAAAAAGGTGGGCATGGGGAGTCTCGGATACTCCTTATGTAATTTCGCGTTGGATTACGAGTACAGATGTACCATTTTGGGAAAAAACAATTCGGACTTTGCGAGTAATTGAGGATCATTTTTTGTGGCCGGTTAACTGGTTCGCAATTACAATCGGAGCCCTCTTGCCCCCGTTCTTAAACAAAGAATTTTCACGAACCATTATTGGAAAGACTCTACCTCAAGTGACATCGGGAATATTAACAGTCTGTTTGCTGGCAATGCTTGTGATGATAGTCCTCAACTTTAAACTCCGCCCTCAAAAAGAGGGGGGCAGATTCCGATTACTAACCAATTTGTGGGGAGCGATCGAGTTTGTAACTTTGCCGATCGTCGGATTTTTCTTTAATGCCCTACCAGGAGTAGATGCACATACCAGACTAATGCTTGGCAAGTATATTGAGTACAAGGTAACAGAAAAAGTAGCGCCAGAGTCGTAAAGTAAGATGTAGTGTTGTATTATTGAGGTATGAAGTGGTTGCGAAAATTGCATGAGTGGGGAAATAGACACGAATGGATTTTAATTTTGCTTGTTGTGGTCGCAATTTTGCGATTACCAAGTTTGGTTACACCCAACTTTTATGGTGATGAGGAAATCTACTTTGTCATGGGGCGAGCCTGGAGAGAGGGAATCCCACTATATGCAGCCATGTTTGATCACAAGCCTCCTTTGATATATGTATTAGCAGGGTTGTTCCCAACAGTGGTCGCATTTCGGTCGATGCTCATGGGAATGATGCTTGTTCACACAGTGCTGTTTTGGAAATTAGCCAGACTATTCTGGGGAGAGAAACATAAGATATTGGCATATTTATCGAGTGGAATTTTTGTTTTGCTTTCGAGTTTGCCTACGCTTGAGGGATTAATTGTCAATGCAGAACTTTTAATGATGCTTCCGATTACGGCAATGTTGTTGATGGTGTGGCGAGTCGGCGGGTGGGAAAACCCCGCCCCTACAGATTGGGTGCGGTACGGATTGGCAGGATTGGTTGCGGGGTTGGGATGGCTATATAAGATCCCGGTGGTATTTGATTTTGCTGCTATCGCACTATATTTATTTGCTTTCCGGGCCGAAAGTTTGTGGGAGAGTATTAAAAATATATTCTCGAAGAATTTTTGGGCGATGATCATTGGGTTTGTCACTCCCCTGGCTTTGACGTTTGTTTATTATTTCTTAAAGGGAGACGGAGTTGATTATTTGGGAACGGTGCTGACGATGAATTTGGGATATGTGTCCTCCTGGAGTACGAGTAGTTATACGTTTAATCCATTTCGAAGTGGATTGGTAGTCAGAGGAACGATACTACTTGGTTATACATTACTTATTTATCTTCTTCGAAAAAGGATGGACAAACGGGTGGTACTCAGTACTCTATGGACGGGGTGGGCATTGTTCGGAGCATTATTATCATACCGACCATACCCACATTACTTGCAAGAAGTGGTGCCAGCATTTGCGCTCTTATTACCCACAATATTTTTGGCAAAAAGAATTGCAGAGTGGATAGTGATTGGAATCATCGCTGGACTGGGAATTGCTGTACAGTGGCAGGTCAAGTTTTGGGGTTATGAAACTATCAGTGTATATAAAAACTTTTGGCAAGTATTTACCAAAAAAATTACCTGGGAAGAATATAGAGATAGATTTGATAATACGAAACGCAATTACGCCCTTGCGACGTATTTGAACGAGAGATTATCGAGAGAAGATGAGATATTCGTCTGGGGGAGTGATCCGACTGTTTATAACCTAACTAATAGATTGCCAACAGGGGGAAAATATATAGTGAGCTTTCATGTGAAAGATTTGAAAAAATATGATTATGTAATGGAGAACTTAGAGAATAATCAACCCCAGGCAATTGTGGTAATCCCAAGTGAGATCGAGTTCTTAGAACTGGAAACAATGATAAATAGAGAGTATGTCGAAGTATTTAAATTTGAAGAAAGTCGAATATATTGGCGGATTGGAGAAAGTGAAAGATGAAGTTTAATATCAGCAATGTTACCGAGGAGCTGGGGAAAGATACGATTAGTCGTAATTCTTATTTGGGTGCCATTATTGTGGGATTGATAATGTTGGGGATAACTGTGGTCGTGTTAACCAAACTACCAGCAAGAATCCCCCTCCTTTTGACTAATCCTTGGGGAGAAGAAAGATTGGTGGCGAGACATTGGATATTGACTGGCCCATTTTTGGTTTGGGGGATAGTCGCATTTAACCTGGCATTGGGGAAATCTTGGACTGGCAATGGGATATTGGTACCGAGAATACTGGCAATCAGTAGTTTGATAATAGCCCTGATGCTAATGGTTGCAATATGGGGAATGTTACAATCATTCTTCTTATGATTGAGAAATATATTTGGTTACCCGCGATTTTTGCTTTGATCATATCTTTGGCTGTAACGAATATCACGATCATGATTTATCGGGCGCTTGGGATTGTAGATAAATCTACCAAAAGTGATCACCCGAAAAATATTCACGCCACACCGGTGCCCAGAGGTGGTGGAATACCAATATTTTTCTCGATCATATTAACGATAGTTTTATTTATGCCAATAACCTCGGAAATGGTGTTGGTGTTAATTGGCGCAATGATCCTGATGGTCATCGGGATCTTAGATGATATCTTCGATTTGTCACCCTACATAAGATTGGTGGTGGGAATCGCGATTTCGGCAATTGTCGTTTGGGGGGGAGTGATGATCCGTTATGTGAGTAACCCATTTGGAGGAGCGCCGATCGAATTTGATGGTTATATGTGGGTCGCCTATTTGATTTCGATACTCTGGATTACCTGGAGTATGAACTTTGTAAATATGGGAGCCAAAGGACTAGATGGTCAGCTACCGGGAGTGGTGGTAATTGCTGCAGTCGTCATGGGGATTATGAGCTTGAGATTTGCTCCAGACCCAACGGCACTGCAGGCGGCATTTATGGCATTCGCGGTCGCGGGAGGATTTGCAGGTTTACTCGCATTTAATGCTTATCCACAAAAAATTATGCCGGGTTGGGGGGCGGGCGCACAAGCTGGTTATTTGCTGGCAATTATCTCGATGCTTTCGGGAGCAAAACTGGCGACGGCTTTGATAGTTTTGGGGATCCCACTGATGGATGTGGTATATGCGATTGTGCGGAGAGTAAGTAGAGGCAAATCTCCTGTATGGGGGGATGCGGAGCATTTGCACCACCGACTGTTGGCAATGGGTTTGAGCAAGAGACAGGTAGCGGGGCTATATTGGCTATTTACGGCTATTCTTGGATTTATCGCGCTACAGTTGAATAGCCAAATGAAGATCTATACAATCTTCTTGATAGCAATTGTTATTGGAGGAGTGTTATTGTGGATCAATTATTTCTTGTCCTCAAATCAGCCAGAGTAAGTCAATGGATTAAGAACGTGGTGGTCTTCGCACCAATCGTTTTCTCGGGATTTTTGTTTGTACCTGGATATTTTGGTCAAGTTGTTTGGGCGTTTGCTGTTTTTTGTTTAACCTCGTCGGCAGTATATATTTTTAACGATATTATTGATGTGAAGAATGATCGCTTGCATCCATTTAAAAAACTTCGTCCAATTGCATCCGGCAAAATACCCCTACCAATCGCCGTATTCCTATTTTTGATCCTAACAGCCGTTGCTTTGGCGGGAGCGAGCTTGAGTTCGAGCTACTTTTTCCTGGTAGTACTCGCCTATTTGATACTGAACGTTGTTTATTCTTTGTGGTGGAAAAAGATTCCAATTGTTGATGTGTTCGTCATCGCGACTGGATTTGTACTGCGTATCTATGGCGGGAGCTTTGTCATTAACGTACATATGGATGTGTGGTTTTTACTTACGGTTATCTCGGCATCGCTGTTTTTGGCGGTAGGGAAGAGACGAAGTGAGATGACGTTGATGAATCAACAAACAGGATCGAGGGCGTCCCTAGTACATTACACACCGGCGCTACTTGATGCTTACACGTCTATGTTTGCCAATACTACCTGGCTGACATATGCGCTATTTTCTTTTATGCATCCGGCTTTCCAGGCAGAGGGAAAGGTGCTAAAGCTATTTTCGTTGCTACCGAGAACGTTGGTTGCCGAGAAGTGGTTGATGCTAACAGTGCCAATCGTAATTTTTGGGGTGATGAGATATATGCAGTTAATTTATGAAAAGAACGAGGGGGAGAGTCCACACAAGGTGTTAATGAGTGATGGGACACTCCTGACGACGGTGGGAATATGGGGGATCTTGGTTGTGGGTTTGTTATATTTTGTGTGATTATTTGGTGAGCGTGACGTATTTGGCTGAGACATAACCCACTTTGCTCTCGAACTCGATTTTGTGCCAACCAGCACTAGTTGTTTCACCTAAATATTTGAGCTGTTCGCCGATTTTGGCTTTGCCCAAACTGTCGCTACTGCTACTGGCGCTACTTCTGACATTTAGGCCACCAGCATTTTTGACTTCGACTGAGTCAGAAACAGTGACGAAGGGCTTGGGCATAGAGGGAGATGAGGGAGTTGGTGTTCCAGTAATCCGGTTTTCCGGTTTTCCTGCAGGGGAAGGAGTGGTGGTAGAGATCTGCGCGGAATCGGTGGAGACGGGAGGAGGAGTGAGAGTAATGAGGCTCGAGGCCAACTTAACATTGACCAAGAGATTATGACCAGCAATAAGATTAACTTGGAGTTTTTGCTCAGCAAATCCAGGAGTTGAGACAACAATTTCGTGAGAGGCGGGGGTTGATTCGTATTTGGAGATTGGGGTAAAGCCAGTTGGTACACCATCAATTGTGAGGTTGCTAATATCGGGGTCAGAGATGACGGACAAATATGCTTTCTCGGAATTGTCGGGGATAAAGCTTAGGGTGTATCCAGAACTATCAACGGCGGTTGGGCCGAAAGTGCGGTTGATGGCGATTGAGACTCCAGACTCAAGAGTGAGGGAAGTTTCGTAGGGAGAGAGGGTGGTGTCGGTGGGAATCAGGCGAAGGGAGTAAGTGCCAGGAGCAATATTTTTGTCGGAATAAGGAGTAACGCCGAGATTTTGGTCTCCGAGATAGACGGTTGCGGGAGAAGAGGTTGTAACGTCCAATCCGGCTGGCTTTTTGACAAAGAGATTTTTGGCAGTACAGCCAGACAAAAATAAGCTAGAAATAATAATGAGCAGGATCTTGTGCATAGGTATATGTTAACACGTACTTGACAACTACCCTACCCTATTTTATATTATATTAGATTAGCAGTCTGACCACGGGACTGCCAGAATATAAAAAGCAGTGGAGGAGGAAATAATATGACTATTATTCGTTGGGATCCGACCCGTGCCCTACTGCGTTGGCCAAACGTCTGGGATGACGAGGATTTTGCACCAGTCACAGGAGATAACCTCGACGTCTATGAAACCAAAGATGAGGTGGTGGTGAAAGCGGCGGTAGCGGGAGTGGACCCGGACAAAGTTGATATCACCTTTGAAAAAGGGGTACTCACAATTACGGGAGCGGAAGAGAGTGAGGAGAAGGAGGATAAAAAGTTTTATCGCAAATCGAGTCGCTCATACGCATATCGAGTCGCTGTACCGGGAAACATTGACCTTTCACAAGAGCCAGAAGCGCAGGTGAAACATGGAGTGATCTCAGTAAGCTTTAAGAAAGCTGAAGAGGCCAAGCCAAAGAAGATAAGTATTAAGAAATAATTCGTACATGGTACGTAGTACATGTGAAGAAGGAGAGCCCTCTGGGAAACTGGAGGGCTCTGCTATAATTGGAAAAGAATTGGCGTAGTGGTGAAGTAGAAACACGACTGTCTGCAAAACAGTTATTGCGCGAGTGCGATTCTCGCCTACGCCTCAAGCATTGGCAATATCGATGACGGTTTCGACAAGACGGTTACTATAGCCCCATTCGTTATCGTACCAGGCGAAGATTTTAACTAAATTTCCACCAATCACTTGAGTGAGTTCGAGATCAACAATGGCACTTTCGGTGCGACCAATAATGTCGGAAGAAACAAGCGGTTCATCGGTGACGGCCAAAACCTTGTGAAAGCGATCCTCAAGAGTAGCTTGGCGGAGGTAGGTATTGACCTCCTCAACGGTGGTATCGCGAGAAACGACAAAGGTAAAGTCGGTCAAAGAACCGGTAATAGTGGGGACGCGGATAGCGATACCATCAAAAAGACCTTTTAGCTCTGGAATAGTCTCGGTGGTGGCGATGGCGGCACCGGTGCTGGTCGGAACCATGTTGTGGGCGGCGGCTCTGGCGCGACGTAAATCTTTGTGAGAAGCATCCTGGAGGTTTTGGTCATCGGTATAGCTATGGATGGTGGTCATGGCTGCTTTTGCGATCCCAAGGCGCTCCTGAATGACCAGTGCGACCGGGGCAACACAGTTGGTGGTACAACTGGCATTATTAAGAACAGCGATGGTGTTGTGACGATCCGACTCGACAATCTTGGCTTCGCTGACACCGATGACGCTGGTGGGGACGTTCCCACCTTTGGCAGGAGCAGAGATGACCACTTGTTTGGCGCCACCAGTTAAATGTTGTTTGGCTTTCTCCTCACTGGTAAAGGCACCCGTACTTTCAATGACAACCTCTACTTGATATTTGCCCCAGGGAATTTGGCTAGGATCACGCTGGGCGAAAACTGGTATTACGTATTTGTCATTAAGTATTAAGTTGCCAATAAGGGGATCTTCGTCAGAGGTGTCTTTGACAGATTGATACTTCTCGTACGAAATTTCGCCAGGGAAGAGACCGTAAGTGGTGTCATATTTTAAGAGATGTGCCCAGCCCTCGATCTCCATCGATCCAGAAGTGTTGATGGCGGAGAGCTTAATATCATCTTGGTGGTGTTGCCACCAAACGCGAGTCGCGAGACGGCCAATACGGCCAAAGCCGTTGATAGAAAAGGATTTCATGTATTTAGTATAGCCGTATATCCGTATATCCGTAAATCCGTATTATTTTGATATATATTGATATATTTGTCGTTTTCCTCTGGATTCCAGGCTAGAAATTGATTGACAAACGAGCGAGATTTGGTAGGATGCAAGGCTCTGGGGGCGAATTAGCCCCAAATATGACTAAACATTGGTGTCGGATAAAACTATTTGAGAAAAGCATAATCAGTAGATTGTTCGGGGTGCAGATGGCGGGAATTGCGATGGCGCTATCTCTAGTCACCTACCCTACCCATGCTTTTGATTACCAGAAGACTGGGCAAGACGTGGTTTGGAAAGAACGACTGATACAAGTAACAACTACGACTAATAAATCATTTACTTTCCCTCTCGAATCGACTCTCGGAATGTCACAAGGATTTCATGGTTTGCACCCTGGAGTTGATTTGCGAGCTCCAGTCGGTACAAAAGTCTTGGCTATTGCCGAGGGAACCGTTATCGAAGTCGAGAAGATGCTGGTTGGTTACGGTCACTATGTCCGGGTTGCCCACAATGGCACGATGGCTTCGCTCTATGCCCACTTGGATGAGGTAACAGTGACTCCAGGACAGAAAGTTGTGAAAGGAGAATCCTTGGGGACGGTAGGAATGACGGGATGGACAACGGGACCACACCTTCACTTTGAGATAGTGGTCGGGGATAAAAATGTGAATCCG
>Ga0172371_10004249_pt1 | contig 21795 bp, 24 predicted proteins | sample Lak12m_FD_114543 | JGI IMG/M metagenome (GOLD analysis project Ga0172371, IMG submission 114543) | Freshwater microbial communities from Kabuno Bay, South-Kivu, Congo - kab_022012_12m | ecosystem: Environmental > Aquatic > Freshwater > Lake | place: Democratic Republic of the Congo: South-Kivu...
CTCAAAATACTATTAATATGGAGGCGGTTATGAAGCGCATTGGATATTTTCTGGAACACCTTGAAGAATTGTTGATAGATACGGCTAATCCACTCAAAAGAGCTGCCTTCTTCGGGCTCATATTTGATGAGATGCCTACCTATGCTGATTTAACTTCTGGAACCCCAAAATTAGCGCCATATTTAGCACTAAAAAGGGACTTAGGTGGTAACCTAGTCCCATTTGGTGACCCCACCGGGAATCGAACCCGGGTTACCAGGATGAAAACCTGGCGTCCTAGCCGCTAGACGATGGGGCCAATGTAAATGTAATTATTATAGAGCAATTAGACGCTAGTTCCGATCCTTAGCTTTCGCTAGGATCGAGAATGCTCGACCTAAAAGGTCGGCAACGATGGGGCCGTGGACATATTTTACCCGAGAAACCGCTTGACAACAAGGCTGATGTGGCTTAAAATCTACCTTCGTTCTGCCCGAACTTGCCAGAAGAGTTAAGGCGTGAGAATAAAGGCTCCAACTGCCTTGATTATTAAATAGGTCAAAATGCAAAACAACCAAAAAGTTCAACTTACTCTAGAAGCCTACAATCAGCTTCAAATTGAGTTAGATGATCTTAACAACAACAAAATTCAAGAAGTTACTGAACGGGTAGCTAAGGCCCGTGAATTCGGTGATATCAGTGAAAATTCTGAATACGATTCCGCCCAAGAAGAACTAGCCTGGGTTCATGGTCGTATGGAAGAATTAACCAATATTTTAAACAGAGCTGAAATAGTTAAAGCTACTAATTCAAAGACGGAAATTGGCGTTGGTAGCACCGTTCATCTCCAGGTTGGTGACAATCTCCATCAATTTACGATTGTCGGTGAATGGGAAGCCGACCCAGCCGCTAAAAAGATCAGCCATGATTCTCCCTTAGGAAAAGCCCTGATTGGTAAAAAAGTGGGTGATAATGTAGAAGTAGAGGCACCTGCCGGTAAAATAATCTACATCATCAAAGCTATTAAATAAATTGGCTAGTTGGGTTACAATAAGCCCATGGCCACTCCCCTCTCTGAATTAAAAAAAATTCGTCAGGAAAAGTTTCAGAAAATAATCAATTTAGGTTTCTCTGGTTCTGCCTATTCTTTCGATAAAAAAGACTCAATTTCTTCTTCTCGAAAATCGTTAGCTCAAAAAGTTCAAATCGCTGGTCGGGTTATCGGAATTCGCAGTCACGGCGTCCTTACTTTTCTTGACTTAGAGGATGAAACTGGAAAAATCCAACTTCTGGCTGCGGCTAACGAACTAGATGAAAAAACCGCTGAATTAGTTAAACTTCTCGATATTGGTGATTTTATTGGTGTTTATGGTGAAGTTTTCAACACCAAAGCTGGTGAAATTACTGTAAAAATAGAAAAGCTTACTTTCTTAAATAAATCTTTTCGCCCCTTACCCGACTCTTGGTATGGCTTAAAGGATAAAGAAGAACGTTTCCGTCGTCGTTATCTAGATCTCATCTTGAATCCCGAGGTTAAAAAAGTTTTAGATAAACGCTGGGGGACCGAAAAAGCTATTCGTGAATTTCTTTGGCAGCAACAATTTGTTGAGGTTGAAACCCCAGTTCTTCAAACGCTTTATGGTGGTACTAATGCTCGTCCTTTCACCACCCATCTTAATGCTTTGGATACAGATATGTACTTAAGAATTGCCCCGGAACTGTACCTCAAGCGTTTAGTTGTTGGGGGTTACGAACGGATTTTCGAAATCGCTAAAAATTTCCGAAACGAAGGCATGGATCAATCTCACCAACCGGAATTTACCATGATTGAATTCTATCAAGCCTATGCTGATTACCAGCAAATTATGGATCTGACCGAATCGTTAATTAAATATACAGCCGAAAAAGTTAATGGCCATCTTTTACTTCAGGTAGAAAATGAAAAAATTAACCTTTCTGGCAAATGGCAGCGAATCACGATCGACGAAGCTTTGAAGCAATATTTAAATCTTGATTGGGAAACGGTCACCGATAGTGAAATTAAGGACATTCTTGAAAAACACAATTTTCAAGTTCCTGGAGTTTATACCAAAAATAAAGCCCTGTTTATTATTTTCGACCATCTGGTCACCCCCAAACTTATTGAGCCCACTTGGGTCATTGATTACCCGCAAGACGTCAGCCCTTTAGCCAAGACGCACCGAAGTCACCCCGATCGGGTTGAGCGGTTTGAGGGCTATGTTGGTGGTCGAGAAATATGTGATGGCTGGTCTGAGGTAGTAAGCCCCATTGAACAACGCGAGCGTTTCGAAACTGAACAGAAGAATTTAAAATCAGGTGACCAGGAAGCGATGCCCCTAGATGAAGAATTTATCGAAGCCTTAGAATTCGGTTGCCCCCCCCTTGGTGGTATCGGTATCGGTATTGACCGGTTAGTTATGTTTTTGACCAACACCTGGAGTATCCGTGAAGTCATCGCCTTTCCATTAATGCGCCCAGAAAGTTAATCTATAATCAAAATCATGCTCGACCTCAAATATATCCGCGAAAATCAAGACGAAGTTAAAAAAGCGATTAAAGCTAAAAAATTAAACGCTGATGTCATCGATGAAATACTAAAACTTGACGATAACCGTCGTCAGTTGATCATCGAGGTAGAAGAAATTCGAAAAGAAATTAATCAACATTCAGCCAAATTTAAATCGGCTAAGCCCTCACCGGAGGATCTCGACATTGGCCGAAAATTAAAACAAAAACTTCAAGATATCGACCCCCAACTTAGTAAGGTAGACAAAACGCTTCTCGACTTAATGCTTCAAGTTCCTAACCCCGCCGCCAAAGATGTCCCTCTTGGTCAAGATGAATCTGGCAATATTGAAATTCGTCAATGGGGCGAAATCCCCCAATTTGATTTTCCCATTAAAACCCATGACGAAATAGCTGAAAATCTTGATCTTCTCGATACCAAACGGGCTGTTAAAATTGCCGGCACCCGAGCCTTTTTTACTAAAAATGATTTAGTTCTCCTCGAATATTCTTTACTCATCTTCGCCCTCAAACACATGATCGGTAAAGGATTTACTCCCATGACCGTTCCCTGGTTAGTTAACGATTCTGCTCTTTGGGGTACCGGTTATTTCCCTTGGGGGCAAGAAGACCATTACTCGACCCAAGACGGTCAAAAATTAATCGGAACCGCCGAAGTATCACTCACCGCTTATCGGCAAAACGAAATTCTAACCGAGAAAGAATTACCTTTTAAAATGGTCGGTATTTCTCCTTGTTTTCGTCGTGAAGTTGGTACTTATGGCAAGGATACCAAAGGCATTTTTCGTACTCATCAGTTTAATAAAGTCGAACAGGTTGTCTATACAATTGCTGACGAGGAAGAAACTAGGAAGATGCATGATGAGATGCTTAAAAACTCAGAAGAGATTTTGCAGGCTCTAAAACTCCCCTACCGGGTTGTCCTAATGTGCACTGGCGATATTGGTGCCGGACAGAGACGAAAATATGATCTTGAAACCTGGTTCGCCGGTCAAAATCGTTATCGGGAAACCCATTCTGATTCTTATTTCAACGATTTTCAAGCTAGGCGTTTAAATATTCGTTATAAAACAAAAAGCGGTGAAACTAAATTCGTTTACACTCTCAATAATACCGTTATTGCTACTCCACGTATTCTTGGTGCCCTTTTAGAAAATTATCAGCAAAAAGACGGTTCAGTTAAAGTACCTGAAGTGCTTATTCCTTATCTTGGTAAAGACATTATTACTCGTGAAACTTAAGCTACTTTTCCTTTCACTAGTTACGGCTATCACTTCTCTGTTTCAAACAAAACTGCCACCCAGTCCTTTAGCTACTTCAGTCGATTTATCGTCACTATTAACAGAAAAAATTTCTAAACAAGTTAATTCCAACTTACAGCTTGATTATCAGTCCGCCAAAACGCCCCCGGTTTTAAATAGCATCCCCCGTTACCTAGTCTATAACGCCAAAACTGGCCAAGTTTATGCCGCCAAAGGGGAAAAGGAAACTTTTTCTCCCGCTTCTTTTACCAAACTGATGACAGCCCAGATAGCTATCGACATAAAGCTTCCTGATCATCTATTAACCGTTTCCGCGTTAGCCATAAACAAAGAACCAACTGTTTTAGGTTTAAAAGTTGGCGAACAATTACCGCTTAATGATTTACTTCGTGCTAGTATTGCTACTTCCGCCAACGATGCCGCCGCCGTTTTGGCTGAAGCAAGTATTTCTCCCTATGGGGGGAATTTAGAAACATTTATCGAGCTGATGAATCAAAAAGCCAAATTATTGAATATGGGGAATACCCGATTTATTAATCCGGAGGGGTATGACAACGAAAACCAATACTCCACTATTGAAGAAATCGCCAAACTTGTCCACAATGCACAAACAAATTACCCAGAAATTATTTCCGCTGGTCAATCAGACAGAGATGATATTAAGCCTAATCCTACTCATGGTGGTTATTATCTTTCGAATTGGAATGGTTTACTTGGAGTCTATCCTGGAGTTAATGGTTTAAAAATCGCCTATACTGAAAAAGCCGGTTATTCCGCCATTGTTACCTGTGTGAGAAACCAAATCGAAGTAGTAGCCATTGTTTCCGGTGCTGATTCTATCCCTGAAAGAGACTTGGCGGCCGCTTCTTTACTTGACGCCGCTTATATTGAGGAAAAAATATCCCCAGTTAATTTAACTAAGTCACGTCTTCAGCCTAGATACAACCAGTGGGACAAACTAATCAAACAAGTTAGAGCCGAATTAAAGGCGTTAGAAAAGAAAAATGAAATCAATTAAACACTGGTTTACCCCAGAAACTATAAACACCTTTTCTTCCCAATACAATCCTCAAATTCAATTAATTAAATTCATGGGTCGATACCGTTTAGATATGGGTGGATTAACTCAATCAGGGCCAATAATTGAAGATATTTGGTCTCAGAGTTTAAAAAAACTTCTCCCTAAAAAATTTTTGCCCAAAAGAACTTTAATTTTAGGTTTAGGGGCTGGATCAGCTGCCAGGGTTATTGCCAGTCGTTATCCGGAAACCAAAATTATTGGTGTTGAGATTGATCCTCAGGTAGTTAATATTGCTCAAAAATATTTTGCTCTTCACAAGATAAAAAACCTCGAAATTATTAATCAAGATGCTTTAAAATATGTTTCCGGAATTAAAGCAAAAAATACTTTTGACCTAATCCTGCTTGACTGTTATCTTGGTAGCCAGATCCCTGTCGGACTTGAAAATCCTAAGACCTTAAAAAAAATTAAAAATCTGACTAAACACTTACTCATCAATCGTCTGTTTTGGGATAAACACCGTCATAAAACTTTAGAATTTTTATCAAGCTTAAACCAGTCGTTTATTACCTCCAGTCATCGAACCACTTGGAATTTAGTTATCTCTGTAAATAACATATAATCAATTAGTTATGCTCAATTTTTTAAATTCACTTTTTGACACCAATCAAAAGGAAATCGAAAAACTTACTCAAACGGTTATCTTAGTTAATCAACTTGAGTCAAAAATAAAAAAGTTAAAAGATGATGAGTTTAAAGCTCAAATTCAAAAACTTAAAAAAAGTTTAGTTGGTGAAAAAACTTTGGATGATATTTTACCTGAAGTTTTTGCTCTTACCCGGGAAGCTGGTCTAAGAATTCTTGGTCAACGGGCTTTTGATGTTCAAATCATGGCGGGTATCGCTTTTCATCGAGGCAAAATAGCCGAACAGAAAACTGGTGAAGGCAAAACTCTTTCTGCTGCTCCGGCCTTAGCCCTGAATGCGCTTACCGGTCAAGGGGTTCATTTAGTTACGGTCAATGATTACTTGGCTCGTTTAGGAGTTGGTTGGATGGGACCAATCTATCATTTGCTTGGCCTGTCAGTTGCTGTTATTTATTCCGGTAAAGGTGATCTACCCTCCGCTATATACGACCCTGAATATTTCGACCCTTCTCACGCCGACGAACGCCTTCGTCACCTCCGGCCGATTTCTCGGAAAGAAGCTTATCAAGCTGATATCACTTATGGCACCAACAATGAATTTGGTTTTGACTATTTGCGCGATAACATGGCTCATTCTTTAGCTCAAGTGAACCAGCGCGGACATTACTTCGCCATTGTTGACGAGGTTGATTCAATTTTGATTGACGAAGCCAGAACCCCTCTAATTATTTCCGCTCCTGATGCTGAGGCGACCGATAAATATTATCGTTTTGCCCAGATTGTTAATGGCTTAACTAAAAAAACCGATTACGAAATAGATGAAAAAGTGGGGACGGCCAATTTAACTGATTATGGTTTGAAAAAAATCGAAAAAATGCTTAATGTTGACAATCTTTATGAGAAGGATTTTGGCACCGTTCACCACCTAGAACAAGCATTAAAAGCTCACTCGCTTTTTGAAAAAGATAAACAATACATTGTTAAAGATGAGCAAATTATTATTGTCGATGAACATTCTGGCCGTTTAATGTATGGCCGCCGCTACTCCGATGGTCTTCACCAGGCAATTGAGGCCAAAGAAGGTGTTAAGATTCAGCAAGAAAGCAAAACTTTAGCCACAATTTCCCTTCAAAACTATTTTCGTCTTTATGAAAAATTAGCCGGTATGACTGGAACCGCCGCTACCGAAGCAGATGAATTTCGCAAAATTTATGGTCTTGAGGTTATTGTTATCCCTACCAATAAACCGATAAAAAGAATTGACCGTTCTGATGTAGTTTATAAAACCGAAACCGCCAAATATCGAGCGATAGTGACTGAAATTGAAAGAGCTTACCATTCTGGCCAACCGGTTTTGGTGGGCACTAAATCAATTGAACAAAATGAAGTAATTGACCGGTTTCTAAAACATAAAAAAATTCCCCACCAAATTTTAAATGCCAAAAATCATGAATCAGAAGCGAGTATTATTGCCCAGGCTGGTCGTTTAAAAGCAGTTACCGTGGCTACCAATATTGCCGGTCGTGGTGTCGATATTGTTTTAGGCGGTAGTAAGGAAGGAAGAAGTGAAGATGATTGGCAAAAAGAACACGCCGCCGTTCTTGCTGCTGGCGGCCTTCATATTCTTGGTGCTGTCAGACATGAGTCTAGGCGTATCGACAACCAACTTCGAGGGCGTTCTGGTCGCCAAGGAGACCCGGGTTCTTCAGTTTTTTACATCTCCTTGGAAGACGATATTATGCGCATTTTTGGTGGCGAACAGATCAGCCGCTTAATGGATTTTCTCAAAGTTCCCGAAGATCAGCCCTTAGAAGCAAGTATGGTCAATAAGGCGATTGAAACCGCTCAATCAAAAGTTGAATCTTTTCACTTCGATCAAAGAAAAAATGTTGTTGAATATGACGATGTTATGAATAAACAACGGGAAATTTTTTATACTCGCCGTTATCGCCTCTTAGAAGCAACTGGATCAGAAACCGGAATTTCTCCCAAAATTGATCAAATTATTCAATCTGAAGTTCGATCTTTAACCACGCTATATTCTCCCGATGGCATCTCTGCCGAGGAATCTGACCGAATCGTCAAAGAATTTCAAACAATTCTTCCTCTCGACTCTGTTTCCAGTAATGAGCTTGAAAAAAAACTGTCTAACCAGAATCAGGAATTTGCTCAGGAAACTTTATCAGCCATAATTAACCAAGCAAGACAGTCCCAATCAAAACACTTTGGGCCAATTCTTAAACAAATCGAAATTCAAGTTGCCCTAACAACTTACGACGAAATTTGGATGGAGCATCTTGACACAGTTGACGATCTTCGGGAAGGTATCGGCCTTCGTGGGTATGCGCAAAAAGATCCCTTGGTTGAGTACAAAGCCGAAGCCTTTAATCTGTTTGAAAGTCTTTTAGGTCGAATTGATTACCAGATAGCCAGACGCATTTTTCGTGTTCAGATTGCCCCTGCCGATCCGGTTCCTTTTTCCAACGTTCAAGAGATTCACCAGTCAAGTCTTGATGTTTCCACCGATAAAGAAAAATCCAAGGGCAAAGCGGTGGGTCGTAACGATCCTTGCCCCTGTGGCTCTGGTAAAAAATATAAAAAATGTTGCTACCCCAAATACGGATAAATGGATTTATTTACGACTATAAAAACAAGAAGAAGTGTTCGTGAGTTCTCCTCTAAAAATGTCAGTAAAGTTAATCAATCAAATTGTTGAAGCGGGGACAAGGGCTCCTTCAAGTAAAAACACTAAACCTTGGCATTTTATTGTTCTCAAAGGTAAAAAGAAAGACGCTGTTGCGACTTTAGTTGAACGAGAACATTCTAAGAGAAAATTTATTTATTTAAAAAATAAAAAAGTAGAATCTAGTACTTTAGCTTCTTGTGCCCTAGTTAAACAAGCTTCAGTTTTAATCTTAATATTTAATAAAGCCCCTTATACCGGAGGAGAAAAAAATGTAATAAAAGAAAGAAGCTACGAGGCTTTGCTTTCCTGGACAATGGAGGTTGAAAGTGTTTCCGCGGTAATTCAAAATATGCTTTTGGCCACTCACGCCCTGGGCCTGGGTGGGGTTTGGTTGGGGGATTTTAATTTTGCCAGAAAAAAAATTTGCCAAACCCTAGATTGTCAGTATGATTTATTAGCTGGGGTTGCTCTAGGTTATTCTAATACTCAAAAACCTCCTCAAAAAATTACTCCAATTAAATTTGAAATCCTCGAGTAACTCTCTGTTTATATTCTCTTAGTTTTTCTCCATACCACCCTAGCCAAGTTGCAAATTCCAATCTGTCATCATTGGTCATTTCTATCACTTCTTTTTGAAACTCACCGGTTTTTTGGTCAAATCTTAGATAAGAAAAACGACAGCGGCCGGTACCTCTCCATGTTTCTGTTGCCGCATTAATCACGAATGCACTTCCTGTGTGCTCCAGCCATTTATTGCCCAGCAAAAAACGTGCCCCAAATCTTTCTGCCATAAAAAGCATCATTTGCGCCTGTCGTTTTTTAATTTCTCGTTCAAGTTCTGTTCTCGCTTCACCCGTACCTGTCTTTAAATCAGACAGTTCGATCATCACCTTTTTGCCTGGTTTAGCAATTCTTGTTACCGTATCTAGGCGCCCCCTTAATTGCAAAAGACTGGTGTTAATTACCACCAGCACTTCAGAAACACTTTGATTAGCTGGATTAAATCCATTATCACCCTCCGCAACTATTAAACGAGCCCAACTTTCTATAAACTTTACGCCCACTTCAAACAAATCACTGCTGTGTTGATACCCCTCTTTTGTTTTTGGATTCATAAATCCCAAATTACCAAACATTGGTAATGTTCCCGGCTCAACTGCTGTTTCTTGAACACATCTTTGCCAGGCAATCGTCAAAACTTCTTCAATTTGTTTGTGCCCCATTTGTCTGGTTAAATACAAACCGTCAGTAATCTTTTGCACTTTTTTGATTACTGCTTCATTAGCGGTGGGTAATCCGTGAGCTACATTGACCCCCGTGTTATCGTGGGCGATCAAATTACAGATTAAATGGAGTTCGTGAAGTTTTTCTCCAAAGACACCCCCTTTTTCGACAGAAACCCCTATCTCTCTCGGTTCTTGTCCGTAGATCCATGGTAAAACTTTCTCAATTTCGCTAACATTAGTTGCCACCCTCGGCCGGGCTTTGGTGGGCTCAACCCTCTCAGTTCCTCTGATTATGCCTCCTCTTTGTATTTCTGTATAAAAACTATTCCTATCAATCGCCGGCTTTACAAATACCATTTTGCCCTGATAAACCCCTTCGTTACCTTCGATCGCATTTCTCTGTGACATCGGTTTATTATATAACCTATGTTTTAAAAAATAATAAATTCCAAACCAAACGAAACTTATTTTTATAAATTAGTTAAAATTAACTCTTAAGAAAAGATGAAATATATCCATAATTCCAACATTCAAATATACATCGCCAATCTTTCTGAAGATGTTTGGCCCTTTATTAAACAAATGTCTCCCAAAGAACAGGTTGAAGAAATTAATGAAAATGCCAGTTTATCTGACCGAGACTTGTTTGCCTTTGCTGGCGAAGATGACCTAATTATGATTTTGCCTCAAAAGGTTAATCCCTATTTTGTTGATTATTATCGTCAGCTTTTTGACAATAAAAATTTATATATTTTTACCCCTGAAAAACATACTGGTGAAATATCACTTGATTTTTGGCGTGACAAACGATTACTTAGGCAGATAGACCCAATTGTAAAAAAATATGAAAACATTTCCTTAACCTGTTATTCAACCACCTCTCAGTTCTTATCTCTTTCTAAAAATCTACGTTGTCGCTATGCTAGACTACTTACTCCTGAATCACCAACCGAAGAAAATGCTTGGACTGTCAACTTTTTTGGTAGCAAGTCTGGTATTCACCAACTAGCTTGTATGGAGAATCTAGTTTCTCCCGAGGCAGTCTTTGTTTCTGACCCTTTATTAGCAGCCAAATTTGCCGCTAATTTTTATTCCGAATTTAACGGTGTGGTGATAAAAACCAACAAAGGCCATGCCGGCGCCGGGATTCTTATCTTTCGTCCCCAAGAATTACCAGAAGACAAAGTTAAGACAATTAAAATAATCACGAGTAAGCTAAAATCGAATTATTGGCGTAAATTTCCTATAGTTGTTGAAAAATATATTGTTGCTAATCACGAAATCGGTGGCGGTTTCCCTAATGCTGAATTCAAAATCTGTGCTAATAATCAAGTCAAACTGCTTTATTTTTGCGGGATGAGAGTTAGTAAAAGCGGTGTTTTTGGAGGTGTAGAAATCAATCGCGGGGTTTTACCTCTCTCGGTATCTAAATCAATTATTAAAACTGGCGAAATTATTGGCCGGAAATTAGCTAATTTCGGGTACCGAGGTTATTTTGATCTTGATTTCATTGTTTCTCGGGATAAAAAACTTTATCTTAATGAATCCAATGTTCGACGTACCGGCGGTACACATGTCTATCACACCTGTTCTTTTTTGTTTGGATCAGATTTTTTGAATAAAACCTACGCTTTATCAGAAAACCTTTATCGTCTCAAAACCCAGAAGCCAATTGAATTTCTTGAACTTAAAAACAAACTTGCACCAATTTTATTTGATAAAAAAACCCAGACTGGTTTAATTATTACTTCCGCCAACCTCTTGTCCCAAAATAAGTTTGGTTATATTATCTTTGCCAAAGATAAAAGTGAAGCTCTAAAGCTGGAAAATAAAATGGAAATTCTACTTCAGGCAAGTTAATGATTAAAAAAAATTTCCTCGACAACAAGCAATCAATTCATTGGCTGTTAAAAGAGAAATATTTTTGGCCTGAAGGTCAAATAATTGATTTTCTAAACAACAATAATCTTTCTCTTTTAACACCAGCAATCAAAAAAGACGTTAATAAAATCGTTTCTGGCGAACCGGTAAATTATGTTATTGGTTTTGTTAATTTTTTAAATTGTCATATAGATCTGTCGCTAAAACCACTAATTCCCCGACCGGAAACCGAGCATTGGCTTAAATCAGTTGTCGACAACTTACTTCCATCTCGGAATTTTTCAATTCTTGATCTGTGTTGCGGCTCCGGTTGTTTGGGTATTGCCTGTTTAAAAAAAATACCTTTGAGTCAAGTCGATTTTGTTGACATCTCTCCTCAAGCTTTACGGCAAACCAAAATCAATCTCAGGCTAAACCAAATCTCCTCCGACCGTTTCCAAGTTTTTCAATCTGATTTATTTCCCTCGACTCCCGTTAAAAAATACGATTTAATCTTAACTAATCCCCCTTATATTGATTCGGCTAAACCATTTAAAAAAGAATTAAAGTTTGAACCAGCAGTCGCCCTTTTTTCTTCTGATCACGGTTTAAGACACATTAAGAGAATTATCCAAACTTTTTCTCAATTTATTAGACCTAACGGTTATTTATACCTTGAATTTGGCCAAAACCAAAAAGAACTGATAAATAAATTTTGCCAGACCAACAATCTCAATCCTCATTTCTATAAAGACCAATTTAATCGCTTTCGCTATCTTAGACTTGACACTCACTTAACCCGCCACTAACATTAAGTTAATTAATAATTTTAATTGATTCCCATGGACAATAACCAAAACCCGATTTCTGGAAATACTCTGGCTAATGATACAGCCAATCTCGATTTAGATGTTATTACTTCCGCCCCGAAACCGTTAAGTAATCCAAGCATTTCTACTCCCCCAAACATTCCCGTTACTCCCCCAACACCGCCGACACCTCCAATTTCTTCTATTCCAACACCCCCCCAAGAGCCCAAACCAACTGTCCCTTTTGCCGAACCAGCTCCAACCACCCCGCCATCTGTTCCGCCGGCAGTTGAACCTTTCACTACCCCAACCTCAACCCCGTCAATTCCGACCCCGCCCCCATCAACATCAACTCCAGAGCCAACTAACCCCCTCTCTGAAAATCCAGACGAGGTTAGGTCTCCGGCAATTTAAGTATATGGGCCAGGTTATCTGGACAAATCACCTAAAAGAGCGGATCAGAGAACGTCATATCGATCAAAAATTAGTTGAACTGACTTTAAAATTCCCTAACCGGGTTGAAAATAGTAGACACCAGTCATCGCAAAAATTTATTAAAAATTTTGGTGAGTTTCAGATAATAGCTGCTGTTCGGCGTCAAGCCAACGATTGGATCGTTACTTCTGTCTGGCAAAAAAACGGCAATTACCCTCGCCCAAAACCGTTTGTAGAAAAGTTAATTCACTTTCTACTACCGAGATTGAAAAAACTGTTCAGCCGTCGCTCTAATTGAAAAATATTCCTGACACCTTAAACCGGCAAAAACCCCTTCCCGTGTCTCGTTTGGGCACTCATTAATGGTGGCAATTGCTAAAAAAACTCCCACCATTAACAAAATTGACATCAAACTGGTACCCACCAATCTATAACCATACAACGCATCGTCTAGCACCAGAGATCTCAAACCTTCGGCCATTGCATAAAACCATTCTGAAAAACCAACCAGAAAGACAATCACTAAAACTACCCCGACAATTATCGGCATTTCCATAAAACCATCCTATCATAAAGCCAGTTAAATTAAATTCCTGTTACTCCCAATTTCTCTACCAGTTTTTTCCACTGCTCTAGTCTCAAAGACAACCTTTCATCAGCATAGATAATTTCTTTGGCTTTGGCTAAATGTATTTTGGCAAGTTCTGGATCATCAACAAAGACAACTTCTGCTATTCGCATATGTCCACCCGACAACCAAACTTTTTTAGCATATTCATCGGTTTCTTCAGCTTTTTCTAATTCAGACAAAGCCTCAACGGCTCTTTCTAAAGCACTTTTATCTCCAGTTCTATATTCACAGGTTACCAGATCAACTTTGAAATCCGCTCTTACTGCCGGCCGATCATGTCTTCCTGGGGGATTGTTTTCCAAAATCTCTAATACTTGTCGATAATTTTTTACTGCTCTATCATATTCGCCCAAAAGTTCTTGAGCTTTTGCCAAACTGGCTAAAGGCAGTGCCTTATCCGCCTCATTTTCTGATAAATCAGCGATTTCGACTGAAGATTCAGCGCAATATTTTGCCAATATTAAATATTTTTTATCTCCAGTTTTTTCAAATAAATGTCTTAGGGTAATAAATCTGGATGCTAGTATCTCGGCAAAACCTGAAGCATCACCCGCTTCTTGATATGCAACTAAAGCTTGATCTGTAAACACCAAAGCTTCCACAAAATTTCCAGATTCTCTTGCTTATTCCGCCTGCGCGTGAATCTGTCTACCTCGGCTATTTTCCATGCTTTCAATATATCATGTTACAATTTTCTCCATGCGCCACTTTCTTTTGATTTTATTTTCTGGTATTTTATTTTCCGCCTGTCAAAATAATTCTGCTTTAGTCAATAATCCTTCACCAATTAATCTTCAGGTTACGTCAGCCGTTCAGGAACAAACTGTTTCTATCTCCGCTACCAAAACCGTTGAACAATTATTAAATTTAAAACCCAATCAAAAAATGTACGCCACGATAAAAACCTCTCTTGGAAATATAAAACTTGAACTTTTTGCCGATAAAGCGCCAGAAACAGTCGCTAATTTTGTCGGTCTATCCGAAGGTACTAAAGACTGGACTGATCCTAACACCAATCAAAAAGTAAGCAACAGATCCTTGTATGATAATGTCATTTTTCATCGAGTAATTAAGGATTTTATGATTCAAACAGGTGATCCGCTCGGTAATGGTACCGGTGGTCCGGGTTATAGCTTCGCCGATGAAATTGACCCGGAAAAAACTTTCGATAAAGCTGGGGTTTTAGCTATGGCTAATAGTGGTTCCGATACCAACGGTTCGCAATTTTTTATTACCACAGTTCCCACCCCTTGGTTAAACGGCAAACACACTATTTTTGGTCAGGTTATCGAGGGGATGGAAACCGTTAACGCTATTTCTACTGCTCCTACAAATTCTAGTGACCAACCAATGAGCCCAATAACCATTGAAAAAATTTCTATTGTTCGAGAATAACTCTAGTAGGATTAAGGCTAAAGAGGTAAAATAAAGGGCTTATGAAAAAATTTCTTCGCCGCCGCTATCCACTTCTAATTTTAATTCTGGTAATTATTGCCCTAGGTTTTCTTGTTTACAACCGAATAAACAACAAAAATCTGGAAAAGGAAACGGTTTTTAATCCCCAAAAAGATAAAATAGTTAATATTAAACGTCAGGATATCAAACGGGAAATTACTCTCTCTGGTACGATTAAGGCTGACGAACACGTTCATCTTCAGTTTCAAACTTCTGGTTTAGTCTCTTGGGTTGGTGTCAAACAGGGCGACACGGTTAAAAAATACCAAGCAATCGCTTCCCTGGACAAGCGTCAGTTAAAAAAGACCTTAGAGCGTTATCTAAACTCTTATATGTCTAATCGTTGGGATTTCGAGCAAACTCAAGACGATTACAAAGATACTCGAGATAACAAATTAATCACCGACGAGATTCAGCGAATTATTGATAAAACTCAGTTTAGTCTCAATAATGCTGTTATCGATGTCGAGCTCCAGGACCTAGCCATGCGTTTAGCCACAGTTACTAGCCCCATTGATGGTGTTGTTCTCAAGGCTTTTCCTGCTTATGCTGGTACTAACGTTATTGGTTATCAGGCTGACTACGAAATTGTTAACCCCAATACGGTTTATATTTCTGCTAAAGTTGACGAAGAAGATGTGGTTGGCCTTTATCTAGGACAGCAAGCTCAAATTATCCTTGACAATTTTCCCGACGAACCCCTCGAAAGCTATATTACTTATATTAGTTTTGACCCGGTTGCCGGTGAAAGCTCTACCACTTACGAAGTGAGGCTAGCCATTAACCGGGATAACTCAAATTTAACCTTTCGTCTCGGTATGAACGCCGATGTTAAGATCGTTACCGATTTTGTGGCCAACACTTTAAGTTTGCCTTACGAAGCTATTAATGAAGCCGATGATCAACAATATGTTTTGGTCAAATCTGCCAAAAACAGCCTGGAAAGAAAAAACGTTGTTACCGGAATTGAATCTGTCGACGATATTGAAATTGTCAGTGGCCTTAACGAAAATGACCAAGTTGTCATCAAACAATAAAGCCAAAGTTCTCCTTGAACTGAAGGAAGTTGTCAAAACTTATACTTCTGGTGGCTCAAAATTTAATGCTCTTGACGGCGTTTGCCTCAATTTGTACCAGGGGGAGTTTGTTTCCATTACTGGTCCGTCTGGGTCGGGAAAATCCACCTTAATGCACATTATCGGTTTATTGGATGTTCCAACTTCTGGCCAGATAATTCTTGACGGAAAAGATGTCTCCCAGTTGGGAGAAAATCAACTAGCTAGTACCAGAAATAAAACCCTGGGGTTTGTTTTTCAACAATTTAATTTATTACCCAAAACATCTGCCTTAGAAAATGTTATTCTTCCTCTCGTTTATTCCGATATTCCTAGTTGGCAGCATCGTGATTTGGCCGTTGCTACGCTTGAAAAAGTTGATCTTAGTGATAAATTAAAAAACACCCCAGCCCAACTGTCTGGCGGACAACAACAACGGGTTGCCATCGCTAGAGCTTTAATCAATAACCCCAAAATTATTTTAGCTGATGAACCTACCGGTAACCTTGATAGTAAGTCCGGCGCTGATGTGATGAAACTTTTTCATCGTTTAAATCGAGAAGAAGGACGAACTATTGTTTTTGTCACTCATGATATGGATTTAGCCAAACAAGCCAACCGAATGATCGTTATTAAAGATGGCCGTATTATTGGTCAAGAAAAACAATGTTAAAACCCAGTTTCGAAGTTTTATTGAAATCCAGTTTTAGATCCATTCTAAAAAATAAAGGCAGAACAATTCTCACCTCTTTAGGCATAATCATCGGTGTTACATCAGTGATATTACTTGTGTCGATTGGCAATGGTCTCAAGGGCTACGTGAGTGAACAGTTTGAGAGTCTGGGAACCAACTTAATTTATGTTACTCCGGGAAAATTATTCAACAGTGATGGTGGTTTTAATCAAGATGCTGACCACAGTTCAATCACTTTTGACAAAAAAGACATGAGTTTACTTGAGCGAAAAGTTAAAGATGCTGAATATGTTATCCCCTATAGTTCCAAGTATGTGACAGTTAAGTACGCCAAAGAAATTAAAGGAACCTCAATTTTGGCCAGTACCGCCGAATTTGCCAAAGCCCGTAAAAAATATCCTAGCGCCGGTAATGGCCGTTGGTATACTCCCGAGGAGGATGACAGGAGTGCCAAAGTTGTTGTTTTGGGAGCCACTATTGCTAAAGACTTGTTCGGTGACAAGAAAGCACTGAATCGGCAAATTACCATAAGCGGGAAAAATCTAAAAGTTATCGGCGTTATGGATAAAGTTGGTGGCGCTGGTCTCGGTGGACCAGATTTCGATAGCTATATTTTCATCCCTCTAAGTACCGGTTTTTCTATCATTGGCAATGAAGACATTCAGTCAATTCAATTATCAGTTAAAGATAACAATAAGGTTGAATCAACTAAAGAAGCGATTAAGTCAGTCATGCTTGACCGTTACAAAGAAGACGATTTTTCTGTCTTTGATCAAACAGAATTGTTAAGTAGTATTAATTCGATTCTTAATACTTTAACAATTGCCTTGAGTGGAATTGCCGCTATCTCTTTAGTTGTTGGAGGTATTGGTATTATGAATATTATGTTGGTTACCGTTACTGAAAGAACTCGAGAGATAGGTTTGAGAAAAGCCATTGGTGCTTATCCTCGGGCTATTTTAATTCAGTTTTTGATTGAAGCAGTTATCTTATCCAGTATCGGTGGCGGGGTAGGTATTATTTTAGGTTCTCTGGGAACTATGGCTATCAGCAATTTTTTCCCTGCCAAGGTTACAGCTGAATCAATTCTTTTAGCTTTTGGGGTCTCTTCGCTTGTTGGCATTATTTTTGGTGTTGCCCCTGCCAGAAGGGCGAGTAAACTTTCTCCCATCGAAGCCTTAAGATACGAATAAGCGTGTTATAATTTGATCTTAGCTTCTTTATGGCATCTTTAATCAGAATCATTCTTCTTCTTGGTGCGGTTGGTGGAATTGGTTATGTTGTTTATCAACAACCTCAGATAATTAGTCAAATTTCTGGTCAACAGAAAGTAATTGATGCTGTAAATTACGCAGAGGAACAGGTCAAAGGGGCTACCTCGTCTTTGAATATTAATACAGATTCAATCGTTGAGACAATTCTTAAAGAATTAATTAATAAAAAAATTATTCAAGCGCCCTCTTCAACCGAAGCTACTACTTCAACCACAATTCAACTTCAGCAAATCACCAACCAAATAAGTAACGAGCTAAAAGATATTCCTAAAAATCAGGCTAAAGAAATTATTCAAAGTACGTGCCAACAGATAATTGATAATCTTGATAAACAATGACTAATTCTGTGGCTTTCGAGGCACTTCAAGACAATCTAAACGATTTAGAGCAGAAGATTGAACCAGCTAAACTTCGGGAACAAATATCTAAATTGGAACAAGAAGCGATCAACCCTAATTTCTGGCAGGATGAGTCTGAAGCCAAAAATGTTTTACGAAAAATTAGTTTTACCAAAGATAAAATTAATCATATTGAGATAATAAAGCAAAAATTGGCCGAAATAAAATTGGCCGAAGAAATATTGGCCAAAGAAACTGATCAAGAATTGGAAAATGAGTTAGACAAAAATCTTAAACAAGCAAAAAAACTGATTAGTCAGCTGGAAATGACTACTTATCTTTCAGGCCAATACGCTGATTATCCGGCGATCATCAGTTTGCATTCTGGGCAAGGTGGCACCGAAGCAATGGACTGGAACAGTATGTTGTTTCGCATGTATACTCGGTTTTTTGAAAAAAAAGATTGGCCGTATCAAATTCTTGAACAGTCTCCCGGTGAGGAGGTGGGTTTAAAATCGGTTACTATCTCAGTTGAGTCCCCTTTTAGCTTTGGCTACTTAAAATACGAAGCAGGGGTTCACCGTTTAGTTCGTTTATCGCCTTTTAACGCTGATAGCTTGCGTCAAACATCATTTGTCGGGGTTGAAGTCTCCCCACTTTTTACCAAAACAGAAGAAATTGCCATTCGCGAAGAAGATATTGAATTCGAAGCCTTTCGTTCTTCGGGTGCCGGTGGCCAAAATGTCAACAAAGTTAGTACCGCTGTTCGCTTACGTCATAAACCCAGTGGCATTACGGTTACCTGCCAAAGTCAACGCCATCAGGATCAAAATCGAAAGATTGCCCTGCAGTTAATTCAATCAAAACTTTGGCAAATTGAGGAAGGAGAACGACTCAAAAAAATGAGTCAGATTAAAGGTGAACACAAAATTCCCGGTTGGGGAAATCAAATTAGGTCTTATGTTTTGCACCCTTATAAGCAGATTAAAGACTTGCGGACAGAATATGTTTCCACTAACCCTGAGGCCGTCTTAGCCGGAGATCTGGATGGTTTTATTGAAGCAGAATTAAAGTATTTTGCCTAATTAAAATTTCTGCTACACTTGTAACATATGACTGAAGAAATTCACAAAATTAATTTCAATTTCCCTTCTGCTACAAAAATAGAAACCGCCAATAATCTACCTAAAATCGATAAAAGTCCGTTTTTATCTAAATTTATTTTTATAGTTTTAGTTATCGCCTTAGGTGCCGGTACTGGTTATCTAATTAACAATTTTACTATCCAAAATTCAACCACTCTGTCAAAAGCTAACTCAAATATCAAAACCACCGTTCCTGCTTCCGGAGTTAAAGTAGGAGATATTATTGGCAATCCCGATGAGACGATTTTCAAAGATCAATCAACTGGGGTTCTAGAACAAGGGGGAGTCGATGGGGAAGGTTCGCATAAGTTATTACGTGAGGGCGGGGCAAGCCAAACGGTTTATTTAACCAGCTCTGTTGTTGATTTAGATGAATTTATTGGCCATAAAATTACTGTCTGGGGAGAAACTTTCACTGCTCAAAAAGCTGGTTGGCTTATGGACGTTGGTCGGGTCAAAGTTGAAGAGCTGAATGTTACCCCTCCAGCTCAATAATGATTCAATTCAAATCGGTCACCAAAAAATTTCCTACCGGGAATACTGTTCTTGATTCCGTTTCTTTTCATATTCATCCTGGAGAATTTGTTGTTATTACTGGTACCTCAGGAGCAGGGAAAACCACCCTCGCCCGGCTGATGATTAAAGACATCGCTCCCAGTAGTGGCGAAATCACTATCGATGGTGAGGATATTGCCAAGACAAAACCCAAACACCTTCATGCATTAAGAAGAAAAGTAAGCGTAATTTTTCAGGACTATAAAATTATTCCTGATAAAACAGTGGCGGAAAACATTAGTCTGGCTTTGCAGATTGCTAATTTCCCTCCAGAAAAAATTAAAGATAGAGTTGAACACCTGCTCAACCTAGTCAATATTACCGAAAAAGAAAACCTGTTTCCTTCGCAACTTTCTGGTGGTGAACTTCAACGGGCAGCCATTGCCCGGGCGATAGCTAGCGAACCAGTCATTCTTTTTGCTGATGAACCCACTGGCAATCTCGATTCTCAAACCGCTTCTGGAATCATCAAGCTACTACAAAAAATAAACTCTACCCGAACGACTGTAGTCATTGCCACCCATAATCAAGACTTTGTCAACCTTGCTTCACAACATCTCCACTTAGAAAAAGGTAAAATTACTTCTAGTATTCCCAAAAATAAAGAAAACAACAAAGAAAGAACTAAAAAATCAGACAAAAAAGATGTTTAAAACTGCTCTCAAAAACATTCGTCGTTCTCCCTACCAGGCTCTTTCTGCCATTTTTGTTTTGAGTCTAAACTTGTTCGTTATTGCTATTTTTATCTTAGTTTCCCTAACTACTCAAATAATCCTTACTCATTTTGAAACTAAACCGCAAATAATTGCTTATCTCCAAGATGATGTTACCCAAGACAGAGTAAACCAACTAATAAATTCCTTGAATCTCACCAATGAAGTTAAAGAAGTTAAGTTTGTTAGCAAAGATGAGGCGTTAAAAATTTATAAGCAAAGTGTTGGCAATGACCCCCTACTACTAGGAACGGTTACCGATTTAGGTGAAGTCACGGCCGATATTCTTCCTGCCAGCTTAGAAGTTTCAGTTAAATCTAACCAAAGTTTCGATACTGTTGCTGAAGTTTTGGAAAAAGCCGAAATAGTTAGTACTACCCCGCAAAATAAGAAGGAGATTGATTACCCCCGCGATGTAATTGACGAATTAGCACGCTGGACTCGAGCCATTAGAACTGGTGGTCTGATTTTGGTTTTTATTCTTACCTTGACTTCAATTACCACCATTGCCACCATTATTTCTTTGAAAATTTCCTCTCGCCGAGTTGAAATTAACACAATGAAATTAATTGGTGCTAAAGGCTGGTTTATTTTAAAACCCTACCTCTATGAGGTCGGTCTCTATAGTCTTATCGCTTCGGTTATCAGCTGGTTGATTACTTTTATTGTTTTACTTTATTCAACCCCATTTTTGGCCAACCGTCTTTCCGGAATTATTACCTTGCCAGTACCCCCCCTAACCTTATTCGGTCTTTATTTAGTTTTACTTGCCTTCTCCTTTATTCTGGCCTTATTCTCTGGTATTTTTGCCTCAATTAGGTTTCTAAGAAGATAATGTTTCGTTTTTTATTATCTGTATTTTTTGGGCTATTTTTATTTAGTTGTCCGGTTTTAGCAATTGAGTGTGAAGGATTACCTCCTTCTGGTGACGAAGGGCAAATTAAACAATATATTAATGCTTGTCAGACTAAAATTACCGCGCTAGAAGGTCAGCAGAACACTCTCAAAGCGGCCATTGGGGTTATCAATTCCAAAATCAATTTAGCCCAAGGTCAAATTAACCAGACGGTTGTTCAGATAGAGTCCCTGGAAAAAGATATCGCTACTCTATCTCAAGTAATTGGTTCGCTAATTGACTCTCAGGGCAAGTTAGATGATGTTTATAAAGCTAAGGTTAGAGAAGTTTATAAACGTAATACTCCTTCCGGTTTAACTCTATTCTTGTCTTCTGAGAATTTTGCCAGTTTTTTTTCCAAACTTAAATATTTTCAAACTGTTCGTACTCGTGACCAATTAATTTTAAATGAATTAGAAAAAGCCAAAAAAAATTTTGACGAACAGCGCCAAACTAAACAGGATAAACAAAAAGAGGTTGAGGCCTTAAAACGAAAACTGGTTACCCAAAAAACGGCCCTAGCTGGCGAACAAGCCCAAAAACAAAGCCTTCTTAAGCAAACCCAGAAC
>Ga0172371_10004250_pt1 | contig 21794 bp, 18 predicted proteins | sample Lak12m_FD_114543 | JGI IMG/M metagenome (GOLD analysis project Ga0172371, IMG submission 114543) | Freshwater microbial communities from Kabuno Bay, South-Kivu, Congo - kab_022012_12m | ecosystem: Environmental > Aquatic > Freshwater > Lake | place: Democratic Republic of the Congo: South-Kivu...
ATATGTTGTATAAATTATGAAAGGCGATTTGTAAAGAGAGATGGTGGCAGGTGGTTCTGCCCTCAACATTCTTGTCATTGCTCTGCTTTGCTGTTAGCCACTTTCCCTATATCTATGAGAAAGGGGATAGGCAGGTATGGAAATAGGCATCATTGGGTTGCCCCAGAGCGGAAAAAGCACCATCTTCGAGATAATGACCACCATTCCTTCGCAGGGTGTTCATGAGCCATTCACCCGCGGGCAGGCGGTGGTTAGTGATGAGCGTCTCGAACATATTGCCCGTTCCTTTGCGAGCCGTTCGGTGGTGCCGGCGAAAATCACCTGTGTGGATGTGAACGCCACTGGCGAAAAGGCATGGGAGAGATTGCGTCAGCATTTGAGCGCCGCGGTGGGGCTTATCCATGTTGTCGATGCCTTTAGTACAAGCACTAAACGGGAAATCATCGCCAACTATAAAAAGCTCAACGATGAGATGATAATTTCCGATTTGTTGATAGCGGAAGGGCGGTTGCAGCGGCTGGCAAAAATGGCAAAGATGGCGCTAAAGCCAATCGATGTTATACAAATGCAGATATTACCCGCCGTTGTCGAGCACCTGGAAGCGGGCAAGCTCCTTACGACGATGACACTAACTGCCGCCGAGCGTAGCGCGCTCAAGAGTTTTTCCTTCTGGAGTATCAAGCCGCAACTCGTTGTCATCAACATTGCCGAAACGGAAATTGGCAAGGCTTCTTTACCCCCCCTTGCAGAGGAGGCTGCCGCGCCCATGGTGGTAATCTGTGCCAAGACGGAGTTGGAGTTGCTTTCGCTACCCGTTGCCGAACGGCAGGATTTTCTAGAGGTGCTAGGAATAGAGCAGCCCGCTTTTGGAAAGCTGGTATCTCATGCCTTTACCTTGCTAGAGCAAATTTGCTTCTTTACGGCGGGAGAAAAGGAAAGCCGTGCCTGGCTAACCGAGCGTGGCAGCAAAGCCCCCCGGGCCGCGGGTGTGATTCACAAAGACTTCGAGCGGGGCTTCATCAAAGCGGAGGTTATTGGCTACCAGGATTTCCTCGCTTGCAACTCGTCGCTAACGAAGGTCAAAGAAGCGGGCAAGTTTCGCCTAGAGGGCAAGGAATACATCGTTCAAGAGGGGGACATTATCACCTTCCGCTTCAATGTCTAGGCGGAGGGTAGGCGCCAATTGGCACGGTGGCAAACACGGGAAGCCAGTGGGTTCGACATGTGAAAATGTTTCTAGAAATCAGAAAACGGCAAAGATAGGTGGAAGATGGATATTCGCACACTCCTAAAGAATAAGTTATGGGCTATACAATCCCCAGCGTGCGTTGGAAGATAGTCTGGATGGTTATAGCCACACAATTTTTAGGGCAAGGATTACCGATGCCGGCTTTCTTGCCGATGGCTAGCCACTCACCTATGCCGAATATCATAACACCAAAAGGGGGAAATCCCCTCCCCCTGCCCCAACCTATCTGGGAATAGCAGAGGGGGAAAATACTGCCATAGAAACTGGAAAATCCCAGTGTGGTATTTGTGGCTACATCCATGACCGGGCACAAGGAGATGGCAAGAAACCCCCCCTGCGCCCTTGCCGATAACTGGGTGTGTCCAATTTGTGGGGCTAACAAGGGGGCGTTCCCAGCCGGAAGTGTTTAGTTAGATGTAGTGAGAGCTTGGCATAATACAACAAGCTCTCAATAAAATTTGCCATGTTCAATTGCGGATTGATAGTATCTCGTTGGCGAAATGCCGAACATCTGTGCTTTCCTTCAAAACATTACCAAAAACACCGCCCAGCGCTGGGCATAAAGACAAATTTAAGCAGGGAGAGGTTTTTTATTTATGAAACAAGGTGATGAGAAAAACGGATTTGTAATCACAAGGGTTGTAAATATACCGGAAATCCGAGTCTGTGTTTATGAAGCACACCATGCCCAAACGGGGGCAAATTTTATCCATCTACATTGTGAAGATAGCGAAAACCTCTTTGCTATCGCTTTCAAAACACCGCCTTGGGATTCTACGGGCTTGCCCCATATCATCGAACATAGCGTGCTGGCGGGGTCGCACCGTTATCCCTTGAAGGATGTGTTCAACGAGCTCATCAAGGGATCTTTGCAGACATTTCTCAACGCCTTTACCTATCCCGATAAAACCGTTTACCCAGTGGCTAGTCAGGTAAAGAAGGATTTTTATAACCTTGCCACCGTTTATACCGATTTGGTTTTCAATCCACGCCTGCTACTTCCTACCTTTTGGCAGGAAGCTCATCATCTCAAACTGAATCCAGCGGCGGCGGAAGGGAAGGGAGAAAGTGGCGAGTGGAGTATATCGGGCGTTGTTTACAACGAAATGCGGGGCGCTTACTCTTCCATTAACTCCCTTGCCCTCAAAATATTGCAAGAGAATCTCTACCCGCGCACCCCCTATGCCTTCGATGCGGGAGGGGACCCGCGGGTGATACCCCACCTTACCTACGAGCGTTTCTGCGCTTACCATCGTGCTCACTACAATCTACACAACAGTTTGTTCTTCTTTTACGGGAACATTCCTCCGGCGGAGCATTTGGAATTTCTAGGCTCTATCGTAGGGAACTATCGAAGCCCTGCCCCAGCAGATAAGATAATTATTCCCAAACAACGACATTGGCGTAAACCGCGTCTGGTGCGGGCACGCTACCCGCTACAGAAGGGGGAAAAGGAAACGGCAATGGTCAATGTTGCCTGGCTACTCCACGATGCCACGGATATCAAAAAGGGCACCTTGCTCTCTTTGTTGTCCGAATTGTTGATTGGTTCTCCCGCCGCCCCGTTGCGCAAGGCGCTTTTGGAGGCGCGTTTAGGGGAGGACTTGTCGCCAACGAGCGGTTGCGAACGAGAGATGCGCCAGACGGCTTTCTGTGTGGGCTTGCGGGGTGTGGAGAGAGATAATATCGACAAGGTGGAAGGCTTCATTCTAGAAGAGCTTGCCCATATTGTTGCCACTGGCTTCGACGAGGAACTAAAAAAAGGGGTTTTCCATCAGGCGGAGTTTGTCGGAAGAGAGATAACTCGTAAGGCATACCCCTATGGGATTGTTTTGATGGGGACGGTTTTACAGTCCTGGCTTTACGGCGGTGATACCGTTGCGGGTCTGAACTTTCCCCAATTGCTCGCCTCAGTGCGTTCGGAGTTGGTGAAGAAGCCCCATCTTTTCGAGGGACTAATCGAAGAATGGCTACTTGCCAATCCCCACCGTCTCACCGCTGTGCTCCTGCCGGATGTAAAGTTACTTGCCCGTAAAGAAGCGACATTACGCCGAGAGGTGAAAGCATTGGTAAAATCTTTATCCCCATCCCAAATAGAGGAGACCAAAAAGATAAACGAGGCGGTCGTCTCTTACCAACATGAGCCTAATGATGGGGAGGCGCTATGTAGCCTGCCGCTGGTAACGCTTGCCGATATTCCCCGCACGATAGACAGGATCACCGTTTCCGATGAATTCGAACTTGTGGGAAAGGAAGGGGATAAGAAGGGGGGAGAAAACGCCGCGCCTTTGGTGCGGGTACATGATATTTTTACCAACGGTATTTGTTATTTGGATATAGCCTTTCCCCTTCCCCTTTCCAGCCTCGCTGGGGAGAAGGCAGCCCTTGCCGCGCTACCATTTTTTGCCCGCAGCATCGTCAAGCTGGGGGCTGCATCTCTCTCCTACGACCAGATGGCGAAAAAGATCGCCCGCCATACGGGGGGAATAACGGCGGGAGTTGCTTGCGGCAGATGTATCGGTGGCGGCGATTGGCAGCGGTTACTCATCGGTATCAAGATGCTTCCCGACAACATCGAAGCTGCCATCGATATTTTGAGTGAGTTAATTCTATCTGGTAGGCTCGATGAAAACGAACGCATCGAAGAGTTGCTTTGGGAGGCGAGGAACGGCATTGCCGCTGCCTTGATTCCCTCAGGGCATCTCTTTGCCAAAATGAGCGCGACGGCGGGGATTTCCGAATTGGGACATTGGGAAGAGATTTGGGAGGGGAAGAGCCAACTCGATTATCTCAATGGGCTTGCCGACGATTTTCCTGCCCAGCGGGCAACTTTCCTGGAGACTTTAGCAAGGTTCCACAAGTTGATTTTACGCCGCTCCGGGGTAATCATCAACATCAGCGCCCCGGATGCCGTGCTGCCCCGTCTCGAGAAGGCTTTGCAAGGGCTCTTTGCGCTGCTGCCCGTGGGGGAGGGCGCCAGCGCGTTTTCTCCATTGGGCTATGATTCAAAAAATATCGCCGTTGCCGTTCCTGCGGCGGTGTGTTTTGTTGCCAAAGCGCTGAGCGCACCCACTTATGAGCATCGGCTTGCCCCTTATCTGCTGGTACTCTCCCACCTCATCAGCAACGATTACCTTTATCGGGAGGTGCGTGCCATTGGTGGTGCCTACGGTGGTTTTGCAAGCTACGACATAACTGCGGGTGTGTTTTCTCTAATCTCTTATCGCGACCCACACTTGACGCGCACGATGGATGTTTTCGAAAAGACCGCCGCCGCGCTGCCTGCGCTGCTTGCCGATACCGATGGGGTGCAAAAGGCGATAATCGCTGCGGCAGGGAAGTTGGATAAACCCCTCGACCCAGCGGGGAAAGGGCGTGCTTCCCTTTTCCGGTATCTCGCAGGCTTGGCTGATGAGCGTCGCCAGAGGTTTCGAGAGGCGATTTTGGAAGCCCAAGCCAACGATTTGCAAGAAGCGGGGGAATTCCTTTTTGCCAATGCCCAAGGTTCTTATGGTGTCTATGCCTCGGATAGGCGTCTCCAAAAGGAATTAGCCGCCAAGCTTGGCTTTACCTTCCGCTAAGTTATTGGTGGTCGAAGGTTTTTTTCGTCGTCAAGTATTGGTAAATGGTGCTTCCCCCATCTTGCTTTTTTCATAACGACGGTATATCGCCGCTGCCACCTCAATTGGTCGCTAAACAGTAAAGGAGGAAGCTACTGATGGAAGAATTGAAGATAGGCGAAGTGGTAAAGTTTTTTGCAAAGCCGAGTGTTGCGGCGGTAAAGATAACAGATGGCGAACTCGAGACTGGCGATAGGGTGCGTTACCTGGGCAGCACGACGGATTTCGAGGATACCGTTCTGTCGATGGAAATCAACAATCAGCGTTTGGAGAAAGCCGTAACGGGTGATTTTGTCGGTATCAAAACCTGTGAACGCGTGCGTCCCGGCGATGAAGTATTCAAAATAATTGCCTAACGGCGGTCTTTGCCAAGCATACAGACGCCATGATTTCCCCAAACAAGGATTTGGTGGAGGCATTTACCAGCCTTTCTCGTTGGGAAGGGGTAAACATAAAACAAGGCTTGGAGCCATTACGGGCTTTGCTAGAGAGGCTGGGCTCCCCTCAAAATTCATATCCTAGTATCATTATTGGCGGTACCAACGGGAAGGGAAGCACGGCGGCGATGCTTGCTGCCATCTTGCAGGAAGCGGGTTTTGTCGTTGGGCTCTACACCTCCCCACACCTGTTTCGTTTCAACGAGAGAATTCGCGTTGCTTCTAGAGAGATCAGTAATTTCGAAATAAGCCACCTCCTCGATACACTTGCTCCCCACCGTTTGAGAGAAAACATCAGTTGGTTCGAGTTCGTTACCGCAATGGCGTTCGTGCATTTTGCCCGCCAAAACATCGATATTGCGGTGTTGGAGGTGGGTTTGGGCGGAAGGCTGGATGCTACCAATATCGCCTCTTCCCAGCTTTGTGCAATCACCAACATCGCCCTGGATCATCAGGACTATCTAGGCTCTTCCCTTGCGGCGATAGCCGCCGAGAAAGCGGGTATTATCAAAGAGAAAAGCACCTGTGTAACTTGTGAACGGGATGCCGAAGCCCTTGCGGTTATCTCCGCCCGCGCCCAGTTGTTGGGCAGCCCGCTCTTGCGAATCGACGAAGATTTTTACTTCGAAAAGGGCGAGGGGGGGCTTACCTACCAAAGCCGCCATTTTACCACCATAGCAGGGATAAAGTTCCCGTTATTACTCGGCAGACATCAGTGTGATAACGCCCTTAGCGCGATCACCTTGGCGCTCGCTTTGGCGAAGAAAGGCTTTGTAGTCGATGCCGAAGCGATCAAGCGGGGGTTGCAAGGATGTCGCTGGCACTGCCGTTGCGAAATCATCAGCAAGGAGCCGCTGGTAGTTTTCGACGGTGCCCACAATGTGGCGGGAATGAGTGCCTTAGCGGCGACCATTCGGGAACACTTTGCGGATAGGCGAGTAACGGCGGTGCTGGGGTTTTTGCGCGACAAGGATTATGGGGGGATGCTGCGGGCGATTGCCCCCGTAGTTTCTCGGGTGATTTTTACCACACCCCTTTCTCCTCGGGCACTCGAACCACTCGAGCTCAGTCGAGGTTGCCGTTACTTGTTCCCTGAGCTGCCGGTCGAAGTTGTCTCTTCCCCCCCTGCGGCGTTAGAACGCGCGTGCTCTTTTAGCAAAGATGACAAAGGGATGGTTTGTATTGCCGGTTCCCTCTTCTTGGCGGCGCCTTTAGAAAGCGCTTTTGCGCCAACTTGGCGGAGTAATACCGCGACATCGGTATGCTCGAACGGGAAAGGGGAATTTTTATGAAAATCATCGATGCCCACATTCATTGTGGTATCCAGAATACGAGCTTACCTTTGGATTTGCTCAAGGCACATCTCGCTAAAGCCAAAATCGCTGGTGCCTGTCTTTTTCCCCCTGTCGAGGATATTTATGAGAGGGACAACCCCTTCTTCGTGGATACTCCCACTTGGAAAGCGACGCGCCGTGCTGCCAATCGTTACCTGCTAGCCATTCAAGAGAAGGAGGAATTTTTTAACGCTTATTATTTCGTTTGGAACGATTTTGATTTTGCCGAGTTAGGAAGAGGCTACCGGGCTATCAAATGGCACCGCCACGATGATGAGCCAACTTACGATTATTTTTCTCCAGCCTGCGAGCGGTTTCTCCAGGTTGCCTATGATAGAAAACTTCCCATTGTGCTCGAAGAGAGCCTTGCCAACACCTTGTATTTTGTGGCGCGCGTTGCGGGGCGTTGTCCGATAATAATCCCTCATTTGGGGATGCTAAACGGTGGTTTCGACGCTCTACTTGCCGCAGGGATTTGGGAAGATTCCCACATATATGCGGATAGTGCCCTTGCCACCAGCCGAGAGGTAAAAGAGTTTATCGCTTGTTATGGCGCAGAAAGGCTCGTCTTCGGTAGCGACTTCCCCTTCGGCAATCCCGCCTCAGAAGTTCATAAAATGGAGTTTTTGGGCTTGCCGACAACGGCGCTAGAGCGGATCTTCTCCGCCAACATAGAATCTCTACTCGGCATTGGTGGTTAGTGGAAAGCGTGCCGTGATGAAGGAAAAGCCTCTCTCCTCGGTTAGCTCCATACTACCACCAAGAAGGGTGCACATTTTTCTTGCCGCCACGAAAGCAACGAACGCCCCGCCTTCGCTCTTGATCCCACCATAATCGTTGTAGGAGATGGATTTCCATCCGTTCGGTTCGAGAACGAACGAAGCCTCGAGGATTACCTCCTGCTTGGCGGTGGCAAAGCTGATGTTGATGTTACCCTTTTTCTTTATCGCTGCCGCGGCGATGAGGAAGTTCTCTACGGCAAGGGTAAGTAACGCTCGATTCGTTTGTAACGAAATCGAGGAACCAGCGATAGAAAAGCTGATGTCGGAACCGACTATATTTTTAGCCTGATTTACAATCTCTGATAAATCAACAGTTTCTATATCACCATCCAGTGTACTGGCACCGCCATCGTTATAACTTGCCAATGTTCCTAGAAAAGAGGAAATTTTCCGAGAGCTTTCCAGTATTGCTTGAGCATTTTCCACGACCCTCTCGCCAGCTTGTTTTATTACCATTGTGCCTTCGTTGAGTTGGGGCATAACTATATCCGTCATTTTTTTACGGGCACCGTCGGCGATGATAAACAAAGAAGTCAACGAGGCGCGTAATTCACCGATGATCGCGTTGAGTACCGCCTCCTTTTCCTCTAGGGTCTTTTGTAAATACTGTTGCTCCGTCTGCAAGAGATCGAAAGAGCTTTTCAATGTTGTGTAGCGTGAGCGTAACATCAAAATGTAGATGCTAGAGAAAATTATTATTACCGAAAGTCCGCTTCCCCAGATAATAATGCTCGTTAGAGAAAGCCAGCGGGGGGAAGTTTGGACTGGTGAGGGGAAAACATGTATTGCCGAGAAAGGTGTATGTTCGATTTTTACCCGCACTGTTCCCATGAGGCTAGGCGTTTCTGCCGCAACAGAAGCAGGGGGAGCTCCCGTGAGTTGTCCACCCCTGTTCGTTACCATTTTCGACATTTCTAGAATTTTGGAATCCTTTATCCGATAAAGGAGATGCCCCCTATCCGTAACCAGTGCAAAGGCGCTCGAGTCTGTCGATGCTTCAGAGTGCATCAACAAAGCGAGAGGTGCTTCGGGGTTCAACCAAAATACCAAATAGCCGCTGGGTGAGTTGTTTACTAGGAGGGGATGAACAATGGCGAAGCGATTGTCGGCGGAGGAAACGAATGTTGTGCCGCTTTTGGCAATGCTTGCTAGCATTTCTTTACTCAATCCCGCTTCCGCATATTCGCTGGCGACGGGCGTTACCACCAGCTCTGTCCCGTTGGCGCTAAGCAATGCCAGCTTCCCATAAACACCGTCGCGATTTGCCGCCAAAAAGGAGAAGGTGTTGCGAAGAGCCACAGCGGCTATGGAGGAACGCCGTTTTTCAGCGCTTTCGGATGAGGCGGCAAGCAGGGTGGTTATCACTTCCCTGTTTGCCACATTGGTGATGTCCTTCTTGATTCCCAAGAAGAATAGGCTCAATTGTTCAGCCTTTAATTGCAGCCTTTCTTGCGCCTTTCTTGCGACATTCTTTTGAATGTTGGATTGCCGATAATAATAAGAGACAGTCTGGAACCCGGCGTAAAGCAGAATAAGCACCCCTAAGACGATGACGCCAAGAAGCGCCGTCCGTTGCCAAGTGTTTCTTTTTCGATTAGTCATGGGATAGTTTCAACCTTTCTATAGGTTAAAGATGGGGTTAAAGATATCGGGAGGATATCTGTTTTTCTACGGCGAAAAAAACCTCTTCCACATCGATTCCTTTCATACAAATTGGCGAATGACATTTTTTCCGCAGACAGGGACGGCACTCGACAGGAGCGCTGATAACGGTGTGTCTTTCCCCGTAGGGTCCCGTGCGCTTGGCATCGGTGGGACCAAATAGCGCTACAACGGGTGTTCCCACGGCGGCGGCAATGTGCATTGGCCCCGAATCGGTGCTTACCACCAAAGCGGCGCGACGGTAAAGAGCCGCTAGTTCCCGAAGGGTGGTGGCACCACCTACATTTAGTATATCGCTCTTGGCAAGTTTTTCCACCTGCTCGGTTTCCCTACGGCTTCTGCCTGTCAGAACGACTTGCCAAGCTAGTTTCTCCCGGATCATATCGGCGAGCGCTGCGAATTTCCCATCATCCCACAGTTTTGTTTGCCATAAGGCGTGGGGGCTCATCGCTATGAAATTCTTAGGAAGGATAATGCCCTTTTCGGCAAGTAGGGTGTCTATATCGATGCTCTTGGTGTTTATGGAAAACTCGGCAACGGAGCTCTTGGCTCCCAAATAAACGGCAAAATCCAAATACCTATCGACAGCGTGTTTGGTGAGATCTTCAGGGATCCTTTTCGTGTAGAACAGACCACTGCCTTCTTGTAAGCTGGCGTAGCCGAGCTTACATTTGGCATCGAGGAGCCCCACGAGCACGGCGCTTTTGAAAAGACCATGGGCATCGATAATAATATCGTATTGTCCAGAAGTGCGGAGGGTGCCGATGAACTCTTTGAGCATCTGCCATCCCTCTTTCCACTTTCCCGCTTGCAAAGCCTTGATTGCCGATTTGCGCGGGGAAATGAACAAATTATCGATATTTTCATAGCCAAACAAAATATCCGCGGCTTCTTCTTCTACCAACCAAGAGAGCATAGCCTGGGGAAACTTCTTTCTGATTGCGGCGACCAGGGGCATGGTGTGTACCACATCGCCGATTGCGCTTAATTTGACGATGAGTATCTTCATAATCCCATTTCCACCAGCGCCAAACGGGTAGCTTCCAGAACATTACTAGCGCAGCGATAAGAGCCGTTTTGCGCTTCCTTGCCATAGCCGGTGGCTACCAAAATTCCACCAACACCGGCGGCATCCGCCGCCTGCATATCCGTAAGGGTATCCCCGATGAGAAATGAACCTGTAAGCTCTATTCCTAGATCTGCCGCCGCCTGTAGGAGCATTCCCGCCTTGGGTTTGCGGCAGTTACAGTTTTGCCTATACTTAGCGCTGCCTTCGCTCGGATGATGGGGGCAAAAATAGAAGGCATCGATGATTGCGCCTTGCCGTTGCATTTGGGTGGCAAGTGAGGAGTGTGTTTGTCTGACGAAGTCCTCGTCGAACAAGCCGCGGGCGATCCCCGATTGATTGGTAACGATGATAACCGCCACCTTTTTGGCGTTCAACAGGCGCACCGCCGCGTAGGATTCTGGATAAATTCGCAATTTATCCAAGGAGTCTAGGTAGCCGACCTCTTCGATGAGCGTTCCATCCCTGTCGAAAAACACCGCCTTTCTCATCGAGCCTGCTCCATAACTCGACAAGCAGCCGCAAAGACATCGGCAACGGTGATGAGCTTCATACAACGAAAATCGGTGGGACACTGTGGGCGCAAACAAGGAGAACAAGACACCTGATGGCGGACGATGGTGCTGTGCGAACCAAGTGGTGCGGTTGTGATGTGGTTGGTCGAGCCAAAAATTGCCACCAGGGGCATATTCAAGGCGCCAGCAATGTGCATCAGCCCCGAATCGTTGGAGATGAACAAACGGCAACGACTCATTAACGCTATTGCCTCCCGGAGAGAGGTTTTCCCCGCCAGATCGACACTCGGAACATTGCTCATTTGGGCAATTGCGCCGGTGATGGGTTTATCGCTGTTACTTCCGAAGAGCAGTATGGTTGCCCCGAATTTTTTATCTAGCAAGGAAGCCAATTGGGCGAAGCGCTCCGGTAGCCAACGCTTTGCGGGTCCATAGGCGGCGCCGGGGGCGATGCCTATCAAGATGTTGTCAGAGGTGCTTTCGATGCCATATTTTACAAGAAGTTCATCGGCAATTGCCCCATAGGCTTTTGGCAGATTAAGGGAAGTGGTATTATCCACGGCAGGACACCCTAACCCTTTGACCATTTCGAGGTAATAATGGGTTTGATGGAGTTTCTTGATTCCCCGATGTAGCTTGACGGGGTGGGTAAGCAGCAAGGTGCGTCCGTCGGTGTTATAGCCCGCCCGCACCGGGATTTTCGCGAGCCAAGTGATGATGGCGGCGGAGATGGCGTTTTGTAACAAAATTGCCGCATCGAACCCTTCTTGGCGCAGCTCCTTTGCCAGTGTTAACTTTCCCCTAAATCCCTTGTGGCGTCCCTTGTCATCGAAGATGAGCACCCTATCCAAGTTAGGGCAAATACGAAGAATCTCGGCAACCCATTCTTTGGCGAGGATGGTGATTTCGGCATCGGGAAACCCCTTGCGAATGGCTCTGAGCGCCGGGAGTGTCATTACCGCATCACCAATCCAGTTGGTGGAACGGATGAGCAACTTCTTTATGGGATAGCGTTCAATCGACATTTTCATCTCCCGCCTTGTTTGCGGAGGTTATTTCTACGGCAGTTTTGTCCGAAGGCACCCGATAGACCTTTACTTTGGTAATACGCCTTTCATCGATTTCCAGCACCTCGAAGACCCAATCACCGCTTGTAACGATGATGGTTTCATCTTCGGCGGGGATCCTTCCCAATAGCCCCACAACCAAGCCGCCAATGGTTTCGTAATCGTCATCGGTTGCGGGAAGATGTAGTATCTGCCGCGCTTTCTCTAGGCTAAAATCACCCTGGAAGATGAAGCAATTCTCGTTGATGCTTTCGAATTCTGCCTCTTCGTCCTCGTCGTATTCATCACGGATATTGCCGACGATTTCTTCCAGCAAATCCTCTATAGTTACTAATCCCGCCACTCCCCCATATTCATCGACCACTATCGCTAAATGGGTGTTATTCTTCTGGAGCTCTTTGAAGAGCGCATCGGTTTTCTTGTTGATAGAAACGAAATATGGCTTGCGCAACAAACTTGCCAGATTGATTTGCTGCTCCTCTGCCGTTCCCAGGAGGGGCATGAGCGCCTTGATGTGTAAAATCCCCACTATATCATCGAGAGTTTCTTCATAAACGGGGAAGCGGGTATATTTGGCATTGGTTACCAATCCGATAACCTCTTTGATGGGCATTGTGAGGGGGATGCCTTTGATATCTACACGGTGTGTCATCACCTCTTTGGCGGTTTTGTTGTCGAACTCGAAGATGTTGTTGATCATTTCCCGCTCGTCGGCGTGTAGGACCCCTTTTTCTCTGCCGACATCCATCATCAAACGAATTTCTTCTTCCGTGATATCCCCTTCGAATTTCGTTTCATCGACGCCAAACGCTTTGAGAAGGAGATCCGTAGAGCCCGCCAGTAAGCGGACAAAGGGCATGGCTATCTTGGAAAAGATGCGTAACGGAGTGGCGACCAGGAAAGAGATGGTTTCTGGTTTTTGCAGCGCCAAACGCTTGGGGAGCAATTCGCCGAAAACTAAGGAGATGTAGGCAAGGGGAAGCGTGATGAGCGCTAGAGAAAGCAAGCGGGCGCTTTGCTGACCAATGCCGATATCCAAGGCGAGAAGGGAGTTTCTGACGGGCTCGGCGAAGCTGTCGGCGGCAAAGGCGCTGGCGAGAAAGCCCACGAGCGTTACTCCCGTCTGGATGGTTGCCAGAAAGCGGGTGGGCTCTTGGGTTATTTCCGTAAGGAGCAACGCCTTACGGTTGCCCTCCTCGGCAAGCCGACGCAATTTGTTGTCGTTGAACGATATGATGGCGATTTCCGCGATGGCAAAAAAGGCGTTCGACAACACTAACAGGAATATAATGAAAATCTCCATGGGCAACTATCCTTAACTACCTATGTTCTAATTCGTAAGAGTAAAAACAAGGCAAGAGCGCCAAATGCGATATTGGCGCTCCACGCCGCTACCATTGGCAAGAGAAGCCCCGATTTACCCAAGGATACGGCAAAGGCATCCAGTATCCAATAAGAAAAACCAAGGGCAAGCCCCGCGCCGATGCTTCCCGCCATCCCGCCTTCTCTACCGAATTTTATCGAAAATGCCGCCCCGATGATGACCAACAGCACACTAACAAAGGGAAAAGCAAGCCTGCTGTGGAATTCCGTTAGATAGGAAAAGGCTTTATCGCCGGAGCGGCGTATTTTTTTAGCATATCGAAGAATCTGTAGGGAATCCATCGTGGCGGTATTTCTTTGCAAGACAACGAAATCGGTGGGCTTTTCCTTTAGCGGGAGGGTATAGCCCTTTCCCCTATCGAAGCGGGGGAAATCACCAGATGGCACTTTTACGACTGTTGCTTCCTGAACTTCCCAAGCACCATTATGCCAAAACGCGGTGGGCGCTCGTAGATGTTCGATTATTTTGAAATCATTATCGAAATAGAAAGCCTCCACCCCTTTTATCGCCTCTTGTTGGGGATCGTAGAAATCGAATTTGTAAATAATAGCGCCATCCTTATACCAAATTTCATTTTGCTTGAAGGTAAAGACTTCCCGCCTCTTTTGCACTTCCCCATAGATGATGTGCTGTGCCTTTGCTAGAGCATAGGGAACGAGGAAGCCGTTGAGGACGATGTTTATCGAGGCAAGCAGCGCAGCGAGCAAAATTAACGGTTTTACAACAGAAAAAACGCTAACACCCCCCGCCTTGAGAGCTATTATCTCGTTGTTTTTGGACATTGTCGTAAAGATGAGCAGTGCCGCGAGCAGGGCGCTGGCAGGGATCATCATGGTGGCGAAAAATGGTAATTGCCAAGCATGATAGGAGACTATCTGTTCCAGCGAGGCGTTGTGAGACAAGAACATGCGGATTCGTCCCACGATGTCGATGATAAGGGAGAGGGAAGTTAGGCTTGCCAAGATGAAGCCAAAACCCTTCAAGAACTCTAGGCAGATGTAGCGGTTTATTATTTGCATATTTATCTTCTGAAGTGCTCTTTCACCATGATAGTCGTGTTTTTATGTTTGCCGCATGGAGGCACTCTTTTATTTCCTTCAAAGAGTGCATTTTATAATGGACGATGGAAGCGATTAGCGCGGCGGCGGCACCGCCTTCTCTTAGCACCTCCACGAGGTGTTCGGGTTTACCCGCCCCCCCTGAAGCGATTACGGGGATTCCCACATGGGAGGATATCAATTTTGTCAAAGCAATCTCGTAACCTGTTTGGGTGCCATCGGCGTCGATAGAGTTCAGACAAATTTCCCCGGCGCCGAGCCTTTCCCCTTCTTGTGCCCACCATAGCGCGTCGATGTTGGTAAATTTACGCCCGCCGTGGCTGACAATTTCATATCCCGAAGGAATTCTATCAGAAACGGCAACCTTTTTGACATCCATTCCCAAAACGATGCACTGCGAGCCAAAAGCCCGCGCCCCTTGGGAAATTAGCTGCGGCTCCGCTATTGCCCCAGAATTGAGGGATACCTTTTCGGCGCCTGCCGCGATAACCGCCTGCATATCGGCAAGAGAGCACAAGCCCCCACCGACGGAAAAGGGGATAAATATGGTGCGCGCCACTTCTCGAACCACATCGAGCATTATCCCGCGTCCCTCTGCCGAAGCCGTAATATCATAGAAGACTATCTCATCGACCCCTTGCTCGTAATAGGCTTGTGCCGCCGGCACGGGATCGCCAATATCGACATTCCCCAAGAACTTTACGCCCTTGGTGAGTTTCCCCGCACGGACATCTAGACAGACGATTATGCGCTTACTGAGCATCGTCCGCTCCGTTCGGCTGCCAATTTGAGAAATTTTGGAGAATCTTCAATCCCGCCTTGCCACTTTTTTCGGGATGAAACTGCACGGCAACGAGGTTGCGCTTGGCAATTGCCGAACAAAACTCGATTCCATAGTTGGTTATTCCCAGCCAGCAAGCCCGTTCGGCGGGATTGGGATAATAGGAATGCACGAAATAGAATTCATCGTTGCTTGCCAGAGCGGCAAAGACGGGATGCGGATAGGCAAAGCTTACCACATTCCAACCGATATGGGGGATCTTCAACTTCGTTGTTATCCCCACTTCTAGCACCATCATCTCTTTACTAAAGGCACGAGTTTTACCGCGGATGATGCCGAGACATTCGATTCCCCCATCTTCCTCGCTACTTTCCATGATAATCTGTGTTCCCAAGCAAATCCCTAAAATGGGTACTCCAGAAAGGTAGGCATCCTTGAGAAACGCATCCAAACCCATTTCGCGTAAATTCATCATCGCTGCCCCAGCCGCGCCCACCCCCGGAAAAATTATCCGCGAGGCACGGGCAAGTTCGTTTGCCTTGGCGCTCACGAAGTTGGGGATTTCTAAAAAATCTAGGGCGCGCACAACGCTGGTGATGTTTCCCGCTCGATAGTCAATTATGCCTATGGTCATTTGCTTTCCCCTTACTCGAAGCGAGCGCCCTGAAACGAGCCGCGTGATAGCAGCTCCCGCTCTATGGCGTTTAAAACGGTAAGCTTGTTTATCGCCCATGCAGGGGCAAGAAATATATCCTTATAGCCATCGGCGGTCAACCTCTGGATAACCATCTGCGGGGGCAGAAGCTCTAGAATATCGCTCACCAGTGTGGTGTATTTGCCCAATTCCATCATTGTAATTTCCCCGCGCAAATAGGCATCCCCCAGCGGTGTGCCTCGGAGGGCGAGCAAGGAGTGGATTTTGATGCCATCGATGGGCAATTGGGCGATGGCACGGGCTGTTTCTAGCATCTCATCCTTGGTCTCATTGGGCAGACCAAGGATGATGTGGGCACAGATGTGAATGCCTCTGCCTGCGGTTTTCTTTACCGCTTCGAGGAAACACTCGGCGCTATGCCCCCTTCCTATGGCAGTGAGCGTCTTGTTATGAAGGGATTGAACGCCGTATTCTATCCAGATGTGGTAATTTTGCGCATAAGCGGCAAGCAAAGAGAGCTTGTCCGCGTCGATACAATCGGGGCGGGTGCCGATGGCAAGACCGATTACCATATCTTGAGCGAGCGCCTCGTCATAGAACTTGCGTAGGGTGTCGAGCGGGGCGTAGGTGTTGGTGAATGTCTGGAAATAAGCGATAAAATGGTGCGCTCCCCGTGCCTGTCGATAGTAGTCTTTACCCTTGGCGATTTGCTGGGCAACCGTTGGGAGGCTGCCTTCTTTACGCAAACGCGAGCCGCGCCCATCGCAATATGAGCAGCCGCTGGTGCCGAGTGTGCCATCGCGGTTGGGGCAGGTAAAACCGACATCGAGGGGTAGCTTATAAACATTGGCGCCAAAGGTGTTGCGCCAATAACTTTTTAAATCGTAAAAGGGTTTACTGTTGTTCCAGAAAGCGGGTTTGTTCCGCATTATTAATCCCTTTTTTTCTCTTTGATTGTCCATTTGATTTCGATATGGCATTTTGCCATTTCTACCGCAGGAAGAAATCTTTCTCAAGAAGGGTCTTCCCATCAGCGTATCTGGCAGTTTTCTACATAAGAGAGCATTATTTTTTGGTAAGCCTCCATAGCCGCGGCGCGGGGCGCTTGCCGATTTAGATAGCTTGCCTCCAGGGCTTGGGAAGGGACGAAGCGCTGCAAAAAATGGCACCGAGCGCCTTCGAGAAGGGCACCAATCTGGTGAAAATCCAGCGTGGTCAATTCTCCAGCGACAACGGTCGTGCGGAATTCATACTCTTTGTCGAAGGATTTCACCAAATCGACACTGGCGGTGAGCGTTTCGGTAGCAAGGGGCACCCCGGTGATTTCCCCATAGCGTCCTGGTGGTGCTTTGATATCCATGGCAATGTAATCTACCAAATTAGCCTCGATGAGTTTTTTTAGGATTTTCGGGTGAGAGCCGTTGGTATCGAGCTTTACCAAAAATCCCAAATCTTTGATTTGCTGACAAAACTCACCAAGATCATTGTGGAGTGTCGGCTCGCCGCCGGTGATAGTTATGCCATCGAGCAAGGAAACCCGCCTCTTTAAAAAGGCGATGATTTCTTCTTCGGCAAGATGCGGCGTATCTTCTGCCACTTTTACCAGCTCGGGGTTGTGGCAATAGCGACAACGAAAGTTGCAACCAGCGGTGAAGATGGTGGCGCAAATCCTTTTGGGATAATCAATCAGGGAAACCTTCTGCAGACTAGCGATAATCATTAACCTTATATTTTGGCGCCGTCCTTGTGCAATATGTTTGTGCTTTGCAAGACATCATTGCCCGACTGGCATCTAGAAGCCAAGCGGGCGCGATGAACCGCGCCCCTACGGATAAAAGCACATCGTCCCTCAGGAACCACCACATCAAGCTTGCCTGCCACCCCTCCATAGGAGGGGAATTGAAAAACCCCGCCTTTCAACATGAGGGAAGCGCTTGGGTTGGTGTCTATTTGGGCGAGCGCTTGAGCCTTACCTTGACCATAAAATCTTCTTTCCAGTCCCGGTATCTATTATAAATATCGGAGGGAATTTCCTTGATAAAAACTTCTTCCTCCGCAGTAATGGGAATTTCCCAAGAGAACAACTCACATCTGGAAAAATGCTTGTAGGCTAACCAATTGCCGTTGCTACGGGCTGCTTTTACCCAATCCAAGAGTAAACGGGTATCGTCTGCCTCGTTCAAGAAATCCTCGAAGAGATCCATTTCCAAGAAATAGTCTCTCGCTGCCGCTTTGCTTGAGGGGTTAATTGCCGTTAATTGCACTTTGAAGGGCACTGCCGCTTTATCGAATAGAAGCCTTTGTAAGGTTTGCGTGTTGGAATACCAGATGGCGGCTGGTTCGAGGTTTTCCTTTTTGGCGTTATAAAAGAGCAATTTTAGTGTTAATTCATCTTCGAGTTTGGCAACACACCCCTCCTCTTTCCATTCTAGATTGGTTGTTAAATAACGCAATGCCCTATTGGTGCTGCCAATGTTTTCTCGTAAGCGGTGGAGCGATGTGTCTATGGATCTGCGCAGCTTTCCCGCATCCGTCCGGGGGCGGTCCCACTCTTGAAGCACATCGCTCAGAGCTAGGATGAAGGCTAGAGGGTTTTCTTGAGGATTGATCCTTGCCTCGTCTAGGTTGTGCTTACCGATTGCCTCGAAGGCTTGGTAAATATCCTTTTGCCAAGCCTCGGAAGGGGTCTTCCCCTCCTCCTTACTGCCTATCCTTTCCAGGAACAGGAGAAACAATGCGCTAACGATGCCGTGGTCTAGGGCGCCTTTAGATGGGGCAAAGCGGCACCATTGCTTTACATTTTCAAGCAGCTTATTCTCGGCACTTTCGTAACTAGCCGATAACTCGGAGGAGTATTCCTTAAGAAAGGGGGCGATAGTGATGAACTCGAGATGCGGTAGCAGGTGTTTGTGCAAATCGATAGAAAAGCTGACATCGTGCAAGAGCCCGGAGAGCATCCAGTTTCGCAATCTCCTTTGCTTTTCTTCTTTACTAGGGGATTTGGTGTCTATTTGGAGTTTATCATACATACCCGCTTCGAGAAACACCATGCCCAGAAGGCAGACATTGATGATGTGATGGAAATGATCGCGATAATTTTCCCGCACCGTATAGAGCAGTGCCTCCGATGCCCATAGCTTGCCCATGATTTGATACAAAGGGGCGTGGTGGCGAGAGAGCCCGGCGTATTCATGGGCATATTCCGCCAACAAGTAGAGGGTAGCATCCACGAAGCCCCCGTATCCCTCTTGGATATCGCTATAGCGAAAAAGGCTTGGTTCCCCGAAAAAGCGAATTATATGCAAAAGATACAGATAAAAAGCCGTGCTGTGGCGGTAAAAGACGGCGCGGGAGCTGGGGGTGCGCTTGTGCCTTTTATCCGCAGCACACGCTTCGAAGAGCTGTGCTTCTATTACCTTTAGTCCAAACCACAAGAGGAGCCATTCGGAGGTTATCAATAATTTTGTTTTGCTGTCGGGGGGATGCCATTCGTTTAGAAAATCTTTTATTAGTTTGGAGAGCCCTTCTAGCAGCCCCGGATATTGAGGATTTTCATTATAACGGAAAAATTCATCGCACTCTTTAAGAGAATGACCATCCGCAATACCTTCCAATTTTACGGCGGCATAGTGCAATATAAAAAGGTGGGTGCGCAGGCATTCGAGGCGTAGTTGGTTTTTTCTCGCAAATGCCCATAGTTTATCGAGCAGCGCTTCTCCAAGGGTTGCATCGACAAAATGGGGGGCTTTTATACCCTTTTTCTGGTCTTTCCCTGTGGTATCTGAATGCTTTTTCTCATTTTCCCATATCTCTTTTATTTTGCTTGTGAAGTTTGCGGAGACCGAGGTGTGTCCTTTGCTGCGGGAGGGGGAATTGAATTGTTCCCAAGCCCTGTTTCTCATCTCTGCCAGCAGGGTCAGCTTTCCCGTTTTTGGCGGTTTTATTTTTTCTGGTGTTTCCCCCTCCGTTTCTTTTTTCCTGATGCCACGGGGGGGCAGTATTTTAGAGGAGACGAACGAGTCTAGGTAGGAGGCATAAACCTCGTCCAGTGATATAGAGCCGTCGCCTAATGATTTATAAAACTCTAACAAGTCTTCGGATCTTTTTAAAATTACGCTGCGGGAGCCATCGGACAACGATTTTTCCCACTCTCTCCATGCCCTTTCCCATTTTATTTTTTCGTAAACTTCCGTCTCATAGCTAGTATGGCTCAACCAAAACGATAAAAAATCAAGCAAGGGGGTTACATAGAGGGGCTTTTCCCCTACGGGTGATTTCTTGCCGGCGATTAGGGCGATGCGGATATCGTCTGGTTGAAAAGCCCAGGCAAAGGGAACGAGGGCGAGGTTTTGTTCCACGCCTTGCGCTAGGTATTCCCGCACGCGAGTGGGGTTTTCGAAAACGATGTGCTTATCTTGCTTATCTTGTTTCTTATACCCTTGCTTACAATCGTTCAATAACTCGTATAACTTTTTGTCTAGTGCCAAATCAGGCTTGTTGCTCGTGCCATAATCGACAATCCAGCGGGCATTATCCTCTTTCAAGACTACCGCCCAACTCGCCTGCAAAGCCTCTTTTACCGCTTGGAGGTTGTCTTCGTGGCTTGGCACCAACGAGCCTTTGCGCAGAGATTTGAGCTGTAAAACCAAATTACTGATAAAATCAGGGAGCGGCTCGCCGGTGGGTAGCGCGTTCGTAACAGATTTCTCGCCGCTGGCTTGTCCCGGGCTCATGGCAAAGCCTCCTGGCTAGCTCTCTCCGACAAAACATCCCTTACCGCCTCGAAAATATCTTGTGGGGCGAGTGGTTTCTTTAAAATTATGTCTTGCTCACCAAGTGCCTTTTCGATTCTCTCCCAGCGCTCTTTGCCCACTACGGCGGAAACAACCACTATGGGGACATCGCGTCCTGTCCCTGTCGGCTCGAAGGTGGCACTGCGGATATTTTCGATTAAATACGCTCCCATATCCAGACGGCTGATTCCCTCGAGATTAGCATTAGCATTGCTTTTGCCAGCGGATAGCATGATATCGGCAATAACGACATCGAACTTTTCTTTTCCCAAAAGCTGCCATGCCTCTGCCCCCGTGCGCGCCGGGGCTACCGCATAGCCATTTCCCAAAAGGAGCATCCAGAGCTCGTTATCCTCTGGCGCTTGTGGCAGATCATCCTCGATGAACAATATCTTGGGGGCTGCCATACCATCAGGTTCTTGGCACATTTGTTTTGAGCGCCTATCCATCAATTCATCGAACATGCTGGATTCCCGCTTTCGCGGGAATGACGATTTAGGATGATCCATTTCCTTTTTCGAAACTATCATCTTGCTATTCATCTTCTCCTCCTTATTCTTGCACTTGGCAGAAAAACGGTGAATGTAACGATATGTAAGTTCAAGGGCGCTCCCTGATAGGCGGGGGCGCTGTCTGCCATGATGCTACCCCCGTGCATTTCTATAAACTGTTTTGCCTGGTAGAGCCCCAAGCCTACGCCTTTGCGGCGCATTCTTTTGACGATTTGCGTCTGGAAGCCCGCCTCGAAGATCCTCTTTGCCTCTCCTGGGGGGATGCCCCAACCCTTATCCTTGATGATTATATCCACACCGCCCTCGCTGCCTCTTACCCTTTTCCCGCTGATTTCTATATTCGTGTTTTCTGCCGCATATTTGATGGCGTTATCGATTATATTGGCAAACATTAAATCGAGAAGATAGGGATCCCCAATGATAAGGGGAAGGGTATCGATATCATCATGGAAGGTGATGTCTATACTTCTTTCCTCGGCTATTTTTTCGAATTCCCCGCCGCAGTTATGCAAAAGCGCCGCCAAATCCACCGTTTCCGTCCACATTTCGGATTTTTCTATATCCCCCGTCAGAGCTGTTCGCGGTGTCTCCATCGCTATTGCCATACTTTTCCCGATGGTGCGCAGTATCCTTTCCGCTTCTGCCACGCTCCTTGCTAAGGCTTTTGGATTTGGTTCTTTGAGGGCGTAGCGACTGATCCTCGTCGTGGAATCCCATAGGAGATGCAGGTTGTTCTTCATGGAATGGGCGGAAAGGGAGACGAACAAATCCCGGCGCTCGTCGTGTTGTTTCGTCTTCTGTAGGGCAAGCTCCGATATGATGTGCAAAGCTAGGCGCTGACAAATTTCCAATAGAAAATTCTTTTCCAAAAACACCGGA